>Ga0315540_10001490_pt1 | contig 13417 bp, 13 predicted proteins | sample SalMarSW160110MG_FD_203677 | JGI IMG/M metagenome (GOLD analysis project Ga0315540, IMG submission 203677) | Salt marsh sediment microbial communities from the Plum Island Ecosystem LTER, Massachusetts, United States - Salt Marsh Sediment SW1601-10 ... | reverse complement strand
GTCCAGGCCGCGCTGCCGAGCGGGTGGACATTGGACAGCTTGCGCTGTGCGTCGGAGGGGCTGGCGCCAGAGCAGCGCTCCGACGACTGGATCGCGATCGCGCTCGGTCCGGGCGGCGAGGAGCGTCGTTCGCGCGCCGCCGATCCGATCCCCGCGCTGGAGGGACTCGTCCCGCTCGTTTTGACCACCCCGCGTCCCCTGTCCTAGACCGTCTTGGTCGTCGTGGCCACGCCCTCTGCGTCGGTCACGGTGACCGCGGTGCCCGTGGGCAGCTGCGGCGCGGCGACCGGCGTGACCTTGTCGGGTAGCAGCCAAGCGAGCACGGCCATGACCAGGCCGTTCAGCAGCACCACCTGGTCAGCGGACAGAGCGAGGCCCAAGCTGACGGCGAGGTCGATGGCGATGCCAAGGGCCATGGCGAAGCGGATTGGCTGGCGCTCGATCGCCCCCGCGATGCGGTCAGCGAGGGCGGTCACTTGACCGCCTCCAGTGCGCTGTAGGCGGTGCCGATCGCGCTCTTGAGCTGGACCACCTGGGCCAGCGCCGCGTCACGCTCGGCAGCCGCCTGGGCCAACAGGTCGGCCGGGGTCGGAGATGGCTCGACCTCGGTCGGCTCGGGCTGCGCGGCAGCCTGATCGGCGAGGGCGATGGCGGCCAGCTGCTGCCACTTGTCGGCAGCGATTTTGCGGTCGTACAGGCGGGCATAGGCCGGCCGGCGGTAGCCGAAGACAGCCGCGCTGGCATACACGGCGAAGCACTCGAACGGCTCGCCGGTGTAGGGATGGCGCTTGCCGGCGATGACCTCGTCGCTCCAGCCGTTGGGGCGCGGCGTCATCAGGGCCATGATCTCGACGCGCTGACTGCGCGTCAGCCAGTCGGCATCGAGGAAGTGGCATAGCTCGTGGGCGAGCGTCTTGGCCGGCTGGTAGCCGTCCTCCTCGAGATCGTCGAGCAGCAGGATGCGCCGCGCGCCGATGCGCGCGTAGCCGAACGACGGCCCGCCGTCGACGCGCCTGGGCATGTCGGCCCTGAACACGACTGTGATTGGCTGGATACGCGAGCCGAGAACCGTCTGCGCCTTGAGCGCCGCCGAGCGGACGGCCTCGTTCTGCGCCTCTGTGCCGGTGAGGGTCAGCTGGCCGACGGTCTCGCTCACCGGACCGCTCCGCTGATGACGCCGGCCAGGGCGACGATGTTGACCAGCAGGCTGAGCAGGCTGGCGCCGAGCACGAACTTCATCAGCCGCCAGGCGCCGAGCACCTGCGCGCGCTCGAGCTCGAGCGTCTCGAGGCGCTGGTCGAGCGCGCTCACCGTGCGCTCCTGCAGTCCGACGCGATCGACCAGGCCCTGCGCCTGCTCGCTCGACTTGACGCTGGCCAGGAGGTGCGACTGGAAGGTCTGCTGCTCGAGGTCGTGCTTGGCCTGGTGCTGGGTGAGGAAGACGTCGACCTTGCGGTCGAGGCGCTCGAGGTCGCGCTCCAATCGGCCGATGCCGTCGCTGACGCTGCGCAGCGGCTGATCATCGGTCATGACCCGCAGCGCGTCGGCCCGGCGGAGGGGGTCGGCCCGGCCCGACGCAAGTTAATGGGGGAACGTTCATGCACGTCCCTCGGTCTATGCGGCGGTCAGGTGGGCGTCAAACGCGATATCGCACAGATGTTCGGAAAGCCGAACAGAAGTGATACTCGACGCGCCGGCCTGCAGCGGCCCACCTCTGGGCGGCTGGCGTTCTATGGACTCAGCGGCTCCTCCGACCTTGGTCCGTCCCTTGCCGCAAAAGGCCAGGTCGCTATGCACCGGTCCTTCCCCGCTCGCAACCATCCTCAAGAGACAGCACCGGAGAGAGATCGTACTCAACGCTCTTGCCTCACGGTCGCAGGCAACCCAGTTAGCTCGGCGAGGAATGCCCGTCGGGCACGGCCAGGCGATCCTCGAACGCGCGCAGCTGGTACAGCGGCAGCACGGCAACACCCATCAGCAACAGCGTGGCGACCAGGATGCCGTCGATCCCGGCCCACTCGGCGGCCAGGCCACCCACGAAAGCGCCGATGATCTGGCCGATGCCCAGGAACACGCTGTACAGGCCCATCACCGCGCCGCGGTCCTCGGGGTAGGACTCCGACATGTCGGCCAGCAGGCCCAGCGCGGCGGGCGTGGCGCCGGCGAGCACGAACAGACCAGCGCCGGCGATGACCGCGAACGGGATGCGGGCAAGCACCTGCAGTCCGCCGCTGTGGTTGAAGGCCAGCGCGCCGACGACCAGCACGGCCCCGCCGATGATGCCGTAGAAGATGATCGACGTGCGCCGGAAGCGCTTGAAGCGGTCGCCCCAGAAGATCAACCCGCCGAAGAAGACAGCACCGGCGGCGATCATGCCCACGCCGATCTCGATCGGGCTCAGGCCACCGGCCAGCAGCTGGTGCGGGAAGCGGCCGCTGGTGTCGCGGATCAGGGCAAGCAGGCCCTGGCCCGCATACACGCCCAGTGCGGCGTTGACCGCGATCCAGGTCGGCGCCAGCAGCCACACGTGCGAGTTGCGCAGCAGGCGCACGTAACGGTGCCAGTCGCCGCCGGCCAGCGTGCCCGGCTCGGGTGGCTCGAGCGGCTTGTCGGGCGCGGTCACGCCGTACCGGTAGATCAGGTATGACACGGCGTAGATGCCGGCGTTGAGGAAGAATGCGCCGGGCCCAATGAGCGCCCACAGGAAGTTGGCCGACAGCAGCCCGGCGCCGATGCCCGCGATGGTCGCCAGCTCGAAGCGTGCCGAGACCTTGCCGCGCAGCTCCTCGTCGCGGGCGGTGACCATGGCCAGGAAACCCAGGATGCTGGGCACGCTGGCCGCCGTCGCGGCGCCCTCGAGCAGCCGCGTCCCGCCGATGAGCGGCAGGTTCGCGGTCAGCCCGGTGATGGTGACCGCCACCAGGCCGAAGACCGGTCCCCACTCCATCACGCGGTGGTGGCCCAGGCGGTCGGACAGGACGCCGAAGATGGGCGAGGCGATCAATTCGGTTCCGTAGAAAGCGGCGTAGAGCACAGCGTAGGCGATCGGTGTTACCTCGATGCCGTACTGATCGTGCAGCCACTTGCCGAGGTACCAGGTCAGCAAACCGCCGGTCAGACCGGTACTGAAGCGCAGAGTGAACGTCCCGACGAGGACGTTGCGGACAGAACTGGTCATGGAGGTGGGCCCCGATGCAGAAGGGGTCTACTCGTCGCCACCGACGCGAACGGAAGGGGCAAACAGACTCGCTGCGACATCGACTGGGAGGAAGTCAGCTTGCGCACGGCGTTCTGCTCGTCCGTCCCCCAATTGAAAGGCTACCTCGGTGCCAAACTGCGCACACACTTGTCGCGCCATGCCTGTCTTATCTCGCCTGCGCGCGTTCGAGGTGCCGTCAGCCGCATCTTCTTGCAGAGAACCTCTGGCCGGCGATGGTTGGATGACCAACACCGCCAGGCGCGGATGGTCCGGCTGTCAGCGGAGATCGGCTGGCGATCCTACCGACTGCTACGACGGTTGCTCACGAATACCTAGAGCAGCTGTAAGTTGACGGCCAGTGATAGCCGCCGATGTCCCATTCGTATGTTGATCCATTGAAACACTGCCATGTGCCGTTGGGCTTTAGGCGCAGAAAGGGTTCGAAATGCCAGAAGCCGTACCATTCGTTGTGATTGCTTGCTACGTAGAAGATAGCGTGGCCATTCGAGTCGTTATACCATGTACTGTAGCTATCTGAAATTGACATGCTACTGTACGTGATCGTCGGATTCTGCGTGCCGTACGCAATGCCTTCTAGGGCATCCCAGCAACCAGTCGCTCTCATGCGTTGCGTTTCCAGGGTGCCGTTCCAGTTCCATGTGTAGGAATACGTCCGCGTCTGGCAGGTTACGTAGTCTGGCGATACAGCAGCTGCGGTTGCGGGCGCGATGAATGCTAGCAGCAGGGTCGCTAGAACTCCCAGACAGATGAACCGAAATGCTGAGGAGTTGGGCATCAAGCAAACCTCCTATAGTGGCGCGTCCTCCAGCGCGCAGGCGACAACAGTTGGCGCCTTGCACAAAAGGCTGTCTAGGGCCATCTGGCATGTCGCAAAGGAAGCCCCCGGACCAGCGCGGCGGCACTTCGCCGCTGGGTTCGCGCGGAAACCGGTGACGAGCCACCCTTGGGGGCAGCCGACTCGCCGGAAGTTCGACTGACCAAGGGCGGTCACCCACGGACAGGCCACCGCGCATCACCCAAGCTGGGGATCATGCGACCAGCTGCCCCGATCCGAGCCGATACGCAGCCTGCGCAGCGTTCAGGCAACCTGTCCGACGGTACAGCGCCGACAGGTGCTGCCTCGCGGTCGGTTCCGTGATCTCGAGCCTGTGCGCCGCCAGTGCGATGGACCCCGTGGCGATGTAGGCGCGCAGGACCTCCATTTGGCGCCGGGTCGGTCGCTGGCGAACGTCGCTCATGACCCGGGCTGGCGCTGCTGCATCCAGGACGGTATAGGGCCTGAACTCGCGCTGCGTCTAGGGGTAGTGGCGCAGACGGACGCAGTTGTGCGCTGTTGCCGACCTGGTGGTCGCCGACACGGGCGCCGGATGGACGACCCGAGGGGAGGGTCTCGCGATTGTGCTCGGTGACACGCCCGGTGACGCACCCGGCCGCGCTGAGAGGCGATTTCACGCGTGAATCCCGGCACGCCGTCAGTGCTGTTAACCGCTTGGTCGCAGGTTCGAGTCCTGCCGCCGGAGCCAATTCACGCGTGACTTCTCTCCATCCGGGCCCGTGGAGACACGTGGTTTGCCGTGGTTTACAGGGTGCGTGACACGCCCGGTGACGCGCCCGGACTTTCCGCGAATCGGCGCGCCCTCTGGCGGACCGCGCAACCATGGACGAGACTCGGTCGGTGACCAACCGCAAGATCGAGGATGAGGCGCTCGACCGTTTGGTTGACCACCTTCGGAAGACAGGTTCTGAGATCGAGATCGTCGCCCGCCCGGATCGCGACCGGCACCGTCGCGGCCGGGCCGTCGATGCCGAGGTTGTTGTCGACGGGCGGCTCGTGGGCGTTGAGATCACACAGCACATCGACGGCGCGCGCGATCACGTGGAGATTCCACGTCTCCAACGAGTGATGGAGTCCGACCTCGACGCGGAGGTTCACCGGCTCGGCCTGGGGCTCGTCGCGATCGGCTTCCAGTTCCGCGCGTTACCTCCTCGGGCAGCTCTCCGCGCCGCAATCCCGACGCTGGTGGCCGAGATCATGGCCGCACTCCCGGATCTCGCCCCGGGTGCGCGCTCCGAAGTCGCGATCCACTCGACTTGCTCGTTCGTTCGCAACCTTCGCCTGACGCACTATCCGGACGGGGGCCTAGGGGTCGTGTGGGCCGGCGGGTCCGACACGTGGGGAGGTTATGTCGCCGCGATCGCGTCAGAGTTCGCCGCGCACCTCGTGGAGACCAAGGCGGATCAGGGCTCGGCCTATGAAGAGGTTTGGGTGGTCGTCCTGAGTCGAACGGGGTCGATCGAAGCTAACGACCTCGAAGAGGCAATGGCCGAGGTCGCTGCAGCTACGCCTGGGAATTGGCGCCGCATGTGGGTGCTCGGGCCAAACCACGAACAGCCCGTCGAGGTGCACCTCCCGGGCCGATGACGTCGTAACAGGCGGAAGGGTCAGCCGCCGAGCGCGACCTGCAGTACCTCCGCTGCTTGGCGCTCCTGCGCCGCCGTGACGTGGCTGTAGATCTCGGTCGTCGTCCTCGACGAGGCGTGGCGGAGCAGCTGCTGCGCGACCCGCGGATGGACGCCGGCACCGACGAGCAGGGTCGCGGCACCGTGGCGAAGGTCGTGCAGGCGCATCTTCGGCAGGTCTGCCCGGGCGAGCAGGTCCTGGAAGTGCTGCGTCAGCCACGACTGCGAGACCGGCAGGCCGCGCGGTGTGACGAAGACGAGGCCTTCTTCAGTCGCCACACCGGCCGCGGCACGTTCGCGTAGCTGGCTGGCGTGGTGCTCGTTCAGACGTTCGGTGACGAAGGAGGGGAGGGGCACGGGCTGTTCGGACGCGGCCGTCTTGAGCTGCACGCGAGTCGCCTTCGGTCCCGACCCCGATAGCTGGTAGCGGACGTTTGCCACCGTTCGGCCGTGGTCGAGGTCGGACCACGCCAGGCCGAGGATCTCGGACGCGCGCAGGCCACATAGAGCGAGCGTGTAGGCGGCCTCGAACCGATCGCCCTTCACGGCCTCGAGGATCGCTCGAGCGCGCTCCGGTGTGAGCGGCTCGACGTGGTGCCGCGTCACCCGGCGCAGCGGGACCATGCGCGCGACGTTGCGCTGGACATGACCGCGCTGCTCGGCCTGGCCCAGCGCGCGGCGCAGGAAGATCTGCACGTTGCGGACGGTCTTGGGCGAGGCCGGCTGCTGCTTGCGCGCGTGCGGCCGGCGCGTCGTCATCGACGCCAGCGCGCGCTCGATGTCCTCGGGGTGCAGCGCGCCGAGCGGAACGTCGGCGATCGACGCTAGGTGCGCCAGCGCGTCCTCGTAGCCGCGCAGGGTGTTGGCGCTGACCGACGGCGCCGCGGTCTCAGCGAGCCAGCGTTGGAGGTAGGCGCCAAGCGGCTGCTCGCTCTGCGGCACGACGGGCGGCGCGGGTCGCAGGAGTTCGGTCAGCGCTTCCTTGGCCTCGCCCTTCGTCGCGCAGATGCGGCGCACGATGCGCCGGTTCGCGCGACCGCCGAGGCTGATCTGGGCCACCCAGCGCAGGTAGGGCTTGCCGTCCGGGCCCAAGCGCGTGCGGCGGTACAGGGAAAGAGCTCCTTGTCACGGGCAAACCATCGCGGTTGAGTTGACTATCGTTCAGTCAGGCAGCACGGCCCAACGGAGCTGGCTGGAAACGTCCTCTCGCTGCCAGTAGGTGAACGCCAGCAGGTCGCCCTTCAAAGAGGCCGCCCGGACCAGCTCGCCACCGCCAGTCGGGTCGTAGCGCGCGACTACGCGCACCTCCTGCGCTTGCAGGTCGTACAGGAGGAGGTGCGTCGGATTCTCGTCCCACCACGCCACGAAGCGGTTGCCGACAGATGGGTAGCTGGTCTGATCCGAGCTGCCGTCTGGGAGCGCCACTTTGGTCAACGCGCCCGTGGCGCGCCAGTAGATGTAGAGCTCACCCATGCTGCCCGCCGCAAGCCGGTAGTCTGGATTGCCAGTCCACACCACGACCGCATCGGTGGCGCTGGGCATGAACGCCCGCACGTCCTCGCCGTAGCGCACGGGCGTCGGCGAGGCGGCTGACAGGTCGACCATCTCGACGCGCGGATAGGCGAGGCTGTTGGCCCAGTCGTTGTGGTTGACGCCGTACCAGGCCTCGTCGCCGTTGAGCTGCGGGTTCCACATGTTGGTGTCCGTAGCCGGGTAGGAGACGACATCACGCGGCTGGTCGAGCGCGCCCACCTTGACCACGCGGAGCACGCTCATTGCGTTCGGATCGTTGCCGTGGATGGCGGTCCACACGATCCACTTGTCGTTGATCGCGAACTCCGGGCTCGGGACATGCTCGTTGTCGTACCTGTCGAGCACCACGGGCGTCTCGCCTGGGCCCGCGAGGAACCAGAGACGCCAGTGGTTGGCGTTCTGCTGGCCGGCGGTTACTGCTTCTGTCAGGTACACATAGCCGCTTGTGCTGCCGGCCACCGACTCGATGGGATTGCTGGGATCCTGTTTTACGATGCGCTCGGGCTCAGCCGCGTCCGGTGTGTACCGCCACAGAGCCCCGGCGCCGACCCAGATGATCGCGTCGCCGATGCTGGTTACCGCTCGGGGCTGCGACCCATGGCCACCGGGTATCTCCTGGATATCGAGATTGAGTGGAACGGTCTCCGGTGAGACCGGCGAAGCCGCAGGCGTTGCCCTGCCTGTAGGGCTCGGTGCTGGCGGCGGTGTCGGGGTAGCGAGATAGGTTGGCGTCGGGGTCACGCTGGGCGCGGCCACCGGTGCCGTCGGCGTCCCTATTCCGGGTGATGCAGTCGGACGAACCGGGAGCGTTGGGGTGAGACTTGGCGTCGCCGTAGAACAGCTAAGCGCCGTGACCACGACGCCCACAACAAGAGCGGTCGTCGCTCTCCTTCGCGACATCTCCCACCCAAACCGCTACCAGACCGCCCTACTGGTCAGGTACTGTGTCACCTTCCACATCGTGAGCGCACTCGTCGGCCAGTAACCGACTTTGTAGTGGTTATCGACCCAGCCGGACGATTCGGTGTACCAGACAGTCGGACCAGTCGTCCCATCCCAAAAACCGTCGTACCCGCCGATGGCGACCCAGTGAACCGCACTCGGGAACTCTCCCGGCCAAGTCGGGAGAAAGTAAGCCGCGTCCGCCTTGTGCGGCTTCAGGTCAGGAACAATGGGCATGTGCCACTGACCGACGTCGGTGACGATCCAGCTGTGGAACTCAGCACCGTCCGCCGCGCCTTCTCCGAGCACTTCGTAGTGGTAGCCAGGGAAACCAGCCGGTGGATCGATCCCGTTGAGGACGCCGTTGCTGTCCGTGTGCATCAACCCGTTCCGGATCTGCCACCCTGAAGTTCCCGTGCTATCGGTTCCCATCCACGTTGCGATTCGGCTCTGCTTCTTCCAGTTGATAGACGTGTCTTCAGCGCCGGCGTTGGTGGTGTTTGTGTAGAAGTAGTCACGCGTGTAGTTGATAACGACTTGGCCAGAAGCGGGTCCGCAATTATCGTCGTTGATCTGACGACGAGCGTACAGAGGAAGTATCTCCGAGTCGGGCGGCGGATTGCCGCCCCCGCATGTGCCGCAGATCATATCTGGCGCGGCCGCGCCGGCCATATGCGGAACCAGAGGATTGACCACCGCACTCCACACTCCAGTCGTGGCGTACACGGCGACCGCACGTGCCAGAGCGCGTTGGGCGGCCAATGCGGCGGCATCGGCCGATGATGCAGCGGGAGGGGTCTCGGTAGCCAAGTCGTGATGGTCACCTGTGGGTGGATCATCGGCGAGGGCCACTCCTGAGCAGACGATGGACAGCGCAATGGCGCTGACGATGACTCTTACCACACGTGACATTCGGGCAGACAGCATGTTCTTCCTCCAGCTGTAATGATGTGCCGGTCCTTGGCTAGTTCAGCGGCCGATCGGAATGGGTATTCCTATCTGGGCGAACTGCACCCCCATCCCTTCTACCGCAACACGAGCTCGGGCGGTATTGGGGAGATCCCTAGGCGCTGTGGAAAAGCCGCGCGCGATATCGGCACGCGGTCGGTCAGGTGGTGGTGAGCGAGTCTAGGTTCCCTTGGGCCGGCGGTCCTCATCGGCCGACACGGGCGACGCCAGCCACTGTTCATGCTCGGCTCGTTGCGCGAGCTCCACCCGGCTGGCCAGCCCGAAGCGTTCGAGCATGTTCGAGACGTGCACTTCGACGGTCTTGCGCGAGACGCCCAGCTCGGCACCGATCTCGTCGTTGGTGCGCCCGGCCAGGATGCCCGCGACGACCGAGCGGTCGCGCGGCGTCAAGCCAAGCTGCTTTGCCTTGATAACGCTGGTCACGAGGCCAGGCCCGTAGGCTCCGCCACGGGCCGCGACGGTGGTGACCGCGGCCAGCAACTCGCGCGCAGGTGCCGTCTTTAGCACGTATCCCAGCGCACCCAGCTGCAGCGCGGCGTCGACATACTGCGGCAGGTCGTATGAGGAGACGATCAGCGTCGGTGGCTGGAGGTCGCGACCGGCGAGCCGCTTGAGGAGGTCGAAGGCGGTACCGTCGGCGAGGCGGATGTCGCAGACCAGCACGTCGATCCGTTTGCTCCGGATGGCCTCCTCGGCCAGCTCGACTGACGGGACGACGGCAACCACCTCGTTGGCCGGGTCCTGCTCGATCGTTGCGCGCAAGCCCGAGGCGACGATCTCGGCGTCCTCGACGATCAGGACGCGCGTCATCGTTTGGCCTGCCAGTGCACGCGCACCAGCGTGCCGTGCGGGACGGTCGGCTGGGTGCTGAACTCCGCGCCGATCAGTGCCGCCCGCTGGGCCATCGTCGCCAGACCCAGATGGCCGGCCTGCAGCGCGGCCCGAGCTGCGCCGGCAGCTATGCCCCGGCCATCGTCAGCGACGCTCGCCTCGACTTCTGTTGGGCCAACCCGAGCCACGACCCTGATCAGGGTCGCGCCAGAGTGCCGCAGCGCGTTCTCGACGGCTTCCTGGACGATGCGGAAGACGGCCAGCTCGACCTGGGCGGGTGCGCGCCCGGAGTACAGGTCGACCGGGGTTATGTCCGACTCGATCTCGATCCCCGGCGAGCCTGCGGTGGCCTGCGCGACGACGTGCTGCAGGGCGGCCGGCAGGCCCAGGTCATCGAGCACCGGGGGCCGCAGCTCGGTCGTCACCTGGCGCAGATGGCTCGCCGCCTGGCGCAGCATGTCGGCTTCCTTCTCGGTGCCCGGGTGGCGATCCAGGTCGCGAATGACCGCGGCGACCTCCTGCAGTGGCGCGTCGTGCAGCTCGCGCGCGATGCGTCCGCGCTCGTCTTCGACCGCGGCCAGGCTGGCCCGGCCGCGGACCTCGGAGAGGACCAGTTCGTCGATCGTCGAGCCGAGCCGGCGGCGCACTGCCGGGTAGGCCAGCAGGGCGATGCCGCCCCCCAGCACCAGCGCCGCGAGCGGCACCTCGGTCAGCACCGCTACTACGACGATCACGGTCAGCACCGCCGTCACCGCGAACAGGTCGGCCGCCCGCCGGCCCTCGAGGTTGAGCAGCGCCTGGCGCCAGCCGCGCTGCTCGATCAGGACGGCGGCCACCAAGAGCAGGCCGATGATGATCGCGGCTGCGCGGGCTATCTCGGCGATGTCGTACAGGTCCGGAAAGGCTGCACGCGCAGTGAGCCACACGAGGGCAACGAGGCCGGCCATAACACTCACGACCACACGCAGTCGGGCCGTCCGCGACGACCAAAGCCACAGCCAGAGTGGCGGTGCTGTCACGGCGGCCGCCCCGGCCGCCGATGAGCGGATGGGCATGTCGGCGCTCAGCAGGGCCTGCGCGCTTATCGCAACCGCCAGCACCGCCAGTGCAGTGGCGATCTGCGGCCGGCGGATGGCCAGCCACGCTGCGAGGCACAGGATGAGCGCCAGCATGGCCACGGGCAGCCAGTCGCGCATGGCCAGCTGGATCGCAGGATCTGAGGCCGTGTTCTCAATTCGACCGTCGGTCGTGGTCATCGCCCAGTCGGCCGGGCTGGTGCCTGCTGCGATGCTGGTCACGGTCTGCGTGGGGCGGATACCGCGCTCCCACACGGGACCGCCAGGCAAGACCCAGACGACGGTGGGTGGCTGGTCATTGGTTAACCTCACCTCGATTTCAGGCTGGCCCCATCCGACCACCGCAACGACGTATGCCGCCGCGACTGTCGCCGCGAGCAGCAGACCCACGCCGGCCAGACGGTGCTTCATCTTGGGCCAGCGCCACTGGCTTGGCGATTAGGCATATCCCTCGTCCTGGCTAGGGAACTCCCCACTGTTATCCATAACGGCCCTCATCGATGGTGCTCCGGCAGAGGAGGGAAGATGATCATGTCGAGACGACTGTCTCGTCCCATAGCGGCGGCGCTCTTTCTTGCCATTGCCACCGCCCCGTCGGGCATCGCCTACGCGGCGTCTCCGGGACAGGCGTTGCTCGCGACCCTGGATGGCCGGCAGGTGCCCCTTGCCGTGGCGGCGCAATACCACTGTCACGATCTCATTGCCGGCCAGCTGACTTGCTTCTCGAACCCGGAACAGCGAGATGAGGCCGTCGCCCTGTTGGGCCCACAGGGCTCGACTGCGGCCGGCGAAACAATGCCGCTCAGCCCGAACGGCTACGTCGTGGCCTACGTCGACGCTTCGTACCGGGGCGGATCGGTGGTCCTGTCTCATGACTACGACAACCTGGGCGACATCGGCTGGAACGACCGCATCAGCTCCTACCTGGTCTACACAACAATGCAAGGTACCTTCTCCACCGACGCCTATCAAAATGGTTCCCACCAGTCATTCTGCTGCCTCCTCCCTGTCGCCTACGTCGGCGATTTCTTCAACGACAGGTTCAGCTCGGTCGACATTCCCTGACCGGGTAGCCGCGCCGATGGTCATGCCGGGCTGGCTACAATCGCCCCGTCTTGACGGTGCGGTCATTCGAAGGACGAGGTGCCAGCAGCTGGCGGGCTCTGGCCCGCGCGATGGTCATCACATGCTGCGCGGCAGCCGTCGCCGGTTGCGGGACTGGGACACCCGGCGTCGTCGTGACACCATCGCCAACCCCTCCCACATCCACCCTGCAAGAAGGCCCAGCAAGTCCGTCTCCATCGGCTATCTGCGGCATGCTCACCACCGACGATCTGGCCGCGATCGTCAACTTCGCGGTCGACGTGATCGAGGACGACGTTTCGGCCATCGCGTGCGCCTACCACGTGGCCGCATCTCCAAACCCGTTCGACATTGTGCTGCGCCTGGAGAACGCGTTCGCATCCATTGACGAAGTGCACACGACACTCCCCGGCGGGACGACGGGATCTGCCCCAGCCGACCTCTACTGGGTCGGTGACGTGGCGACCGGGTGGTTCGTCGCCGGCGGCAAGCTGTACGCTGTGCAGGTACTCGGCGACATCGATCCGGCTACCGCGAGCAGCATCGCCTCGAGTGTTGCCAACTCGGTGTTGCCGCGGCTTTAGTGGGTCGCGGCTGGGCCGCGCAGGGGAAATTCGCTCCGACTAGGGGACTCCCTAGCCGCAACTAGGGACTTCCCTAATTGATTCCACGCTGACACCCGATCACCGTTCGCCCCGGCAGGTCCGAGACCAATATTTCTGTCTTGCTCTCCGAGACGCTCGCGCCTGCCGAGTGAGGGGTTCGAGGGATGAAGCCGCCGTCTGCCCGTCTCGCTGTCGCGGGCCTCGTTGCCGCCATGCTGTTCCAGGCCGGTGCTGTGGCACCGGCTTCTGTGTTGGCCGACGGACCGTCGCCGACGCCATCGGTGGCTCCCCCGCCCACGCCCAGTCCGGAGGCGTCGCCCTCGCCTACTCTTGATCCGAGCCCGCCGCCAACCGAGTCGCCGACCGATCAACCCGGCACGACACCGCCGGGCACTGAACGCCCCGACCTGCGAACCGCCTACTCGGACACCTTCGAGCAGAGCAACGGCAGCTTCATCACCGACCTGTACGCCGACCAACGCTTCTACCAGCCCGCCGGCAGCACGGACTGGCAGCCGATCGATCTATCGCTCAGCCCCGCCAACGACAACGGCGTCCTCGCCCGCGCGGGCCACGCCCCGGCGCAGGTGGACCTGTCAGCGGCCGACAATCCGGCCGGCTACCTGGCCGTCGATGGCGGCGGTCACACGATCAGCTTCGGGCTACCCGACGGTACCGCAGCCGGGCGTGCCGGCACG
>Ga0315540_10001488_pt1 | contig 13420 bp, 15 predicted proteins | sample SalMarSW160110MG_FD_203677 | JGI IMG/M metagenome (GOLD analysis project Ga0315540, IMG submission 203677) | Salt marsh sediment microbial communities from the Plum Island Ecosystem LTER, Massachusetts, United States - Salt Marsh Sediment SW1601-10 ... | reverse complement strand
ATACCGTGTTAAACCGGCGTCCCACACAAATAATACTTATAAATAATAGACTTACATTAGAAAGGACCTGCGCTCTTGAAACTCGCCATCTTCGATCTCGACAATACCCTGCTGGCCGGGGACAGCGATTACCTGTGGGGTCAGTACCTCATCGGGCGCGGCGCGGTCGACGCCGCCATCTATGAACGTGAGAACGAAAGGTTTTATACTCAGTATAAAGACGGCACCCTGGACATTTACGAATTCCTGCGCTTTCAGCTGCGCCCGCTGGCGGAGCATGACACCACAACACTGCATGCCTGGCGCGAGGAGTACCTGCAGCGAATGATCCAGCCCATCATCCTCGCCAAGGGTCGTGCGCTGTTGCAGCAACACCGCGATGAAGGGGCCACACTGATGATCATCACCGCCACCAACAGTTTCATCACGTCGCCCATCGCCCGGGCGTTGGGCGTAGAGCACCTCATCGCCACCGAACCGGAGTTCTCCCACGGCCGCTACACCGGCCGGGTGGCCGGCACGCCGAGTTTCCGCGAAGGCAAGGTGGAGCGCCTGCGTCAGTGGCTGCAGACCCACGGCGGAACGCCCAGCGCCAGTTGGTTCTACAGCGATTCCCACAACGACATCCCGCTGCTGGAGATGGTCGATCACCCGGTGGCCGTGGACCCCGACCCGTCTCTGACCCAACACGCAACGCACAAGGCATGGCCTATCATCAGCCTGCGATAATCGCCGGGCGCCGCGTCCTTGTCGCCCTGCTCGTCATCGCACCGATGTCCATACTGCTGGCGCTGTTCACCGGCAGCGTCGCCGTTCCATGGCGTGAGCCGTGGCAGGTGCTGGCTCCCGGGGGAGGCGGTCTCTACCACAGCCTGGTCTATGAATTACGCCTGCCGCGGGCGGTGTGCGCCTTCGCCGTCGGCGGCATGCTGGCGGTGGCCGGCGCGCTGATGCAGGTCCTGCTGCGCAATCCCCTGGCCGACCCTTATATCCTGGGTGTGTCCGGCGGCGCGGCGGTGGGCGCGCTGCTCGCCATGACCGCGGGCGCCGCCGGCGCGGCGGCAGGCGGCGGCGCTTTCACCGGCGCGTTGATTTCCATCCTGCTGGTGTTCGTGCTGGCGCGCCGCCGCGGTAATTGGACGGCCATGGGACTGCTGCTCACCGGCGTGGTGGTGGCCGCCGGGTGGGGGGCGGTAATCAGCTTTCTGCTCGCCGTCAGTCCCGCCGCGTCGCTGCATGGCATGCTGTTCTGGCTCATGGGTGATCTCAGCAACAGCAACCGTCCCGGGTGGGCCGCCGCGGCACTGATAGTGGGTCTGGGCGCGGCGCTGCCGGTGGCGCGTCACCTCAATGTCCTGTCCCGGGGGGAACATCACGCCGCCGCGGTGGGCGTATCCACCATGCCGCTGCAGCTCTACATCTACCTGCTGGCATCGGGTCTGACCGCCGCCGCCGTCACTCTCGCCGGCTGTATCGGCTTCGTGGGCCTGATCACGCCGCACCTGCTGCGCCTCGTCATGGGCAATGATCAGCGTGTCCTGCTCCCGGCCAGTGCCCTGCTGGGCGGCATACTGCTGGTGCTGGCCGATACCCTGGCACGTACGGTCATGGCGCCGCAGCAACTGCCGGTGGGCGTTCTCATGGCGTTTATCGGTGTACCGGTGTTTCTCTATCTGCTTAATCACAAGCGCGCCTGATGTCCCTGCTCACCGCGCAACATCTGGATGTGTCCATCGCCGGCCTGCGTGTGTGCGGACACTTCAATCTGGATATCGAACCCGGCGAGGCCTGGGCCATACTGGGACGCAACGGCGTGGGCAAGACCACCCTACTCCATACCCTGGCGGGTCTGCGCGCCCCCGCCGGCGGCACGGTCGCGTTTCGCGGCACACCGCTGGCCCGGCTGTCGCGGCGGCGCATCGCCCAGGGCATGGCGATACTCTTTCAGGAACACGACGACAGCTTTCCCGCCTCTGTACTTGAGACGGCGCTGGTAGGCCGCCACCCGCACTTGGGGCCGTGGCAGTGGGAAGGCACCGAGGACATTCACATTGCGCGCCAGGCCCTGCGGGAAATGGGCATCGCCGACATGGAGGCGCGCTGGGTCTCTACCCTGTCCGGCGGCGAACGGCGCCGCCTGGAGATCGCGGCAGTGCTGACACAGAGCCCGGCGTTGATGCTGCTCGACGAACCCACCAACCACCTGGACCTGCATCACCAGATCGCCGTCCTGGACACCCTCGCCCGGCGCCGGCAGCGAGACGACTCCGCGCTGGTCATGACCTTGCACGACATCAATCTGGCGGCGCGCTACTGCGACAGGCTGTTGCTGCTGTTCGGGGACGGTGAAGTGCTGTGGGGCCCGGCAGATGAGGTACTGACGGAAGACAATCTGGCGCGTCTGTACCGGCATCCGATACGGGTGGTGAAGGAGGCGGGGCGGCGGCTTTATTACCCGGCTTAACGACGGCCGGTTGCAAGGAACCGGCTGTCCGAGTTCAGAAAAGCCCCCGGGAGGTGTCAGTGCAACGAGTATTGTGGTTGTTGAAGCGACTTAGTCGCGGTCGAAAGGCCGCACATAAACCCGAAACCCGGAACACGCAACCCCGCGCCGTCAGGCGCGGCCTATTTGAAAGCATCCTTATTGGCAGCGCGCATTCTGGCCTCAGCCTTGCCCACCAGGCCGCGGCGCACCAGATCCGCAAGACACTGATCCAGGGTCTGCATGCCGACGGCCTGGCCGGTCTGAATGGCCGAGTACATCTGCGGGATCTTGTTTTCGCGAATCAGGTTGCGGATGGCCGCTGTGCCGATCATGATCTCATGGGCCGCCGCGCGTCCGCCGCCGATCTTCTTCAGCAGGGTCTGGGAAATCACCGCGCGCAGCGATTCAGAGAGCATGGAGCGCACCATTTCCTTTTCCGCGGCGGGGAATACGTCGATGATGCGGTCGATGGTCTTGGCCGCGGAACTGGTATGCAGGGTGCCGAACACCAAGTGGCCGGTCTCGGCGGCGGTGAGGGCAAGGCGGATGGTCTCAGGGTCGCGCATCTCACCCACCAGAATGACGTCGGGGTCTTCGCGCAGGGCGGAGCGCAGGGCTTCATTGAATCCCAGGGTGTCGCGATGCACTTCACGCTGGTTGATGAGACACTTTTTGCTGTTGTGGACGAACTCGATGGGGTCTTCGATGGTGAGGATATGACCGAATTCCGAGTCGTTCTTGTAATCCATCATCGCCGCCAGGGTGGTGGACTTACCCGACCCGGTGGGACCGGTGACCAGCACCAGACCGCGCGGATTTTCGGAAATCTCCTTGAACACCGACGGCGCCCCGAGGTCCTCGAGGCTCAATATGGTGGACGGAATGGTACGGAAGACGCCGCCACAGCCGCGGTTGTGATTGAAGACATTCACGCGAAAGCGGGCCAGTCCGCTGATCTCAAAAGAAAAGTCCGTTTCCAGAAATTCCTCGAAATCCTTGCGCTGCTTGTCATTCATGATGTCGTACAACATATTGTGTACGGTCTTGTTGTCCAGCGCCGGGACGTTGATGCGTCGCACATCACCGTCGACGCGAATCATCGGCGGCAAACCGGCGGACAGATGTAGATCGGAAGCAGCGTTCTTGACGCTAAAGGCAAGTAATTCGGCTATGTCCATGTCCTGTCTCCTGCAACGTGGGCGCTGGCATCACGCAGGCAACGCAATACGCGGGTCACGCGTCCTTGTGAATTAGCGGCATTTTGCTTAACTTCTTGAGTAGGCTCACTATTAAAGAAAAACAGCAGCTTGGAAGCGACTCTTCCCTCCTCTAAAATACCCGAAACGGCCGCAATGACCCATGCATGACATTCATCAGGCGCTTGAAACCGTGCGGCGGCGCATCCGCGCCGCGGAATCCCGATTCCACCGCCCACCGGGCAGCGTGACCCTGGTGGCCGTCGCCAAGGGACACTGCGCGACGGCCGTGCGTGCCGCCGTGGCACTCGGTCAGCACCATATCGGCGAGAGCTACGTCCAGGAGGCGCTGCCGAAGATCCAGGCATTGCGCGATGTGGACATTGAATGGCATTTTATCGGACGCCTGCAATCCAACAAGGCCAAGGCCGTCACCCGTCACTTCGCCTGGGTCCATGGGCTGGACAGCCTCAAGGCGGCCCAGACGCTGAGCGCTCACCGCCCGCACACCCTGCCGCCCCTGGATGTCTGCATCCAGATCAATATCTCCGGTGAAGGACAAAAGTCCGGCGTCGACATGGCGCAGGCCGCGTCGCTGGCCGAGTCGGTCGCGGGCCTGCCGCGCCTGCGACTGCGCGGCGTGATGGCACTGCCGGCGCCAAGCAGCGATTTTGCGGAACAACTGGCGGCATTTAAACTGGTATATCATGCATACGAGGCATTAAAAACACGCGGCTTGCCGGTGGACACCCTCTCCATGGGCATGTCACAAGACCTGGAAGCGGCCATCGCGGCGGGCGCCACCGTGGTGCGCGTCGGCACGGGGATCTTTGGCCCCCGGCCGGATAAGACAACAAACTGATGCGGGATTTCGTTACCGGGCACGCCGGCGGCGTGTCTTATCAGGACTTGTACGCAATCAATCAAGCAAAGGACAGTCCTAATCATGACAAATGAGCGAATCGCCGTCATCGGCGGCGGCAACATGGCGCGCAGTCTCATCGGCGGCCTCATCGGCGACGGGTATGACAAATCCCGCCTGTGGGTCTCCGACCCGGACGCCCAGCGGTTGGGTCAGCTGGCCGATCATTTCGGTGTCCACACCACGCACTCCAACGGCGAGGCGGTACAGAACGCCGATACCATCATCCTGGCTGTCAAACCCCAGGCCATGCGCGATGTTGCTGAACAGCTCCGGGAACACCTTGATATCACGCGTCACCTGGTGATCTCCATCGCCGCCGGGATACGCATGCAGGCGCTGGAGATGTGGATGGGAGAGACCCTCCCCATCGTACGGGCCATGCCCAATACCCCCGCCCTGGTCCAGAGCGGGGCCACCGTGCTGGTGGCCAACCCGATGGTCTCAAAGGCCCAGCGGGACGCGGCGGAGACGGTGCTGCGCAGCGTCGGACTGGTCCTGTGGGTGGTGGATGAGACCCAGATGGACAGCATCACCGCACTGTCGGGGTGCGGGCCGGCCTATTTCTTTCTGGTCATGGAGTGCCTGGATAACGCCGCGCAAAAGCTCGGCCTGCCCGCCCGGCTGACCCGGCTGCTGACCCTGCACACCGCCTTCGGCGCCGCCAAACTGGCTTTGGAATCGGAGGAAGACAGTGCCACTTTGCGCGCGCGGGTTACCTCGCCCGGCGGCGCCACCGAGCAGGCCATCAAGGTGCTGCAGCAGGCAAACCTGCAGTCACTGTTCGATGAGGCGCTGCGGGCGGCGCAGCAGCGCTCAATGGAATTAGCGGATCAACTGGGGAGAAACGATGGATAATCCATACATTTCGGACGCGGCGGTATTTCTGATCAGCACCGTCTTCAATCTCTACATCTTTGCGGTGCTGCTGCGTTTTCTCATGCAATGGGTCCGTGCCGATTTTTACAACCCCGTCTCCCAGTTCCTGGTGAAGCTCACCAATCCGCCGCTGCGCCCGCTGCGGCGCGTTATACCCGGCCTGGGCGGCATCGACCTGGCCTCCGTGGTGTTGTTGATCGCGCTGCAGATGATCGACCTGCTGCTGATCAATCTGGCGGTGGGCCGAATGAATTCCGCAGGCGGGTTATTTGTGACTGCCATCGCAGAACTATTATCCACATTGATTACCCTGTACTTTATCACCATCCTCGTTGAGGTCATTTTGAGTTGGATTGCGGCCGGCACCTACAACCCCATTGCCTACCTGGTACACCAGATCAATACGCCCGTCATGGCCCCGGCACGCCGGCTGATCCCCCCCATCGGCGGTATCGACCTGTCGCCGCTGGTGGTGATCATCGTGCTGCAGCTGGTCAAGATTCTCGTGGTCGCCCCGCTGATGAACTTCGGCCAATCATTGACCTGATGGACACCGCCCCGTGGTACCGCTGGGACGGGGACCGGCTTCTCGTGGATGTGTACGTCCAACCCCGCGCCAGCAAGGACTGCATCGCCGGCTTGCACGGCAGCGCCATCAAAATCTGCCTCACAGCGCCCCCCGTGGACGGCAAGGCCAATACCCATTTACTGCGTTTCATTGCACAAGCATTCAAGATTAAGCCCACTCAGGTCGCTCTACTACGGGGTGAAAGCTCCCGGCACAAAACCATTGCCATTAGCGCTCCCGGCATCAGCCCCGAGGCGCTGATAGCGATGGGTCGGTGATTTGTGATTGGCTTCATGGTCCAGATAAATCATGGACTTATACTTATTAATTAGGCACGAACAGTGCATATAGCACGTGGGTAAGGGCAAAAATCGGAAGAGGTTTTCGATGGGTGAATTAAAGCCCACCGGATTCTTTCCGATAAATCCTTAGGAATCATAATCCTATATATTCAGCTGAAGACCAAGGGACGCTGCGGGGAGTAGATGTTAGATGCCATCCACGATGGAAGATATCCGAGCGGAGCGGACAGAGAGTCACTTTCAAGAAAAAGTCGGCGCGTACAATCGCTGGAAGAGTGAACTCTCCGAGGCCATCCGGAGCTGTCAGCAGTGGCTCCAGGAACACCATCTCGATACGCCGGAACTGGACCTGCGTATCTTTGACATCCTGGAGGCGTTGCGCAGCGACCGCCTGACGGTCGCCTTTGTCGCTGAGTTCTCACGCGGCAAGAGTGAGCTCATTAACGCCATCTTCTTCTCCGACTATAAACGCCGCCTGCTGCCCTCCGCCGCGGGCCGCACCACCATGTGTCCCACCGAACTGTTCTTCGATGATCAGTCGGAACAAGACTATATACGCCTGCTGCCCATCGAGACACGGCTGGAAAACACCAGCATCGCCGAATACAAGCGTGATCTCGCCGCATGGAAGACGCTGTATCTGGACAGCGCATCCCCGGATGCCATGGAAGAGAGCCTGAGCGAGGTGATCAAGACCAAGATGGTCCCGGTGGAAGAAGCGGAACGCCTGGGGCTGATCAACAAGGAAGAGCTGTCCCAACAGAACGAACAGCCTACGGAAGTGGAAATCCCCCTGTGGCGCCACGCGCTGATAAGCTTCCACCACCCCCTGCTCATGCAGGGGCTTTCCATTCTCGATACGCCCGGGCTTAACGCCCTGGGCAGTGAACCGGAGCTCACCCTCAGCATGATCCCCAGCGCCCAGGCGGTGCTGTTCCTGCTGGCGGCGGATACCGGCGTAACCCGCAGCGACATGGAGATGTGGCATCAGCATATCAGCCGTCACAATAAATCCCTCAAGCTGGGATTGATGGCGGCCCTGAACAAGATCGATGTGCTGTGGGACGAGATGAAGACCAATGAACAGGTGGATCACTCCATCGAGGAACAACGCCAGTCCGCGGCAAAACAACTCAACATCGACCCCGGCCGCGTATTTCCCATCTCGGCGCAAAAGGCCCTGGTGGCAAAATCCAAGGGGGATGCCGAACTGCTCGGCGAGAGCGGCATTGCCGTACTGGAAAACCACCTTGCCGATGTCATCCTGCCCACCAAACAGCACATTATCTGGGACAGCATCGTCGGCGACATCACCTTCGCCCTGGAGAACATCCATAACAGCGTCCAGAGCAGATTCGAACAGGCCCACGGCGAACTGGAACAGTTGCAGACCATGGTGGGCAAAAACGTGGACGTCTTCCAACAGATGATGAACAAGACGCGCCAGCAGCAAGCCGTGTATCTCAAGGACGTGGAAAACTTCCAGACTTCACACCGGCGCATCGTGCACCAGTCGAAGATCATCCTCAACACCCTGAGCCCCGAGAGCATCGACAAACTCATCGCCGAGACGCGCAAGCACATGGTCAACAGCTGGACCACGGTGGGACTGAAAAAGGAGATGACGCTGTTCTTCGACAGCGTGCAGGACACCCTGCAGATCGTCAGCCGGCAGATCGAGCAGACCCACGATCTGGTCATGTCCATCTTTCAGAAATTCCACGAGGAACACGGCTTTCCGCAGCTCAGCGCCAAGCCTTTCCCGCTGTCGAAGTATAACGAAGAGCTGCAGAAAGTCAGTCAGGATGCCGAGGCCTTCCGCACCAGCAAGGCCACAACGCTGTACGAACAGAGTTTCGTGGTCAAAAAGTTCTTTATCTCCCTGGTAAGCCACGTAAGAAACCAGTTCATAACTGCCCATAAGGAGGTGGAGGCGTGGCTGAAGGAGATGGTCAACCCCCTGGTCCGGCAGATCAAGGAAAACCGCACCCGCATCGAGCAACAGCTCAAGACACTGACCAAAATCAATGACTCACGTACCAATCTGGAGTCGAAAATCGGCGAGTTGGAGAAACAGTGCGCGGGCCTGCAGGCAGAGATGAACGGCTTGGATGCCCTGCGCGAGGCATTGAACAAAACCAAACCCGCCGATCCGGCGACCGTCGACAATGAGGCCGAGGCTGAAGCGGAGGCCTCTACATAAACGCCTATCCGTGAAGATCGGAATGAGGTGTGCGGCCTGCCAGGCGCCTGCCTTCCGATCTTCAACTTCTTAGTTCTCCCTCATAATCTATGATCAACGGGGCGTGGTCGGAAAATCGCGTGTCCTTATAGATTGACGCCCGCTGCACCCGTCCCCGCATGCCCGGCGTCACCACGTGGTAGTCGATGCGCCATCCCACGTTCTTGGCCCAGGCCTGGCCGCGGTTTGACCACCAGGTATATTGATCCGGCGATTGGTTGACAACACGAAAGGCATCTACAAAACCCAGCCCGTCGAAGACATGATCCATCCAGGCGCGCTCCTCGGGCAGAAAGCCGGAGTTTTTCTGATTGCCGCGCCAGTTTTTGAGATCGACGGCCTTGTGAGCGATATTCCAGTCACCGCAGATGATATACTCGCGCCGTCTCCGGCGCAGCGTCTTCAAATGTTCCCCGAACCGCTCCATGAATCCATACTTGAACAGTTGGCGCTCCTCACCGCTGGTCCCCGAGGGGACATACAGTGACACGACGCTGGTATCACCGAAGTCCGCCGCGATGTATCGCGCCTCCTGGTCCACGTCCGGCCAGCCCAACCCAGTGTGCACGCGCTTCGGTACACGCCTGGTGAACAGCGCGACGCCGCTGTAACCCTTCTTCTGTGCGTCGTGAAAGTAGGCGTGATAGCCGTGCGGCTGGCGGATCTCGTCCGCCAGCTGGTGGATGTGGGCCTTGGTCTCCTGCACGCAGACTACATCGGCGTCCTGGCCGGCCAGCCACTGGAATAAGCCCTTGGCGGTCGCCGAGCGGATTCCGTTTGCATTGAGGGTTATAATTCTCATAAGGCGCCGGTATGGTAGCACAGCGCCATCCGGGAGAACTGCCCCGACTCATGCACCTGCCGCTGCGCGGGTGTTCTCCGCCGCGATTGATGCCGGTATAATCGTGAACGACATGAAGAAGAAAAATCACTCCCAGTACCGACTGCGCCCAGGGTCCCGCTCATGACCGCCATGCGCGATTATCAACGGGAGTTTATTGAATTTTCGCTGATGCACGGCGCCCTGCGTTTCGGCGACTTCACCCTGAAATCGGGCCGCCGCAGTCCGTATTTCTTCAATATCGGTCTATTCAATACCGGTCACGCCATCGCCCGGCTCGGGCAGTTCTATGCCGCGGCCATCACGACGTCGCGGGCTGACTTCGACATGCTGTTCGGTCCCGCCTACAAGGGCATCCCCCTGGCGGTGACAACCGCCATCGCCCTGTCGGAACACCACGGCCGCGATGTACCGTTTGCGTTCAACCGCAAAGAGGAAAAAGACCACGGGGAAGGCGGCACCATAGTCGGCGCGCAACTCCAGGGGCGGGTATTGGTGATCGATGACGTCATCTCTTCCGGCCTGTCCATTAACGAATCCCATGCCATCATCAAAGCGCACGGCGCGCTCACAGGCGCCATCGCCATCGCCCTGGACCGCCAGGAACGGGGCAGCGACGACACCTCGGCTATCGACGAGATCCGGCGCAACTATGCTGTTGAGGTACACGCCATCGTGACGCTGGATCACCTCGTCACCTATCTCGCAGAGCGGCCTGACCTGGCCGGGGACCTGGCGCGGATCACTGAGTACCGGGCCCGCCATGGCGTGCGGCGGGCATCCTGATCACCCTCATCCGATAATCAGTTTCACCCCCACCAGCAGGGTCACCAGCTCAAAGCCGCGCTTGATCCAGCGGTTTCCCTTGACGATGGACATGTGAGCCCCCAGGTAGCCCCCCAACAGCGAACCCACCAACAGGGCCGGCACCCACGACCAGTGGATGCTGCCCAGCATGCCAAGGGTGAATGCCCCCACGCCGTTCCAGAACAGGCCCACCAGCACCAGGGTATAGGCCACGGCGCGTTTATAGTCGAGGCCGAACCACAGCACCAGCCACAGGGTCACGAACAGGCCGGTGCCTGAGGTCAGTGAGCCGTTGAGCACCCCGATAACGAACAGAACCAGTCCGCCTCGGGCGTAACCGCTGGCGTCCCGGTGGCGCGCTTCGGCCACCTGACCGAGCTGCGGCCTGAACCACGAAAACAACCCCAGACCCGCGGTGAGGACGCCCAGCGCGATCTCCGCGGCCCTGTCGTTGACGCGCAGGATGACGCTCGCTCCGAGGATCACGCCCGGCAATCCGACGGCCAGTATAAACAGCGCGAAGCGTGACTCGAGGCCTCTTTCCCTCAAGTGCCTCACGGTCGCGCCGATACCTAATGCGACACTGGCGACTTTGTGGGTCGCCAGCGCCACGCCGAAAGGCAACCCGAGAAATATCAGGACCGGCAGTTGCAACAAACCCGCGCCGCCGCCGACAAATGCTGAAAAGGCGTTCGCTACCAGCGAGGCAAGCAGCAAGACAAATTGATCTAGCCAGTCCATTGTGCACCACTGAGAATTGTCATCCGACGCTCGAATCGGGATCGCCGTTATGAACCACACACCGGGTGCGCTCATTCTAGCAATTAACCGGTTCACGCGAACGCTGTTCCTCGGCACCGCCATAGCAGGGTCTTTGCTATGGCACGCAAACAGCTTCGCCGCGGAGCTCTACAAGTGGGTGGACGACAAGGGTCAGATTCACTACAGCGACTCCGTCCCTCCCGAGGCCATCAACAAGCAGCGTGATGTCATCGACCAAAAAGGTATCGTCGTCGACGAAATCGGGGCGGCGAAAACCAAGGCCCAGCTGGAAGAAGACAAGCAGCGCAAGGCACAGGAGGCGATTAAGCAGCAGCAGCAGGACGCCATACATCGACACGACAAAATGCTGCTCGAAACCTACAACGACGATAGTGATATCGTCAAAATGAGGGAGCGCAAACTCGCCGCCATCAACGACATCATCACCATCAATCAGAACCGCATCGACAAACTGAAAGAGGACCTGGTCCCGTTCAAAAAGCAGGTTGCGGCCATCCAAAAAAACAATAAGGAGATACCGGGCGAGTTACGCGACAAGGTCAAGGAGATCGAGGACCACATCGCCATGCGCGTCAAAATCATCCAGCAGCAACACGATGAACAGGACAGGCTCAGGGATGAGTTCCAACAGGATCTGGAACGATTCAGATACCTGACCGGGCGCCAGGCTCCGGGTCAGCAAGTCAGCAGTGAATCAGGGTCCCCACCCCTGCATCCGTAAACAGCTCCAGCAAAACCGCGTGCTCCACACGCCCGTCGATGATATGGGCGGCATGCACGCCACCGTGAACCGCGCTGAGGGCCGAGTTCACCTTGGGCAGCATACCCTCGGTAATCACGCTGTCCTTTATCAGCTCCTGCGCCTTTGCCACATCGATCCTGGATATCACCCGGCCGTCCTTGTCCAGAACACCGGCGGTATTGGTGAGCAGTATCAGCTTCTCGGCACCCAGGCGCTGCGCCATCTCGCCGGCCACAATGTCGGCATTGATGTTGTAGGACTGGCCGTCATCGCCGATGCCGATGGGAGCGATGACGGGGATAAAGCCGCCGCCCACCACCATATCCACCACCGCCGTATTGATTCCCTTGACCGTCCCGACATGGCCCACGTCGATGATCTCCGGCGCATGCATTTCCGGCGAGCTCTTGGTGAATGTCATCTTGGCGGCCCGTATCAGGTCGCCGTCCTGACCCGTCAGGCCCACGGCACGTCCGTGATTGCGGTTGATGAGACTGACGATTTCCTTGTTCACCAGGCCGCCCAGCACCATCTCCACCACGTCCATGGTCTCGCTGTCGGTGACGCGCATGCCGCCGATGAACTCGCTCTTTTTGCCGATCTTGCCCAGCAGCTCGCCGATCTGCGGCCCGCCGCCATGAACGATCACCGGGTTGATCCCCACCAGCCTCATGAGGATCACATCGCGGGCGAAGCTGTTTTTCAACTGCTCGTCGACCATGGCGTTACCGCCGTATTTGATCACCACGGTCTTGCCGCTGAAGCGCTGGATGTAAGGCAGCGCCTCGGTCAGCACCCGCGCGATATTCATTGCCGAACCTGAATTCAAGGTCATTGTGTTAGAACCAAAGTAAAAGATTGAAAGATTAAAGGATTAAAAGGTTACCATTCTTTCAATCTTTCCCTCTTTTAATCTTTCAATCTATTTTCAAAAGGGCAGCGCAAGATCAGGCCTGATCTTCAAAAGCAACGTTCTGAACGCGTCCTGTATCCGTTCCAGCGCCTGCGGCGTATTGCCCTCGAAACGCAGTATCAGCCACGGGGTCGTGTTTGAGGCGCGAATCAACCCCCACCCGTCTTCGAAGTCAGCCCGCAGGCCGTCGATCGTGGTTATCTGCGCAGCGTCGAACCGGGCCCGCATCAGCACTTCTTCCATGAACTTGTAGTGCTCTCCCTCTTTCAGGTGTATATGCAGTTCCGGGGTACTCACGGCCTCCGGCACCGAGGCGAACACCTCGCTGCTGGTATGGGCCGTCTTGGCCAGAAACTCCAGCAGCCGCGCTGCCGCATAACAGGCATCGTCGAAGCCGTACCAGCGTTCTTTGAAAAAGATGTGACCGCTCATCTCACCGGCCAGCAACGCGCCTGTCTCCTTCATCTTCGCCTTGATCAACGAGTGACCGGTCTTGGCCATCACCGGTTCACCGCCGTGCTCCTGTATCACACGGGCAAGATTGCGGGTGCACTTCACGTCAAACATGATGCGCGCCCCGGGGTTGCGCGTCAGCAGATCCATGGCATAGAGCATCATGACCCGGTCAGGCCAGATGACATGGCCGTCGGAGTCGATCACCCCGAGTCTGTCGCCGTCGCCGTCAAAGGCCAGCCCCACATCCGCGCGGTGCTCGCGCACCGCCTCGCGCAGCGCATGGA
>Ga0315540_10001487_pt1 | contig 13423 bp, 13 predicted proteins | sample SalMarSW160110MG_FD_203677 | JGI IMG/M metagenome (GOLD analysis project Ga0315540, IMG submission 203677) | Salt marsh sediment microbial communities from the Plum Island Ecosystem LTER, Massachusetts, United States - Salt Marsh Sediment SW1601-10 ... | reverse complement strand
CAGACGATGGCGCCGGGTCTGCGTCGGGCGACGTGGGTGTGGCTGGAATCCGGGGCGTTGCGTCGGGCACGCGCGCTGACCACGGTCTCTGAAGCCACGCGGCGCGAGCTCGTGGCCTACGACGCCTCGCTCGCTTCGCGCACGCGTGTCGTTCCTGCCGCGAGCCCCCTGGCACTCGAGGGCGGGCCGACGCCTCGCGCTGCGCCGTCTCCCGGCGATGCCCGGCTGAGACTCGTAACGGTGGGGCGCTACACCCGGCCGAAGGGATACGACCTGCTGTTCGAGGCTCTGGCGCGTGCCGCGCAGGCGGGGCTCGACTTCACGCTTCGCATCGTGGGACACGGCCCGGAGGAGCCCGGCCTCCGGGCGCTCGGGGAGCGACTGGGGATCGCGAACCGTCTCGAGTGGCTCGGGCGGGACCCCGATGTGGCCGAGGTGCTGGCCGGGGCGGACGCCTTCGTGACCGCGACGCGCGGCGAGACCTTCGGGATCGCGGTCCTCGAAGCGATGCTGGTCGGTCTGCCGGTCCTGGCGACAGCGGTTGGCGGATTGCCCGAGGTTGTCGTGGACGGCGAGACCGGGGCGCTCGTGCCCTTCCATCCCGTGACCTCGCTGCCCGCCCGCTTCGCCGCCGCACTTCTGGAGTGGAACGAGTACCGGCCGCGCCTGCTGCGGTACGGGGAGGCCGGGGCCCGGCGGGCGCGGGAGCGGTTCTCGCCGGAGAGGCTCGCGCGACGGATGGCCGAGGTGTACCGGCAAGTCCTCAGTCCGGGCGGAACGCGTCTGCCCGGGGCATCGTCGGTTGGTCCGTCTGCCGGGGACAGGTGAACTTCTCGGGCGAGCCCTGCGACAGCCCGGGCACTCCGTGCGAAACGCATTTCCGTCGGCGATTCCGCCCCGTGGACGGCGACCCGACTGGAACGCGTCCGCCGCCCCCGGGGTAATCACCTGCGAGCGAAGGGCTCAGTTTCGCGCCCGGGGTGGCCGATGAAGCGGAAAATGTCCCACCCGCGCGGACGATGGCCGCTCTCGACCAGCCGGAGAAACTCGCCAGCGTTGACTTCGGCATTCTTGTTTCCTTACCCTGCAGCGCCATTGAGCGCCCTGCGGCCCTGCCGCCCCCGCGCGACCGGTCTTGCCCCGGTGCGACCGGTGGGCTCCCCGCGGAGTCGCACAGAAAACGAGGGATGGACATGAGGATCCTGGTCACAGGAGGTGCCGGCTTCATTGGTTCGCATCTCTCGGAGGAGCTCCTCCGACGCGGACACGAAGTCTGGGCCCTGGACGACCTTTCCACCGGACGGATCGAGAACCTCAAGACTTTCGAACGCAACCCCCGCTTCCGCTTCATCGAAGGCGACGTCATGGACGCCTCCCTGGTGCACGGCCTCGTGGCCCGGTGCGACCAGGTGTATCACCTCGCCGCGGCCGTGGGCGTGAAGTACGTGCTCGAGAATCCCCTGCGGTCCCTGATCACGAACATCCGCGGAACCGAGGTCGTTCTCGAGGCGTGCGCCGAGCACCGGCGCAAGGTGATGGTGGCTTCCAGCAGCGAGGTCTACGGCAAGGGCGTTTCGGTGCCCTTCTCCGAAGACGACGACCGCCTGATGGGGCCGACCCACAAGCTCCGCTGGTCCTACGCGGCGGGCAAGACGGTGGACGAGAGCCTCGCGCAGGCCTACTACCAGCAGTACGACCTGCCCGTGGTGATCGTGCGCTGCTTCAACACCTGCGGGCCGCGCCAGTCATCGGCCTACGGCATGGTGATCCCGTCCATGGTCCAACGCGCGCTCACGAACCAGCCGATCCTCGTGTTCGGCGACGGCCAGCAGTCGCGCTGCTTCTCGGCGGTGCACGACGTCGTGCGCGGCGTCCTGATGCTCATGGACTCGCGCGAGGCCGAGGGCGAGGTGTTCAACATCGGCTCGGACGAGGAGATCACGGTGCTCGAGCTGGCGCAGCGCATCAAGCGCATGTGCCGGAGCGACTCCGAGATCGAGATCCTGCCGTACGACCGCGTCTACGGGCATTCGTACGAGGACATGCGCCGCCGCGTGCCGGACCTGAGGAAGATCCGGCGCTACACGGGATTCCGCCCGCAGATCTCGCTCGACCAGCTCCTCGAGACGACCATTCGCGACCACTGCGAGCAGATGAGCATTTCCTGCCCGGTCGGGGTCGCCACGGCCTAGCGCCGCGTGTCCGCCTTTCCGCTGGCGGCACTGCCCATCGCGCTGGTCGTTTCGTACGCGGTGATGCCGGCCGTCGTGCGCCTCGCGTGGGCGACGGGCTGGCTCGACCATCCCGAGGCCCGCAAGCTCCACACCTCGGCGACCGCGCTGCTCGGCGGCGCGGCCGTCTTCGCCGTGGCGCTCGCGACGTGGGCGGCCTCGATGCGCTTCATGCCCCACGCCCCGAGCGACTGGGAGGCCTACTACCTGCTGTTCGGGGGCCTCATGGCCCTGGCTCTCGGGCTCTGGGACGACCGCTTCGGGATGTCGCCCTCGGTCAAGATGCTGGGCCAGGCGGCGGCCGCCACCATGATCGTGGCCGGCGGGGCCGTGCCCGAATTCGGGCTGCCGCACGGGGTCGAGGCGTCCATCACGCTGGTGGCCCTGGTGGCCCTGATGAACGCCGTGAACTTCCTCGACAACATGAACGGGATGGTGGGGGGGATCGCCGCCGTCGCCCTGGCGGGCTTCGCCTGGACCAGCATCGGCCGGGGCGCCAACGGGATCGCCGCGGTCCAGCTGGCGCTGGCCGGGGCCTGCCTCGGGTTCCTGCCCCACAATTTCCCGAAAGCCCGGATCTTCCTGGGGGACGCGGGGAGCCTCTTCTTGGGTTATAGTCTCGGCGCTTCGGCGTTGCTGGCGATGAAGGGGGCGCCCCCGGGCTGGGGGCAGGCCGGACCGGTGATCATGCTCGCGTACCCGGCCTTCGATCTCGTCTTCGTGGTCGTCACCCGCCTCCGTGACGGTCGCCCCGTTCAGCAGGGCGGCAAGGACCACACCAACCACCGACTGGCGAGTGTCCTGAAATGTCCGATTCGAACCGTGCTGACGATCTGGGTCAGTGGGGCCGCCCTCTGCGCAGGAGGAATCGTTACGCTGCGCCTCAACCATCCGATCCCGACGCTCCTGTTCTCGGTCCCGTTGACGATCCTGCTGTTCTGGAGCGGGCGGCGGTTATCGTCCGTGCCGATCGACCGGCCGTCCCCGACGACGCCGAGGTGATCGGCGCGCCGCGGCCGCGGCAGCGCATCCAGCGCGAACCGGACGACCAGGACTTCCAGCTCCGCGACCTCGTCGGCTTCATGGCGAAGGGGCTCGTGGACCACCCGGACGACGTCGTGGTCGAGATCCTCTCGGCCGGCGACGAAGGCGTGCTCGAGCTGCACGTGAACCCGGACGACCTCGGGCACGTGATCGGCAAGCAGGGCCGCACGGCGCGCTCGCTGCGCCTGGCGCTCGGCGCCGCGGCGTCGCGCATCGAGCGCCGGATGACGCTCGAGATTGCCGACTGAGTTCGTCTTCCTCGGCCGCGTCGGCCGGACGCACGGGGTGGGGGGCGAGATCTACGTGGACCGCACCTCGCTGACTCCCGACGAGTGGAGGGCGATGGGCCGCTTCGAGTGGCGCGGACGTGGCGGTGAGACGCGGCCGCTCGTGCTGCACGAGATCCGCGCGGCGCACGACCGGCTGCTCGCCACCTTCGAGGGGATCGGTGACCGCGAGAGCGCCGCGAAGCTCGTGAACGGCGAGCTGTGGGGCGACGCCGCGCGGCTCCCGGACCCGGGCCCCGGTGTGGCGTACACGTTCCAGCTCGTGGGGCTGAAGGTCGTGGACACGGAGGGCCGCGAGATCGGCACGGTGCGCGACTACAGCTCGGCCGCGGCGCAGCCGCTCTTCGTCGTCGAGCACGACGGGCGCGAGATCTTCCTGCCCGCGTACGAGCCGTTCCTGAAGCGCGTGGACCTGGCGGCCGGCCTGATCGTCGTGGATCCGCCGCCGGGACTGCTGGAGCTCTGATTCCCGTGAAGGTGACCCTCGTCACCATCTTCCCCGACTGGTTCACGACCCCGTTCGCCGAGGGCATGATCCGCGTGGCCCGCGAGGGCGGCCGGCTCGCGATCGGGGTCGTGAACCTGCGCGACTTCACCGACGACGCGCACCAGACCGTGGACGACTCGCCGTTCGGCGGCGGCCCCGGGATGGTCATGAAGATCGAGCCGATCGACCGGGCGCTGCGCTCGCTGGCGCTGCCGCCGAAGGGCTCGCGCCCGGCGGGCCTGAAGGTGGCGCTCACGTCCCCTCAGGGGCCGCGCTTCACGCAGGAGACGGCGCTCGCGTGGGCGGCGCTCGATCACCTCGTGATCGTCTGCGGCCGCTACAAGGGCGTGGACGAGCGGGTGGCGCGGCACCTCGTGGACGAGGAGTTCTCGATCGGCGACTTCGTGCTCTCGGGCGGCGAGCCCGCGGCGCTGGCCGTCGTGGACGCGGTCGCGCGGCTGCAGGAAGGCGTGGTCGGCAAGTTCGACTCGGTCGAGAGCGATTCGTTCCACTCCGGCCTGCTCGACTGCGACTACTACACGCGGCCGGCCGACTACGGCGGCTGGAAGGTGCCCGAGGTGCTGCTCTCGGGGCACCACGCGCAGATCGCGAAGGCGCGCCGCGAGGAGGCGCTGCGGCGCACGCTCGAGCGCCGCCCGGACCTGCTCGAGGCGGCGGACCTCACCGACGAGGACCGCAGGATCCTGCGCCGGCTCGCGCGCGAGCCCGAAGGCGGCGGGGGGAGCGCGTGAGCGGGGCCGCGGGGGCGCTCCCCGGCGACGCGTCGCCGCGCGGCGGCGCGCTCGCGACGGCCGCGGCCGCCGCGTTCGTGCTCTTCGCGTTCGTGCTCCCGGGCTCGATCGCGCCCATGGGCATCGGCGCCGCGCTCTGCGGCGTGCTCACGCTCGCGGCCGTGTTCGCGGGGCAGGTGCGCTGGGGCCGCACGCCCGTGGACGCCGCCGGGGCCGCGTGGCTGCTCGCGCTCGTCCTCGCGGCCACGTTCGGGCTCGACCGCGCGCACAGCTTCCCGCGGCTCGGCAAGGGCTTCATGCCGCTGCTCGTCGGGCTCGCCGCGCTCCACGGCTCCGACCGCCGGACCGGCGAGCGCGCGCTGGCCGCCTGGCTCGCCGCCGCGGGGATCGCGTCCGTGTTCGGCTTCGGCGAGTGGCTCGCGCACGGGGCGACGTTCGAGGCGCGCGCGCGCGGGCTCGTCGGCCACTACATGACGTTCGCGGGCCAGCTCCAGCTCGAGATCCCGGTCGCCGCGTCGGTCGCCCTGCTCGCGAAGCGCCGGCGCACGCGCGTCGCCGCGGGGGCCGTGGCGGTGCTCGGACTGGTCGCGCTGCTCGCGACGTTCACGCGCAGCTCGATGATCGGCGTCCTCGTCGCGGGCGGGGTGATCCTCGGCGCGACGATGCCGGTCGGGCTCGCCCTCCTCGCGGTCGTCGCCGTCGCGACGTTCTTCCTCGTGCCGGGCACGCTCGGCGAACGGATCCGCAGCGTGTTCGACCCGGCGAACAAGTGGAACGAGCAGCGCGTCCTCATGTGGGGCGCGGGCCTGCGCATGTTCCGCGACCACCCGATCACGGGCGTGGGCCTGCAGGACCTGCACGCGCTCTACGACCAGTACCGCTCGCCGCTCGCGACCGAGCGCGCCGGGCACCTGCACGACGTGTTCGTGCAGATCGCCGCGCAGATGGGGGTGGTGGGGCTGGCCGCGTTCGGCTGGCTGTACGCCTCGCTCGTGCGCGCGGCCGGTGCGGGCCTGAAGCCCCTGCTGAAGCGCCGGGGGCTCGCCGCGGGTCTCAAGCTCGGGGTGGTCGCGGCGCTGGCCGGCTTCATCGTGGCGGGACTCTTCGAGTGGAACTTCGGCGACGAGGAACTGCTCTACCCGCTCTACCTGCTCGTCGGCCTCGCGTGGGCCGCGCGCGACTGGGACGAGCCGGAGGCCTGATGCGCGTCGCGCTGGTGCACGACTGGCTCACCGGCATGCGCGGCGGCGAGCGGGTGCTCGAGCGCATCGCCGGGATGTTCCCGGAGGCGCCGATCCACACGCTCGTCTGGAACCGCGGATCGGTCTCGAAGGCGATCGAGTCGCACCCGATCCGCACCTCGTTCCTGCAGCACCTGCCGGGCGCGGCGACGCGCTACCGCTGGTTCCTGCCGCTCTTCCCCCGCGCGATCGAGAGCTTCGACCTCTCGGGCTTCGACGCGGTGGTCTCGACGAGCCACGCGGTCGCGAAGGGCGCGCGGGCGCGCGAAGGCGCGCTCCACCTGAGCTACGTGTTCACGCCCATGCGCTACGTGTGGGACCTCGAGGACACCTACTTCCCGCCGGGGCGATTCCCCTGGCCGCTCTCGGCCTACGTGCGGCGGACCTGCGCGCACCTGCGCGCGTGGGATCGCGCGACGGCCGGCCGCGCGCAGGTCGTGCTCGCCGACTCGGCGCACGTCGCCGCACGGATCCGCCGGCACTGGGGACGCGAGGCCGGCGTGCTCCTGCCCCCGGTGGACGTGGAGCGCTTCGCCGCGGGGGAGGGCCCGCGCGAGCGCTACCTGCTCGCCGGCGCGTTCGCGCCGTACAAACGGGGCGACCTCGCGATCGCGGCCTGCGCGAAGCTCGGCCGGCCGCTGCGCATCGCGGGCAGCGGGCAGGAGCGCGCGCGGCTCGAGCGGCTCGCGCCCGCCGGCACGGAGTTCCTCGGCTGGGTCGCCGAGGACGCGATGCCGGGCGTCTACGCCTCGGCGAAGGCGCTGCTCTTCCCGGGCGAGGAGGACTTCGGGATCATGCCCGTCGAGGCGATGGCGAGCGGCACGCCCGTGGTCGCCTACGGCCGCGGCGGCGCGCTCGAGACCGTGGGCCGCGGCGCGAGCCCGGAGGCGCTCGCGAAGGTCGCCGCCGGCGGCGCGGCGCGCGTGCCCGGCGGCGTGCTGTTCGGCACGCAGACCGTCGGGGGGCTCGCCGAGGCGATCGCCCTGCTCGAGTCGGAGCCGTTCGACCCGCATGCGCTGCGCGCGCTCGCGGCGCCGTTCTCGGCCGACGTGTTCGACCGGGGCTTCCGCGAGGCCTTCGAGCGCGGGCTCGCGGCGGCCCGCGATTGGCGGGCCCCGGAACGCTGACCTATACTGCCGCGCCGATTTCGCGCGCGGCCCCGCGGGCCGCGCGCGCCGCGCACCTTCCGCACCGGAGAAGCGCTCCCACGCGACCCTTCGCCGCCATAGGGGAGTTCGTCCGCTCGTCGCTGGCCGTCGGCGCCGAGGGGGCGCTCGTGCGGCGCAACGTCTCGTGGCTGATGGCGGACAAGGCGGTCCGCCTCGTCGTCGGGATGGTCATCAACGTCTGGATGGTGCGCTACCTGGGCGCGGGCCCGCTCGGGCTCCTGAGCTTCACCCAGAGCGTCGTCGCGATCCTCGCGATCCTCGCCCAGCTCGGCATGGAGACCATCCTCGTGCGCGAGCTCGTGCGGCGGCCGGGCGAGGGCTCGGCGCTGCTCGGCTCGGCGCTCGCACTGCGCCTCGGCGGCGCGTGCGTCACGCTCGTGCTCGGCGTCACGGCCGTGACGCTGCTGCGCCCGGGCGAGCCCGCCGTCCCGGTCATGGGCGTGATCTTCGGCACGATGACGCTGTTCCAGGCCTTCGACGTCATCGAGCTGTGGTTCCAGAGCCGCTCGCGCTTCGGGCCCTACGTCGTCGCGCGCGCGATCGCGTTCGGGATCGCCTCGCTCGCCAAGGTCGCGGCGCTGCTCGCGCAGGCGCCGCTGCCGTGGATCGCGGCGACGATCGCGCTCGAGTTCGTGCTGGGCGGCTGCGCGCTGGTCGTCGCGTTCCGGATGCAGCCGGACGCGGTCCGGCGCTGGCGCCCGCGCGCGGACACGGTGCGCGAGCTGCTCGGCGAGTCGTGGCCGCTGCTCCTGAACGGCATGGCGATGCTGCTCTCGATCCGGGTGGACCAGGCCATGCTCACGGTCATGCGCGGCGAGCACGAGAACGGCATCTACGCCGCCGCGCAGCGGCTGTCGGAACTGCCGTTCTTCATCCCGCTCGGCATCGTCGGGGCGGCCGCGCCGGCGCTGCTGCGCTCGCACGGCCACGACCTCGGCGAGTACTGGCGGCGCCTCGCGCGCGTGTTCTCGGGGCTGGCCTGGATCGCGATCGGCCTCGCGGTGCCGACGGCGCTGCTCTCGCGCTGGATCGTCGTCACGCTCTTCGGCGCGCCGTTCGCCGACTCGGGCCCCGTGCTCGCGCTGCACATCTGGTCGGCGCCCGCGCTGTTCCTGGGCGTCGCGGCGAGCAACTGGTTCGTGGCCGAGGGTCGGCAGCGCGGGCTGCTCGCACGCAACGCGATCGGCGCGGGGCTCAACGTCGCGCTCAACCTGTGGTGGATCCCGCCGCTGGGCGCGCGCGGCGCGGCGCTCGCGACGCTCGTGTCGCAGAGCGTCGCCCAGGTGGGCCTCAACGGGCTCTTCCCGGCGTCGCGGAAGCTCTTCGTCATGCAGCTCCGCGCGCTGCTGCCGGTACCGCCGCGATGAGGAGGGCCCGACGTGGCTGAGACCCCCGTCTGCCGGCTCTGCGGAGGCGCGACGCGGCTGCTGTTCGAGAAGCGCGTGCTCGGCCGCCACCCGGCCGGGTACTTCCGCTGCGGCACGTGCGAGCTCACGCAGACGTCGGAGCCGACGTGGCTCGAGGAGGCGTACGCCGAGCCGATCTCGATCACCGACACGGGGCTGCTCGCGCGCAACCTCGCGGCCCGGCGGATCGTTGCGAGCCTGCTCCACCTCTCCGGCGTGCGCGCCGAACCGTGCCTGGACTACGCCGCGGGCTACGGCGTGTTCGTGCGGCTCATGCGCGACGTGGGGTTCCACTTCCACTGGACCGACCCCCTCGCGAGGAACCTGTTCGCGCAGGGCTTCGAGTGGAACGAGGGGCGCGGGCGGCCGGTCGTGGTGACCGCGTTCGAGGTGCTCGAGCACCTCGTGCGGCCGCACGAGGAGTTCGGGCGCATCGCCGCCTTCGGCGCGGACCTGATCGTGACGAGCACCGAGTTGCCGCCGGGCGGCGTCCCGGCGGAGGACTGGCAGTACCTCTCGCTCGAGAGCGGCCAGCACGTCGCGTTCTACACGCCGGCCACGCTCGAGCGGCTCGGCCGCGAGCACGGCTACCCGCACGTCCACGCCGGGCCGTTCTACCAGCTGTTCGCGAGGGCGCCGGTCCCGGCGTGGCGCTGGCAGGCGTCGGTGCGGCTGGCGCCGCTGCTCTATCCGCTCCTGCGCCGGCTGCGGCCGTGCCTCACGCAGGAGGACTGCCTGGACCTGCGGCGGACCCTCCACCGGCCATGACGCGTCCCGTGATCTTCACCGGCGACATCTTCCGCCAGCAGCCCCGCGGCGGTATCACGCGCTACGTCCTCGAGGTGGCCTCGCGCCTCGAGCGTCCCGCCGAGATCCTGCTGGGGCCGCACCTCTCGCGCGACGAGGCGCTCGCCGCGGCGCCCCGGCGGCTCGGCCTGCGCCTGCCGGCCTGGCGCGGGATGCACCGCGTGACCACGCTCGCGGGCGCGGCCGTGGACGCGGCGCTGCTGCGCGGCCGTCGCGAGGCGATCGTGCACCCGAGCTACTACCGCGATCCGGCCGGCCTGCCCGCGGGCGCGCCGGTCGTCGCGACGGTCCACGACATGACCCACGAACGCCACGGCGCGTCGTTCCCGGGCGGCTCGCCGGCGGCGGCCGACCCCGCGCGGCACAAGGCGGCGCTGTGCGCGCACGCCGCGCGGCTCGTCTGCTACTCCGAGTCCACGAAGCGCGACCTCGTCGCCCTGCTCGGCGTGCCGGGCGGGAAGGTGCGGGTGATCCCGCTCGCGAGCCGCCACTGGGCCGGGGTGACGCCCGCGCCGCTGGACGCGCCGCGCCCGTTCGTGCTGTGGGTGGGGGAGCGGCACGCCTACAAGAACTTCGCGCGCGGTCTCGAGGCGATCGCGACGTGCCCCGAGGCCGAGGGCCACGACCTGTTGCTCGTGGGAGGCGGGGCGCTGCGCCGCGACGAGCGCGACGCGATCGCCCGGCTCGGTCTCTCGGACCGGGTGCGACAGCGCGCGCTGCCCGACGGCGGGCTGCGCTGGGCCTACGAGCACGCGGCGGCGCTCTTCTACCCGTCGCTCCACGAGGGCTTCGGGCTGCCCGTGGTCGAGGCTCTGGCCCTGGGCTGTCCCGTGGCGACTTCGGGCGCCTCGTCGCTCCCCGAGGTGGGCGGTGAGGCGGCCCGCTATGGCGACCCGGAGGACGTCGCGAGCCTGCGTGACGCGCTCGGGCGGGCGATCGCCGACGGCCGCGCTCCCGAGGCGGTCGCGGCGCGGCGCGCGCAGGCCGCGCGCTTCTCCTGGGACGCGACCGCCGCCGCGCACGAGCGGCTCTACGCGGAGCTGGATTCGTGAGCGCCGTTCCCCGCATCACGGTCGTCACGATCTGCCGCAACGTGCTGCCGGCGCTGAAGCGCACGGTCGAGAGCGTGCTCGCGCAGGACTACCCGGGGCTCGAGTACTGGATCGTGGACGGCGCCTCGAGCGACGGCACGCCGGAGTACCTCGCGACCCTCGAAGCGCGCGGCGTCCGCTGGGTCTCGGAGCCCGACCGGGGCATCTCGGACGCGATGAACAAGGGCTGGCGGCTCGCGAGCGGCGAGTGGGTCGCGCACCTGCACGCGGACGACACCTACCTGCCGGGCGCGCTGCGCGCCGCCGCGGCGGCGCTGTCGCCCGGGCTCGACGTGCTGTGCGGCACGATCGTGAAGGCCGAGGACACGGGCGACGTCGTCTGCCCGTCGGCGCCCGGGAAGCTCGAGGTGGAGATGGCGATCGGCCACCCGGCGACGTTCGTGCGCCGCGCGCTGTTTGAGCAACTCGGCGGCTTCGACGCGGACCTGAAGAACGCGATGGACTACGACTTCTTCCTGCGCGCCCGCCTCGCCGGCGCCCGCTTCGGCACGCTGCCCGAGCCGGCGCTCACGCGGTTCGCCGCGGGCGGGCAGTCGGAGCGCTCGCTGTGGAAGACCCTGAAGGAGACGCACGACATCCGCCGCCGGCACCTCGAGCGCGGCTGGTCGCGCTCGCGGGCGTTCCTGTGGCTGCTGTGGGCGAAGGGCACGGTCCGGATCGGCCTCCAGCGGGCCGGGCTCAACGGTTTCGTCGCCTGGTGGCGGCGCACGCTGGCGCGGCCGCGCAAGTACGGGGGCGCTTGACGCGCCCGCGCGCGCTCCCGACACTGCGCGGCTCCAGCCATGGAGACTCCCGAATGAACCCCGACACCCGCATCGCCGTGACCGGCGGCGGCGGATTCCTCGGCTCGCACGTCATGGCCGAGCTGAAGCGCGCCGGCTACCGGAACGCGGTCGCGATCCGCTCCGCCGGCTACGACCTCGTCCACGAGGGCGAGGTGATCCGCATGCTCGACACCCTCCGGCCCGAGGCGATCATCCACCTCGCCGCGGTCGTCGGCGGCATCGGCGCGAACCGGAAGCACCCCGGCACGTTCTTCTACCAGAACCTCATGATGGGCACCCTGCTCATGGAGCACGCGCGCCGCGCGGGCGTCGGCCGGATCCTCAACGTCGGCACGATCTGCAGCTACCCCAAGTTCACGCCGGTGCCGTTCCGCGAGGAGGAGCTGTGGAACGGCTACCCCGAGGAGACGAACGCGCCGTACGGCCTGGCGAAGAAGATGCTGCTCGTGCAGTCCGACGCGTACCGGCAGGAGTTCGGGCTCGACTCCTCGAACGTGATGCTCGTGAACCTCTACGGCCCGGGCGACAACTTCGACCCGGGCAGCTCGCACGTGATCCCGGCGCTCATCCGCAAGTGCCTCGAGGCCGCCGAGCGCGGCGACGAGGAGATCGAGGTGTGGGGAACGGGCCAGGCGACGCGCGAGTTCCTCTACGTCGAGGACGCGGCCGAGGCGATCGTGCTCGCGCTCTCGAAGCTCGAGGGCAGCGAGCCGGTGAACCTGGGCTCGGGGCGCGAGATTCCGATCGCCGACCTCGTGAAGCTGGTCGCGAAGGCGTGCGGCTTCACCGGGAGGCTGCGCTGGGACGCGACGAAACCCGACGGGCAGCCCCGGCGCTGCCTCGACACCTCGCGTGCCCTCGAGCGCCTCGGCTGGAGGTCGAAGACGCCGTTCGACGCCGGCCTGGCGCAGACGGTCGAGTGGTACCGGACCGAGCGCGCGCGCACCGGGGCCCCGGCCTAGGGGCGCGCGGAGACCTCCCACGGAGTCCGGCCCGATGTTCTCGGTCGTCGTCCCGAGCCGCGGCGACGGCCGAAGGCTGGACGCGCTGCTCGCCGCGCTCGAGGCGCAGGCGTTCCCGCGCGAGCGTTTCGAGGTCCTGCTGGTGCTCGACGGCGCGCCCGTGCCCGCCGGCCTCGACGGCCGCCTCGCGGCGCTGAACGGCCGCGCGATCGCGCTCGAACGCCGCGGCGGCCCCGGCGCCGCGCGCAACGCCGGCGCGAAGGCGGCCCGGCACGAGTGGCTGGCGTTCACCGAGGACGACTGCGAGCCGGCCCCGGACTGGCTGGCCCGGGCGGCCGCCCGCATCGAGCACCCGCACGCGCCCTCGCCGCACGCGATCGAGGGCGTGACGGAGCTGCCGGGAGGCCACCCGCTGCGCCACCTCGCCGAAGACGGGCTCCAGTACCTGCCGACGACACTCTTCGTCCGCCGCGACTGGTTCGAGCGCGTGGGCGGCTACAGCGAGCGGTTCTTCGACGCGCGCCGCGGCACCTACTTCCGCGAGGACGCCGACCTGGGGTTCAAGCTCGAGGAGGCGAACGCGGTCACGGTGCGCGAGCCCTCGGTGCGCGTGACGCACCCGGTCGAGCACGGGCGCTTCCTCGACCCGCTGCGCTGGGCGGCGCGCTACGAGATGGACGCGCTGCTCGCGGCGCGCCACCCGCGGCTCTTCCGCGAGCGCATCGAGGTGCACCGGATCGGGGCGGTGCGCCTGCGCCGCCCGATCGTGCGCGCGTGCGTCTTCGCGACGGCCGCGGCGCTCGCCACGGTGGCGGCGTTCGCGATCGGCCAGCCCGGCCCCGGCGTCACGTTCGCGGCGGTGTTCGTGCTGCTCTGCGTCCCGCTCTGGGCGAAGTGGCGCTTCGCCCCGGCGCGCCTGCCGGTCGTGCCGCTGGTCCCGTTCGCGATGACGCTGGCGCTCCTGCGCGGCATGCCCCGGGCGAGCGCCTGGCGGCGGGAGCGGAAGCGGGGCTGACGCGGGGTTCCTCCGGCTCGCGACGGTCGTGCGGCGCCGGCGATGTGGCGGGCATCGTCCTTGGCCGGGGCCCCGTCGCTCCCCTCACCGCCCGAGCGTCCCATCCCCGCGCTCTCGCCCCAACC
>Ga0315540_10001486_pt1 | contig 13433 bp, 12 predicted proteins | sample SalMarSW160110MG_FD_203677 | JGI IMG/M metagenome (GOLD analysis project Ga0315540, IMG submission 203677) | Salt marsh sediment microbial communities from the Plum Island Ecosystem LTER, Massachusetts, United States - Salt Marsh Sediment SW1601-10 ... | reverse complement strand
CGGGCCGGATGGTGCCGCCGTAGACGAAGACGCTGGGAATGTCGAGGCGGGCGATGGCGATCAGGGCGCCGGGCATGTTCTTGTCGCAGCCGCCCACCGCCAGCAGCCCGTCCATGCTCTGGGCGCGACACACCGTCTCGATGCTGTCGGCGATGACCTCGCGCGACACCAGGCTGAGCTTCATGCCCTCCGTGCCCATGGAGATGCCGTCGGACACGGTGATGGTGCCGAACGTCTGAGGCATTCCGCCTGCCGCACGGGCGGCGCTCTCGGCGGCTGCCGAGAGGTCGCCGAGGCCGGCGTTGCAGGGAGTGATGGTGCTGTGGCCATTGGCGATGGCGACGATGGGCTTGCCGAAGTCGTCGTCGCCGAAGCCCACTGCGCGCATCATGGCGCGGTTCGGCGCCCGCTGTACGCCGTCCGTGATCAGCGCGCTGCGCCGGTTGCGTTTGCCCGCGGCTGCCTCGGGCGTACGGGTGTCCTTCACGGTCTGCGCCATGCCTCGCCTCCTGGATGGCGCATTGTAACCATCAACGCCGGCCGCGCCACGCTCGGCGGCGGCCGAGGGACCCTCCGCGCGGGCTGGCCGCGGGCCGGTCCCAAGGCGCCGGGTCGTTGCTAGTCGTCCTCCAGGGTGATGTCGAAGATGCCCTGGTCGAAGGTGTTGTAGCCGCGGTAGTCGAGCAGCTGGTAGAGCCTGGCTCGCGTCTGCATCCCGTCCAGCAGCGCCGTCTGGCTGCCCTCGTCGCGAAGGCGTTGCAGGCCTTCCTCCACCGCCGCCATGGCCAGCCTGAGGGTCGTCACCGGATAGATGACCATCTGGTAGCCCAGCGCCTCGAGCTCGTCGGCGGCGAGCAGCGGCGACTTGCCGAACTCTGTCATGTTGGCCAGCAGGGGCACCTCGAGCGCGTCACGGAAGGCGGCGAACTCGTCGGCGGAGGTGAGCGCCTCGGGGAAGATCGCGTCGGCGCCGGCCTCGACGTAGTCCCGGGCGCGCGCGATGGCGGCGTCCAGCCCCTCCACCGCCCGGGCGTCCGTGCGCGCGACGATGAGCAAGGCGTCGTCGCGCCTGGCCTCGGCCGCCGCACCCACCCGCCGCACCATGGTGGCGCCGTCGACGAGCCGCTTGTGGTCGAGGTGGCCGCAACGCTTGGGGTTCTCCTGATCCTCCAGATGGAGCGCCGCGACCCCGGCGTCCTCGAGCTCCTGCACGGTGCGGGCCACGTTGACGGGCTCGCCGAAGCCGGTGTCGGCGTCGATCAGGGCGGGCAGGTCGGTGACGCGGGCGATCCTGCGGCCACGCTCGGCCACCTCCTCGAGGCTGGTGAGGCCGATGTCGGGCAGCGCCAGGTCCGCGGCGACGACGGCGCCGGAGATGTAGATCCCGTCCCAGCCCTGCTCCCCGATCAGGCGCGCGACCAGCGGCGAGAAGGCGCCGGGGAGGCGCAGCAGCCTGCCGCTGGCGAGCTTGGCGCGCAGCGCCTGCCGCTTGTCGTGGGCGCTGGTGTGGCTGTAGAGCATCAGAAGATCCCGCGGCTGTCGCGACGCGCCCGCGGCAGGGTGTCCGGCTCGGCCACCGGCGTGAGCCCGGCCAGCGCTTCGGCGGACAGCGAAGGGAGGTCGTCGGTCAGCTCCAGGAAGCGGTCCTGCTCACTCGCTGGGATCACCCCGGCCGACAGCGAGCGGAACTTGGCCCGGTAGGCGTCGCGCCCGAACGGGCGACGGCCGTTGGGGTGGGCGTCTGCAACGGCCAGCTCGGCGCTGATGGTCTCGCCGTTGCCGAGGCGGACCTCCACGCGCGCACCGAACGCCTTGGCGGCCGGGTCGGCGGCATGGTAGCGCTCGGTCCACTCGGGCTCCTCGACGGTGCGGATCTTGCGCCAGAGCCGCACGGTGTCCGGCCGCCCGGCACGCTCCGGCGCGTAGCTGTCCCGATGGTGCCAGCTGCCATCCTGCAGCGCCACGGCGAAGATGTACATGACGCTGTGGTCGAGGGTCTCGCGGCTGGCGCCGGGGTCGTACTTCTCGGGGTCCTGCGAGCCGCTGCCGATGACGACGTGGGTGTGGTGCGAGGTGTGGATTACCACCTCCTCGATCCTGTCCGTGTCCGGGATGCGCGGGCGCAGCTCGAAGGCGAGGTCGATGAGCGCCTGCGCCTGGTACTCGGCGGAGTGCTCCTTGGTGTAGGACCGCAGGATGGCGCGCTTGGGCTCGCCCGGCTCGGGCAGGCGCATCTGGTAGCGGGCGTCCTCGCCGTCCAGCACGCGGGCGATCAGGCTGTCTCGGCCCTCGTAGATCGGCGCCGGCGAGTGCTCGCCGCGCATGGCCCGATCGACCGCCAGGATGGCGAGCAGGCCCGAGTAGCCGGGCACGTACGCCTTCCAGCTGGAGATCTCCCCCTTGCGCGACTGGCGAGTGGTCACGCTGGTATGCACCGCCTGGTTGATCGCCTGCGTGAGGGTGGCGACGTCCAGGCCCAGCAGCGCGCCCAGGCCGGCGGTGGTGGCAGGGCACAGGTGCGCCATGTGGTCGATGGCGTGCTCGTGGAGCGAGATGGCGTCGACCAGCGCGATGTGCACCTCGTAGGCGGCGGCGATGGCGCGCGTCAGGGCGCGGCCGTCGGCGCGCGTCTGCTGGGCGACGGCCAGCAGCGGCTGGATGCTGTCGCCGGGGTGGGCGTAGTCCACCGCCAGGTAGGTGTCGTGGAAGTCGAGCTCGCGGACCGCGGTGGCGTTGGCCCAGGCCGCCCACTCCGCGTCGACGGTGGTGCGGCTCGGCAAGCCGAAGAGGGTGGCGCCGTCCGGGCGCGGGTGCGCCAGCGCCTGGCTGCGGGCGTTGGCGACCGGCTCCCGCTCGAGCGCCGCCAGCGCGACGGCGGCGTTGTCGATGACGCGATTGACCACCATGGCCTCGACGTCGGCGTCCAGCGCTACCGGATCGGCGGCGACGGCGGCGAGCCGGCGGGCGAGCTGGGCGTCCGGCGCCAGGCGCGCGCCTGGGGCGGCGACGGTGACAGGAAACGTGAGCATGTCCGAATCATAGGCCGCGGACCTCGCGCCCAGCGCGCGGATGCCCCTGTGTCGGCGCACGCCGGACGGCGCGGCCGGGGCGGAGGCAGCGGTGGCGGGGCCGCCGCCGGTCGCCGGCTGTGTAAGGTAGGGCAGAATGGCGACTTCCGAGACCTCCGCGACCAAGGACAAGGACCCTTCCGCCGCCACCGTCACGCTGGAGGGCGTGCGCGTGCGGCTCGGCGGCGAGGCGGTGCTGGACGAGGTCGACCTCACCATCCCGGCCGGCATGACGGTGCTCTTGCGGGGACCCAACGGCGCGGGCAAGAGCACGCTGCTGCGAGCGATGGCGGGGCTGCTTCCCTTCGACGGCGAGATCATGCTCTTCGGAGCGCGTCCGAGGACGCTGCCAGGGCGGGCGGCGTTCGCCTTCGTGGCGGACGTGCCGGTGCTCTTCGAGGATCTCACGGTGCGCGAGCACGCCACCTTCATGAGCCGTGCCTACGACCGGCCTGAGGCGGAGGCGGCGGCGCTCGGCTGGCTGGAGCGCTTCGATCTGGCCGAGCGCATCGACGAGTTCCCGGGCACGCACTCCCGCGGCATGCGGCACAAGACCGCTCTCGCGCTGGCGCTCGGGTTGGAGCCGGGACTGCTGCTCCTCGACGAGCCCTTCAACACCCTGGATGCCGAGGCGCGGGGCACGCTTCAGGGCGCCTTGCTCGAGCGTGCCGACAGCGGCGCCATCAACCTGCTCAGCGCGCACGAGCAGTCGCTGGAGAGCGATCTCGGCGCCCGGGTGGTGGAGGTACGCGGCGGCCACGTGGGCAAGCTCCGTGGCTAGCGCCGTGGCCGCGGGCGAGCGCCGCCCGCGCGGTCTGGCGGGGCTCGAGCGGCGGATGCTGAGGCGCCGGGTGGGTCGCGCCTATCACTGGGTGGGCCGTACCTTCGGTTGGTCTACGATCATCTACCTGGTGCTGTGGATCGCCCTCTTCGTGGTGGGCGGCGTGCAGTCGGCGGCCCCGCTGGCGACGCCGATCCCGCTGCACGCGCTGCCCGTGGTGCTGGACGTGCTCGTGCTGCTGGCGCTGGCTAGCGTGGCGCTGCAGCGCACCCCGCCGGTGGTGGTGGGCCGCGCGTACGCGCAGCTGGTGGGGCTGGCGCCGTGGCCCGCGCGGCGCGTCCTGCGCCCGCGGTTGCTGGGGTACTTCAGCTCGCGGGTGCTGGTGGGGGCGGTCGTGGGCACCGCCATGTGGCTGCTGGTGAGCATCCTCTTCGCCGCCTCGCTGCCGGCACTGGCGGCGGCCGGCGCGGCGGCGTGGCTGCTGCGCTCGGCGCTGGCGCTGCTGGTGTACGAGCGCCGCAGAGCGGCGTGGCCGCTGGTGGCATTCGCCACCGTGCTGGCGGCGCTCGGTGCGGCGGCCGCGCCGCTGGGCTGGCAGCAGGGGACCGCCGCGCCGGCGCTGGCCGCGGTCGTGGCGGGCGCGCTCGGTGCGCTGGCCGCCGTCCTGGCGCTGTCGGGGGAGGGGGAGGCCTACCCGGCGGGGTACCTGTACGACGCCGCGGTCGTGTCGGAGTTCCGCAGCGCGATGCTGTACGCGGTCATGACGCAGAGCGTGGGAGCGCTCCGGCGGCGCGGGGCGATGGCGCGCTCGAGCCGGCGGCGCGGCCGCCGGAGCGGCCGTGCCAGGCTGCGACTGCCGGCACCGCCCGCCGAGTACGGCGCGTTGGGCGGCATGGCCTGGCGCAGCTCGCTGAGCCTGCTGCGGTCCCCGCTGCTGATGAAGCTGGCGCTCCTGGGCGCCCTCGGCTACGTCTACGCCACCCTCTCTGCGGGCGTGGTGGGCGGGCTGCCACTGGCGCTGCTGGGGCTGGCGGCGGGATTTCTAGCCAGCTGGCTGCTCGGCCCCAGCGTGGAGGCCTTGCCGCTGCCGGTCGACCCCTTCTCGCGCGGCGTCGGGCGGGTCATGCCGGGGGTGGTCGCGGCCGGGGTGCTGTTCGGGGTGCTGGCGGCGGCCGGCCTGAGCCGGGGAGGCAGCGTGGCTGGATCGGAGGCGGCGCTGCTGGCGTTCGCGCTCATCACGCTGGCCACCGTGACGCTGGAGAAGTCCTCGAGCTGGCTGCACGTGTCGCATCGCGAGTGGACCACCTGGGGGCTGTCGGGCCTCCTCAGCGGCACCTTGCTGTGGATCCTCAGCGCGCTCGGCGGCCCGGGCGCCATCGCCACGGGGGCGCTGGGGCTGTCGCTGTTCGCGCTGCTGATCCTTCCCTGAGCCGGCCCGGCCGCGCTCGGCGAGGCCGCCGCCGTCAGCGGCGCGGCAGCAGCAGGACCATGCCCGCGGCCATGAGCGCCAGGCCTACCAGGCGCGCGCTGGCGAGGGGGATGCGGGTCGCTCCCCAGCCGGCGCTGTCGATGACGACGCCTGCCAGCAGCTGGCCCAGGATGATGCCGGCCAGGCCCGCGGCGATCCCGAGGCGGGGGAGCGCGAAGGCCATCCCCACGAGGATTCCTGCGCCCAGCGCGCCGGCCGTGCCCCAGTACGGGGCGCTGTGCGCGATGGCGTTCCATGGCAGCCGCCGCGACAGCACTGCCATGCCGGCTAGCAGCACGATCGACAGGGCGCCGCCCGCAACGTTCACCAGCAGGCCGGCGCGCGCGGCGCCGACGGTGCTCTGGGCGCTGCGGACCACCGCGCCCTGGGCGCCGATGGCGAGACCGGTCACGAGGGCGGCGAGCACGGCGAGGACGATGGCTCTGGTCATCCGGGCACCTCCATCCACGCGGCGGCGCCACGCGTCAGGGGCGTCGGTGCGGCCGCGCCGGCCCCCGCGTGGCGCCGCGGCAGGGCGCGCCTGGCGCGGCGCTGCCGGCGGCGGGACACTGCCTCCCGCCCGGGGCGTTGCCGCCGATCCTACCGCGCCGCCGCTCCCGCTCACGGGATGTCCGCGGCCGGAGCTACAGCCAGGTGGGCGTCCACAGCGCGTCGCGAAGGCGAGCGGCCATCAGCGCGTCGAGGTCGAGCACGCCGTCGCGCAGCGGTAGCGGCCGGTCCAGGCTATCGGCCTCGAGCTTGAGCGGGAAGCTGAGCTCGCTGGGATGGGTGACGCCCTCGAGGCTGGCGACGACGGCGCTGTGGAGCGTCCCCAGACCGCTGCACGCCTGCGAGCCGACCATCACGCCCTTGCCGGCCTGGCGCGCCATGCTCAGCATGCTCAAGGAGTCGCGCCAGCCGCTCCTGGCCGGCTTGATGTTCAGGATGTCGAAGGTGTCGGCGTCGAGCTCACGGGCCAGCTCGGCGGGGGTGAAGGCGCTGTCGTCGGCGATGAGCGGCACGATGCCCTCGCGCTTCAGCGCGCGGCGGGCCGCGAGCGCGGTGACCGGCAGCGGCTCCTCGACCCAGGCGATCCCCAGCGCGGCGAGCCGCTCGAGCCGTTTGCCGACCTCCTCCGGCGGCAGCGTCTGGTTGGCGTCGGCGTAGAGCTGGACGGCGTCGCCGAAGCTGCCTTGCAGCGCACGAACCACCTCGTCGTCCCGGCTCGCGTCGCGGCCGACCTTGACCTTGAGCACCCGCACGCCCGCCCGCACCACCCGCTGCGCCTCGGCGAGCATGTCGGGCAGGGGCGCCATGCCCAGGATGAAGCTCACCTCGGGTCGCCGGCGCGGTCCGACCTCGAGCGCCGCCAGGCTGCCCCCTCGCAGCCGTGCGCTGGCGTCGGCGAGGGCCAGGTCCAGCGCCCCCTTGAGCGCGAAGTTGAAGGGCAGGGCGGCCATGGCTTTGGCCACGCTCGCGTCGTCGTCGGCCGCGAGCCCCAGGAGGCGAGGCGCGAGCTGCGTTTCCAGCGCCGCCAGCATCCCCGCGCGCGTCTCGCCGTAGATGGTGGGCCGCACCGGCGCCTCGGCGATCCCCAGGGCGCCGCCTTCCAGCTCGACGCCGACGAGCAGGTGGTCGAGCTCGCCGAACTCGCTGCCGCTGCCCCAGCGCAGCGCGCCGGTCATGGGCAGGCGGAGCGGCGACGTGCCGATGCGCGCGATCCGGGCCGTTCGGCTCACGAGGGTCAGCCTACAACCAGGCCCGGATGCGGGCGGCGACCCTGGCCGCGGGCGACCGGCCGGTGTCGAGCCGCAAGCGGCGTGCCAGCTCAAGGTCCTTCAGGAAGGCCCAGGCGCCGGCCTCGTCGTAGAGGCCGCTCTCCTCGGCCACGACCCGCGCTGCGGTGACGACCGCGGCCGGGTCGAGGTCGCGGGCGGCGCGTGCCAGCGCCGGCACGTCGAACAGCCCGGCCAGGCCCGGGACCTCCGCCAGGCGCCGCGCCAGGGAAGCCTCAGGCGCCGCACCGCCGGCGGTCGCGTCGGCGGCGCGGGTGGCCGCGCCGCTGCCGGTCGGCCCGGCGACGCGGTCGAAGGCGTCGCCTCGCGTCGCCAGCCTCAGCGCCCGCGCTTCGGGCGGCGCCTCCAGCACGATGAAGCGTGCCGCGACGAAGCTCGTGGCCGCGAAGCGCACCTCGTCCGCCCCGCGGAGGCTGTCGAACAGCAGCAGCGGCGCGCCCGGCGTCGGCGGCTCCTGCGCCAGGAAGCGAGCCAGCGCGTGCGCCAGGCCGCCCGCGTGGTCGAGGCGGTAGCGGCCTGAGAGGCGGAAGCGCTCGAGCCGGTCGTGGACGGGCTCAACCTTCACGCCCTGGAGTCGCTGCGCCTCGGGGATGACGATGCGGTCGGCGAGCTCACGCCTGTTGGGTAGCAGGACCGTGCCGGGCACGCTGGCGAGCAGCGACTTGACCGCCGTGCTCTTGCCCACCCCGGTGAGGCCCACCAGCACCACCAGCGGGAGCTCCGGCGGGGGTTTCGGGGTGTCCACCACCCCGTCAGCCGAGCGCTGCCAGGCGCTCGCCGGCCTGCCGCAGGGCGGCCTCGTCCTTGCAGTAGGCGAAGCGCACCAGGTGGCGGGCGAGCGACTTGTGCTCCTCGGAGTAGAAGGCGCTGGGCGGGATGGCGCCCACCCCCACCCGGCCGGGCAGGTCCGCGCACAGCGCTACGTCGCTTTCGTACCGCAGCGCGCTGGCGTCGGCGAGGATGAAGTAGCCGCCGTCGGGCACCAGGGCGCGGAAGGGCGTCGCCGACAGCGCTTCCAGCAGCGCGTCGCGGCGGCGGCGGAAGCCGCCCGCCAGCTCTCGGTAGTAGCCGCTATGGCGGGCATGGCGCAGCATGGCCGCACCCGCGGCCTGAAGCGGCGTGGCGACGGTGAACGGGATCCACTGGTGCGCCATGCGCACCGCCCGGACGAGCGGCTCCGGCCCGCTCACCCAGCCGACCTTCCAGCCGGTCACCGAGAAGGTCTTGCCCAGGCTGGCGACGCTCAAGCTGCGTTCCCAGGCCCCGGGCCGACTGGCCAGCGGCACGTGCGGCTCGAAGGCGATGTGCTCGTAGACCTCGTCGCTGAGGATCACGGCGTCGACACGGGCGGCCTCGGCGACCACCGCGTCCAGCTCCTCGGCAGTGAAGACCTTGCCGGTGGGGTTGTGGGGCGTGTTCACCACGATCATCCGGGTGCGCTCGCCGACGGCGGCGTGCAGCCGCTCGGGGTCGAGCCGCCAGCGCCCGCCCTCCAGCTCAAGCGGCAGATAGCGCGGCACCCCGCCGGCCATGAGCACGTCGGCGGGGTAGGCGTCGTAGAAGGGCTCGATGAGCAGCACCTCGTCGCCGGGCTCGACCAGGGCCTGCACGCAGGCGAACAGCCCCTCGGTGGCCCCGTCGGTGACGAGCAGGTTGGCCGCCGGGTCGAGAGAGCGGCCGAGCTTCGCGGCCAGGTCGGTGGCAACCTCCTGCGCGAGGGCGGGCAGGCCGGTCAGCGGCGCGTACTGCTGGAAGCCGTCGGCGCTCGCCCGCAGCGCCTCGAGGACGAAATCGGGCGGCGCGAAGTCGGGGAAGCCCTGGCCGAGGTCGATGGCGCCCTGCTCGCGGGCCAGCCGCGAGTAGGTGGCGAAGACGGTCTCCTGGAAGCCGGCGACCCGCGTCGCGGGCCTGGCGTGCGTGCCTTCGAGTGTCGGGTCGGCAGACATCGCGGACATTGTACGGTCCCTGCGCCCAGCGGCGGATGGCCGCTGCGACGCGCGGCGACACGCGGCGGCGCGCCGGGCTCAGGCCGTCGCCGGCGCCGCCTGCAGCTCCCGCACCACCGCCTCGGTGAACGCCGCCGTGCCGCGGCTGCCGCCGAGATCGACGGTGGCGTCGTCCATCAGTGCGGCTTGAACGGCGGCCTCCAGGGCGTCCGCTGCCGGCGCCAGGGAGAGCCCGTGGCGCAGCATCATGGCGGCGGACAGCAGCGTGCCCACGGGGTTGGCGATGCCTCGCCCCGCGATGTCGGGAGCGCTGCCGTGGACCGGCTCGTAGAGCCCCACCGCGCCGCCCAGGCTAGCCGACGGCAGGACGCCCAACGAGCCGGGGATGACCGCGGCCAGGTCCGAGAGGATGTCGCCGAAGAGGTTGCCGGTGACCACCACGTCGAACTGCGTGGGGGAGCGAACCAGCTGCATGGCGGCGTTGTCGACGTAGAGGTGGTCGAGCTCGACGTCGGGGAACTCGCTCCGGTGCACCCCCACCACCACGTCCCGCCAGAACTGCGAGACGTCGAGCACGTTGGACTTGTCGACGTTGGTCACCCGGTTGCGCCGCTTGCGGGCGGTATCGAAGGCTACCCGGGCGATGCGCTCCACCTCGTAGCGGTCATACACCATGGTGGACGCACCCTGCTGATCGCGGGCGTAGGACGGCTTGCCGAAGTAGATCCCGCCGGTCAGCTCGCGCAGGATCAGCAGGTCGGTGCCGCGCGCGTTTGCTTCCTTGAGCGGCGAGAGGTGTTCGAGGCCCGGGAACACCTTCACGGGCCGCAGGTTGGCGAAGGCGCCCAGATGCCGCCGCAGACCCAGGATGCCCGACTCCACGCGCTTCTCGCGCGGCAGCCGGTTCCACGGGTGGTCGCCCACGGGTCCACCGGCCGAGCCCATCAGCACGGCATCGGCGCGGCTGCAGGCGTCCTTGGTGACCTGCGGCAGCGGTTCGCCGTGGACGTCGATGGCGCCGCCGCCGAAAGGCAGGCGCTCGAACTCGAGGTCGAGGCCGTGAGTGGCCCGCATCGCCTCGAGCACGGCGAGGGTGGCATCGATCACCTCCGGGCCGATGAAGTCGCCCGGCAGCACGGCGATGTGGTAGCTCATGACTGGCCCGTCGCTTCCCCGGGGAGCACGGCGAGCACCAGCGCCATGGGCAGCGCGAAGGCCACCGCTTCCCCGTCCTCGGTCTCGATGTCGAACAGTCTACGTTCCAACGTCCCCGCCTCGCGGAACAGCCGCCGCACCTCCGCCTCGCCGGCCGGGGGCAGCGCCATGCGCCCGATCCAGTCGCTCACGCGCATCCGCGTGCGTGTCTGGGCGTCGCCCACCACCCAGGTCAGGCCGGCGCCGTCGAGCAGCTCACGCCACTCCGCCAGGCTGTAGGCGCGCACGTGGGTCGCGTCGCGCGCCCGCTCCACGGCGTCGAGCCAGCCGTCCACCCTCGGGTCGGGCAGCGTCTCGTCCACCAGCACGAAGCGCCCGCCCGGCCTGAGCACCCGCGCCACCTCCCGTAGCGTGGCGCCCGGGTCGCGGTGGTGGTGGAGGGTGTGGCGTGCGGTCACCACGTCGACGCTGCCGTCCGGCAGACCGGTGGCGTGACCGGCGGCATGCACGAAACGCAGGTTGGGCAGCTGCCCGTAGCGCTGGCGGGCGCTGGCGAGCATGCCTTCCTCCGGGTCCAAGCCGATGACCTCTCCCGCCACGGCGGCCAGCCGCGCGGCGGTGTGCCCGGCGCCCGTGCCGAGGTCGAGGCAGCGGTCGCCGGGCTGCGGCCGGGCCAGCGCCAGCAGGCGGGGCAGGGAAGGGCCTGCCTCGTGCACCGCGCTGGCCGCGTAGGCGGGCCCGCGCGAGGCCCAGCCGGCGGCCGCGCCCGGCGCGCCTGGCTGCGCCGCCGGCCGCCTGGCGGCGCTCACGCCGCCGCGGCGGGACGGCCGAGACGGCGGGACACCGCCTCCACCTGGGGCACGCCCTCGAGCAGCTCCCCCAGCGGGTCCCAGTAGCCCTCCAGCAGCGCCTCGCGGGCCGAGTCCGGGATGCTTGCGTCGACCGTCAAGCTGCCGGCGCGCACCTGGCGCGCGTCGACGTCGACGACCAGCTCCAGCGTCGGGTCGGCGCGCACCGCCTCGGTGAGCGCGCGCCGCGCCTCCGGCGCCACCGCGGCGCACACCAGGCCCAGGGTGGTGGCGTTGCCGAAGAAGATCTCCGCGAAGCTCTCGGCCACCACCGCCTCGAACCCGGCGCGGGCGAGGGACTGGGGGGCGTGCTCGCGGCTGGAGCCGCAGCCGAAGTTGCTTCCCGACAGCAGCACGCTGGCGCCGGCGTAGCGCGGCTCATCGATCACGTGGCCGGTGGGCTCGCCTTGGGCGTCGTGGCGCTCGTCGTAGAACAGGGCGTCGCCCAGGCCGTCGAAGGTAACGCACTTGAGGTAGCGCGCCGGGACGATGCGGTCGGTGTCGATGTCGTCGCCGGGCAGCGGCACGGCGCGCCCCCGGACCTCGCGGATCTGCCTCAATTCCATGTCACGCCACCGCCTCTCGGCTCACGCCGAACACCTCGCGAGCGTCGCTCACCTCGCCTGTCACCGCCGCCGCCGCCACCATCACCGGGCTCATCAGCACGGTGCGGCCGGTGGGGCTGCCTTGCCGGCCCTTGAAGTTGCGGTTGGAGGTGCTGGCGCAGAGCTGGTCTCCCACCAGCTTGTCGGGGTTCATGGCCAGGCACATGGAGCAGCCGGCGTCGCGCCACTCGAACCCGGCCGCCTTGAAGACGCGGTCGAGGCCCAGCCGCTCGCACTCCGCCTTGACGTGCTGCGAGCCCGGCACGGCGATGGCCGTGACCGCCGGGCTGACCCGCCGGCCCTCCAGGTAGCGCGCGGCCTCGATGAAGTCCGACACGCGTCCGTTGGTGCAGGAGCCGAAGAAGGCGACATCCACCTTGGTGCCCTTGATGGGGGCGCCGGGGGCGAGCTTCATGTGCGCCAGGGCCTCCGCGATGGCCTCGCGCTCGCCCGCGGCAGCGCCCTCCACGGTGGGGACGTCCTGCTCGATGGAGATCGCCTGACCCGGGTTGAGGCCCCAGGTGACGGTCGGGGCGATGTCCTCGCCACGGATGGTGACGACGTCGTCGTAGTGGCAGCCGGGGTCGGACGCCACCGCCCGCCAGCGCGCCACCGCCTCGTCCCAAGCGGCGCCGCCAGGCACGAACGGGCGACCCTGCAGGTAGGCGAAGGTCGTGTCGTCGGGGTTGACGTAGCCGCAGCGGGCGCCGCCCTCGATCGACATGTTGCAGACCGTCATGCGCTCTTCCATGCTCATGCGGGTCACGACGTCGCCCCCGTACTCGTAGGCGTACCCCAGGCCGCCCTTCACGCCCAGGGTTCGGATGATGTGGAGGATCACGTCCTTGGCGTAGACGCCCGGCCGCAGCCGGCCGGTGACCTCGATGCGCCGCACCCTCAGCTCGCTCATGGCCAGCGTCTGGGTGGCGAGCACGTCACGCACCTGGCTGGTGCCGATGCCGAAGGCGATGGCGCCGAAGGCCCCGTGGGTGGAGGTGTGGCTGTCGCCGCAGGCGATGGTGGTGCCGGGCTGGGTGATGCCCTGCTCCGGCCCGACCATGTGCACGATGCCCTGATCGCCGCTGTCCAGGTCGAAGAAGCGGATGCCGTGGTCCGCGATGTTCTTGCGCAGCTCGCGGATCATCTCGTCGGCCAGCGCGTCCTCGAACGGCTCGATGCGCGTGTGCGTGGGCACGATGTGGTCGACGGTCGCGAAGGTGCGCTCGGGCATGAGCACGCTCAGCCCGCGGTCACGCAACATGCCGAACGCCTGCGGGCTGGTCACCTCATGGATCAGATGGGTGTCGATGAACAGCTGCGTCTGGCCGTTGCGGAGCGTGCGCACGGCGTGCTCCCGCCACACCTTCTGGTACAGGTTCCTCGGCTCTGTCATGCTCGTCCTCTCGCTTGCCGTGCGGTCGACCTGGTAGGCCTGGGTGGTTCCTCGGGTGGATCACAAACGAAACGCGCCTCCGGGCAAGCTTCCCGGAGGCCGCGACCGGCATCTAGCCACGTGCAGCTCTAGACGCGGACGGGCCCACCCCCCCGTAGCAGCACGCTCTGCCACAGGTTGATGACCCGAAGGCGCCGACGGATACGCATTGGGCAGAGTATACGGGCGGTCTCCCGAGGTGTCAACGCGCTGCGGGGTTAATAGGGTGGTTTCAATCGACCATCGCAACACCTCCCTGCTGACGTAGGGTCGGCAGGAGTTCGGGAGGTGCGATGGACAAGACCAGGAGGTCGGAGGGTCGCCGCTTCAGTGA
>Ga0315540_10001485_pt1 | contig 13435 bp, 12 predicted proteins | sample SalMarSW160110MG_FD_203677 | JGI IMG/M metagenome (GOLD analysis project Ga0315540, IMG submission 203677) | Salt marsh sediment microbial communities from the Plum Island Ecosystem LTER, Massachusetts, United States - Salt Marsh Sediment SW1601-10 ... | reverse complement strand
CTGCACCTCGACCCGTCCGCGCAGTTGCTGCACCTCCTCCTGCAGGCGCTGAATCTGCAGCAGCAGGTCGGAGAGGCGTTGGTCGGCCGCAACCGGGAAGGCCGGCAGCAGGCCGAGCATCAGTAGGAAAAAGGTCGTGGGAAATCTCATCGCTACCATCTCAATAGATCAGCTCGACCCGCCGGTTCAAGGCCCAAGCCGCCTCGCTGTGGCCCGGGTCTGCAGGCCGCTCCTCCCCGTAGCTCATGGTATGGATCTGGCGGTCCGGCACCCCTTCTGCGGCCAGGAAGCGTCGTACGGTGTCGGCACGCTGCTCGCCGAGGGCCAGATTGTACTCACGGGTACCGCGCTCGTCGGTATGCCCATCGAGGGTCACCAGGACATCGGGATTCGCAGAGAGGTAGGAGGCATGCGCGCGCAGGACATCGAGGAACTGTGGGCGGATATCGCTGCTGTCGTAGTCGAAATAGATGGTCCGCTGATACAGGGGGCTCGACGGATTGTTCAGATCGGCGGCAGTGTAACCACCCCCCCGTCCCGACAGAGCCGAAGTGGTCGCTCCAGCGGACCCTTGCGCACCCTCGGCACCGCCGGCCCCCTGTTCATGGACGGGTTTGTTGGAGCAGCCGTTCAAGAGGAGGATTATCGAAAGCGTGAGCAAGGCCGTACCGAGGATCTTTTTCAAGCTCGATCTCCTTACGATCGTGTCAAGATTGCATCGATGGCGATTCCGCCGCGGCCCGACTCGGGAGCCCCGGCAGCCGGGCGGCGATCCGAAGTCGTCCGGCGAGATCAATGCAGGATGGGGGACCAATCGGGCTCACGTACGTCACCGCCTCCCTGGGATAACCGCTGGCTCACACTCCCATCCACCGAGACGGCGGACAGGACGCCACGACCGCCGTATTGGGTACCGTAAATTACCATGGCGCCATTGGGAGCGAAACTCGGGGACTCGTCCAGCGGGCCGTCGCTCAAGTACCTCATAGCCCCCGTGCTCGTGTCCAGCAGGCCGATGCGGAAACGACCGCCGACCCGGCTCACCATCAGGATCGAGCGGCCGTCGGGTGCATAGGAGGCACGCGCATTGTAGTCGTTCTCGAAGGTAACCCGTGTTGCCTCACCGCCGCTCGCCGGAACCTTGTAGATCTGGGGATTGCCGCCGCGGTCGGACGTAAAGAGGATGGTGCTGCCGTCCGGTGACCAGGCAGGCTCAGTGTCGATGGCGAAGTGGTCCGTGAGCCGACGCAGGTTACGGCTCGCCAGATCGAGCACGTAGATATCCGGATTGCCGTCCTTGGACAGGGTCATGGCCAGGCTTCGCCCGTCCGGGGACCAGGCCGGTGAGCCGTTGATTCCCTTGTAGGCCGCCACCCGCTCCCTCTGACCGGTGGCCAACTCCTGGATATAGATGGCGGTCTGGTGATTCTCGAATGAGACGTAGGCGAGTCTGCGCCCGTCCGGAGACCAGGCCGGTGACATGATGGGCTCGCCTGAAGAGACGATAGTCTGGGGGTTGTATCCGTCCGAGTCCGCCACCTCGAGCTCGACGCGCTGGCCGCCCCGGCCACCCGCGGAGGTGATGTAGGCAATGCGTGTCGCCGCAACACCGGGCGAGCCGGTAAGCCTCTCGTAGATCACATCGGCGATGCGGTGGGCGGTATAGCGCAGATCCGAGGCGCTGCTGCTGAAAGTCATGGTTGTGAGCTGCTCTCCGCGGAAGACGTCGAAGAGCACGAAGCTCACCTCGTAGCCCCCGACCGCCGATGGCTTGACCTCCCCGATCACCAGATTGTCCATCCCCAAGAGGCGCCAATCGCGTAGATCCACGTCCTCGGCCCGATGGGGCGTCGCCACCATGTCGCGGCTCGGCATGGGGCGGAAACGCCCGGTCCGGGCGAGATCTGCGGCAATGACGGCAGCCACGTCTTCGGTAACCGGGCCCCCACCCTCGGGCTTGGCGAAGGGAACGATGGCGATGGGCTGCGCCCCTTCGGCCCCCCCGGTTATCTCGATGGTGAGCCGGGCTTGGGCGACCGACTGCCAGACCAGCAGAAACAAAAGCGCAAGGATAGACAGAGGTTTCATGGATTCGGATCTGTCTCAAGGTTTGAAATTCAGCCCCAAGTTTCTGAACTGCTCGAAGAGCCGTCCGTCGGGCACGGGCAGCGGGGACGCCTTGTAGACAGCGGCCACGACGGACCTGTCGAACGCCGGATTACCACTGCTGCGGATCACGCGCACACTCCCGGGTGTCACATCCCCTCCTGGGATGAGCCGGGCTTCCACCAGACAGGAGAGGTCGGAGCTCATCCCCGGCTGGCGGACCCAGACCTGTCGAATACGCTCATGGATAGCAGCGACGTAGGAGTCCAGCTCGCTGGCATCCTGCTCCGCATCCAAAGAGGCCAACAGATCCTCTTCCCGCGCCTGTTGCGCCGCTGCGGCAGCCTGCTTCTTGGCCTCTTCGCGCCGGCGCTCTTCCGCTTCGGCCTGGCGTTGCGCCTTCTCTTCGGCCGCCTGCTTCGCCTGCGCCTCACGGCGGGCCGCTTCCGCGGCCTTGCGCTCGACTTCGGCCTGGAGCTTGGCCTCTGCTGCCGCCTTTCGCTTCGCTTCGGCCTGAAGCCGGGCCTGCTCCTCCGCCTTGCGCTTGGCTTCGGCCTGGAGCCTGGCCTTCTCCGCCGCCTTTTTCTTCGCTTCGGCCTGTTGCCTCGCCTGCTCTTCCGCTCGGCGCTTGGCCTCTGCCTGCCGGCGCGCCTCCGCCGCCGCCTTCTGCTCGGCCTCGGCCTGGCGTTGCGCTTCCGCCTTGCGTTGCGCTTCTTCCTTGCGCTGCGCCTCGACCTTGAGCTTGGCCTTTTCCGCCGCCTTTCGCTTAGCTTCGGCCCGCTCGCGGGCCTGTTCCTCCGCCCTGCGCTCAGCCTCGGCCTGACGCTTCACCTGCTCCGCCGCCAAGCGTTGCGACTCCGCCTTTCGACGAGCCGCCTCCTCGGCCTTGCGCCGGGCCGCGTCCTCGGCAAGCCGCTGCTGCTCGGCGAGTCGCTCCGCCTCTTCCTTCTTCCGTTCCTGCACTTGGGCGCGCTGCTGCTCCGCCTCCTGCGCACGCCGCTGCTCTTCGAGCGCCTGCAACCGCGCCTGTTTCTCGTCTTTGCGAGCCTGCAGCTGCTCGCGCTCCTGCTCCGCCTTTTTCTTCTCGGCTTGCCGCTTCTGCTCGGCCTGGTGTAGGCGCCCGACCTCCGCCTCCACAACCTCAGGGTTGATGATCCTGGCCTGCACGACACGCGGCTTCTTGTGCAGATCCTGGGTCCTGATCATCCAGTCCGTGCCCACCAAAAGCAAGGCCGCGAGCACCAGGTGCAGCAGCAGGGCAGCCCCGAGGGAGCGCGGATTACGGTGCAGAAGCTCCCACATCTCGGGGCTCGGCATCCTCGGGCGAGACCGTGACCAGACCTACGCTCGGCGCACCCGCGGCCTGTGCCAGTACCATCGCCTCCACCACACGGCCATAGCCCACGCTGGCATCGCCTTTGACCATGATGGGCGTCTGCGGATTGTATTTGAGCACCGCGCTCAGGCGGGCCATCAGGGTATCGCGGTCCACCGGACGTTCCTTTTCCTCTCCCACGTCCAGGTAGTAATCCCCGAACTGGTCCACCGTGATCACCACCGGCTCGGAGCTCTCGCCCGCAATCACCTCGGCATCCGCTTCGGGCAGCTCGACCTTGACTCCTTGCGTGATCAGGGGCGCGGTGACCATGAAGATCACCAGCAGCACGAGCATCACGTCGATGTAAGGCACGACGTTGATCTCGGACATGAATCGACGGCGCCTACGCGACTTTCGCATGCGAGGACTCCTGATTCTCCAAGCCTTGCTTCAGCCCTGACCCTGGCGTTGCAACAGGGTGGAGAACTCTTCCATGAATTCCTCGTAGCGGCTGTTGAGGCGCTCGACCAAGTTCGAATACCGGTTGTAGGCGATCACCGCCGGAATAGCGGCGAACAGACCGATGGCAGTGGCCACCAATGCCTCCGAGATCCCCGGCGCTACGAGCGCCAATGTCGCCTGCTTGACGTTTCCCAGGGCATGGAAGGCGTTCATGATGCCCCACACGGTCCCGAACAGGCCCACGTATGGACTGGTGGAGCCGACAGTGGCGAGGAAGGGGAGATTCACTTCGAGCCGGTCCAGCTCGCGGCTCAAGGCGACGCGCATGGAACGCTCGGTGCCCTGAAGAACGGCCATGGAATCCCTGTTGTCGCCCTTGCGCAGACGCACGTATTCCCGAAAGCCGGCGCGAAAGATGGAGGCCAGGCCATTGATGCCGCGCTTGTCCTGCTCCAGGTCCCGATAAAGGGCGCTGAGATCTCCGCCGGACCAGAAGCGTTGCTCGAAATCGTCCGCCGCCCGCCGCGCCCGCTTCAATACCCGGGAGCGATCGAAGATCATGGTCCAGGAGGTGATGGAGGCGAGTATCAGGGATACGAGCACCAGCTGGACTACGATGCTCGCGTTCAGCACCAGATCCAGAAGAGAAAGCTCAGAGTACATTGGCGAGCTCCGCCAGCAATGCGGCCGGTATTCGATTGGGGCCCAGGGTTTTCTCGCTCAGGCAGGCGATCTTGATTCGACCTCGGCAGCAGAGCGCCGCATCCGCCTCGCGGCGCACCTCCTGCTCGAAGAGTAGGCTCGCACCACCGCTGCCGCAGAGATCTACGGAAACCATCAGCTGGTCGTTGAAAAGGGCAGGACGCAGGTAGTCTATCTCGGCACGCCGTACCGCGAACAATACGCCCTCGCGCACCCGCAGCTCGTCCTGCTCGAAGCCCAGACTGCGCAGCCACTCGGTACGCGCCCGTTCCATGAACTTGAGGTAGTTGGCATAGTAAACCACACCACCCGAGTCCGTATCCTCGTAGTAGACACGCACCGGCAGCGAGTAAGACGGCACCGCATCCCTGCCCACGGCGGACCGGCTCTGTGCCATCCGAGGTCCCCCTTGCTGCGATTTACTCAAAGATCTCCTCCATCTCCTCCCGTACGACCCGATGGATCCTCCCCTGCCCCACCGAACAGATCCCGAGTCCCGAGCTCGGGACGACCCATCGCCGGAGCGGCCAGCCCGAAGTGTCCATAGACTGCACGGGTCGCCGTGCGTCCCCTTGGAGTTCGCATGAGAAGCCCCTGCTGAATGAGATAGGGCTCGAGCACGTCCTCGATGGTTCCCCGCTCCTCGCCGATGGCCGCGGCCAGGCTCTCCACCCCGACCGGCCCCCCGTCGAACTTGTCGATCACCGCCTGCAGAAGGCGCCGGTCCATGTGGTCGAGCCCCAGGGAATCCACCTCGAGCATGGCCAGGGCCTGGTCGGCCACACGGGCCGTGATGCGCCCTTGGGCCTTGACCTGGGCGTAATCCCGTACCCGGCGCAGCAGGCGATTGGCGATCCGGGGCGTACCGCGCGAGCGGCGCGCGATCTCCCGCGAGCCTTCGGCCTCCGTCTCGATGCCGAGGATGTCCGCGGAGCGATGAACGATGCGCGTGAGCTCGTCCGGCGAGTAGTACTCCAGCCGCTGCACGATGCCGAACCGGTCCCTCAGGGGGGAGGTGAGCAGGCCGGCTCGGGTGGTGGCCCCGACCAGGGTGAAAGGGGGCAGATCCAGCTTGATGGAGCGTGCGGCGGGTCCCTCGCCGATCATGATGTCGAGCTGATAGTCCTCCATGGCCGGATAGAGGACCTCCTCCACGAGGGGGCTCAGACGATGGATCTCGTCCACGAAGAGGACATCCCCCGGCTCCAGGTTCGTGAGCAGGGCCGCGAGATCCCCCGGCTTCTCGATCACTGGACCTGAGGTCTGGCGCAGCCCCACCCCCATCTCGTGGGCGACGATGTTGGCGAGGGTCGTCTTGCCGAGGCCGGGAGGACCGAAGATGAGCACATGGTCCAGGGCATCGCCGCGGCTGCGGGCCGCCTCGATGAAGACCTCCATCTGCTCGCGCACCGCCGGCTGGCCGATATAGTCCACGAGGCGCCGCGGCCGGATGGCCCGGTCCAGCGCATTGTCCTCGGACTCGGCTTTGGGGCTGATGAGGCGATCGGAGTCGGTCGTGCTCATGTAGAACCGGATCGGCTTCCTCGGGGCTCGCTCGACAGCTGGCGCATTTCTGCAATCCCCGGTCTCATAGCGTGCTGGCCGACTTCAGGGCGGCACGGATGATCTCCTCGGAGGTCTTTGCCCCATCGTCGGCCGCCCGGGCCATGCGGCTCGCCTCCAGGGGCTTGTAGCCGAGGGCGGTGAGGGCGCTCACCGCATCGGCCAAAGCGGAGCCCGCCCCGCTGCCGGCGGCGGTCGGAGTGCGGGTACCAACAATTGACCCTGCGGGCAGCGAATCGACCCGGTCCCGCATCTCCATGACCAGCCGCTGGGCGGTCTTCTTTCCGATCCCGGGCAGGCAGGTCAGGGCCCCGATGTCCTCCTCGTGAACGCACAATGCGAAGCGTTGCGCATCCATGCCGGACAATATGGCCAGGGCCATTCGGGCACCGACCCCGGTCACCTTGAGCAGATTGCGAAAGAGGGCACGGTCCGCCTCGCGCAGGAAGCCGAAAAGGACCTGGGTGTCTTCCCGCACAGACAGATGGGTGATCAGGATGACCTCTTCGCCGACGGCCGGCAGATCGTAGAAGGTCGACATGGGGGCCTCGAGCTCGTAGCCGACACCGCCCACGTCCAGCATGAGCTGCGGTGGCTGCTTGAAGACGATCGCGCCGCGCAGTCTGCCGATCACGGGCGGAAATCCCTCCAGGATGCCGCCGCCCTGGGACGTGCCGGGATGCCCATGGAATGGGCGTGGCAGAGAGCCAGGGCGAGGGCGTCCGCCTCGTCCTCCCCCGGAGCCTCCGCGAGCGAGAGCAGGATGCGCACCATGTGCTGGACCTGGGCCTTCTCCGCCCCGCCGCTGCCCACCACGGCGAGCTTGACGGATTTGGGGCTGTACTCGTGGACCTGTACATCTCCCTTGAGTCCGGCACAGAGCGCCGCCCCGCGGGCCTGGCCGAGCTTCAGGGCGGCGGTCGCGTCGCGGGCAAAGATGAGCTGCTCCACGGCCATCTCGTGGGGGCGGTGCTCCTGAACCAACCGTGCCACGCCGTCGTAGATCATGACCAGCCGCGATGGCCAGGGATGGCGGTCGACCCGAATACAGCCGCTGGCGACCAGGGCACTAGAGCTGCCGTCCGAGTCGATGACCCCGAAGCCGGTGGTGCGGGAGCCGGGGTCGATGCCCAGGATGCGGTGGCGAAGACGGGGCTTGGGCTGCACGGGCTGGGGCTCGTCGACAACAGACTCTTGGCGAATCAGGCGTCCAACGCGGCCATGATCTCGTCGGAGATATCCGCATTGTGGTAAACCTCCTGCACGTCGTCCAGATCCTCCAATGCGTCGACCATCTTGAGCAGCTTCTCGGCCGTCTCCTGGTCGAGCTCGGACTGGGTGGATGCGTTGAAGGTCACCTCGGCGGCCTCCGTATCGAAGCCGGCATCGGTGAGCGCACGCTTGACCGCGGAGAAGTCCTCCGGGGTCGTGATCACGTCCAGGGAGCCGTCGTCGTTGACCACCACGTCTTCCGCGCCGAATTCCAGCGCGACCTCCATGACGGCGTCCTCATCCGTTCCGGGCTGAAAGCTGATGACACCCTGTTTGGTGAACAGATAGGAAACCGAGCCGCCGGTGCCCAGGTTGCCGCCGTGCTTGGTGAAGCCATGACGGACCTCGGCGGCCGTGCGGTTACGGTTGTCCGTCATGCAGTCCACCATCACAGCGGTACCGCCGGGACCATAGCCTTCGTAGCGGATCTCGTCATAGCTCTCGCCCTCGTCGCCGCCCGCCCCCCGTTTGATGGCACGGTCCACGGTATCCCTGGGCATGTTGCCGCCGAAGGCCTTGTCCATGGCCAGGCGCAGCCTCGGGTTGGCGTCGGGATCTCCCCCGCCCTCCCGAGCCGCGACCGTGACCTCGCGGATCAGCTTCGTCCAGACCTTGCCGCGCTTCTTGTCTTGGGCCGCCTTGCGGTGCTTGATATTGGCCCATTTGCTGTGGCCAGACATTGATCACCTCACTTGCCACACATCGGAGACCTCAGCGCCCGGCGAGATTCTCGATCGAGCCGGAGCACATCGAGCTCTTCCCTCCGAACGGAAGAAGGAGCGAGGGGAACATCCGGGAGGCTCGTCACGAGCCGTCGAGAGCCGACGCCGACTGGAAGGGCTCCGTAATAACGAACAGGATTCTCGAGACACGCGAAAATTGTAACACTCGCCGCGTGAGGCGGGCAGCAAGGCTGACGAGGTGGATTATCGCCGAAAGGGACTAATTTTTCGGGAAAGAATCGCGGTGGGAGGATGAAGGGATTTCAAGGAAACGCCCCACAGCTGCAGTCAGGGGTCGGGCTTGCCGACCCGAACGGATCGCTTTCGCGCGGTGCAGCCCGATCTACCCTATCCTGGCTTCCGCCCTTTCCAGCCAGCCCGACAACGTCAAGGGCCGACGCTCTGCGAGCATCTCGTCCAGCTTGTGCACCCAGAAGTCGCGACCCTGCGGGTGTTGCAGGTCCCTGGAATGTACCACTAGACGCAGACAGGGCGTCTGCTCCAGGTGCCCGTCCGCGGCGGCAGGATCGGTCGTCGACGAACCTGGATCATCCCAGGGCGCCCCGAGGTCGCTCCCGACCGCAACCGGCGTATGCAGGAGCCAGTTGTCTACGAGGCGGATCAAATGCTCGCCGTCGGTCGTGTAACGAAAGGGGCTGTTTCCCAAAGCCGCGCGAGCCCCGTCGCCGAGCTGCCGGCCGGAAGCCGCGAAACCCTCCACGGGCCAGTCGAGCTCGGCAAACTGCGCCAACCCCGCACGGAGTCTGACTTGCTCATCGCGCTCCGAGAGCGATGGCGAATCCGAGGCATCTCCACGCATCGCGTCGTCGGCGTTCTTTCGGTCCGGAGTGTCCTGGGGCGTCCCGTATCCTCGCATCACCAGCTCATCGCCGCGGATCAGATGCCTGTCCATTTCGGCGGCGAAGTGCAGGTCATCCGCCAGCGACCTGCCGGGGCGATGCTCCGGCGCCACCAACAGGCTCAGGGGCACCTCGCCAAAGGCATCCAGCCGGCGCAACAAGGACCGGAACAGTGGCCAGGTCTCGGATTCCACATCTTGGAAGACAATACAGAACGCGGGCTCAACGGTCCCCGTATCCCTATCTTTACCGGGCCAGTGCATGAGGTCTCGCTGGGGAGGAAGCATGATCGATACTCGGGTGAGTGCATTCGGAACCCGGATGTTCATAACACCATCCTCGAAGCGGGAGTGCATCCGTTGCCCGCTGTCCTCGAATACCCGCTCGCTCTGCTGCTGAATCCGATTGCGGGGACCTTGGCAGGAAAATACTCGGGGAGCTCTCAGCGCCCGAACCGATACAGTTTTCCTGAGCCAGATCCACCGCGACGGTCGATTGCAATGGGTGGACCAACTTCCATAAGCGCCTGTCGCCATTGGATGAAGTGCGTTATTTCCACAATATTTACAGGCACATACTGGTTGAAAGCGACCGACACTCTGGTTGTCTCGGACCAATGTTTCCCTTATCGTCAGCCTCGGAGCTATCGTCCGATAAGTAGCTCAGGGTCTTCGCAGTGGTCTGTCATCGGACTCTCCAACCCCGACGGAACCAAGGCGATCGAATAGGGTCTCCGTTCCGGAGCCACCGCCGCGACGGAAACCTCTCTACAGGGCTCCGCTGCCGATTAAACTGTCGGTCATTTGTCGTGTCTCCAAACCTCAGGGGTTGTTCGATGAGGTCGATTCTTTCCCGCACTGCGGTGCTGATCCTGGCCACCCTGTTTCTGAATGCCTGCGACAAGCCGGCGGCGCAGGGCTCCCCGCGCTCGGCTGAGCACACGCCCGAAGTCTCGGTCGTGCGGGCGAAGTCCGATGCCGTGCCCGTGACCCGCGAGCTGGTGGGCCGCCTGGCCGCCACACGAGTCGCCCAGGTCCGGGCACGGGTGGCGGGGATCATCCTGACCCGGGTCTACACCGAGGGTACGGATGTGAAGGCGGGCGAGGTGCTGTTCCGCATCGACCCTGCTCAGCTCGAGGCCACCCTCCACGCGCAGGAAGCGACCCTCGCAAAGGCGCAGGCCGATGCGACGAATGCTGCCCTGATCGCCAAACGCTACATGGAGCTGCGCGAGAAGCACACATTGTCCCAGCAGGACCTGGACACGGCCCTCGCCAACGAGCGCACGACGGCGGCAGCTGTAAAACAGGCGCAGGCCAATGTGGAGACGGCCGAGCTCAACCTCTCCTACGCGACGGTCACGGCGCCGATCTCGGGGCGTGCGGGACGCGCCCTGGTCACCGAAGGTGCCCTGGTCGGGCAGAACGAGGCGACCCAGCTCACGACCATCGAGCAGATCGACCCCATCTACGTGAACTTCAGCCAGTCGGTCGCGGAGCTGTCTGGGCTCGAGAAGGCGCAGAACGAGGCGCGGCAAGGACCCGATCACCCCCCTGAGCTCGAGGTGGAGATCCTTCTGCCCGACGGGGGCACCTATCCCCACGCCGGCAGCATCGACTTCACCGACATGGCAGTGGACCCGGGCACCGGTGCCGTGTCCCTGAGGGCCGTGGTACCCAATCCCTCCAACCACCTGCTGCCGGGCATGTTCGTGGCCCTGCGCCTGACCAGCGGGTACATCGACAACGCCTTCCTCCTCCCCCAGGCTGTGCTGCTGCGCGATGCCGCCGGGGCCTACGTGCTGGTGGTGAACGGCGAGGGCAAGGTCGAGCAGCGGCGAGTCGTGACGCACGGCATGACGCGCGAGGACTGGATTCTAACGGGTCAGCTGGCGGACGGGGATCAGGTGATCGTCTCCGGACTGCAGAAGGTCAAGCCCGGTGCCGAGGCGAAGATCGCTCCGCAGGCCGCGGACGCCGACCCATCAACCGTGCGGGACACCTGAAAGAATTACTCACAGTTGCCAGCACCAACCCGGACGCGTTTCAACTAAGAACAAGGAAACTACGAAACACGCAAAAGGCGCGAAAACGGAAAAGAGAGCCTTTGTGTACGAATCCTTTCGTGTGTTTCGCGTATTTCGTAGCTCGAGAAAGTCGTGTTGCGTGTTTTGAATCATTACTAAGGCCCCGCCATGCCACGCTTCTTCATCGACCGTCCCATCTTCGCCTGGGTCCTCGCCATCCTCATCACCCTGGCCGGCACAGCGGCCATCTTCCAGCTGCCCGTGTCCGCCTATCCGCCCATCGCGCCGCCCCAGGTCGGCATCAACGCCAGCTACCCTGGCGCCAGCGCCGAGGTGGTGGAGAAGACGGTCACCTCCGTCATCGAGCAGCAGCTCACTGGGGTCGACAATCTCATCTACTTCGAATCCACTTCCCGCTCCAACGGCACGGCGCAGATCACCCTGACCTTCCTCAACGGCACGGACCCGGACATCGCCGTGGTGCAGGTGCAGAATCGCCTGAGCGTCGCCGAGCCCAGGCTGCCCAAGGAGGTGGTGGAGAACGGGATCACGGTGGCCAAGGCGAACAACGACTTCCTCATGGTGGTGGCCCTCGAGTCCTCGGACCCGAGCCTGGACACCTACGCCCTCAACAACCTGATCTCGGCCCAGGTCCTGGACCCCATCCGGCGCCTGCCGGGGGTGGGCGACGCCAGGCTCTTCGGCGCCAGCTACGCCATGCGCATCTGGCTCGATCCGGACAAGCTGCGCGGCTTCGAGCTGAGCGCGGCCGATGCCCTGGACGCGGTGCGCGCCCAGAACGTGCAGATCGCCGCCGGCAGCATCGGTGCCGAGCCCGCCCTGCCCGGGCAGGGCTTCACCGCCTCGGTCAGTGCCGCCAGCCGTTTCACCTCCACCGCCCAATTCGGCGACATCATCCTGCGCGCCAACCCCGACGGCAGCAACGTGCGCCTGAAGGACGTCGCGCGCATCGAGCTCGGCGCCGAGTCCTACGGCCACGACGTGCACATCGACGGCAAGCCCATCGCCGGCTTCGCCATCCAGCTCGCCCCGGACGCCAACGCCCTGAAGGTCGCCGAGGAGATCCGCGCCAAGATGGACGAGAATCAGCGTTACTTCCCTTCGGGAGTGACCTGGTTCACCCCCTACGACAGCACCCAGTTCATCCGCATCTCCATCGAGGAAGTGGTGTTCACCCTGCTCGAAGCGGTCGTGCTGGTGTTCCTGGTCATCCTGCTCTTCCTGCAGAACCTGCGCGCCACCCTGATCCCCACCCTGGTGGTACCCGTGGCCCTGACCAGTGCCTTCGCCGGCATGTACCTGCTCGGCTTCTCCATCAACGTGCTCAGCCTGTTCGGGCTGGTGCTGGCCATCGGCCTGGTGGTGGACGACGCCATCGTGGTGGTGGAGAACGTGGAGCGCATCATGACCGAGGAGGGACTGCCGCCGAAGGAGGCCGCGCGCAAGGCCATGGACCAGATCACCGGGGCGGTCATCGCTATGACCCTGGTGCTGGCGGCGGTCTTCATCCCCATGGCCCTGGTCAGTGGCAGCGTGGGGGCCATCTACCGCCAGTTCTCCCTGACCATCGCCATCTCCATGGGCATTTCCGCCCTCATGGCCCTGAGCTTTACGCCCGCCCTGTGCGCATCCCTGCTCAAGCCCCCGGATCGTGAGCCCAACAGGTTTCTGCGCGGCTTCAACCGCCTTTACCTGGCACTCTCGCGCTCCTATCTGGCCCGGGTCACCAAGGCGGTGCGCCACACCCCGCGCTGGATGGCCGCCTTCGCGGTCCTGGTGGTTCTGGCCGGATTTCTCTTCACGCGCCTGCCAACCAGCTTCCTGCCCGAGGAAGACCAGGGCTACGCCTTCGTCATCATCCAGCTGCCCCCGGGGGCGAACATGGAGCGCACCGGCAAGGTCCTACGCCAGATGGAGGTGATCCTGCAGAAGAATCCGGCCGTTGCGGCGGTGCTCGACGTGGCCGGCTTCAGCTTCGTCGGCCAGGGCGAGAACGTGGGCCTGGGCTTCATCCGCCTGAAGAGCTGGGACGAGCGCACCAAGCCGAGCGAGCAGATCCAAGCCTTCATAGGTGAGGCCAACCGAGCACTGCAGGCCATCGAGGGGGCGCAGATCTTCGTCGTGAACATGCCCACGGTGCGGGGCCTGGGGCGCTTCGGCGGCTTCGACTTCCGACTGGAGGACCGCGCCGGTCTGGGCCACGCCGAGCTCATGCAGGCGCGCAATATCCTGCTCGGCGCCGCGGACAAGGACCCGGTCCTGGCCGGGGTGCGACCCAACCAACTGGAGGACGCCCCCGAGCTGCACCTGCACGTGGACCGCATCCAGGCCCAGGCGATGGGCCTGGACCTGTCGGACATTTACGCGGCCATCCAGCTCATGC
>Ga0315540_10001484_pt1 | contig 13436 bp, 15 predicted proteins | sample SalMarSW160110MG_FD_203677 | JGI IMG/M metagenome (GOLD analysis project Ga0315540, IMG submission 203677) | Salt marsh sediment microbial communities from the Plum Island Ecosystem LTER, Massachusetts, United States - Salt Marsh Sediment SW1601-10 ... | reverse complement strand
ACTACGCCCTTTCACGCCAAACTTGCCGCGACGGGGAATCGCTGCAACGCTGCCACCCATGCCAGGCTCCACCGATACCGGCTTCCCGTACGTGGCGCGGCCGGATGCGCGCATCCTGATCCTGGGCTCCATGCCCGGCACGGCCTCGCTGGCGGCGGCCCGGTACTACGCCCATGCGCGCAACGCCTTCTGGCCGCTGATGGGCGAACTCCTGGGCTTCGACGCAATGCTTCTTCCCTACGGTGAACGGCTGGAAGCACTTAAGCGCAACCGTGTGGCCCTGTGGGACGTCGTGCACCGCTGCCACCGTCCCGGCAGCCTGGATGCGGACATCCGCCACGAGACGGTCGAGGCCAACGATCTCCCCGCCTTCTTCGAAGCACATCCGCACATCCGAGCCGTGTTCTTCAACGGCCGTACCGCCGAGACGCTGTATCGTCGCCACGTGCTGCCGCGGCTGGACCATCCCTGGCGGCAGCTTCCCCGCCGCGCCCTGCCCTCGACCAGCCCGGCCCATGCCGCACGCTCGTTCGCCGACAAGCGCGCGGCCTGGCGGCCGATCCTGGATGCATTGCATCGGCATTGAGCCGGGGGGGCTTGAAATCCGGCGCCGTCGACCCGATAAACGGGCCACACCACCGGGAGGTCACGATGAGCGATAGCAAAGAAACCCTTCAATTCCAGGCCGAGGCCAGGCAGCTGCTGGATCTGATGATCCACTCGCTGTACTCGAACAAGGAGATCTTCCTGCGCGAGCTGATCTCCAACGCATCGGATGCGGCGGACAAGCTGCGCTTCGAAGCGGCGACCGACGACAGCCTGTTCGAGGGCGGTGCGGACCTCAACGTATACGTGGCCGTGGATAGCGAGGCGCGCACCATCACCGTGCGCGACAACGGCATCGGCATGAGCCGCGACGAGGTCGTCGACAACATCGGCACCATCGCCCGCTCCGGCACCCGCCGGTTCCTCGAATCGCTGTCCGGCGACCGCGAACAGGACGCCCACCTGATCGGCCAGTTCGGCGTCGGCTTCTATTCCGCCTTCCTGGTCGCCGATCGGGTCACGCTGGTGACGCGCCGGGCAGGCATGGGGCCCGAGCACGGCGTGCACTGGGAATCGGCGGGCGACGGCGAGTACACGCTGGACACCGTCGAGGTACCGGCGCGCGGCACCGAGATCACCCTGCACCTGCGCGAGGATGCCGCGGAGTTCCTCGATCCCTGGCGCCTGCGCGCCATCGTGCACAAGTACGCCGACCACATCCCGTTCCCGATTCGCATGGACAAGGCGGGTGACGAAGAAGGTACGGAAACGGTCAACCAGGCCTCGGCACTGTGGACACGGCCGAAGTCCGAGCTGTCCGACGAGGACTACGCCAGCTTCTACAAGCACGTGTCCCACGATTTCGAGGCCCCGCTGGCCTGGACGCACCAGCGGCTGGAGGGCAAGTACGAGTACACGCTGCTGTTCTACCTGCCGAGGAACGCGCCGTTCGACCTGTGGCAGTCCGATGCCCGCCACGGCGTGAAGCTGTACGTGCGCCGCGTGTTCATCATGGAGGCGAGCGAGCGGCTGTTGCCGCGCTATCTGCGATTCCTGCGCGGCGTCATCGACTCGAACGACCTGCCGCTGAACGTGTCGCGCGAGATCCTGCAGCACAGCCCGGCCATGGAGGCGATGAAGACCGGGGCGACCAAGCGCGCGCTGGGCTGGCTCGAGGAGCTGGCGAAGGACGAGACGGAGGATTACGCCACGTTCTGGAACGAGTTCGGTACCTGCCTGAAGGAGGGTATCGTCGAGGACGCGGCCAACCGCGAACGGATCGCGGGCCTGCTGCGCTTCGCCTCCACCGAGAGCGCCTCCGTTGGGAACGGGGCCCAGTCGGTGTCGCTGGCCGACTACATCGGGCGCATGCAGCCGGGGCAGGAGCACATCTACTACATCACCGCCGAGTCGCTGGCCGCGGCCCAGCACAGCCCGCACCTGGAGATCTTCCGCAAGAAGGGCATCGAGGTGCTGCTGCTCTCCGATCGCATCGACGAATGGCTGACCGCCCACCTGAACGCTTACGAGGGCAAGCCCCTGCAGTCCATCGCCAAGGGCGAGCTCGACCTGTCCGGCATCGGCGAGGAGAGCGAGGCGGAAAAGCAGGAACAGCAGGAGAAGGCCAAGTCCGCCGGCCCGGCGGCGGAGAAGCTCAAACAAGCCCTGGGGGACCGGATCAAGGACGTGCGCATCACCAACCGCCTGACCGAGTCGCCGGCCTGCCTGATCTCGGATGCCTTCGACATCAGCACCAACCTCGAGCGTATCCTGAAACAGGCCGGCCAGAACGTGCCGGACATGAAGCCGATCCTGGAGATCAACCCCGACCACGCCCTGATCCGGCGCCTGGCGAAGATGCGTTCGAAGGAGAAGATCGGCGACTGGGCCCAGATCCTGTTCGATCAGGCGGTGCTGGCCGAGGGTGCGCTGCCGGAGGATCCGGCCGGTTTCGTACGCCGCATCAACGCCCTGCTGGCGGACTGAACGCCGCCGGCCGGGTGTGCCGCCCGGCCGGCCTAATCCCCAGCATGCCCATGGCCATTTTTCGTGCAAAACCGGCGGCCGTCCCCTTGACCCAGCCTCCGCCTTGGCCTTCAATCAGTGGACCCCGAAAGGAGTTCCCATGGAAGGAAAAGCTAGCGAGACGCCGTTTCTGACCGATATCCGCACCCTGCGCAAGCGCGCCCGCGAGCATATCGAGAACGGTGCCGTCACCGAGGGCTACAAGGCGGACCGCACCACCGTCATCCGGCTGCTGAACGAGGCCCTGGCCACCGAAATCGTCTGCGTGCTTCGCTACAAGCGCCACTACTTCATGGCCAGCGGCATCAATGCCCAGGGTGCGGCCCAGGAATTCCTGCAGCATGCCAACGAGGAGCAGGTGCATGCCGACCAGATCGCGCAGCGCATCGTGCAGCTCGGCGGCGAGCCGAACTTCTCGCCGGAGGGCTTGCTGACGCGCAGCCATGCCGAATATGTCGAGGGCGCGTCGCTGGTGGAGATGATCCGCGAGGATCTGGTGGCCGAGCGCATCGCCATCGACAGCTATCGCGAGATGGTCGCCTACCTCGGCAACGACGACCCGACCAGCCGGCGCATGCTGGAGACCATCCTCGCCATGGAAGAGGAACATGCCGACGACCTGGTCAGCCTGCTCGAAGAAATGGGTAAATAAGGCCCGCCGGGCGGATGGTCATCCGGATCAAACGCGTCTACGACGAGGCGGAATGCTCCGACGGCTTCCGGGTGCTCGTGGATCGCCTGTGGCCGCGCGGCCTGCCCAAGGCCGATGCCAAGGTCGACCTGTGGGTCAAGCAGGCCGCCCCCTCTCCCGAGCTGCGCAAATGGTTCGGCCATGACCCGGCCAAGTGGACGGAATTCCGGCGGCGCTACTTTGCCGAACTGGATGCCAGACCCGAGGATCTGACGGCGCTGGAGGACGCGGCGCGTCATTGCACCGTCACCCTGCTCTATGCCGCGCGCGACACCCTGCACAACCATGCCCTGGTTCTGAAGGCCTACCTGGAAGCGCTGAAAGAGGAAGCCTAGGCCGGGCAGTCCTGCCGTCCATCCACAAGCATTCCTATCAATCTCAGATCCTTCTCTGACAGAACCTGCGTATGCTGATTACCGATGGCGACCAGGATCTGGCGCAGCTGTGAGGGCATCACGGCATCATCGGTCAGTGCGAAAATGACGTCGATGTCCTCGCCGAGCCGCACAAGCTCGTCGATGCTGACCAGAGCGATGCCGAGCGCATCGGCCTTCCGGCGACCGATATCCTCCCTTGTCTCCACGGCACAAACGATATGCGGCCCGGCGTCCCCTAAACCGAGCAGGCGCTCGAGCAAAAACTGCCCCAGCCTGCCCAGGCCAAGAATAGCGATTCTGGTATCTTTCATTGCTGACCCCCGTGTCCGGATGACCCGTAATAACCACAATCCAATGACGGCTATATGTCACGACCAGGTCACGGTCAGCGATGTGAGAGATGTCACACGGGCGATGCGCCTCGATGCAGCAGCAGCTTTTGCCGGTATTCCTCCGGGTCCTTGACCTGCGTCAACGCCCCTGCGCGCGGATACAGGGCGTCGAACAGGCGCGAGGTCCAGAAGCGCAGCGCGGCCAGGCGCAGCAGGCCGGGCAGCGCCGCATGCTCCGCCGCATGCATGGCCCGCTCCGACTCGTATCCCGCCAGAAACGCCTGCATGCGCAACTTATCATCCGCGCCCTGCATCACTGCGAGGGCGTTCAGGGCGATGGCGACATCCATCGCATAGGCATCGTCGCAGGCGTAGTAGAAATCGATGACGCCGGATACGGCATCGCCCTCGAACAGGATGTTGTCGCAGAAATAGTCGGCATGCACGACGCCGCCCGGCAGTCCGGGGGCCTGGTGGCCCTGCTGCCAGGCCAGTTCGTCCGCCAGCAGCGCCGCGGCCGCCTCTCCGAAGCGGGCGGCAACATCGGCACGCATGCCGCCGATGCGCGCCGCCAGCCAGTCGAAGCCGGTCGGATTCGGACGCCGTTCATCGAAGTCCGCCCCGGCGGCATGCAGTCGCGCCAGCGTGCGCCCGGCATCCGCCAATTGCGCCGTGTTCAGCCGATCCAGGGTCCGGCCGGGCAGGCGGGAGATGATGCAGCCCCACTTGCGCTCGCGCGCAGCACCGATCTCGAACAGCAGGGAGCCGTCGCGACGTACCATGACGTCCGGGCAGGAAAGCCCGTTCGCAGCCAGATGACGCATCAGGCGCATGAAATACGGCAGCGCACCGGCGTCCATGCGCTCGAACACCGTCAGCACGAAACGGCCGCCATCGGTGTCGACGAAGAAATTGCTGTTCTCGATGCCGGCGGCGATCCCCTGGTGGCTGCGGTAGCCGCCCAGGTCGTAGGAAGCGAGAATGGACGCGATATCCGGCCCTGACAGATCGGTATAGACGGACATGGGAGCGAAGCATGCGGTTTCGGCGAAAAAAATGCCACGTGTTCATTGTTCGTTGCCCGCGCAACGGCTAGGTTTCGGCATTCCTATGACACGAGTCTCCAATGGATAAGATATTCATCCGCGGCGGCATCCCGCTCTCCGGCTCCATCGAGGCCAGCGGGGCCAAGAACGCGGCCTTGCCGCTGCTGGCGGCCGCCATCCTGGCGGACGGGCCGGTCGTCTATCACCGCATCCCGCACCTGAAGGACATCACGACGATGATGACGCTGCTGGTGCACCAGGGGGCCGAGGTCACCTACGACGACCAGTGTCGCCTGACGGTCGATGCCCGGGAGGCCAGCAAGTCCGAGGCGCCGTACGATCTCGTCAAGACCATGCGCGCCTCCTCGCTGGTGCTGGGCCCGCTGCTGGCCCGCTTCGGGCAGGCGCGCGTGTCGCTGCCCGGCGGCTGCGCCATCGGCGCGCGGCCCATCGACATGCATCTGAAAGGACTGGAGGCCATGGGGGCCAGGGTGTCCGTCGAACACGGCTATGTCGTGGCCGAGGCCCCGAACGGCCTGCACGGCGCCCGCGTCGTGCTGGACAAGGTCACCGTCACCGGCACCGAGAACCTGATGATGGCCGCCGTGCTGGCCAGGGGCGAGACGGTGATCGAGAACGCCGCGCACGAGCCCGAGGTGGTCAACCTGGCCGAATCGCTGAACGCGCTGGGGGCCCGCATCGAGGGTGCCGGCACCGACCGCCTGCAGGTGCAGGGAGTCGAGCGCATCCAGGGCGGCGACGTCACCGTCATCGCCGACCGCATCGAGACCGGCACCTACCTGGCCGCCGGCCTGATGACGGGCGGCGACGTCACGGTGACGCAGACCTGCCCCGACGCCCTGGAGACCTTCCTGGCACGTGTCGAAGAGGCGGGCGCCCTGGTGGAGACCGGCCCGGACTGGATCCGTTGCAAGAGCCAGGGGCGCCTGAGGAGCGTCAGTATTCACACCTCGCCCCACCCCGGCTTCCCGACCGACCTGCAGGCGCAGTTCATGGCCCTGATGTGCACGGCCGAGGGCTCGAGCACGATCACCGAGACCATCTTCGAGAACCGCTTCATGCACGCGCAGGAGCTGATCCGCATGGGCGCGGACATCCAGCTGAACGGCCGCACCGCGATCGTGCGCGGCGTGGCTGGCCTGTCCGGCGCCCAGGTGATGGCCACCGACCTGCGCGCCTCGGCCAGCCTGGCCCTGGCGGGCCTGGCCGCCCGGGGGGAAACGGTGATCTCGCGTGTCTACCACATCGATCGCGGTTACGAGCGCATCGAGGAGAAGCTGCGCCGCCTGGGCGCCGCCATCGAGCGCCAGACCGCCAGCGAGCAGCTGCTGCAGGGGGTGGCGGCGTGAGCACGGCGGCGCTGACCATCGCCCTGTCCAAGGGACGCATCCTCGAGGAGACCCTGCCGCTGCTCGACGCGGCCGGCCTGACCCCGGACGAGGACGTCACGACCACGCGCAAGCTGATGGTCGACGGCCCGGACGGTATCCGCTATCTGATCATTCGCGCCGCCGACGTCTGCACCTATGTCGAGCGCGGAGCCGCCGATCTCGGCATCGTCGGCCGCGACCTGCTGCTGGAATCCCGGCCGCAGGTCTACGAGCCGCTCGATCTCGGCATCGGCCGCTGCCGCCTGTGCGTGGCCGGGCCGAAGGCCCTGGTCGACGCCGGCCGGCCCAAGCGCGGAAGCCATATCCGTATCGCCACCAAGTACGACCACCTGGCCGAGCAGTACTACCTGAGCCAGGGGGTGCAGGCCGAGATCATCCACCTGTACGGCTCGATGGAGCTGGCGCCGCTGGTCGGCATGGCCGAGCGCATCCTCGACGTGGTCTCGACCGGCGGCACGCTCAAGGCCAATGGCCTGGTCGAGGAGGACACGCTGTACGAGATATCCAGCCGCCTCATCGTCAATCCGGCCAGCCACGCCACCAAGGGAGAGCGCATCCAACCCGTCATCGACCGCCTGCGCCAAGCGGTCGGCCGCTAGAAGGAGACCCCGACATGCCCAGGATCCGTCACCTGAACACCGCTGACGCCGATTTCTACGCCCAGCTGGATGCCCTGCTGTCGCGCGAGACCGATACCGGCGCCGACGTGCAGCACCTGGTGGCCGACATCATCGACACCGTGCGCCGCGGCGGCGATGCCGCGCTCTGCGACTACACGCGCCGTTTCGACGGCTGGGACGCCACGCCCGGCACCATCGAGATCCCGCGCGAACGCCTCGAGGAGGCCTGGCGCAACATCACCGACAAGGACCGGCAGGCGCTGGAGCTGGCGGCGGCGCGCATCCGCGCCTACCACGAGAAGCAGAAGCAGGAGGACTGGCAGTACACCGACGAGGCCGGACTGACGCTGGGCATGCGCATCACGCCGCTCGACCGGGTCGGTCTGTACGTGCCCGGCGGCAAGGCCGCCTACCCGTCCTCGGTGCTGATGAATGCGGTGCCGGCGCGCGTGGCCGGCGTCGAGGAGATCGTCATGGTCGTGCCCACGCCCGGTGGCGAGGTCAACGAGCTGGTGCTGGCGGCCGCGCACATCGGCGGCGTGCGCCGCTGCTTCGCCGTCGGCGGTGCCCAGGCCGTGGCCGCACTGGCCCATGGCACCGAAAGCATCCCGGCCGTGGACAAGATCGTCGGCCCCGGCAACAAGTACGTGGCCGCCGCCAAGCGCCAGGTGTTCGGCATCTGCGGCATCGACATGATCGCAGGCCCCTCGGAGATCGTCGTCGTCGCCGATTCCGGGCAACCGGAATGGCTGGCCGCCGACTTCCTGTCGCAGGCCGAGCACGACGAGGCCGCCCAGAGCTTCTTCATCACCACCGATGCCGGCCTGCTCAAGCAGGTGGATGCCGCCATCCGCAAGCACCTGAAGACGCTGCCGCGCGCCGACATCGCCCGCGCCGCCGTAGAGAACCATGGCGCCCTGATCCTGGCCAAGGACCTGGCCGCCGCCGCCGACGCGGTCAACCGCATCGCGCCAGAGCACCTGGAACTGGCCATGGACGATCCGGACGTGCTGCTGCCCTACATCAAGCACGCCGGCGCCATCTTCCTCGGCCACTACGTGCCCGAGGCGCTCGGCGATTACGTGGCCGGCCCGAACCATGTGCTGCCGACCAACCGCACGGCGCGCTTCTCGAGCCCGCTGGGCGTCTACGACTTCACTAAGCGCAGCAGCATCATCCGCGCCAACAAGCGCGGGGTCGAGGTTATCGGCCCGGCCGCCGGGCATCTCGCCCACCGCGAGGGGCTGCAGGCGCACGCCCTGTCGGTCGAACTGCGCCTGGGCCGAGACCTGAAACCGGAGGACGATGCATGATCCGCGGCGACATCCGCTCGCTGTCCGCCTACCACGTACCCGACAGCACCGGCATGGACAAGCTCGATGCCATGGAGAACCCGTACGGCCTGCCGGCGGCACTGCGCAAGGACTGGGCCAAGTCCCTGGCCGGCGTCGAGATCAACCGCTATCCGGATGCCGACATGGCCGCCCTGCGCGGCCGCATCGGCGCGCTGGACAATCTCTCGGCCGATCACGTGCTGCTCGGCAACGGCTCGGACGACATCATCCAGATGCTCTTGATCGCGGCCGAGGCCGGCCCGTGCGTGGTGCCGGAGCCGACCTTCGTTATGTACAACCTGATCTCGCGCTGGCTCAAACGGCCGCTGGCCACGATGCCGCTGGACAAGGACTTCAGCCTCAACGCCGACGCCTTCCTGAACGTCTGTTCGCGCGAGAAGGCCGCCATCGCCTTCCTGGCCTGCCCGAACAACCCGACCGGCAACCTGTGGCCGGAGGAGGCGGTGCGCAAGATCGCCCAGAACATACGCGGCCTGCTGGTCATCGACGAGGCCTACCGTCCGTTCGCCGAGCGCACCCACGCCGACCTGATCAAGGAGAACGTGCTGGTGCTGCGCACCTTCTCGAAGCTGGGCTGGGCCGGCCTGCGCCTGGGCTATGCCCTGGGCGACCCGGAACTGATCGCGCAGCTGAACAAGGTGCGCCTGCCGTACAACATCAACAGCCTGACCCAGCACTCGGCGAACTTCCTGCTCGATCACATGCCGGTGTTCGAGGCGCAGGCGGCGGAGATCCGCCACGAGCGCGAGCGGGTGTTCAAGGCCATGGGCGCGCTGGACGGGCTGCACGTGTTCCCGTCGCAGGCCAATTTTCTGCTGTTCCGCCTCACCGGCAAGGGCCAGGATGCCACCACGGTGTTCGAGGCCCTGAAGGCGCACGGCGTGCTGATCAAGAACATGCACGGCCAGAACGGCTTGCTCGCCCAGTGCCTGCGCGTCACCATCGGCAGCCCGGACGAGAACGGCCGCTTCCTGAAGGCCCTGAAGGAGATCCTCGCATGAGCCGCACCGCCAGTATCGAACGCACGACCAAGGAGACCTCGATCCGCCTGAGCCTGAACCTGGACGGGGACGGCCGCGCGGACATCTCCACGACGATCCCCTTCCTCGACCACATGCTGGAACAGATCGCCCGCCACGGCCTGGTCGATCTGGCCATCGACGCCAAGGGCGACCGCGAGATCGACGATCACCACACCGTCGAGGACATCGGCATCTGCCTGGGCGAGGCGCTGCACGATGCGCTGGGCGACAAGCAGGGCATCACCCGCTACGGCCACGCCTACGTGCCGCTGGACGAGGCGCTGGCGCGCGTGGTGCTGGACCTGTCGGGCCGCCCGGGGCTGGAGTACCACCTGAGCTTCCCCAAGGAGCGCGTCGGCGACTTCGACGTGGACCTGTTCCGCGAGTTCTTCCAGGCCGTGGTCAACCACGGGCGCATCACGCTGCACCTGGACACCATCCGCGGCGCCAACAACCACCACATCATCGAGACGGCGTTCAAGGCCTTCGGGCGGGCGCTGCGCATGGCCGTGACCCCGGACCCGCGCCAGCCCGGCATCCCGTCGACCAAGGGCGCCCTGTGAATTGCGACACACGGCCTGCGCCATCCATGGCTGCGGCCTCGAACCGCTGCGCAGGAGCGCGGTCCTGCTGCGCTTACGGGCTCGGCAGGCTCGCCCGCCCCACTGGTTTGTTGGGAAAGCGGCCTGCGCCATCCATGGCTGCGGCCTCGAACCGCTGCGCAGGAGCGCGGTCCTGCTGCGCTCACGGGCTCGGCAGGCTCGCCCGCCCCACTGGTTTGCTGGGGAAGCGGCCTGCGCCATCCATGGCTACGGCCTCGAATCGCTGCGCAGGAGCGCGGTCCTGCTACGCTCACGGGCTCGGCAAGCTCGCCCGCCCCACATCCTGTGGGGAGGAGGAGTGACTGGCACTGCCTAGAGATCGCCAGATGCAAGCCGGACCGTTAAAGTACGCCGCCCCACCCACCCACGGATGGGTGGCGGGCGCATCCCATGCGCCCGGCAACGCAGCAAAACCGCGCTTTTGCGAAGTGGCAAAAGGCGAAAGGCAGGAGCCTGCAGCCGCATGAACGATATCGCACTGGTAAATTACGGCATGGGCAACCTGCACTCCGTGGGCAAGGCCCTGGAGCAGGTGGGCGGGCGCGTGCGCCTGGTGGACGGTCCCGACGGGCTGGCCGGGGCCGAGCGCATCGTGCTGCCCGGCGTCGGCGCCTTCCGCGACTGCGCCGGGGCCCTGGCGCGCACCGGCCTGGGCGAGGCCATCGTCGAACGCATCCACGGCGGCACCCCCTACCTCGGCATCTGCCTGGGCATGCAGGTGCTGATGGACGTCTCCTACGAGTTCGGCCGCTATCCCGGCCTCGGCCTGATCCCCGGCAGCGTCAAGGCCTTTCCCGACACGCACCCGGCCCAGGGCTTCAAGATCCCGCACATGGGCTGGAACGACGTGGTGCTGGCCTCCGAGGCCGAGCCGCACCCGGTGCTGGCGCCGCTGATCGGCCAGCAGGCCTACTACGTGCATTCCTACGTCTGCGTGCCGGCGGAGCCGAAGCAGATCCTGGCCGCGTGCAGCTACGGCGCCTACCCGTTCGCCGCGGCCATCGGCCGCGACAACATCGTGGGCGTGCAGTTCCACCCCGAGAAATCGCAGCGCGCCGGACTGGCGATGCTGGAGGCATTCATCCGATGGCAACCCTGAATTTCGAACTGATCCCGGCGATCGACCTGAAGGGCGGGCACTGCGTGCGCCTGAAGCAGGGCCGCATGGAGGACGCCACCGACTACGGCGACGATCCGGTGGCCATGGCCCGGCGCTGGCAGGCCCAGGGCGCCAGGCGCCTGCACGTCGTGGACCTCGACGGCGCCTTCGCCGGCAAGCCGGAGAACCGGACCGTGGTACAGGGCATCTGTGCGGCGCTGGACATCCCGGTACAGCTGGGTGGCGGCCTGCGCGATCTGGCCACCATCGGGCAGACGCTGGAACTCGGCGTGCAGCGCGTGATCCTGGGCTCGGCGGCGGTGTCGAACCCGGGCCTGGTCACCGAGGCCTGCCGGGCCTTCCCGGAACAGATCTGCGTGGGCATCGACGCCAAGGGCGGCATGGTCGCCGTGCACGGCTGGGACGACGTCACCGACGTCGCCGCCGTCGATCTGGCCCGCCGCTTCGAGGATGCGGGTGTGGCCGCCATCGTCTACACCGACATCGCCCGCGACGGCATGCTGTCCGGCCCGAATATCGAGGAGACCTTGCGCCTGGCCCGCGCCGTGTCGATCCCGGTCATCGCCTCCGGCGGCGTGGCGCGCCTGGACGACGTGCTGCGCCTGGCGGCGCACCTCGACGAAGGCATCTGCGGCGCCATCACGGGGCGCGCCATCTACGAGGGCACGCTCGATTTCGCCGCCGCCCTGACGGAGCTCGCAGCATGATCTGGCGCGCTACATTCCCCGCAGGACGCGGGGCGGGCGAGCCAACCGAGCCCGTAAGCGCAGCAGGACCGCGCGCCTGCGCAGCGTCCAAAGCCGAAGGGCAGGATGCCCGCAGGCGGTCCAAGTAATGCTATCCAAAAGGATTATCCCCTGCCTGGACGTGGCCGAGGGCCGCGTCGTCAAGGGCGTGCAGTTCGTCGACATCATCGATGCCGGCGACCCGGTCGAGGCTGCGGTGCGCTACGACGAACAGGGTGCGGACGAGCTGACCTTCCTGGACATCCGCGCCAGCCACGAGAACCGCGGCACGCTGTACGACATGGTCACGGCCGTGGCCGAACACGTGTTCATGCCGCTGACCGTCGGCGGCGGCGTCAAGGAACTGTCCGACATCGAAGCCCTGCTGCATGCCGGCGCCGACAAGGTGTCGATCAACACCGCCGCCATCGTGCGCCCCGAGTTCGTGCGCGAGGCGGCCGAGCGCTTCGGATCCTCGACCATCGTCGTCGCCGTCGACGCCAAGCGCGTCGGATCCGGTCCCGAAGGGCACTGGGAATGCTTCACGCACGGCGGGCGCAAGCCGACCGGCATCGATGCCGTCGAATGGGCCATGCGCATGTGCGACTACGGGGCCGGCGAGATCCTGCTGACCAGCATGGACGCCGACGGCACCAGAGAGGGCTACGACATCCCGCTGACGCGGGCCGTGGCCGAGGCCGTGCCGGCGCCGGTGATCGCCTCGGGCGGCGTGGGCACGCTGGAGCATCTTGCCGAGGGACTGAGCGAGGGCAAGGCCGATGCGGTGCTAGCCGCCAGCATCTTCCATTTCGGCGAGCACACGATCGGCGAGGCCAAGCGCTATCTCGCCAGCCGTGGCATCCCGGTGCGCCTGTAATCGCCATGACCTTTCATTCCACAACGGTTTGCGGTAGCTAGGCGCCCTGTATGGATACGGCACACCATCTGATCGACCTGTACGGTTACTGGGCCGTCTTCATCTGGACCTTCATCGAAGGCGAATCCGTATTCATCGCCGCCGCCGCCCTGGCCGCCGCCGGCATCATGGAACCGTGGAAGGTCATCGTCGCCGCCGCCGGCGGCGCCTTCATCGGTCACCTGGTGTTCTTCGCCGTCGGCCGCTGGCGCGGCATGCAGATCATCCGCGCCGTGCCCTTCCTCTACAAACACTACCCCAAGGCCAACAAGATCCTCGATCACTACGCCCACTGGTCGATCTTCATCTTCCAGTACCTGTACGGCACGCGCCTGATCTCGGCCATCCTGTTCGGCTGCTCGTCGATCGATTTCAAGCGCTTCTTCTTCCTGCAGATCATCAACTGCCTGTCCTGGGCCTTCGTGATCTACCTGGGCGGCCACCTGCTGGGCCTGGCGGCGATCGCCATCATGGATCGCTTCGGCGTCCATGGCCTCGTGGTCACCGTCGTCACCATCACGCTGCTCGGCGTCGCCCTCTACTTCAAATTCGCCCACCATCACGTGGTGCGCAAACTCGGCGACGACGACAACGGCAAAACCGAGGGCTGAGCCCCTCCATAGTTCGAATCCCGTTTGGGACGCCAT
>Ga0315540_10001483_pt1 | contig 13436 bp, 9 predicted proteins | sample SalMarSW160110MG_FD_203677 | JGI IMG/M metagenome (GOLD analysis project Ga0315540, IMG submission 203677) | Salt marsh sediment microbial communities from the Plum Island Ecosystem LTER, Massachusetts, United States - Salt Marsh Sediment SW1601-10 ... | reverse complement strand
ATCAGGAAGGCCGGGCCGCCGGCGCCCGCCGGAACCAAAAGGTAAGCGGGGTCGTCAGGGCGAGGAAACGGCTTGCCCCCGACGCGGGTAACACCGAGCTGCGCCCACTGGCTCGTCGTCATGGTGTGCGATTTGGAAGCAAGGTTGTAGTCGAAACCCTGAGGCAGGACGACCTCGTAGCCCCAGGTCTGACCGGGAACCCAGCCATCCTTCTTCAGATTGTTTGCCGTCGAGGCGATCAGGTCAGGAATGGAGTCGACGACGTCGCGCCGGCCATCGCCGTCAAAGTCGACAGCATAGCGCTTGAACGATGTCGGCATGAACTGGGTTGGTCCGAAAGCGCCGGCCCATGAGCCGATCAGCCGATCAGGTCGCACATCGCTGTGATGCAAGATCTCGACGGCCGCGAGAAACTCATCGCGGAAATAGGCCTGCCGTCGCCCGACGCAGGCCAGCGTCGCCGTCGAGCGCAGTACCGGGCGATCCCCGCCCATCGTCCCGAAATTCGACTCGACGCCCCAGATCGCCGCGATGATGTGGCGGTCGACGCCGTACGCCTTCTCGACGGCGTCGAAGGTCTGGGCGTACTGGGCCAAAACCTCGCGGCCCCGCTGAATGCGGGCGTCGGTCACGAGCAGATCGAGATAATCCCAGGGCGCCTTGGTGAACTCCGGCTGCGAGTCCATCAGGTCCATGATGCGCAGATCGGGGGTAAGTCCGGAAGTTAGGCGCACATAGCTTTCGCGGGAAACGCCACGCCGCGCCGCCTCGGGCCACAGCCGATCGAGACACGCCGGAAAATTCGCGGCCGCCCTGCGGATCGCGGTGGCGGTCATCTCCGGGTGGCCGGAACTCCCGGATTCGCCGCTCCATTCCTTCGTCCCGCCCGAAGGCGGTGTCGGGATTGACGATGTGGTCGATATATTGGTCGGCGTCGATACCTTGGCAGGCGGAACCGGTCGGGCAGGCATGATCGGCGCTCCTCCTCCGCTGACCTGGGCTGCCGCAGGTCCGATCAAAGCGGCAAGGAGCGCGGTGGTGGCGCCAGCACCGATCAGCCGGCTGCGAAGCATCATCCCGTTATGTTGCGCGGCCATGCGGTTCTCGTTCACAGGTTCAGCTTGGCGACGTCGTGGTTCGTTGGAGCGGAAACGCACACTGCCGAGTATTCCGCGGCGGCCCGACGCCTTCACGCCATTCCGAACAAGCACCAGTCGCAAAATGACGGCGGCAGGTTCGGGCGCAAATGCGGCGGCTCCGGGGCGATCCGGCCGGCATGCCGCGACGAGAACAGTTTCATCCCAGGAGCCGGCAGACCGACCAAAACGAGCCGCGCGCGAAACACGAATCATGGCTCGACCCGGCGTTATTGTTATTCACCGATAACCATGGACTTACGATGGCAAGCGTGGTTTCGTCGCGCGATTCCTTCATTTCCGGACGAACTTTAGCCGCTCGCCGCCATGCCAATGATTCGCAAAGCCATTCTTCCCGTGGCCGGTCTCGGGACCCGATTTTTGCCAGCGACCAAGGCGATCCCGAAGGAAATGCTGCCCGTCGTCGACCGGCCGCTGATCCAGCACGTGGTTGACGAAGCCCGCGAGGCCGGGATCGAGCATTTTATTTTCATTACCGGTCGCAACAAGGCGGTCATCGAGGATCATTTCGACCGACAATACGAGCTCGAGGTCACGCTGACGGAGCGCCGTCGCTTTGCCGATCTCGAGCATCTGGAACGCGACCTGCCGGTGCCGGGACAGACGAGCTTCACCCGCCAGCAGTCGCCGCTGGGGCTCGGCCACGCGGTATGGTGCGCGCGCGAAATCGTCGGCAGCGAGCCGTTTGCGCTACTGCTGCCCGACGTGTTGGTGCAGGGTGAGCCGGGCTGCCTTGCACAGATGATCGAGGCCTATAACCAGATCAATGAGCCGGTGAACATGATCGCGGTGGAGGAGATGGCGCCGGAACGCCTCCACGAATACGGCGTGGTCGGCACCGGGCGCGAGGTCGGCAAGGCGTTCGAGATCACCGAGATGGTGGAAAAGCCGGTACGCGGCAAGGCGCCGTCGAATCTGATCATCACCGGCCGCTACATCCTGCAGCCGGAGATTTTCCATCTTCTGGAGAACCAGAGCTGGGGTGCCGGCGGCGAAATCCAGCTGACCGATGCAATGATCCGGCTGGCCTACAAGCAGCCCTTCTACGGGCTGAAATTCGAAGGCCGCTCCTATGACTGCGGGTCGAAGACCGGCTTTCTCGCCGCCAATATCGCTTACGCCCTGGAGCGGGCGGACATCGGACCAAAGCTGCGGCCGATCCTGAAACAGATGCTGGCCGACTGATCGCGGGCGCCGCTGCCGAACAGCCATGCACGAGCCGCATTGGCGCGACGCGGCGCGTCAGCGCTGCAGCCGCATGCCGAACAGCATGCTCGTCGAATCCCAGGAGTTGCCCGGGACGTTCGAGCGCTGCCAGTCGTGCCGGATCTCGCCCTTGAGCTGGACGTCGCGATTGAGCTTGTAGAGCAGCGCCAGTGAGGCGAGATAGCGCTGGTTCACCTGGTTCGAGCCGATATAGTCATCGATGCCGTAGCCGAGACGCCCGGTCGCGATCAGCCAACGCCGGAAGGCGTGATCGATGCGGAAAATGACGTCGCGCGAGATATCGCCGGAAACATCGGGGGTCACGATTTCATTGGCGAGCGTGGTGGCGGTCAGCGTTAACGTGGTCAGCGCGGTCGCGGTCCAGATCAGCGATCCGTCGATTGTCATGCCTTCAAGGTTCGGCAGTCGCGGGTCTTGGTATTTGCGGGTGGTGTAGCCGAGCGCGACTTCGCCGGCGATCGTGCGGCTGAACTCGAAGGTCGATCCGGCCTTGCCGTACAGCCCGCGCGAACTGCGCTCAAAGCCGAAATCATCGTATTGCAGCTGGCGAATACGGGCATCGGTGCCGCCTTCGACGAACGGCCGCAAGCCGGGCTTCAACTCGTAGCCGAGGCGCAGCGAGCCGGCATACTGATTGTAGTTGCGGTCGTCATTGGATTCGGTCACGCCGTTGATGAAGGTCGAGGGCTGGTACAGGATGCCGTCGAAGGCGGCCTTTGTCGTCACTTCGAGGCGGTTGAAGGCCTGCGTGTAGCCGAGCGTCGAGCCGAGATCGGCGACGATCGGAAAGCGTTTCAGATCCGCCTGGACGTTGGGGCTTCCGGGATTGTCGGTGTAGATGAGAACGCGGCCCTCACCGTCGAAGTGGCTGAGGCGGGTCACGTCAAACCGGCCGTTGATCCGCGCATCGGCATTCGGCCGGCTGATGTCTTCCGGCGTTCCCAGTGAGCCGCCTGCCGGATCACGGTAGGCCTGCCCGTACCAGGTATAGCTGCCGCGCAGGTCGGCATTGAGTGCGTGCCGCGACCAGTTCGACCGCACCTGCAGTTCGGGTGTGACGGTGAGCAGGGACGAGCCAGGCAATTGATTAATGCGGGTGGGATTGTCATCGTACCCGCCGGACACTTCGATCGCCGGGCGCAGGAGGAAGGTGCCGGCGCGAATGCCGAGCGGCGTGTAGGCGTCCTCGGTCGATGGTGGCGTTTTCGGCCGCACGGTCGCAATCGTCGTCGGCACGTTCTGCAGCGAGGTCGTCTGCGGGTCGGGACCGCCGCGACGGATCAGCCGCTGTGGCATCGTCATGATCGTTGCGGGCAGATTGACGCCAGGGCGCAGCGCGAGCGGAAGGGGGGCGGTGTTCGTCCGCCTCAGCTCTTTTTTCCCGGCGAGCAAGGCCGCACGCCCGCGCAGGCGGCGCCGTCCTGCATTGGTGGAGTCGAAGCCGGTGCTGCCGACGCCCGTGCCCGCGCCTGCGCCCGTGCCCGCGCCTGGCAGTGAGCCGAAGGGAGGAAGGTTCCCAAAGAGCGACGGCTGATCGAGCGGGCGGATTCCGAAGCCTGGGTTGAAAGGCTGGAAAAGGGATTGATCGAACGAAGGCGAAAAGAGACTGGTCGAGGAACTCGACTGCGCCAGCGCTGTGGACTGCGCGCCAAGCCATATCAGCGCGCCGCAGCCGGCGACGTTTGCGAGTTTTGATACGAAACGACGCGGCACTGGATCGTCCTCAACGCCGACTGAAAAGTACAAGTTGGTTAAGAGAGATAGAGCAATTATGGTTAACGGGGGGTTGACACTAAGGCCGCGAAGCGTCCACTTGCACGCCGCGCCGGCAATTCTTGATGATGGCTGCGCGTGCCCCCGCCAAAGGTTGATCAATTATTAAACGGACGATGCGTTCGACCGACCAGCCGAGCAGCGAGGACGATCAAGCATTGATCGACTCGGCGCTGCGCACGCTTGAAGCCGAGGTGAGCGGAATCCGCGCGCTTGCTGCCGACATGGAGAACGGGCTGCGGGCTTGCTTCATCGCCGCCGTGAGGCTGATGCGCGGCGCGCGCGGCCGCGTGGTGACGACGGGCATGGGAAAGTCCGGACACGTCGCGACCGGCCTCGCCGCGACCATGTCCTCGACCGGCACGCCGGCAATGTTCGTCCATCCCGCCGAAGCCGGACACGGCGATCTCGGCATGATCACGCCGGACGACGTGGTGCTGGCGCTGTCATGGTCGGGCGAGACTGTCGAGTTGAACAATCTGCTCGATTATTCGCGCCGCTTTCGCATCAGCCTGATCGCCATGACCTCGGAGAGCGCGAGTACGCTCGCGAAGGCGGCCGACATCTCCCTCATTCTGCCGCAGGCCCGCGAGGCCTGTCCGCACAATCTTGCGCCGACGACGTCGTCGCTGATGCAGCTTGCTCTTGGCCATGCGCTGGCGGTCGCCTTGTTGGAGAGCAGGGGCTTCACGCCGCTCGATTTCCGCATCTTTCATCCGGGCGGACGCCTCGGCGCCGCCCTCACCTTCAACCGTGACCTGATGCATGCCGGCGACGCGATGCCGCTCGTCGTGCGCGGTGAGCGCATGTCGCATGCCATCATGGAAATGTCGACCAAGGGTTTTGGCTGCGTCGGGGTGACCGATTCCGACGGGCGCTTGATCGGCATCGTCACTGATGGCGACTTGCGCCGGCATATGCGCGCCGATCTGCTCGAACTTGGGGTCGAGCAGGTGATGACCGCCAATCCGATCTGCGCTCGGCCGGACCAGCTTGCCGGCGAAACGTTGCAGTTGCTCAACGCCGCGAAGATCACCGCCGTGTTCGTCATCGAAGGCGATCGGCCGATCGGCCTCATTCACCTGCACGACCTGCTGCGTCGCGGCGTGGCGTGACGATCCGCAGGTTCAGGATGCCATTGCAGTCAAATCTGCTGCAGACGCTGCGGGCACGGCGCGGCGCCTGATGAGCGATCGCGCCGTGTGCGGCAACCGGGCGTTTCGGCCGGCGCGGGGCTTGCGCTCCGCGCGGGTCGAGGATGGAATAACTGGCGTGCTGTCTGTTCAAAGCGGAGCGTCGGCCATGATGGACGCGCCAACAACGCAAAGCTGTAGCTGCGCTTCCGATCAGCCCGACGACTATGTCGGCAATCCGGCTCAGCAGGAAATGCAGCGACGGGCCTATCGTCTCTGGCAGTCGATATCCGCCGATCCACGTTACGCTTACGAGGGCCGCTTGGTTGCGCTGGATGGCATCGGCCCGGATACTATCGACGATCTGTTGTTTCTCGTCCGCGAGCAGTTTGCCGCGGTGACCTGGTATGTGAACGCGGATCACGAAAGCGCGCTGACCGAGCGGCTAGCCGCGCTGGGCTATGCCGTCGACCGCTGGGACCAGCACTTCGGCGGTGACGAGGCGCTGCGCGCCGCCGATCAGGTGTGCGGCGAAACGTCTCTTCCGGATGGCTACGACATCCATGAGATCAGCGCCGATACGGCGGATGTGGTCATCAAGGAATTGGCGAGCGTCGGCGCTGATCAGGGCGTCATGGTTCCGGCCGCGCATGTGATGCGGGGAGCAACGCGGCGATCGATCATCATGTACGTCACGGCGCCGGATGGCCATATCGTTGCCATTGCCGGATCGGTTCTTCCCCATCATCGGGACAGCGCTCTCGCAGCGTCAGCATGGTGGGGCATGCTGTGCACCCATCCGGATCATCGCAGTCGCGGCCTGTCGAAGATTCTTGGCGCGAGAGCCATGCTGGCGATGGCCAAGCGTCACGGCGCCACGAGCTTCTATACCGGGATCCGCCGCGAGAACGCCGTCTCGCAGGCGGTGTGCACGCGACTTGGCGTTTGCCGTACGGAGTATGCCGTTCTGATGGCCATGGATGTCGCAGCGTCGGGCGGCGAGTCGCTCACGCGTTAGACGCATCTCCAGCGGTCTGGCCTGCGTCTTGACCCGTCCGGCACGCGAGAGGGAGCAAGGTCATGAACAAGCGTTTCAACAATATTCTCGAAACGATCGGCTACACTCCGGTCATCCGCATCAACAAGCTTGCGCCTGCGCGCGTCAATCTCTTCGTCAAGCACGAGGCCTTCAATCCGATGGGATCGGTGAAGGACCGGCTTGCACTTGGCATTATCGAGGATGCCGAGCGCAGCGGAGCGCTGTCGCCCGGGCAGACCGTGGTCGAGGCAACGAGCGGCAATACCGGCATCGGTCTCGCAATGGTTTGCGCGCAGAAGGGCTATCCGCTTGTCGTGACGATGGCGGAGAATTTCAGCATCGAGCGGCGCAAGCTCATGCGCTTTTTCGGCGCGAAAGTCATTCTCACGCCGGCATCGGAAAAGGGCACCGGCATGCTCGCCAAGGCGGTCGAGCTGGCGCAAACCCATGGCTGGTTTCTGTGCCGGCAATTCGAGAACGAGGCCAACCCCGATTTTCACTCGGAGACGACGGCGGTCGAAATTCTCGAAGACTTCGCCGATGCTCCGCTCGACTATTGGGTCACCGGCATAGGAACGGGCGGCACGCTCAAGGGCGTCGCGCGCGTCTTGAAGAATGAGAGCCCGAACACGAAGGTCATCGTTTGCGAGCCCGACAATTCTCCCATTCTTGGCAGCGGCATTCGCCAGCCGCGCAATGCTGACGGCTCGCCCGGCGAAAGCCATCCGTTCTTCCGGCCGCACCTCATGCAGGGATGGACACCCGACTTCATCCCCAAGCTTGCCGAGGACGTGGTCGATGCCGGCCATATCGATGAAATCGTGCCGATCAAGGGAGGCGACGCACTTCGGTTGTCGCGCGAACTCGCGCAGCAGGAGGGAATATTCGCCGGAATATCCGGCGGCGCGACCGTTGCCGGTGCGCTGGCAATATGCGCGCGGGCCAAGGACGGCGCCAATGTTCTGTGCATGCTGCCCGATACCGGCGAGCGCTATCTCACCACGCCGCTGTTCGAGGACGTCCCCGCCGAAATGACGAGCGCGGAAATGGCCATTGCTCAGTCGACGCCACGCTACCGCTTCGACGTGAAGCCTGCGCCGCAGCCTGCTCCCGCGGAGCCGGTCGCCGCGCCGCCGATCACGCCGGAAGCTGACGCCTTCGTTACCAAAGTGATTTCTGATCGCGAGCAGCCGATCGTCATGTTCGCCCTCGAATGGTGCGAGTTCTGCTGGTCGGTGCGCAGGCTGTTCAAGGAATTCGCCATCCCGTACCAGTCGATCGATCTCGATTCAGCCGAATATCAGAAGGGCAACTGGGGCGGCCAGATCCGCAACGTGCTGAAGGTCCGCACCAACTCGCCGACGATCCCCCAGATCTTCGTCGGCGGAAAACATATCGGCGGTTGCACCGAAACGTTTGATGCCTTCAATCAGGGACGGCTCCAGGAGCTATTGCGCGACAACGGAATAGAATTGGAGCAGGCAGGCAATGTGAACGCATACTCGTTCCTGCCGAAGTGGCTGCATCCGCGATAGCGGAATAGCGCGACCGCGCGCGCGCCTTCAGCGCCGCGCCGTCCATGTCGAGCCGGCACAGTGAAGACTCACCGAATTCAGAAGAAGGCAGGCTGTCCGGCGATAGAAAAAGCCCGACGTCGGATCGGTCACGATGAGATGACGCTCAGGCGTTTGGTGACGCCGGGTAATCGGTCAGCCGGCGTGTCAAGGTCCAATGGATGGCCTGGGCACGACTTGGCAGACCCAGCCGCGCCAGAATGCCCGACACATGAATTTTCACCGTGTTCGGCGAGATCGTAAGCGCGCGGCCGATCTCGACATTGCTCATGCCCTTGGCCATGAGCTCGAGAACCTGCTGCTGCCGTTTGCTCAAGAGCGGCGACGATGACGCTTTGGTCTTATAGGGGAAGGCGGACGCATTGGTGAGTTCGGGCTCACCCGCCGGTTGCGGCATTCCTCCGGGCCAACACCTTCCGCCGATCGCATTCAACGGCTTGTCCCATTGCAAGGCCAGCGTGCGTGCACTGGCCGCGTCGTCCGCGAATTTCGACCCCAAGGCGGCGCTTTGCGGCATTAGCCCGGTTACATTGAGATGGAGTAATGCGGTCAGATTATCCTTGACGCGGGAGAATCCGAGCAGGACGAACCAGCACTGCTCGGTCGGGGAGTGGCAAGGGTAAATATAGGACAGGCAATCGAGCCGGCCCGCCAGGAGCTGGGTAATCCCTTCGATAATGCGGGCGGATTGCTCGTCGGCGAATGCACAGTACCGCAGATAATTTTGCCCGATACCGAAATTCGGAAGCCCAAGCTTTGCCTGCTCGGCGAACGCCTTCCACCCGGCGTTCACATAGACGATCGTTCCGGTGCGATCGAGGAGCACCCCGTTTACCTTGCGATCGGCGAACAGGGCCTCAACGTCTTCGATCTTAACTTCGAAACCGGACTGTGTAGCAGCCATGTGAACCGCACATCTGAAGAAGAATTATGTTAAGGAGACGACTTCAACTATTCATAGCCCGGAAATTATGTATACACAAGAGTTTTAGAGCCACCATACTCAATTTTGCATTGCAGCGTGCCTAGAGATTAAGCGTCTATAACGCTACGGTATTGCAAGTAAGACGAATTTGTGACAAGCAAAATTTGCTTATTCTTATCGATTGTCTAGCCCAAATCAGCAAAAATTCTGCGTCAACGCCCAGCGCTGCCTAATTAATAGGCAGAATTAGACTCCAGGCTCAACAAAGATAGTATAATTACCGTATGTAATTCTTTCTTGTGGCCGAGAATGATGCGCTTGGAGATTGTTCGACCACCAAAAAATAATTATTCGATTCAGATACCCACAGGGCAAGTCGTGGATTTTCCCGTTCATTCGCTTAAATAACCACTTTTAGTTGATTCGTGTTGGTGAAGGAAGACGCATCGCGTTCGATCGCAGGGCGATCATCTGGATTACCGCAAGCTGATGCGTGGTCTGGCCTGCCGGGGGCATCTTGACGACCTGCTCCCGAGCCGAGCCGCGCATGTATCACCCGCGCTGGAGCTGTCGAGGCAAAGCGAGGTTGCGCCACGAGGAGTCGATCGGGCGCGAGCAAAGTGCGGATTTGGACTCGATCGGGCGCCGGTTGGCCTTATCGGTGGATTCCAGGCGATCCCGGGCCATCGTCCTCGACGGCAGGCCACCCCCGCCGCGCATTTGTGCCGACGAATGCAGCTTCCAATGCCCACGGATTCCGGTTCGCCGTGCAGAATACTGCATTCCAACGAATGCGAGCCCTGCAGAATACGGCGCTTCGACGCGCAATAGGTGTTAACCAAACCGAAAGGCACTCGCTATATTTAAAATGTATCCGTTTGGGTTAACCCGCGTGCTCGCGGTGTTAACTCCCTTCCGGGCCGGTACGCCTGGGGGGTCTCGGAATCCCGTTGGAAGCCTTGGCCTCGCTCGGCAAGCGAATGCCTTGCCGGCCGATGACGCTGCCTGTTTTCTGCACCAGGAAAGAGCAGGGAGACCCCGATGAAGATGCTGAAGATGACAATCGGCCAAAGAATTTACGCCCTACTGGCGTTGGTCTTTGTCGGATTTCTTGGCGCGACATTGCTCGCGACGCATGAGGCGCAATTGGGCCTCGAAGGTCAGAAGCAGGGCGAGCTTCGCCATCTGACCGAGCTTGCTCTCAGCATCCTCAAGGAAGAGCAGGCCGCGGCCCAGCAGAATAAAATTTCCGTCGAGGAGGCGCAGAAGCGCGCAACGGCCCGCATCGGGGCCTTGCGGTACGGGCACGGCGATTATTTCTGGATCAATGACATGCATCCACGCATGGTGATGCATCCGATCAAGCCCGCGCTGAACGGCAAAGATCTCTCGCAGATCAAGGATCCGAATGGCAAGCGGTTGTTCGTCGCGTTCGCCGACACCGTGAGGCGCGATGGCGCCGGTTTCGTTCCCTACGAATGGCCGAAACCAGGTTCGGATAAGCCGCAGCCGAAGCTCTCCTATGTTGCAGGCTATGCACCTTGGGGCTGGGTGGTCGGTACCGGCGTCTATATCGACGATCTGCAGGCGCAGGTCTGGGCGATGACGCGCCGTGCGCTCATCATCACTGGCATCATCATGCTCGTCACCGGCGTTCTCGCATTCCTTGTCACCCAACGCATGGCCGCGGCACTACGCGCGATGACGGGCGCGATGGGGCGAATCGCGGCGGGCGATTTTGCCGTTGCCATTCCCGGAATCGGCCGGCGCGACGAGATCGGGGAAATGGCGGCCGCGGTTGACGTGTTCAAGGTCACCGGCATGGAGAAAGAGCGGCTGCAGGCCGAGCAGAAGGCGGCGGAAACGCGGGCTGGCGCCGAGCGCAAGGCCCTCATGCACAGAATTGCCGGCGAGTTCGAGGCGGCCATCGGCAAGATTATCAGTATGGTGTCGTCGACCTCGACCGAGCTCGAAGCGGCGGCCGGCACGCTGACCGCGACCGCGGACACGACACAGACGCTGTCTGGCGTCGTTACGGCGGCGTCCGAGGAGGCCTCGACCAACGTTCAGGCGGTCGCCTCGGCGAGCAACGAATTGACCGCCTCGGTCGACGAGATCAGCCGGCAGGTGACCGATTCGAGCAACATCGCCAATGAGGCGGTGAAGCAGGCCGGCAGGACCGACCAGCGCATGACTGAGCTTTCGCAGGCGGCCAGCCGTATCGGCGATGTCGTCAAGCTGATCACGGCGATCGCCGAACAGACCAATCTGCTCGCGCTCAATGCGACAATCGAGGCGGCGCGCGCCGGTGAGGCGGGCAAGGGCTTTGCCGTGGTCGCGCAGGAGGTCAAGGCGCTCGCCGCGCAGACCGCCAGGGCGACCGGCGAGATCAGCACCCAGATCTCCGGCATGCAGGCGGCGACGCAGGATTCGGTCGCCGCCATCAAGGAGATCGGGGGCACCATCGGCCATATTGCCGAGATTGCCGCGACGATCGCAGCGGCGGTGGAAGAGCAGGGCGCGGCGACCCAGGAAATTGCCCGCAATATTCACCAGGCCGCGCACGGGACGACCGAGGTCGCGTCAAACATCGCGGAGGTGAACCGCGGCGCGGGCGAGACCGGTAGTGCCGCCACGCAGGTGCTGTCCTCGGCGCAGGCGCTTGCCAAGGAGAGCAGCCGGCTCGAGGTCGAGGTGGAGAAATTCCTGCGGACCGTGCGCGCGGCGTAGTGCGAAATCTCGTGAGGGCTGATTCGGAACGTTCACCCTCATGGTGAGGAGCCGTGCAAAGCACGGCGTCTCGAACCATGCATCCTTCGCGACGCGGGCTGCACCCGCTCCTCACGATGAGAGTGGATGAGGCTGATTATTTCAGGACTCTGTATCAGCGACCTGCATTCTGGACGAGGCGCTGGTCTCATCCCTCGACGCGCTCAACATAGATGGTGACCCCGTCGACCCGCGTCACCTTGATGCGGCTGCCCGCCGGGGCATCGGCGCCGGTCACGCGCCAGATCGTGTCATCGACCGACACCGCGCCGACGCCGCCGATGATCGGCTTCTCCAGCGTAAAAATGCGTCCGATCAGTGCTTCGCTGCGGCGGTTGAGGAACGGCTGGTCGGTCGTGCTGGCGTAGCTGAGCCGCCGCCACAGCGGCACAGCGGCGAGCGACAGCGCGGCGAAAATCACGAACTGCAACTGCCAGGGCAAATCGACCACCAGTGTGAGCACCCCGACAATCAGCGCCGCCAGTCCAAACCAGAGCAGGAAGACGCCGGGAATGAGCACCTCGGCGATCAGCAAAATCCCGCCGGCGACGAACCAGCTCCAAAGCCCGAGCGATTCGAAGAACGACATGGTGGCGCCTCAGCTCGTGGGCGGCGGGGAGATCGTCGGCCCGGTCGGTGGAGCAGGGCGTCGGGTCGCCGCCGCCGCGTTGCCGGTGCCGAAGGTCGATTTGGCAATCTCGCCAATGCCGGCGAGCGAGGCCAGAATGGCGGTCGCTTCGATCGGCAGCATCAGCACTTTCTGGTTGGGTGACTTGGCGATCTCACCGAACGCCTTCAGGTACTTGTCGGCGATGAAATAGTTGACAGCGGCGATATTGCCGGCGCCGATCGCGACGCTGACCACCTCGGTTGCCTTCGCTTCCGCCTGGGCGAGGCGCTCGCGCGCCTCGGCATCGCGGAACGCGGCTTCGCGGCGCCCCTCGGCTTCGAGAATCTGTGCCTGCTTTTGTCCTTCGGCCTTGAGGATCGCCGACTGGCGCTGGCCTTCGGCCGTGAGGATTTCGGCGCGCTTCTCGCGCTCGGCCTTCATCTGCCGCCCCATCGCTTGAATGAGGTCGGCGGGCGGGACGATGTCCTTGATCTCGATGCGGTTGACCTTGACGCCCCAGGGCGACACCGCGGCATCGACCACGCGCAGCAGTCGCTCGTTGATCACGTCGCGATGCGACAGCATCTGGTCGAGGTCCATGGAGCCCATGACCGAGCGGATATTCGTCATGGTGAGCTTCACGATCGCCTGATCGAGATAGGCGACTTCGTAGCTCGCCTTGGCGGCGTCGAACACCTGGTAGAAGGCGACGCCGTCGACCGTGACGGTCGCATTGTCCTTGGTGATGACCTCCTGCTCCGGGACGTCGAGCACCTGCTCCATCACATTGATCTTGCGGCCGATGCCGTCGATGAAGGGAACGATGAAATTGAGACCCGGACGCAGCAGCTTGGTGTAGCGGCCGAAGCGCTCGACCGTCCAGTTGTAGCCCTGCGGCACCGTCTTCACGCCGAGAAAGATCGTGAGAATTGCCAGCAGGACGAGGATGATAATGAAAACGTCGAAGCCGCCGAAGCTCATCAAACCCTCCATAAGTCGACCGGGCGGGAGTTTGACGCGCTGCCGCGGAAAGGCAAGTCTCGCCCCTGGAGCATGATCGAAAAGTTGCAGACTTTTCGGACAAGATCATGCGATCGAACAACAGCACGATCTCGAAAAGTTGCAGACTTTTCGGACAAGATCATGCGATCGAACAACAGCACGATCCCGAAAAGTTGCAGACTTTTCGGACAAGATCATGCGATCGAACAACAGCACGATCCCGAAAA
>Ga0315540_10001481_pt1 | contig 13438 bp, 6 predicted proteins | sample SalMarSW160110MG_FD_203677 | JGI IMG/M metagenome (GOLD analysis project Ga0315540, IMG submission 203677) | Salt marsh sediment microbial communities from the Plum Island Ecosystem LTER, Massachusetts, United States - Salt Marsh Sediment SW1601-10 ... | reverse complement strand
AGCCACCGGCAGGGCCCCAAACGTAAAAAGAAACTGCACGGTGCCCTCCGGGATCTCGGTTGAGGCCATCTTCTCCAGGATTGCCCAGCCTCCCCAGCAGAGTACGCACACCAGTGAGTACCAGAACCACTTCGCCTTTAATGTTGTTGGCAAGGCCATCGCGCGCTCCAGCTTATGTCGGAATTCGATCTTCTACAGAGGATTCGTTTCAAAGATGTGGAGGCCTCCCCGGCAAAAAGGAAAGGCCACCGTACATCTCCCCGGTTGAGTCATCAGCGAAGTGCGTCCTGGAAGCATTAGGACGCGCTCTCCCGATTTCGGCTCGCTCGTTACATTTTCTCTGTGACTTTCAGCATCACCACACCGTGCGCGGGCACCTTTGTAGAATAGTGGTGGCCGGAAACCTCGGTGGTGTCATGCTTCCACAGGTCGCGCGCCTGGAGTGTTTTGCCTTCAATGCCGACAGCCGACCACTCGACGCCGATTTCATCCTCCTTTTCGGTTCGATTGAAAAAGGCCACGGCGGTTGAGCCATCGTGGAGCTTGCGATAGGCCACCATCAGCTTGCCCACGTAAGTGACCAGTTGGGCGGGTTGGGCGGCGGGGTCCTGGTCAATGGCGATCACCTCGCGGTTCATCAGGATGCTCTTGGTATCTTCCGTCATGGAGCTGAGATCGTTGCCGGCCAGCAGCGGAGCGGCCAGCAGGCACCAGAGGCTCATGTGGGTGCGGTATTCGTCACTGTTCATGCCGCCGTTGCCGATTTCCAGCATGTCGGGATCGTTCCAGTGGCCGGGCCGAACGTAATGCTGGATGGCAAACTGGCGGAAGCCGATATCGTCCATCCGCTCCCAGTGGTCGTTGATGTCGCCGGTGGTCCGCCACAGGTTGCCGCTCACTTTGGCTCCCCATCCCCACACGTCGTCGCGGCCGTACTGGCAAAGGCTGTAGACGATGGGCCGGCCGCAGTTCAGCAGGGCCTCGCCCATCTTCTGGTAGACGGGCCGCATGTCGGTATCCTTGTAGATGTTGCCGGCGCTGCACCAGTCGTATTTCAGGTAGTCGAAACCCCACTCGGCGTAGGTTTTGGCGTCCTGCTCCTCGTGCCCGAAGCTGGCTTCGTAACCGGCGCAGGTGAGCGGGCCCGGCGACGAATAGATTCCGATCTTGAGCCCTTTGGAGTGGACGTAATCCGCAAGGGCCTTCATGTCAGGGAACTTTTTGTTGCCGGTGATGCGACCCTTGCTGTCGCGCCCGCCCTGCCAGGTGTCGTCAATATTGATGTACTCGTAGCCCACCTTGCTCATGCCGGATGCCACCATGGCGTCGGCGACGGAGCGGACGATCTGGTCATCCACGCGCCCGGCAAACTTGTTCCAGCTGTTCCAGCCCATGGGCGGCGTTCGGACCAGGCCGTTGTCCGGCAGGTCGCGCAGTTCGGGCAGCGGGAGCGGCTTGGGCGGCAGCGTCGCTTCGCGCGTAGTGCGCTGGGCCGTGCCGGTCCTGGGGCTTCGGCCCTGGAAGGCAACCTTCATGTCAATCTTTTCGCCGTTGACCTGGCCGGTGTAGTTGATGCGGCGGGTCTCCGTCCGGTAGTGGATCACCACCTCAAAACGCACCTTGCCGTTCTGGACGCTGCCGTTGCTGATGGGCAGGTCGCGGTTGCCAAACATCACTTTGCCCGTGAGCGTCTGGCCCGACTGTTGCAGGTAGAAATAAGACTTGCGATAAGTGCCGTCGCCGTTGGGTGCAAGCAGAACCCAGTAGCCGCTCAAGCCGGCCGGGTCTGCTGCGAGAGCGGGCGCCCCCATCAAAAGTATCGGGGTGGCGGCCAGGGTCCGGAGGGCGGCCCTTCGAGTGACGCGTGGTCCGAGAATAAAGTCTTCAGGTTTCATGATTGCACATCCTTTCTGGTCTGGTGGAGTAGAGCGAACTTTGGCACGGTCTATTTCCCATTCGGCCGGCGCCTCATGTAATCCTTGCTCCTTCGGACCGGCTACATCCGGTCAAACCGGGTATAAACCGCTGAGCAAGTGTCCATCAGACGACCATTCCGGGAGGCCGCTCACTCACCGAAACAAGCCTCGTTTACCGGATTCCCAATCCTCTTTGTTTGGCCCGAATCTTCTGAAACTCCGCTGTCTCAGCCTGCGCTCTCTTCGTTTTCCCCAGGCGGCCGTAAAGCCGGGCCAGGGCGTAGTGGGGGCCAGCAAAATTCGGTTTCAACGCGATGGCGCGTTTGTACTCGGCTTCGGCCCGGGCGTTGTTGCCCTCGTGTTCAAGCACGGCGCCCAGCCGAAAATGCGCTTCAGGAAAGCGCGGGTCGAGGGAGAGAGCCTTTTCGATCTCCGCCTTTGCATCTGAAAAGCGATTCAAGTGCAAATAGAGCGTTCCAAGTTCCAAGGGGGGCCAGGGCGAGGGAGGTTTAGCCTTTAGATTCAAGTGTTCCGCTTTTGTGTAGGACCGGATGGCATCCTGGTAGTGGCCCAGGGCTTCTTCACAAAGCCCGACGCTGTCATAGGCACGGACAAATCCGGGCTTCAGGGCCACGGCCCTCCGTCCGGCTGCTGCACCCTTCGCATAGAAACGAAGATCATAGTCGACTCGGGAAAGCCAATAGTAGTAAAGAGCGTTGCCCGGCTCCGACTTGACCAGCCGCTCGATTTCCGGCTTTGCCCAATCGCTGTGGCCGAGCACGACATAAGACATGGCCAGCAGAAAGCGGTCGCCGTCCGACAGGGCAGCCAGAGCTTCCGCCTTCTTCATTGCCACGGCACATTCCAAATAGCTTCCGGCCAGGAAGTAGACGTTCCCAAGGAAGGTGAGCAGCCGCGGCGACTTCGGATTCTGGTGGATGGCATCGATCAGAATTCGTTCCGCACCATCGAAATCCCGCCTTGCCAAATCCTCCGACACGGTCTTTCTGGAAGAGGCGGGCAGCGGAAGGTCTGTGGTGTTTCTTTGCGGAGCCTGACTGAGATCGCGCAAATCTTTGTGGAGCGCTTCGTGTTGCTGCGCTGCTCGCGCAACCGGGCAGAGGAATACCAGTGCAAGCAGCAGAGCTGATGTCCGGAACGGGACAAGTGTTTCTCTTGGCAAGGTAATTCCTTTTCCCCAACACAACAGAAGAGTGGTTACAGACTGAAACCTCCCGGGAAGCACCTCAACCTGGATCATCTGATTCCGGCGCCCCGGAAGTTTTTTCCACGCTTGCTGACGGCAACCGCGTGGCCCCTGGCCTTCGGGCCTCACCGCACAACACGAATCCTGCGCAGGAAGAGCTTGGCCCTGTCCGCGCGTTCTTCACGAACTTTTGCAAAGCGCTTCTGTTGAGCGGCGGCCCGTGCATCCTTCGTCCGCAGGTAAAGAATCATCAGGTTCAAATTGGCGAGATAGTTTTCGGGTTGAAGCGCCAACGCCTTTTGAAACGCTTTTGAGGAGGCCGAATAGTTCTTTTCCCTCAGGTAAACCGTGCCCAAAGCAGCGTAAGCATCCGCGTACTCCGGCCGCTCACGAATGGCCTGTTTGAGATATGCCAGCGCGGCAGCATAGCTTCCCTGGTCGGCGGCAACGCGTCCAAGATAGTAGTTTGCAGCGGTTGACGTAACCGGATTTCTGACCAGGTCCGCCAGGGTGGACTGCGCGGCGCTTAAGTTATGAGCAAAGTAATAGGCTGCTCCCAACGCAAGCCGCCCACGCGGATCGTGAGGTTTCAGCGAGCAATATTTCTTGAAGGATGCAACCGCTTCGTCCACATCAGTCCGCGCGGTGCACACCGCACCCAGTGCATAGTTGTAATAAGCATTATTCGGCTCAAGAGCTACAGCCTTTTTCAGGGATTCGTACGCCTCTTCGTGAAGGTCCAGCTTCACGCATATCATGCCAAAGAAAAAGTGGATGCTCGCATTTTTGGGCGCCAGGTCCCGGGCATGAGCGAGATATCCCAAAGCCCCGCGATAGTCCCGTTCCTGGTTCGCCACATCCGCCAATTGCATGAGGAGATGCACGTCATTGGGCTTTGCGCGGGCCGCCTCATCCAGCGTGCTTCTCGCCTCCTTGATTCGCCCTGCTGACTTCTCAAGCAAACCCAGCTCTTCGAGCGAATCCGGCGAGGCCAGGCCACGTTGATGCAATCCCTTGAGCAGCAGAATGGCGAAAGAATTGTGATGGTGGGCCGCCAGCGCATTCACCGCGGTCAAGACAACCGCTTCATTAACATCGGGCTGATGGAACATTGAGTCAGCTGCAAGTTTCGCCTGGTCCGGGCTGCCGGTTGCGGCCAGGTCAGCACAGAGGATGGCCAGTGCCCGGGCCCTTTGCATTTCAGGTTCAGGTATCCGCCTCAAGTGTGCCAGGGAGTCTGAAAACAGGCCTTTCTGGAATGCCAGCAAAGCATATTGGAACAGGCCGTCAATGTTGTTCGGATCAAATTGAAGAAGTTTGCGAAAAGTATCCAGCGCACCGGAGAGGCTTTTCGGGTTGCTGGCGCTTTCAATTTCCTGAAGATGCCCCAGATTCAGATATGCCCCGGTGTATCGCGGGCTCAGGGCTATCGCCCGGCGGAAGTCTTGCTTTGCTTTGGCCGGATGTTGCAGTTCCGCCTCAGCCGCACCCAGCAAGTTCCAAAGTGAAGCCTCTCGCGGGAAAACCCTGACACCCTCCAGAAGCAGGTTGCGGGCCCCGGAAACGTTCCCGGCCGTGATCTCGTGTTGCGCGCGCGCAGCGATCTGGCCGGCTCTTGAAGATGAGTTACCCGGAACGGCAGGACGCACCTGCGCTTCCGCGGCAATTACAGAAAGCGCAAATACTAACGCCAGAAGACAGCCGCTTCCGGCAATTCTCGCAGTGTGTTGACCCCGCGTGCGAGGTGCGTGATAGCCTGAAACCACACTCAACCCACGTCGCAAAAAACCGGGCCGCCCGTCTCCAGCAGCGGCATCAGGGCGGCCGGTCTCCTTAACGGCTTCCTAACTTCGAACTGCCTCAGGTGCTGCAGGAGCAACCCGAGGCAGTTCAATCATCACATAAGCCTCAAGGCCAATACGATACGGCATTGAGGTTCAGAATGAAAGCCTGGCAGCAAGCTGGATGTCCCTTGGATCTGTCACATTCCCGTTCCACATACCGAATGTGGGACTGGAAATATCAGTGTCAAAAGCGGTGCAGCCACCACTAACGCCGCCCGGACAGGTAAAGACGTGCCAGTTCCAGGCGTTGAAGAATCCAACCCGGATTTGCATGCCAACCCGTTCGGTGAGCTTTGTGTTCTTGATCAACGCAATGTCCTGATTGTGATAGCCCGGACCTCGGAAGTTCGTCACTTCAGAACCTTGCCCGCCGTAGAAATTGAACGTACTGGAAGGTTCGAAAGCCGACAAATTAAACATTGGCTGAGCCGAATTCAGGTGAGTAAAGGAATTGCCGGAGGCAATCGGCGAAGCACCAGGTTTCACGCCTGGGACACAGCCCATCGCAAACTGCCCGGGAATGTTACAGAAAGAGTTGGAGTGGAAGTAAAGGGGAAGGCCGGATGATGCCCGGAAAATTGAGGTGACCTCCCAGCCGCCCAGCACCTTGTTGATAAACGCGTTGGAGGTGTTGAAGAACTGCTTCCCGCGGCCGAAAGGCAATTCGTAAGTCAGCGCAATGGAGAGGGTGTGCGGTACGTCGTCCGCGGCCAGGCCGTAGTTCCGGTTTATCGACTGGAACGGTGAGAAATAACCCGCCACACTGCTACCGCCGTTTTGGGTGTCCTGGGTCGTGTTCGTCGTGGTCAGTGTCTTTGACCAGGTATAGGACGTTAAAAACCACAGGCCGTGCGATATGCGTTTTTCAGCTTTGACTTGCAGGGAGTTATAGTACGACCAGCCCTGATTGGAGTTCATGCCGTAAATATTGCCGCAGTACTGTGGATAAGGCAGCAGGGCCTGGGCAACGGTAGGCGAGCAGCCAACCATGGAGGCCGCCCAACCGGGATAAGGAGCCTGCACACCATCCAGCGACGTCTGTCCGGGCTGGAAGGTGTCATAAAGCGCGCTTCCCATGCTGAGATAGGAAGGATTCACGGCGTTGAGCGGGTTGAAGTAGCTCGGCAGCCGGATCGCGTGGTTACCGATGTACGCCACATCAACGTGGAAGTTATGTGTGAACTCGTGGTCCACCGTCAGGTTCCACTGCTGCGTATAGGGCAGCCTGTTGGCGCTGTAAGGACGGTAGAGCGGCGCATCCGAACCGTTCACGAACGTAAGCGAAACTTGCGGCGGATGCGCAAAGTTCTGCGGGAAGCCGTTCTGCAACAGGAACGCGGGTTGCAACCCGCCCAGTGAGCTGGAGAAACTCTGCGTAAGAGCAAAGCCGGTGTTGTTGCTGCCACCATTCCAGCCAGGATAGAAGGCCTGGTCAAAGAAGATGCCATAGCCGGTGCGAACCACCGTCTTGTTATTGATGGAATATGCGAGGCCCAGGCGCGGAGCAAAGGCTGTATAGAACGTCCGCTCAGGGCTTCGCCGGCCAAAGCTGGCTGGACCCCAATCATTGCCTGCAAACACCAGCGCTCCTGGACGATTGTTGGCGCCGGGATTCATCTTGTTAGGATCAAAGAACGACAACCGGTTCCATTTGTCCACCGCAGGCGTATAGACATCCCAGCGAACGCCATAAGTAACGGAGAGTTTGTGCGTGGCTTTCCAGGTATCGCCGGCGAACACACCCACATTCTTGTTTCGCGGGTAGGTGGCACACACCGAACAGAAGAACGCGTTTGCGTTGTCAACCGTGCCGAGTAGGAAGCTGGCGATCGGGCTGCCGCTCTGAATCCCAATGAGACCCGTGGCGCCAGTCCCGAAGTTGAAATTGCCTGCCCGGCCGGAATTGAGATGGTTGTTCTCACCCATATTCCGGTACTCGCCGCCGAAAATGTAGGTGTGGCCGCCGTGGACCCACGAAAGCATGTCGTTGGCGATATAGGCCGGCCGGTCTGTAATATCCGCCCCGCCCGGGCCCTGGTTTGTGCCGAAAGACTGGAACCCGTTGCTGAAGCCAATGGAAGGCGGGTAGTCATTCGAAACGCCGGATATCACCGGGAAGTCATTCACGGATTGCGTGTCGAGACCGCCATAGCCTTCCATACGGTCGTTGTACCCGAAACGGAAGTTGTTGAGAACCGTGGGGCCAAATGTATGGTCCCAGTTGAACCTGTCAACAAATGCGTACTCGGGCGCGGCGTAGACGGTGTTCGATATGGGCGCGGGAAGGTAAGTGGCCTGAAGTGCATGTGCGCCCTGGTAGTAGATGGAATAGGAAATGTGGTCCTTTTCCCGGATGTAATGGTCCACCCGCAGATCCAAATAGTTGGTGTGGGACAAAATGATATCCGGCACCGCATGGGGCGGTCTCCAGTTGTTGATCACACCTGGCAAATTGGGCGAGGGCACAAGCTTGAGCCAGGAATTTGCCATTGAGTTTTGAATCATCGATGCAGGAATAACGTTGCCGGGGAATTGCGTCCGATTGTACGGAAGGTTATTCGGCCCGGTCGGCTGGTTTGGATCGTAATTGGGATTTGCAGTTGTGGTTGAGGGATCGTAGACGGGAATGACGTTCCCGCTGGCATCCTTCCAGTCACTGAAGTCCCCGTTCCTCTCCTGCATGGTGGGAACGCTCAAGACGGGCAGATTGACGCCGCCATTGATTCTGTACCCCGTCATGTTGACATAGAAGTAAGTCTTCATTAAGTGGCCCCAGACACCGGGAATCTTTAGAGGGCCACCAAGATCACCACCGAATTCGTGCTCCTGGTCAACACCCCTCGAGTCGGAACCCCACGGCCGGGCGTTCAAGGCGGTATTGCGCAAGTATTCGAAACCCGTGCCATGAAGACGGTCGGTGCCCGATTTGGTTACCATGTTGAGGACCATTGAAGCTGAGTTGCCGTACTGTACCGAATAGTTCCCGCTGACGACACTCACTTCCTGAACCATGTCGGGAGACATCGGCCAGTCCTGGAATGCCGCAACCATGCCGCTCTGACTCATCAACCCTTCGGCTTCACTCACCCCGTCCACGGTGGCGTCTCCGCCCATCACCATTCCACCGTTGACACGCGAGTTGTATGCCGCGCTCGAGCCTCCCGTGCTCACGCCGGGAAGCAACACCGCAAACGCCGCAGCTGAGCGTGGATTGCCTGAAACCAATAACGGCAATGAATTAATGGTCTGGGGGTTAATACTGCCTTTTCGGGATGCTGAGGTCGTCTCCAGCATCGAAGCATTCGCCGACACGTTCACTGTTTGAATAGCTTCCCCGATTTGCATTTTTACGTTGTTCGTCACATCCTGATTCATCAACAGGATAATGCCGGTCTGCATATAATTTCGAAACCCTTTCGCCGTGACGCGTAATGAATATGGAGCTGGGGAAAGGTTCGGAAATACATAACCACCCTTGGAATCGGTGGTTGCCTTGGCCACCGCTCCGGTGGTCTTGGAGGTTAAGGTTAGAACAGCCCCTGGGATTGCGGCTCCCGATGGGTCCGTAACGGTCCCGCTGAGAGTCGCATTGATGTTTTGACCAAAGGCAGGATTGACGAGGAAAACTGAGGCGAAAAGAAGGGATACCCACATAGGAAGGAAGTGCATCCGTATAAATTTCATAAGCCCTCCGTAAAAATAAAAGCGCCCTGTCTCGACTCGGGGTCAAGATGTTTATATCAAGCTTTTGATTCATGAACTTGCCCGTGTAAAGCGCTTGCGCAAACATTTGCCCAAACGGTTGCTAATCTTTCACATCCTGTACTATATTGTCAAGTTAAATCCAATATGAAAACATAACGGCTGGTAATGTATTCTTAGAATCAGGGGGTACACGATCCCTCTAGAGACTTCCCATAACCGAGACACCGAGATAGTAACTTCTTGAAAAGGAGTGAGTTCGAACACAAATGGCCGTCCGAATGAAAGAGGTCGCTCAACGTGCGGGAGTCTCAACCACCACGGTTTCACACGTGCTTAACAAGACTCGTTATGTTTCTCCGAAAACTCGCAGGCGGGTGGAACAGGCTATCCGGGAGTTGCGCTTTTACAAAGACGCCCGTGCCGGACGCCTTGGCGCAGGCCGGAGCAATTTCTTTGGCCTCATCGTGTCTGACATTACCAACCCTTTCTTCCCCGAGCTGGTCCGAGGCTTTGAATCAGCAGCTCGTGAGCGTCGATTTGATGTCTTGCTTTTTGATACGAATTACGATTCCCGCCGGACAGAAGTTGGTGTACGAATGATGATAGAGAACAAGGTTCGGGGAGTCGCAGTTATGACCTCGGAACTTGCCCCCCACCTTATCGAAGATTTCACAGTAAATCATGTCGCCGTCGTGTCCCTCGACCTTGGCACGTCCAGTTCGTACACCGCTAATATCCGAGTGGATTATGGCCGGGGCATCCGTCAGGCAATAGACCACCTCCATAGCTTCGGGCACAAAGAGATTGCTTTTATTTCCGGGCCCCAGAACCTGCGCTCGGCCCGAATACGGAGCGAAGCCTTTGTCAGTGCGCTTCACGCCTATGGCCTCACTCCGCAGAAGATGCTAGAGGGGAACCACAAAGTTGAGGGCGGTGTGACTGCTGCCCGGCTGCTTCTTGAGGATGGCCGGCTTCCTTCGGCTATTCTCTGTAGCAATGACCTGACGGCAATTGGTGCAATAGGAGCGTTACGAGATGCCCAACTCCGCATTCCTGAAGACATCTCTGTCATCGGGTTCGATGACATCTACTTTGCAAGAATCGCTACTCCGCCGCTGACCACTGTCAGCATTCCTCGCGACCGTGTGGGCAAGCTTGCATTCCAGTCGCTGCAGAATATTCAGCGGGCCAAGAAACGCCAAGGGAACGAATACGTCATCGAAACAGAACTCGTTATCCGCGAGTCGACTGCCCGGCTGAAAAGCTCGGGAGGATAGATCCATCCCAACCACTTCAATGCAGATTGTCAGGATAGCAGTCGAAGATGACCTGCCGGAGGTTCCGACGTTCGTCCGCGCCATTTTCATCATGTCACGGGCAGAGTGAACGACGAACGGTGGAGCCTCTGTTACACGGGGATTGTACTCTTCTAGACATGACCCACTTGCTTACGTCAAATGGTGATACATCTTTGCCCACGCTCATCGGAGGTCCCATCAAGACAGCTTCCAGATAATTCCTGAGTGCCACCTTTTAATCTTGTCAAGGATTGTATCCGTAGCCTTATCTCAATCAAACCACACCCCCAGAATCCCGCAAGAGCACCCCAGTGGGTAGCGGGGGATTTCCCACGCCTCCATGAACTTGTACGTATCTGGAACAAGGCGGACGAAAAGCGTCTGTAGATTATTGATTACAGTCTAGTTACATGGTGGAGGCGGGGGGAGTCGAACCCCCGTCCGAAAAGCCTTACGCTCGAAAGACTACACGCTTATCACGTTCACTTTCTGCTTTCGCCAACGGCCCTAAGGAACGAGCAAGAACGAACCGCCAGCTAGCCCTGATCCGGTCGCCCGGTCTCGCCGGGAACCCTCAGGCGGCAGGTTCCAGGCCAGCCCGCTGAATGACGCCTCTTTCCGCCCCGCGGGCAGTGGCGGAGGAGACGCGCTAGCCCTTTTTAGGCAGCGTATGCAAACTGCGTGTTGGCAGTTGTATTGTTCCACTCCGATTACGGGTGGTGTGGACCCCCGACGTGCCTTTCGAACGCGAGAGCTTCCGTCGAATCCGGAACGCCCCCTCCATTTAAGTATGTCCCTGCCGGAACGGCATGTCAACACGGGAAGAAGCAACGGACCATCCGAGCAACCCCTCGTAAAATAGGGGTCTTCTTATATTTTTGCCTGGTCCGGAGTTGCCTGTTGACATGCCCGGTTTTGGCGTTAGGATAAAAGGGACGCGAGGGGGAGCAAGGTCGAGGGTTTTTGCGGTTGGACACTACACAATCAAATCAGACATCCGATGCAATCCATCAGGCTTATGAGAAGTTCAGCGAGGTTTTAAGCTGGCAGGCTGAACAGATTGAGAAGCTCCTTCAAAGCATCCAGTCGTTGCAGATTAGACAACGACAGCTGGAAGGGGCTGCGTCTCACCTACTTGCTCCTCTTGAGGGGTCCCTTGCAAGCGACGACACGACGAACGTGCTGTCGCCCTCCGGTATGCTGGCATGTATGCGCAGGCTTGCCTCCACCACTCATGTCGGGCAGATTTTTGAGGTGCTCGCCGGGGAGTCCGCGCACATGGGCGTTCGAGCAGCCGTGTTTGACGTCCGGGGCCGTGCGGCCTGGGGGGCTTCGGCCTGCGGCTTCGATCCGGAACTGGACGCGAACAGCCTGCGGGCTTTGGTGGTTCCACTAAATCAGGAGGGGCTGTTCCGCCAAGTCTTTGAATCTGCGGAGGCAGTGGAAGCAAGGCCGGCCGATTTGGAGAAAGAAGGCCATGTACTGGCGGAACTCAACCCGTCGTCGAACGCCCGCATCCTCCTGGTCCCTATCCGGTCGGCCGGCTCCGTCGTGGCTGTTCTTTACGCCGAAACTGGTGAGAAAAGGGTCTTGACGCTGATCGATTCTCTGAAAGTTCTGGCAGAGTTTGCCGGGGGGCAGATTGATCGCATGATGGTGGCCAACGGAGGCCTCGCCGCGGTAGAGACACCCCTGACAAATGCGGAAGCCGGGAGAGGTTCTGAACAAGCAGACGGAGACAAAGCAAGAGCCGCGGAGCGGGAAGCCGCTGCCAGCCCTGAAATTCCGGAGGTTGCGACGCCTGAGCCCAACCCCGCAGAATTCTCCGAGCCTCCTTCGGAAGCGGAACAGCCTTCAACAGCCTCACCGGAAATCATGCAGCCATCTGCGGAACCCCCGCCTCCTGCTGAAGCGGCGGACGCCACAAACCCCACGGAAGAGGAAGAGAAGATTCATCGTGACGCCCGGCGGTTTTCAAAACTGCTGGTTTCTGAAATTGAGCTTTATAACAAAAGCGGCGTTGAAGAAGGGCGCAGGAACAGGGATCTCTATCAGCGCCTCAAGAAAGATATCGATCGAAGCCGGGAAACCTACGAGAAGCGCTTTGCCCATACGGTGGCGAAGCAATTTGATTACTTTTACGAAGAACTGGTGAAGACGCTGGCCGAAAATGATCCCACGCTTCTCGGCTCCGGATATCCGGGACCCTCAGTGTGAAATTTCTCCTCACGTTCCTCATTGGCGTTTTTGTCTTCCTGTCTGCATGGGTCGCGCCAGCGCGGGGTGCCGTCCAGTCGCAGGTCCCGCCTGTCCTGGTTCGCCTGTCTTCAAGAGCTGATTCTTCAAGCGCCTGGCCCGAACTGAGAAGGTACGCTGCGTCTCTCAAGTCAGCAAGAGACCGTGCTCTCGCCTACTTTGTGCTGGGTTACCGGGAATTCGATGCCGATCAGTACGACGACGCGGCAAACGATCTGGCAAAGGCTGCATCACCGGTCTCTCCCCTGGCCGATCTTGCAGATTATTACCGTGCATCGGCGGTCTACAAGGGAGGGCATCCTGAAGCCGTCGAGGGTATCCTGGGTGCTTTCAACAAGCGCCATCCATCCAGCACGAAACATTACGACGCCATCGAGTTGCTGGCCTGGGGATACCTCCAGACTGGCGAGCCACAGAAAGCCCTGCGGCTTCTCCGACGGGAACCTCAGGTGCGAGAGCGGCCGGCCCTGGCTCTGGTGCTGGCCCGGGCCTACACCGACAGCGGGCAAGTGCAGTTGGCAGCGCAGACTTTCCAGGACATTTACTACGCTTTCCCCACCGCGCCGCAAGCCGCAACTGCGGGCGATACGCTGGACAAATTGAAAAGTCAGCTCGGCGTCAACTACCCGCCGGTTACGGATGAAATTGCCGCGGCGAGAGTCGCGAGGCTTTACTCGGCCGGCCATTACTCTGAAGCGCTGAAAGGATACGAGCAATTGCTGAAAGAACGGCAGCACAGCGCCTGGGCCTGGAGATGGAATCTGGGCCGTGCCAGGTGTCTGATTCGCCTTCGCCAGGCCAATTCTGCTGCTGAAACCCTGGTGAAAACTGTTGCGCCGACTCCGCAGCTGGATGCCGAGCGCCTGGCGACTATGGTTGACGCATACGCCAGACTAGAAGATGACACCGCAGTTGCCAGGACTTTGAACAAGCTTCAATCTCAATACTTTAAATCGCGCTGGCACGCCGTGGCCCTTCTGAGAGCGGCGAATTACTTTATGTACAAAGGCGAGTTGGACATCGCACCCTTGTATTACCGCACGCTTCGAGATGCATTCCCCCAAACCCCACAGGCGGCCGAAGCAAGCTGGCGATTCGCCTGGATTCAATATCTCACCGGCAAATCGTACGAAGCCCGCAAAGCCCTACTGAGCCACATCAGGCGTTATCCAGATTCTCCGCATGTTCCTGCGGCGCTTTACTTTCTGGGAC
>Ga0315540_10001480_pt1 | contig 13440 bp, 11 predicted proteins | sample SalMarSW160110MG_FD_203677 | JGI IMG/M metagenome (GOLD analysis project Ga0315540, IMG submission 203677) | Salt marsh sediment microbial communities from the Plum Island Ecosystem LTER, Massachusetts, United States - Salt Marsh Sediment SW1601-10 ... | reverse complement strand
TGCATTTCAGATACAAGATTTTTACCTGTGAGGGATTTAAGCGTTCAGTGGGGCAAGATTATAGTGCCTCATCATTTCACCGCAATCCCTTTATGAAACGCGGCATTATATATAAGTGAATACTATTTTAGAGCGTCGTTATGAACACAGGCTGAATATCAGCCACCATTATGTTATCTTCTACTTTATCCCCCCTCACGTCGTCAATCAGCGACACATTTCCTGACACCGGCATAAAAATCCCGGTGTTATAAGGATGGGCATTTTTAATAAATAAATCCGTCGCTTGACACGCGATAGTTAACGTGGCATAAAAACGCAGTCTATAAAAACTATCAGTGATGGAAAGCTGGGGAAAAAAGCACTTTTCATCGTTGTTGGGGTAAGTCGCATATCTACCTGCCTGGCAAGATAAGGGGATGTGCGGCGTGTTCGTCGGTACAGTATCCAATATGGAGACTACAAAGGAGAAAACTATGAAGATGCGTTGGTTGAGCGTCCCAGCATTAGCGGGATTTTTAATGGTGATCGGGGGGCAGGCCTTTGCTGCTGATGGTAAAGCAGATGTCAGCAAAGACGAATTCCTGGGTATCGCCAAGAAGAGCGGGTGCCTGGCATGCCATGCCATCGACCACAAAGTGGTCGGCCCACCGTGGCAGGTTGTCTCCGAAGCCGAAAAGAGCATGAGCTACAAGGATGCCATGGCGCGTGAGACTCATCAGATCATCAACGGTGGCAAAGGCAAATGGACCAAGATCACCGGCGGTGTTCCGATGCCTCCCTATGGCCCGCGTGTCTCTGAAGGCGACCGTGAAAAGCTGGCTGACTTCATCGTCAATATCGCCAGATAAGTTCTTTCAAGTCGTGATTACACAAAAGCCAGCGTAAGCTGGCTTTTGTTTTTTATGCACGGGTCTTCGCCCGCGCAGTCACGGCGACTCACACTTCGATCATCTCGAAATCATCTTTGCTTGCCCCGCATTCGGGACACGCCCACGTGGGCGGGATGTCTTCCCAGCGCGTTCCCGGCGGGATGTTCTCTTCCGGCAGCCCGGCGGCCTCGTCATAGATGAAGCCGCAAATCACACACATGTATTTTTTATAACCCACACCCGCATCGTTTTTCTGTTGGCCGCTCTCCACCCGTCCTCCTCGTTGATGCTAAATTTAGTTAAATTCTTAAATTACAGTTACATAAATTTTCTCATTTTTACCGAGCGGTGTGAAATAAGAATTTCAACCGTGCAGTGCGCGGGTCACCGGTGACGAGCCGGCGACAGGCGGCCTGTGTGGCATGTGCTCACCCGCCCTATGCCGTCCGGGCTGTACAATATGCTATGCTCTGGCGTGTCGGAGATGGCGCTGGGCCGGTGATGTCTTTCCCCTGACAACGTCTCCATGATGCTGAATTCCGGACCGGCAGCGCGTCCGCAGCCAATCCTTAGCAACGATCGCCTTTCACTGCGCTTATGAGCAGGGCTAGCCGTACATTGATGGACGGGCAGAAAAACATCCCCGTAGTCATGGCCTTCGCCGGCCATGACCCCACGGGCGGGGCGGGGATTGCCGCCGATATCGAGGCCGCCATCAGCATGGGATGTCACGTGGCACCGGTGGTCACCGCCGTCACCAGTCAGAACACCCACGGCGTGATCGGCTATACCCGCCTGGATGCCGCGCTGCTGGTGGAACAGGCACGGCCGGTGCTGGAGGACATGTCGGTCAAGGCGTTCAAGATCGGTATGATAGGCAGTATCCAGACGGCCGAGGCGCTGCATACCCTGTTGCGGGACTATCCCGACATACCGGTAGTCCTGGACCCGGTGCTCAATGCCGGGGATGGGACCGTCCTGGCGGACCATGAACTCCAGGAGGCCATGATCACACTGTTGTTCCCGCACACCACGGTACTGACACCCAACTCCCTGGAGGCGCGCATGCTGGCGTCCCGGGCCGACACCCTGGAGGCCTGCGCCCAGGAGATCATGGAACAAGGCTGTGAATTCGTGCTGATCACCGGCACTCATGAACAGACGCCGCAGGTCATCAACACCCTGCACAGCAACCGGCGCCAATTGGAATCGTTCTCCTGGGCGCGTCTGCCCGGGTCGTATCATGGTTCCGGGTGCACCCTGTCCTCCGCCATCGCCGGCCTGCTGGCCCAAGGGATGGAGCCGTATTCCGCCATTCGCGAGGCGCAGGAGTACACCTGGGAAAGCCTCAAGCACGGCTATCGCGCCGGAGGCGGTCAGCTGCTGCCGAACCGGCTGTTTTGGGCGCGCGCCAACGAACCTCAATGACCGCCGTGATCCCCGCCGTCCATGGCCTCTACGCCATCGCCGACACCGGCGTGCTGTCACCCGCGGACCTGATGGCGGCGGTGGCACAGGCCATCGACGGCGGCGCCGCGGTGGTGCAATACCGGGACAAGAGCAGTGACGACCCGCGGCGCCTGACGCAGGCAACGGCACTGGCACAGCTGTGCCATGACCGCGGGGTAATGTTCATCGTCAACGATGATGTGTCCCTGGCCGGCGCGTCCGGCGCCGATGGCGTGCACCTGGGCCGCGACGACCCGTCGCCGCCCGCCGCGCGGCGGGCGCTGGGGCGGGGGGCCATCATCGGCGTATCTTGTTACAATGACCTGTCTATGGCCATCGAAGCACAACAGCAAGGCGCGGACTATGTGGCGTTCGGCGCCTTTTTTGTCTCCCCCACCAAACCCCATGCCGTGCGGGCGGACGCGTCCCTGTTGCGCCGGGCCAAGGCGCGGCTGTGCGTTCCTGTGGTCGCCATCGGCGGCATCACGCCGCACACCGCCCCCGCGCTGATCACCGCCGGCGCCGATGCGGTGGCGGTGATCCACGGGGTGTTCGGTCAGCCGGAACCGGCCGCAGCGGCGCGGCGCTACGCGCTGTTGTTCCCCCCGGCCCGCCACGCCGCCTGTTAATCTTCCCGTCCACAGCCAGTCATCAGTCAAGCGAAAAGGATGCAACCGTGACACGTTCCCACGAACTCTTCGAGAGGGCTCAGTTATCCATTCCCGGCGGCGTCAACTCGCCGGTGCGGGCGTTCCGCGGCGTCGGCGGCGAGCCTGTATTCTTCAAGCGCGGTCAAGGCCCTTATCTGTTCGACGAGGATGACCGGCGCTACATCGACTATGTGGGATCGTGGGGTCCCATGATCCTGGGCCATGCCCACCCCGATGTCATCAAGGCGGTACACGACGCCAGCGCCAACGGCCTGGGCTTCGGGGCGCCCACCGCCGTGGAAGTCACCATGGCGGAAAAGCTGCGCCAGCTCATGCCGTCCCTGGACATGGTACGCATGGTCAACTCCGGCACCGAGGCCACCATGAGCGCCATCCGCCTGGCCCGCGCCTATTCCGGCCGCGACAAGCTGGTGAAATTCGAGGGCTGCTATCACGGCCACGTGGACGCCCTGCTGGTCAAGGCCGGCTCCGGCGCGCTGACCCTGGGCGAACCCACCTCGCCGGGCGTGCCAGCGGAGCTGGCCGCGCTGACTCTGACCCTGACCTACAACGACTTGGCGCAGGTACGGGAGGTGTTCGAACAGGCGGGTGGTGATATCGCCTGCATCATCGTCGAGCCGGTGGCCGGCAACATGAACTGCATCCCGCCGGCACCCGGGTTTCTCCAGGGCCTGCGCCAGGTGTGCGACGACTATGGCTGCGTACTGATCTTCGACGAGGTTATGACCGGCTTTCGCGTCGCCCTGGGCGGGGCCCAGCAGCTATACGGCGTGACCCCCGACCTGACCACCCTGGGCAAGGTCATCGGCGGCGGTATGCCGGTGGGCGCCTTCGGTGGGCGCCGCGAGATCATGTCCATGATCTCGCCCCTGGGCCCGGTGTATCAGGCCGGCACTTTGTCCGGCAACCCGGTGGCCATGGCCGCGGGGCTGGCCACCCTGGAACAGCTGACCCAGCCCGGCTTTTACGAACAGCTCGCCAAGAAGACCCAGCGCCTGGTGGAAGACCTCACCGACCATGCCAACGCGGCCGGCATTTCCCTCGCCACTAATCACGTGGGTGGCATGTTCGGACTGTTCTTCAGCAGCGAAAAGTCCATCTCTCGCTATGAGCAGGTGATGGCCAGCAATACCGATCTGTTCAGGAAATTCTTTCACGGCATGCTCGACGAAGGTGTCTACCTGGCACCGTCGGCCTACGAGGCCGGTTTCGTCTCCGCCGCCCACAGCGACGAGGACATTGAGCAGACCGTCAATGCTGCCGCCAAGGTCCTCAGCGGGCTGAGTTAAGCAGGCCCATACCATGATGTACCGCCGTCTGGGCCGCAGCGACATCCGAGTCAGCGCCCTGTGCCTGGGCACCATGACCTGGGGGGAGCAGAACAGCGAGGCCGAGGCCCACGCTCAGCTGGACGCGGCGCTGGCGACGGGGGTCAACTTCATCGACACCGCCGAGATGTATCCGGTGCCGCCCCAGGCCGCCACCTACGGTCGCACCGAGCAGTACATCGGCACCTGGCTCAAGCGGCGCGGCAACCGTGACAAAGTCATCCTCGCCACCAAGGTGTTAGGCCGCTCCCAATCCCTGACCTACATGCGCGACGGCCATCCGTGCCTGGACCGCCATAATATCGAGACAGCCCTGCACGACAGCCTCTCGCGTCTGCGCACCGACTACGTGGACCTGTATCAACTCCACTGGCCGGACCGCTCCACCAACTTCTTCGGTCAGCTTGGTTACCGCCATGCGGCGCACGAGGATAGCGTGCCCATCGCCGAGACCCTGCGGGTGCTTGGCGACCTGGTGAGCGCCGGCAAGATACGCTGCATCGGCCTATCCAACGAGACGCCGTGGGGTGTCATGACGTTTCTGCGCGAGGCCGAGCGCCTCGCCCTGCCGCGGGTGGTCAGTATTCAGAATCCCTACAATCTGCTCAACCGCAGCTTCGAGGTGGGACTGGCGGAGATCGCCCACCGCGAGGACGTGGGCCTGCTGGCCTATTCGCCACTGGGTTTCGGCACCCTCAGCGGCAAGTATCTCAATGACACGTGGCCGGACGGCGCGCGCCTGACTCTGTTCAAGCGCTTTTCCCGTTACCTTAACGCCGCGGGACTCGCAGCCACCCTGGCCTATGTGGAAGTGGCCCGCCGCCACGGCCTGGACCCGGCGCAGATGGCCCTGGCCTACGTCACCAGCCGCCCATTTCTCACCAGCACCATCATCGGCGCCACGTCCATAGAACAGCTGCAGTCCAACCTGGACAGTCTCAACATGACCCTCAGCGATGCGGTACTGGCGGACATCGAGGCTGTTCACACCGCCCATCCCAACCCCTGTCCGTGACCCGCCGGGATGCCATGAAGACGCCCATACCCACCCGTGTGTCAACCGTGCTGTCCGCTGGCATCACGGCCCTTTGCATGACCGGCGCCGCGGCTGCGCCGAGCCTGCCGGTGACAGTCCATCCCGATCACGTGACCGATGAAAAAACCGTCACCGTGACCATTCACACACCGGCGACAGCGCCACGCAGTCACGTGGCGCTGTCGCCATGGCAGCCCCACACGCTGCGCACTCTGTCGCTACCCGACCCGGCCGACGCCATGACTGTCAGCGGCAAGTGGCTAATCACGGCGGGGCAGGGCGGGTTGACGATCTTCGATACCACCCACGGTGACGCGACGCCCGCGGGCCGCTTCGCCGTGGACGCCACCTGCACCCGGGTTCGGGTCGTACACCACAGCGTCTTTGCGGCGTGCGGCGCCACCGGTCTGTGGCGGGTGGACATCAGCTCCCCGGGCACACCGCGCCAGACCGCGCATCTCGATACCACCGACATCACCGATTTCGCCGTCACCGAAGACGGCTATCTCTATGTCCTCAGCGGCAGTACCCTTACCGCCTACTCCATGGCTGCGCACGCGGCGCCTCACCAGATCGCCCGCGCCACGTTGTCGTCAGCGGCCAACGCATTGGCCGCCGCGTCCCGGGATGTCTATCTCGCCCAGGGCGAACGCGGACTGGCGGTGTATCACCTGGACGACGCCGACCGGCTCACTCCCCTGAGCAGCTTCCCCACCACCGGCCCGGCGCTGGACGTGAAGCTGCAAGGCGGTGACGCCTACCTCGCCCTGGGCAACACGGGCGTATTGATCCTGGATGTCAATCAACCGGATCATCCGCGCTGGGTGGGCAGCCATCACCGCCTTGGCCGGGTACTGCGGGTATGGCCCACCGACAACCGCGTTTACGCCCTCAACCAGGCGTCCATGGTCTATGCCGTGGACAGCCACAACCCGGCGCGGTTGTCCCTGGACGCGGCGCGGCATTTCACTGGACCGGTGACCAATGTGGCGGTGGCAGGTGCCGGACGGGTCTGGGTGTTAAACGGCACCGACCTGACGCTCACCGACTTCAGCCGACCGGTGCCGGCCTACTCCAACGAAATCTTCGACGTCGGGGAGGGGGTCAACTTCGGCGGCATCCGCCGCGGCGTCATTGTCGGCAACATCGTCTACGTGGCCGACTGGTTCTCCGGCATTCACCTGTTCGACATCAGCGACCCGCTGCATCCGCGGCTGCTGTCCAGCCTGCATATCCCCGGTTCGCCCAAGGGCATCGTGGTGCGCGACGGTTACGCCTTTGTCGCCGACGATGATCACGGACTGCAGATCGTCGACGTGCACGATGCCCACCACCCACGCCGCGTGGCTCACCTGCAGACCGCGGGACTGGGCTATACACCTTTCCTGGTGGGCGACCGCCTGTACTTGGCCAGCCACCGCGGCGGGTTTCAGATCATTGATATCTCCGACGTAACCAGGCCCCGCGAGCTGGTGAACTATGCCACGCCCAGCAAGGCGTGGTCCATCCAGGTCAAAGACGGCATCGCCTACGTCGCCGACGACGCGGCGGGCCTGCTGGTGCTGGACGTCCACGACCCCGCACACATCACGCAACTGGCAAGCTTTGACCCCGGCGGTGACGCCGAGGACGTGGTGCTGCGCAACGGGTATGCATTCGTGGCGTTCTTCGACCGCGGGCTCTACATTCTCGACGTGCACGACCCCCGTCACCCACGGCAGATGAGCCACCTGCCCACCCCGGGCAATGCCCGCGGCATCGAGCTGCGCGGCGATAAGGCCTACCTTGCCGACTGGCTGGCGGGCCTGCACGTGGTGGACATTCATGACCTGGCCCATCCCCGCATCCTCGGCACCTACGACACCGATGGCGCCGCGTGGGGCGTGCGCGTCAAGGATCAGTATGCCTATGTCATGGACTGGTGGGGCGGTTTCACGGTGCTCGATATCGGCAACCCGGCCCGTCCGACTCTGGCCGCTCGCTATCACGACCGCGGCACAGTGCGTCAGATCGCGGCCCACGACAAGTTCATCTATGTGGCCTACGGCCGCGGCGGGCTGCAGGTTTTCGACATCAAAAACCCCCTCAACCCCATCTGGGTCACCGGCCTGGACGGCCGCGGCAACGCCGCGGCCCTGTGGCTGCACATGCCCTACCTGTACCTGGCCAGTGAAGACAACGGCCTCACTGCGGTGGATGCCCACGACCCGTATGACCTGAAAGTGGTGGGCGGTCTAAAACTGGATCTGCACAACCCCCTGATACAGGGCGACAGCCGCGGCTATCTCTATCTATATGACAAAGACACCGGCATCACCGTCATTGACGCCACCCACCCCGAGGTCCCGCGGCGCATCGCGGTCATCGGTACCGATGCCGACGCCTTGTGGGTCATGCACCAGACACTCTACGTGGCCACGCCGCGCCATGGTGTGGAGACCTACGACGTGCGTGATCCCCAACGCCCGCAGCCCCGCGACCAGCTGTCCGAACCCGATGCGGTCACGGCATTGAGCGGGGCGGGGGACCTCTTGTTCATCGCGGTCAAGGACCATGGCGTGTATGCCGTGAAACTGGCGGGTAATGTCCTCAAGGAGGCGGCGCACTTTCCCCTGACCGGCACCATCACTGACATCGCCGTCAGCGCAAATCACCTGCTGGCCACCCGCGCCGACGGCGGGTTATGGGATTTCAGCGTCGCCAAAGACGGCACCCTGCAAAGCCTTGCCTTCTATCCCATCCTGCACCCCAGCACCCACGTGGGCATCGGCGGCCGCGCCGCCTACGTGGCCGGCGGCACTACTCCCACGGCGGTGGCGTGGCTGCCGGGGCTGACGCTGTCATCGCAGAATGCCGACAGCACCCGATTGTCTCTGCCCAAGGCGCTGCCCCGGGGCAGTTATGACGTAACACTGATCACTGCAGATGGAAAGGCCCATGTCACCCCCGACGCGCTGACGGTGACGCTGCCCCGAATGAACGCACCCGCCTTCACCATGGAAGACTTTCAAAAGGCCTTGAAGAAGCTGCGCGAACAACAGGCGGGGCCGACAGAACAGCCTTAAGCCGGCCGACTCCATGCGATAGACAGATGGCGACGTGGGGTGTGCGAACTAGCTTGCACAAAGGTCGAAAATCAAATGGAAGAATTTTATTCAACTCCCCCTCACCCCAGCCCTCTCCCTGAGAGGGAGAGGGTGATTGGCGGCGATGGGAGATCCCTTCTCCCTGGGAGGGCGAAGGTCAGGATGAGGGGGATTGATAGAATTTATACGAATCAAACATGCCCTCTCGAAGAGAGGACGCGGTAGGCGGCTTTGTGCCGCCTACCTCTCAACTCGAAACCCCGGCCCTGCGCAGCACGCGCCGCTTATGCCGCCCCCGACACCGCCTTGTTGCCCCCTCCCGCGTGATACCCGGCCACGCGATCCACCTCGTTCCTGGAGCCGAGGATCACCGAGATGCGCTGGTGCAGGCTATTGGGCTGGACCTCCATGATGCGGCCGTGGCCGGTGGAACTGGCGCCGCCGGCCTGCTCGATGACGAACGACATGGGGTTGGCCTCGTACATCAGACGCAGACGCCCTTCCCGGTACTTGGGCCGGCTGTCGCCGGTGTACACGAAAATGCCACCACGGGTGAGGATGCGGTGCACTTCCGCCACCATCGAGGCCACCCAGCGCATGTTGAAGTCCTTGCCCCGCGCGCCTTCCTTGCCGGCCAGGCACTCGTCGACGTAACGCTTTACCGGGGCGTCCCAGAAACGCTGGTTGGAGGCGTTGATGGCGAACTCCTGGGTGTCGGCGGGGATGGTCATCTTGGGGTGGGTGAGGATGAATTCACCGATGTCCTTGTCCAGGGTGAAGCCGTCCACGCCGCTGCCGGTGGTCAGCACCAACATGGTAGCCGGCCCGTAGAGCACGTAACCCGCCGCCACCTGCCTGGTGCCGGGTTGCAGGAAGTCTTTTTCCGCGGGCTTGCTCACACCCTCCGGGCAGCGCAGCACCGAGAAGATGGTGCCGATGGAGATGTTGACGTCGATGTTGGACGAGCCGTCCAGGGGATCGAAGATCAGCAGGTACTTGCCGCGGGGGTACTTGTCCGGGATGGCATAGATCTCTTCCATCTCCTCGGAGGCCAGGGCGGCGTAGTGACCGGTGGCCTGGTTCACGTCCACCATGACCTGGTTGGACAGCACGTCCAGTTTCTTCTGCGTCTCGCCCTGCACGTTCTCACTGCCGGCGCTGCCCAGGACACCCACCAGCGCGCCCTTGTTGACGGCATTTGAGATGATTTTGCACGCGGTCACCAGATCGTTCATCAGTGACGTGAAATCCCCGGTGGCGTGGGGGTGACGCCGCTGCTCGTCGATCAGAAATTGAGTGATTGTGGTACCATGCTCCATAGCGGACCTCTCTGCTTTGCTTGGTTATTCGGTGCTGGGGGTCGACAAAAAAGACTTGCGGCATACATGCGAAAATGACGCGGCGCCTCGGGCTTGCCGGGCCTGCGCGTACCGGTACTCCCTGGGGCTATTATCCCCGTTTGGGCGCTCAAAATAAAGGGAAGCGGACGCCGACACCCTCCTATGCCATAGGACAGAGACCTAGACATGTGCGCCGCGCCATCCCACCATCACGCCGTCAAAACCCGTTCCCGCCGTCCTCTGAACCCCGCCTACCTGCTGGGCGGCGTCATCTTACTGGCCTTCATCGCCTTCGTGCAGTGGTACATCGGCTGGGGCGCGCTGCTGCGCCCCTGGACGCAACTGTCGTTCGCCGCGGTGGCGGTGGCCGCCGCCCTGGTGATGGCCAGTTACGGCGTGCGCGCGCTGCGCCTGTACGACTATTTCCGCGACCGCATGCAGCGGCGCTTTCACCTGGCCCTGAAGCTGACCCTGCAGCACAATCTGTGGAATAACATGCTGCCCATGCGCACCGGTGAGGCCACATTTCCCCTGCTCATGACACGCTACTTCGACATACCGCTGATGAAGTCCGTGGCGGCGCTGCTGTGGTTCCGCGTCCTGGACATGCATACCCTGGCGGCATGCGCGCTGGCCGCCCTGGGCGGGCTGTGGTTGAACGGCGCCGCCGCCGCGCTACTGCTGGTGGTGTGGATGGCCCTGCCGTGGGCCGGCTACCGCCTCGGCATGGGCCATGCGGCGCGTCTGCGGGAAACACCGCCCAGCGGGCGCGTGTCACGGGTGCTGCACCACGTGGTGGCCAGTCTGCCGCCGTCGCCTCGTGACTTCTGGCGCGCCTGGGCGTGGACCCTGGTGAACTGGGCGGTCAAGTTCGCCGGTCTGGCGTGGGTGCTGCAGCAGTTCATCCACGGCCCACCGGCTGCGGCGGTGCTGGGTGTCATCGCCGGCGACACCACCAGCGTCCTGCCCATCCACGGCGTGGCCGGCGTCGGTACCTACGAGGCTGGGATCGTGGCGGGCCTGGCGGTCGCTGCCGCGGGCATCCCGGCGCAGACGGCCGTAGCGGGTGCGGTGAATGTGCACCTGTTCATCCTCAGCGCTGCGATCCTGGGCGGCGGCCTCAGCCTGTGCCTGCCGGGGAGAAGGCGTCGTGGATAACACCCTCCTGCTGTGGATCAATCAAGGATGGGCCAATCCGTGGTTGGATGTATTGTTCTCCTGGGTTTCCCAGCGCGAAGGGTTCGGCTTCCCCTTCGCGGCGGTGGTGCTGGCAGGGTGTATCGCCCGCTTCGGCGCTGACGGGGCCAAGCTGTGGCTGGTGCTGGTCATCAGCGTGGGCGTCGCCGACTTCACCGGCAATCAGATCAAACACGTCGCCCAGCAACACCGGCCCTGCTACGACCTGGCCCATCAGGTACGCCAAGCAGGGCGGCCGCCCGGCACAGCGTGCGGAGCGAGTCTCACCGGCATGCCATCCAACCACGCCACCAATTTCTTTGCCGCCGCCCTGTTCCTGGCCTATGTCCTGCGCCGGCGCTGGGTCACCCTCACCATGGTGGGGGTGGCGCTGTGCGTGGGTCTTTCGCGCATCTACCTTGGCAAGCACTATCCCAGCCAGGTGGCGGCGGGCATACTGCTGGGCAGCGCCATAGGGTTGGTCGCGGCGTGGACCAGTGTAAAATATCTGGCTTTCATACAACGAATACGCGCCCGCAACCCATGAGTGCCCAATACCCCTTGGAACCAGATCCCGCCCAACGCCCGTCGGACACACCCCACTGCCTGTCCATCGTTATTCCCATGTATAACGAGGAAGACAGCGTGCTGCCCATGGCGGAACAGATCCATGATGCCCTGACCGGGTATCCCCACCCGTGGGAACTGATCCTGGTGAATGACGGCAGCAGCGATGTCACCGAGCGGCGCATGATCGAGGCCACGGCACAGTTCGGACGGCATGTGCGTGTGGTAACCCTGCAACGCAACTTCGGCCAGACGGCGGCCATGCAGGCAGGCATCGACAGCGCCCGTGGGGATGTCATTGCCACCCTGGATGGTGACCTGCAGAACGATCCTCACGACATCCCGCGCATGGTGGCGCGCCTGTTGGACGAGGACCTGGACCTGGTGGCCGGGTGGCGGGCTGCCCGTCAGGACAAGCTGTGGTCCCGGCGCCTGCCGTCCCTGGCCGCCAATCGCCTTATCGGCCGCATCACCGGCGTACGCCTCCACGACTACGGCTGCACCCTGAAGGTATTTCGTACCGATGTGCTCAAAGGGGTGCGCCTGTACGGCGAGATGCACCGCTTCATCCCGGCGTGGCTGGCTGCCAATACCAGTCCGTCGCGCATCAAGGAGGAAGTGGTCACCCATCACCCGCGGCGCTACGGCAGCTCCAAATACGGCATGTCGCGCGCCCTGCGCGTGCTGCTGGATCTGCTGTCGGTGTATTTTTTCATGCGCTTTCGTAGCCGCCCCGGCCACTTCTTCGGCCGCATCGGCCTGGTGTTCGGCGCCTTGGGCACCGCGGCGCTGGGCTATCTGTTCATCGTCAAGGTGTTCTTCGGCGAGGACATCGGCACTAGGCCGCTGTTATTGGTGGGGGTGCTGTTCGTGGTCATGTCCATCCAGTTTCTCACCACCGGCGTGCTCAGCGAGCTGATCGCGCGCACCTATTTCGAGTCCAGCGCCATCAAGCCCTACATCATCCGCAGCGTTAAGAAAGACGCACAGCAGCACGAGCCGGAGTGGAAGCGTTCCCAGTGAAGCTGTCGGGGAGGACCCACGACGGCCTGCGCCTGGCGGGACTGATCGGCGCCCTGATACTGTTCAAGGCGTGGCTGATCCATGTCGCCGGCTTCGACCTGCATTATGAAGAGGCCCAGTACTGGACCTGGTCCCAGCACCTGGACTGGGGCTATTACTCCAAGGGACCGCTGACCGCCTGGGTTATCGCCGTGTTTACGGCGTTGTTCGGCCACGGCGAGTGGCAGGTGCGCCTGGGGGCATGGCTGTTTCAGGGCATCTTTCTGTGCATCGCCTATGCCTTCGCCCGCGACGTGTGGCAGGACCGGCGCGCCGGGTGGTGGGCGGTGGTGCTGTTGTTGACCACGCCCGTATACTTCACGCTCTACCTGGCCATGACCACCGACGCGCTGCTGCTGGTGTTCTGGACCTGGGGCTTGTGGGCGGCCTATCGCGCCCTGTACCGCGGCCGCCCGCGGGCCTGGTACGAGTTGGGTGCGGCGGTGGGGCTGGGCGCACTGGCCAAGCTCAGCATCGGACTGCTGCCGCTGTTCACCGCATTGGCGGTGTTGCTCAACCCGACCCTGCGCCGCCATCTCAAGACACCCCAGCTGTGGGGCGGACTGTTGATCATGGCCGTCATCATGAGCCCCTTGCTGTGGTGGAACGCCCGACACCAGTGGATGCTGCTGCACCACGAAATGGGGCATATTGAACCCACCACGTGGTCGTTGCTGCGGCCGCTGCGCTTTACGGCGGGGCAGTTTTTCGCGTTGTCACCGGTGATCGTCATCGCCGCCGCGACGCTGTTGTACCGGCGCCCGGCGCACCCGCCGCAGCGTTACCTGTGGTATGTCTCGGTAATCTGCATCGTGTTTTTCATTTTCAAGTCTGTCAGCGCCAAGGTGCAGCT
>Ga0315540_10001479_pt1 | contig 13445 bp, 12 predicted proteins | sample SalMarSW160110MG_FD_203677 | JGI IMG/M metagenome (GOLD analysis project Ga0315540, IMG submission 203677) | Salt marsh sediment microbial communities from the Plum Island Ecosystem LTER, Massachusetts, United States - Salt Marsh Sediment SW1601-10 ... | reverse complement strand
CCTCAAAAATCTTGAAAATGCCGGATACCTGAATATCATTTCAGAATATAACAGGAAATCAACCCTTCAAATAAACTTTGAAAAAAACAGGCTTAAAAAATTTATTAAAGATTCTTCCAACAATAATATTAAAGTCGTTCTGCTTTCATTGTTAAGGGAATTTGGTAGTGAAGCATTTACTTCTAAGATTAATTTTAGTCTTCCACAGCTAAGCTGGAAATTGGATATAAGCGAACCAGACCTTGAAGAAACGCTCATTATGCTCGATAATCTCAGCGTAATATCATATAAAAGATCTCTGGCAAAAGAAAACGTTAAGCTTACTGTACCGAGAACCGATACTTCAAGATTGATAATAGACTATAAGAGAATAAATGAAAATTATCTTCATCTTCAAAAAAAGATTGAATCGATGATCGACCTGGTTTATTCGAACAACTGCCGCTTCCGTTATATTTTAAAATACTTTGGTGAGGATGTCACAAACTATAAATGCGGCAAATGTGACAAGTGTACCGGCAAAGAGGGTCTGCCCGATTCAACTACAGAATATTTAAAAGAAATTGTGCTTAAATCAATAAACGAAATACAGGAAACTTTAAGTGAACAGTCACTGATAAATATTCTGCTTGGCACTGAAAAATCGGTGAAATATCAAAAATTACAAGCATTCGGAAGTTGTGCAAATTATTCAAAAAATGATCTTAAGACCATTTTACATTCACTTAAAGAAACGGGCGCAATCAATAAAACTTCGGGAAATAAGACAGGCTTTAAGATCAGTAAAGAATTAAAACAAAGGCTGGAATCTTCTAAAACCGGGAAATATCCACAGAATGATTTTGAAGATTATGAAGAAAACCTGGAAACATTTAATAAGCTGCGTGAAATAAGAAGCAGGGCTGCAAAAAGATTTTTGCAATCAGGCAGTATTATTTGTCCCGATAACGTAATGAGAGAAATAGCAATTCAAAAACCTGCTTCCGAAAAAGAGCTGATGAAGATTAAAGGTTTCAGTCAGAGAATGTTCAATAAAATAGGAAAAGAATTTTTAGAAGTATTAAACACCGGGACAGAAAGACAAAAAAAATCCGGTCCCGTTGAAAAGATTCCACCAAACATTAAAGAAACATTCAATCTCTTGAAAAAAGGCTATGGCTTGAAAGATATTGCTTCACTCAGAAAACTTTCCGGGGCAGTTATTTCAATGCAAATTGAAAGCATAATTGAATACGAGCCTTCTGTTAATATCTCTCATCTTTTTGAAAAAAATCAGTTGGAAATGATAATCAATGAGCTTAAAAAAGGGTTTGATGATCTTAAAGAATTAAAGAAACGCTTACCGGATGAAATTACGTATCCGCTAATCAGAATTGCAGTCGCCAAAGAAAAATTCAGGAATTCTTCCCTTCCCTCAGCCGTTGAAGATAGGCAATAGCTTTATCAAAAAACTCTGACCATCTTTTAGGTTCCGAGTTGTAAAATTTCAATGTGGAGTTGTAATCTGTATCAGATACAGAATATTTTTTCAATATTTTTTTTCTCATAACCACTAATTGTTTACCGTCTGGCTTTGTAGTATCCTGTGCTATCAACATATCGACATAAATTTTTACAAATTTTTCTTCTCTAACCGGAGGACTGTCAGAACAGGATGCCAGCAAAAATGTTAAAGGAATGAAAACACAAAGAATATAGCTGAATTTAAGGTGAAGATATTTTGAAAAATATTTATTCAAATTATCAATTCATTTTTTTGCTTGCTTCAAATAGGATCTTTTTTTCTTTTTCAGTTAAGTTCTGATAACCTGATTCGCTTATCTTGTCAAGTATCTTATCAATTTGTTCCTGGGTAACTTTTTCTCCATTGACTTCATCATTTACTTCGTAAAACTTCGCATCCTGAATTTTTTGTTCTTTCTTCTTAAATGGATTTGAACTTCCTTTGAAAGGATTATTAATTGTCATTTTGGGACCAGATTTGAAATAACTACCGAACAACCTGTTGTTTTTGCGCTCATACATCAAATAGATAAACCCGGCAAGTGCGCCGCCGAGATGAGCAAGGTGTGCAACATTTCCTCCCTGAGGAATGGAATATAATTCTAATAGAACATAACCTATAATTAAATATTTCGCCTTAACCGGAAGCAGAAAATAGATATAAATATATCTGTCAGGGAACATCATACCGAAAGCTATAAGCACTCCGAATATAGCCCCCGATGCTCCTATTGTAGGTGCCAATTGTTCATTAAAAAGTGGGGGAAATATTAGCTGAGCAATGCCAGCTGCAACTCCACACGTCAGATAGTAAATAATGAATTTTTTAGAGCCCCAGATATTTTCAATTTCAATACCAAACATCCACAGAGCAAACATATTGAATAATATGTGCATGAACCCACCGTGCATAAACTGGTAGGTTATTAACTGCCAGGGAAGAAAACCATAGCCTATAGGAATTAGTGCGAAATATTTTACTAAGTATTGCTCAGCTGTCATATTGCCAATCAATAAATTCTGGCCAAGCATCTGGATAATAAAAACTATACCATTAATTATTAATAAATTCTTAATGACCGGCGGAAAAAAACTAAATCCACCAAACCCGCCGGGTCTGTAATAATTATTACTCACAAATAATTCCTTTTTTAATTAACGTCATTTAATGCGGCTACGCCAGGTAATATTTTGCCTTCAAGAAATTCAAGTGATGCACCTCCGCCTGTAGAAACATGCGAAACCTTTCCTTCCAATCCGGCTTTGCTTATTGCTGCTGCAGAATCTCCGCCACCAATAATAGTTACTGCTCCCATAGATGTTGCTTCCGCTAACCCCTGTGCGATAGCAAATGTTCCCTTCGAAAAATTATCCATTTCAAAAACTCCCATAGGCCCGTTCCAGACAATCATTTTCGATTTTTTTATCTCATCTTTAAACAATTTAATTGTTTCAGGACCTATATCCAATCCCATTTTTTCAGAAGGTATATTTTCCACACTAACGGTCTGTGAAGGAGATTCATTCTTAAATTCATCTGCAACAACAACATCGAGGGGTAATAAGAACTTTATGTTGAATTTTTTTACTCTTTCAAGTAATTGCTTTGCAAGATCGACTTTTTCTTCCTCAAGTAAGGATTTTCCGATTTCTTTGCCCTGAGCTTTAAAAAATGTAAAAGCCATTCCGCCTCCGACTATCATAGTATCAACTTTTTCCAACAGATTGTTTATTACGTCTATTTTGCCTGAAATCTTAGCACCTCCGAGAATCGCACAGTATGGCTTTTTAGGATTAGAAACAGCCGATCCGAGGTAGTCAAGCTCCTTCTGCATAAGGTAACCGCCTGCACAGATTTTGATAAACTTTGTTACCCCTTCTGTAGAAGCGTGTGCACGATGCGCTGAGCCAAAAGCGTCGTCTATATAAACATCTCCTAAAGAAGCGAGTTCCTTTGCAAATTTCAGATCGTTTTTTTCTTCCTCTTCGTGAAATCTTAAATTTTCCAATAATACTACATCGCCCTTAGACATTGAAGCTACCATTTTTTTTACTTCATCACCAATACAATCTGTTGCAAGTTTTACTTCTTTATTCAGTAACTCTCCCAGTCTTTTAGCAGCGGGCCTCAAACTGTATTTAGGATTTACCTTTCCTTTGGGCCTTCCCATATGACTCATTAATATTGATTTTCCACCTTCAGATATTATTTTTTTAATAGTAGGAAGCGATGATGTAATTCTAATATCATCGGTGATATTTAAATTTTCATCCAGAGGGACATTAAAATCAACTCTGACTAATACTCTTTTATTTTTTAAATCTACTTTATCAATAGTTAGCTTGTTCATTTTAAAACTTTCCCCAATAATAAATTAAAAAGGCGAAGATGCCTTCGCCTTACGAATAAATATTACTTCGATACTTTATTAAGCAGATCGACAACTCTGCAGGAATATCCCCACTCATTATCATACCAACCAACAACCTTAACAAGATTTCCTAATACCATAGTGGACAGAGAATCAAAAACACAGGAAGCGGAATTTCCTACTATATCAGCAGAAACTATAGGATCTTCGGTATACTCGAGTATACCTTTCATTTTCCCTTCGGCAGCTTTCTTAACTGCTGCATTTACATCTTCAGCCGTAACTTCCTTTTTTAGAACCACAACGAAATCAGTAATTGAACCATCGGGCGTCGGAACCCGTAAAGAGTATCCATCAAGTCTGCCTTTAAGTTCCGGAATAACCTTGGTCACAGCTTTAGCTGCACCTGTAGTTGTAGGAATTATTGAAAGTGCAGCAGATCTTGCTCTCCTTAAATCACTGTGTGGCAAGTCAAGCAATCTCTGGTCATTTGTGTATGAATGAACGGTCGTCATAAAACCTTTTTCTATTCCAAATACATCATTCAGAACTTTAACCATTGGTGCCAGGCAGTTTGTAGTACACGAAGCATTTGATATGACCTTTTCATCTCCTTTTATCACATCATCATTTACTCCAAGGACTACAGTTGCGTCCACATCACCCTTTGAAGGAACAGTCAATATTACTTTTTTTGCTCCTGCATCAATGTGTTTCATACAGGCTTCTTTTGTCCTGAATATACCTGTTGCTTCAATAACTATATCGGTACCGAGTTTTTTCCACTGCAGGTTAGCTGGATCTCTTTCTGCTGAAATGGTTATTCTATCGCCGTTAACTATAATATCATTTCCTTCAACCTTAATTTCTCCTTTAAATTTACCATGCACGGAATCATATTTTAAAAGATGAGCTAAAGTTTTTGCATCTGTTAAATCATTAATACCTACAAAGTCAAATCCTCCGAGTTCAAGACAGCGTCTGAACACCAGTCTTCCAATTCTGCCAAATCCGTTTATTCCAACTTTAACAGCCATAACATAAACTCCTATAATTGAATTTTTATTTTATCTTTAAAATTAGTTAAACAGTCCCTGAATATCAATTCTGATATTGCGTAAATAACCGGAATAATTGATTTTAGGGACAGAATTGGATAACAGAAAATAAACCTCTGAAAGTCAATAAAGCAAAATTATTCAGGAGAGCTTCTATAAATTTGCAATTATTTAACTATTTCATCAATTCCATTTTTTAAATTTCTTGATCCGACTCCCTGTAAATTTTTAAACTTTAACTGTACTCAACGCTGTCCAACTACAGGAGAAGTAATATTACAGGCTGATGCTGAAATTTGCACCAATAATTTTTCTGAAAATATTATAAAATAAAGTAACAGGCACAATTTGGAATGCATTGAATTGAAAGTCTTTAGGATTTTTCTTATCTAATAGAAAGCATTTTTAAAATTCTCTTAAATGACAATAAAAAATTCGATTATAAGCTGTTTTGCAAGTAAATCAACTGGTTTGTTATTTGCTAAAGGCGGGTCGACTGTTACATAGGTTTGCTTATTTTTTGTAAGAAAACTATGAAAATAAAATTACTTTTTACAAGCATTATAATAATTTTAGCTTACTCAATAGGCTTTAGTCAGGGACAGGCTACAGGATATGTATTAGGTACTGGAACTGATGCAGATGTTGCTAATGAGGGAATATCTTGTGCATCCTGCCATAGTGAAAAGGGGTTTGCATCACCAAAATGGGATGCCTGGAAAAAAACAAGACATTCATTTGCTACAGATTCCGGATTCGCTCAATCAAGTCATTTTGGTTATAGCTGCTTACCCTGCCATACTACAGGATGGAATGATACAGCAGTGACTTTCGGTGCTGATGAATATGTTAAGATGGATACAACAGCCACCCCAAACTATACCCCAACTGATGTTGCAAACTGGAACAGGACAAAAAATGTGGGTTGTGAAGCCTGCCATGGAAATTTAGGAAAGTACGATCCGAATGCACTATCAGACGGAACACAACCTGATACATTATGGACCGATTACACAAAACACTTTGCATTTACCACAACAAATAAACTTGATTATTCAGCTGAGCTCTGCGGAACATGTCATAACGGAAGCCACCATGGTTTCTATGAAGAATGGGCAGTTTCCGGACACGCAAAATCTTTAATGGCGGCCGGTGGTTCAGTTACATCAAATCCTACATGTGTAAAATGCCACGTAGCTCAGAATGCAGCTGCATACATTAACGGAACATTCTTTACAAACGCAGATGGTTCTGATAAAGGAAAACCATACTATGATAAAATTATCGTTGCAAGCAACAACCCGGACATTCAGCCAATTACTTGCGTTGTTTGCCATGATCCACACGATGCAACAAACGGTGTGCAACAATTAAGACTCCCTTTAACCGGTCCAATGGTAGTGTGTGATAAATGCCATAATGCTGAAATCGAGACAGATACTGTTGATATACATACAACTCCACATCATAATACTTCAGAGTGTTTAAGCGGTTCAAAGAATTTCGGATACAAGTATTCCGCAGCAGAATTATCAGCTGCAGGAATTACCGACACCGTTTACCAGAATTCGGCTCACACTTATGCAGCTACTGAAAGATGTATAAATTGTCACCTGAATGCAGACGATACAGATCAATTTGGGAATGTGGCACATGGCCATACATTCGAACCGAGAGTTCAGGCATGCGCAAAATGTCACGCTGACTACTACACAGCCGTTGATACCTCAAACCACGCAAAAATGTTTGATTACAGAAGGACTCAAACTGTCACAGACAGTCTGGTTACAGTTCTTACAAACAAATTAGCACAGGCATCATCAGCTGATTCATTAACAGATTCATTCTTAAAAGCGAACTACAATCTTGCTGCTTGTACACAGGAAGGTAGTCACGGAATTCATAATACAAAATTAGTTCAGGAATTATTAAGAGATGCTATTATTCTCTTTAATCCGACTGTTACAGGTATAAAAAATGAGTCAAACACAATTCCTAGTAAGTATGCTCTTAGTCAGAATTTCCCGAATCCGTTTAATCCTACGACGGAAATAAGGTTCTCAATTCCTCAGGCAAGCAATGTTAAGTTGACGGTTTATGATATAATAGGAAAAGAGGTTGGAGTTATTGTAAATGAATATCTGTCAGCAGGAACATACAATTATACGTGGAATGCAAGAAACCTTGCATCGGGAATTTATTTCTATAGAATAGAAGCAAAGAATTTTGTAATGGTTAAGAAAATGATATTGCTTAAATAATAGTTTCCAGAGGAGAGTCCATATGCATATTTATTATAAAGTGCAGATGGACTCTTCATTTCAGATTTCTTAAATTTCTTGTAATAATTCATAAGAAAAAACCTAGGTGAAAATATGTTAAAAAAAATTGTTCTTTTCGTAATTCTTTTTGCCGCTCCCATGATTTTAGCTCAGGGAACAGAAACTCCTAAGGCACATGCTTTTGTTGGTGCCCAAACCTGTAAATTGTGTCATCATTCTGATAAACAAGGTAAGCAATACGACATTTGGAAAGCAAGTGCTCATGCAAAAGCCTACGAAACTTTAAAAACTGCAGAAGCTGACAGCATCGCCAAAGCCAAAGGCTTTTCAACGAAAGCTGTTGAAACAGAAGACTGCCTGAAATGTCACGTTAGCGGTTATAATGTAGATGCTTCTCTTAAAGAGAAAAAATTTAATATGGAAGACGGCGTTCAGTGTGAAACCTGTCACGGTGCCGGAGCTGATTACAAAAGCTTAAAAGTAATGAAAGACGAAAAACTGGCTGAAGAAAACGGGCTTAAATTCTTCCCGACTGAAGAAGCTCGTGTTGCACTTTGCAAAAGCTGCCACAATTCAGATAGTCCAACTTTCGACGCAACAAAGGCAGATTTCACTGTGATGTGGGATAAAATAAAACACGATATCCCGGCAAGTAAATAATTCTAAAATATTTGCAGATAATAATGTTGAAATAAATAATGAAAAAGATTATAATCCTTATCAGTTTTTTTAGTGGATGCTTAATTTCAACATTCCCGCAGAATTTGAATGGGCGGATATCATCTTCATTTTATACTTATGAAAGATTTTACTCCGCCTCTTCATCTCAGACACAATTGCTAACCTTTCAATCGGTTAATTTAAATTTTAACAAGGATAATTTTTCGATCAGAACTTACGCAAATTTTGAACACGATCTGATCAATCCACAGGTAGATGACCCAAGGTTAAGACTTTATAATCTGTATGTTGAGGGAAGAGATCTCTTTAACCTCTTTACTGTCAAACTCGGAAGGCAGCCTTTATTCAGTTCAGTTGCCGGCGGACTAATGGATGGAATAAATGTTGACCTGAGGAAAGATTCTTATAAATTAACGGCTTATTACGGACTTAATGTCCCGGCTTATCAGAAGTTTGAACTCAGTGGCGACTGGGATAATAATTTTATTGCAGGAGGAAAATTTCAAACCTCGGCTATTAATAATTTCGATATTACTTTGGGATACATCAACAAAAATTTCAAGCCACAGAATTACTGGGCTACAAGACTTGATGAAAATCTGAATCCAATCACCGTATTGATCCGGGAAAAATCAAATCAATATCAATTCGCAAGTGCTGACGTGGTCTATAACCAGGAAAATCTTTTTACAATCGATACAAGATATGCGTACGATCTGAATTTTAAAGAAACCTCAAAGTTTGAGATTAGCGGTACTTATGAACAACTGGATAAAATACACTTCTCGGCTTATTATAATTACAGGCAGCCGTTAATTAGATATAATTCTATTTTTTCCGTTTTCGACTACGGAAACACGAAAGAATATGAAATAGGAACAGACTACTTTTTTGACAAATCATTATGGATCAATTTCAGGTATGGTGTTGTAGATTACAGGGATGACAGCTCACGAAGGATGTCGTTTGGCATAAACACAAACTACGGAAGCATAAATGTCAGAAAAACTCTCGGGTATGAGGGAGAATTGTTTTCCCTTTCAGGATATTCTGCAAAAACTTTCTTTGATGGTGAATTAACACCTTCAGTCGGAATTTCCTATACACAATACAGGCTTACCTCAGAAGGTCCTACAAATCATCTTGTTACCGTACTGGCAGGATTTAATTATCGTCCTATAAGGATATTGTCCTTTGATTTGCAAGGACAATTTATGGACAATAAAATTTACAATAATGATTACAGGATTTTCTTTAAAGCCAACTACTGGTTCAATACAAATTTTTGATAAAGCTTAAATGAAATTAAAATATTTATATATAGTCTTTATTCCTTCTGTGCTGGTTTTCCTTTTTCTTTCAGCATTTAAAGGAAGCTTTTTGCAGGATCAACCGGAACACAATGATAAGATAATTAAATTTTCGCACAAGCTTCATGCTGAAAACGGAGTTGAGTGCGCAGATTGCCATTCGGCCGTTCCTGCGAGCACTAAATTAAGTGACAGGCTCCTGCCATCCCACGATGATTGTGCTAATTGCCATGACGTTGAAGATGAAAATAATTGTACAACGTGTCACTATGAAGGCGTAAATGAAGCTTTGATTCAACAAAAACCTTACGACATTTATTTCGATCACAGCCTGCATGTCGGACAAAATAAAATTAAATGCCAAACCTGTCATAAAGGAATAAGCGAGGTTGATTATGCTTTTAAAGCAAAGCAGACCAACCCGATGATGGAAGATTGTTATTCCTGTCATAATAATAAATCTGTTGCTACTACCAATTGTGAATCGTGCCATATATCTACTGTAAATCTTCTTCCGGTTTCACATAGAGTTCCTTCCTGGAAAATGAATCATAAATTTGCGGCAAATTCACTCGATGCAAACTGTGTAATGTGTCACGATAATGCTTCCTGTCAGGAATGTCACGTTGCAACAACAATGATAACAGAGGACAATTCAAAAAATAATTTTTACAAGCCGTATTCACCCAATAACTTTGTTGACGGAACAAAACAACAACAGGTTACAAGGGTACACGAGCTTGGTTACAGATTTACTCATGGAATAGACGCAAAAGGAAAAACGGCAGAATGCCAGACGTGTCACGAAGTTGAAACTTTCTGTTCATCCTGTCACCAGGGAAAAGATGCCGATTATTCACTCGGAGGTGTTGAACCCCTTTCACATTTAAAGCCAAATTTTGTAACAATAGGTGTTGGAAGCGGAGGCGGTTTGCATTCAAGATTGGCAAAAAGAGATCTTGAGTCCTGCGCCGCATGCCACGATGTTCAGGGCGCTGACCCGACATGTATCACCTGTCACCTTGACAGTGATGGAATTAAAGGAACAAATCCGAAAACTCATCCGGCAGGCTTTATGAGAAATACACACGGCGACTGGCACGATTCTAATGCTTCTGTTTGTTATAACTGTCATACAAATGCTTCACCGAGAACTCCCGCAGGAGTCGGCTTCTGCGGATATTGTCACGGAAGTAATGTTAGATAATACCGGAATATAGAATGAAATTAGTCATCCGAAATAGCATAATAATACTTTCTCTCGCTATTGTTCTTTATAGCTGCAGCGATTTACGAAATAATATAAATACCACAGCTCCTGTTATTAGTGTGCATAAGCAGGGAATTACCGATGTAAATTCACCAAATTTTCATGGGAATCTTATCAGACAAAACAACTGGAGCTTTGCACAATGCATTCAATGCCATGCTGCAGATTTCACAGGTGGAATAACGGGCAAAAGTTGCCTGAAGTGCCATACAGAACCTGCAGGCCCGGAAGCTTGTAATACCTGTCACGGTGATTTTAAAGATCCTAATAAGATAGCTCCACCGAGAGATACCAAAGGTATGACTTCCACAAGTTCGCCGGGTGTAGGTGCTCATTCAAGCCATCTTTACGAAAATACTCTTAGCAAAGCTATTAGCTGTTCAACCTGCCATAATGTTCCACAATCATTCGACGATCCGGATCATATTGATGGATACCCTGCAGAGGTAATTTTTTCAGGGTTGGCAGATTCTAATATTGCAGCTAACGTTACATTTTCGTTCGATTCCCTTACCTGCTCAAATTCATACTGCCATGGAAATTTTGAATTCAAAAAATCAGATGCAATCCCTACAAATCAGTTTGCTTATACATCTGATAAAATAGTAGGAAATAACTTTTCACCTGTCTGGAATAAAGTAGACGAATCTCAGGATTCGTGCGGTACCTGTCACGGTATTCCGCCGACAGGACACATTAATGCGCCAATCACAGCCTGTTATCTTTGTCACGGTGATGTTGTCGATGCAAACGGAAATATAATCAACAAAGACAAACACATCAACGGTTACAAGAGCGCGAGAGGAAGTCTGAACAAACTTCAGGAATTTTTAGCAAAAAAAGCTGCTCAATAAAGCGGCTTTTTTATTAATTAAATCATTTCACTTTATTCATTCTCAATCTCAAGTAATTTAATTTTCTCTTCAATCATTCTAAACGCTTTATCGGGATTACCAAGAAACTCTTCATTTTTAATCCGTACAAAAGTAATTCCAAATGTTTCTAAATATTTCTGTCTTTTAGCATCATACTTCTTCTGATCAGGCTGGTCATGAACATCACCATCTATTTCCACAGCTAACTTAAGTTTCGGGCAATAAAAATCTATCACAAAATGATCGACTGAATATTGCCGCAGGAATCTATAGCCAAGTTGTTTCTTTCTTAAGTGAATCCATACAATTCGTTCACAATAAGTCATTTCCTTTCTCAGTTTTCTTCTCTTTTCCTGCTCTGATTTTTTGTTGAAGTGTTGTGTCATGTTATCGAACCCCTTCTTTCGTTCCTCCCCTTCAATGAAGGGGAGGATACAGGTGGGGTTTTATTACAGTTAAAAAAGGAAAGAGATACCCCTTCCCCAAAATTCAATCTCTTTATTTAATAATGTCAGAATGAAAAAAGCAAAACCTGATGCACAATAAGAGAATCTAACTATTAATTATTCCTGTTCTCGCCAACCCATTTTTTAATATAGTCTGCGATAGCGGTAGTTGCAGCACCGGGAGTAAACATTTCTCCGACCCCCATTTTCTTTAACTCTTTTATATCCTCTTCAGGAATAATTCCCCCACCTGTAAGTAGAACATCATCAAGTCCTTTCTCTTTCATCAGTGATAATATTTTCGGCATGATTGTCATATGTGCCCCGGATAAAATGCTGATGCCTATAACATCGACATCTTCCTGTATTGCAGCTTCAACAATCATTTCGGGTGTTTGTCTGAGACCGGTGTAAATGACTTCCATACCTGCATCGCGAAGAGCGGCAGCGATTACTTTCGCTCCCCTGTCGTGCCCGTCGAGTCCGGCTTTGGCTACTAAAACTCTTATTTTTTTATCCATAATATTGATCCTTTATTTAATAACAGCATTACGAATTTTATCTGCAAATTCTTTCATAGAAACACTACCGTAATTTTTTAATTCCGGACGAAAATTAAATTTATCTGTGTTGTATCTTGGAATTATGTGAAAGTGAAAATGAAAAACAGATTGTCCGGCAGCAGTTCCGTTATTAGCAACAATATTAAAACCATCTGTTTTTAAACTTTTGCTTACTGCATCTGAAATATTTTGAGTAGCTTTTATAACCGCATCCATCTCTTTGGTCGGCACCGAAATAAAATTCTCGTAATGGTTTTTAGGAATTACCAGCGTATGCCCGTAATTAACAGGCCTGATATCGAGAAAAGAAAGGACATTTTCATCTTCGTAAATTATTTCGGCTCCGGATTTGCCATCAACAATATCGCAAAAAATACAACTCATAATTCAAAAATAACGCTAAAATAACAGTTTGGCAAAATATTAAAGGGCTTCACTTCCCATTTCTTTTTTAGAAGCTATATGAAAATAATCTTCCAACCAGCATTATGATAATAGAACACTGAAAAACACGGATCAGGCTGATTTTCACGCACACAAATTATCCGCGTGAATTCGCAGAATCAGCGTTCATCCGCGTGCTATTTTACATAGTCTCTTGAAAAGAAAAACGGAAATGAAAGGGGGTTGAGTTCCCTTAAGCCTTCAGATACTTCCCTCTCTTCCCAAAAACGCCGAAAAGTCCGCCTGTGTGCAAAAATATTATTCTCATTTTCGATGCCAGAAAATTCATATAAAACGCTTTAAATGCTTTCCCGGTATAGGCCGGGTCTAAAACTATGCCCGTTGATTGAGCAAACTTTTTAATCAGTCTAAGCTTATCACCAGAAATATTCTTGTAGCCTTCTTTCGAAAAACCATCAAGAATTATAAGATTATTTTTATTAATCCTGCAGTTTAAGTTATAATCAAGCGCACACCCTTCAGCAAGATTCATTATTTTATTACGAATTTCCTCTTTCGGATAAAGAACATTTACCACGTAAACTTTCAAATTTAATTTTAGCTTTGCTAATCCAACGAGCAATCCAGCAGCCGTACCACCCGTTCCTGCAGCTACACAAATTCCCTTTACTTTTTTAAGA
>Ga0315540_10001477_pt1 | contig 13447 bp, 11 predicted proteins | sample SalMarSW160110MG_FD_203677 | JGI IMG/M metagenome (GOLD analysis project Ga0315540, IMG submission 203677) | Salt marsh sediment microbial communities from the Plum Island Ecosystem LTER, Massachusetts, United States - Salt Marsh Sediment SW1601-10 ... | reverse complement strand
GCCAGGCGCGCGAAGGCCGGCTGCACATCCTGGGTGAGATGGCGAAGGCGATCACGGGTGCGCGCGAGGATGTCTCCGAGCACGCGCCGCGCATCACCACGCTGACGATCCCGCGCGAGAAGATCCGCGAGGTCATCGGCACGGGCGGCAAGGTGATCCGAGAAATCTGCGAGGTCACCGGCGCGAAGATCGACATCGAGGACGACGGCACCGTCAAGGTCGCCGCGGTCGACAGCGTGGCCGGCGCTCGCGCCATCGACTGGATCAACTCGATCATCGCCGAGCCCGAGGTCGGAAAGATCTATCAGGGCAAAGTGGTGAAGACCGTTGACTTCGGCGCCTTCGTCAACTTCCTCGGCAACCGAGACGGCTTGGTCCATATCTCGGAGCTGCGGCAGGAACGGGTGCCTTCGGTCGAGGATGTCGTCAAGGTCGACGACGTCGTCAGGGTCAAGGTGCTGGGCATCGACGAGCGCGGCAAGGTCAAGCTCTCGATGCGGGCGGTGAACCAGGAGACCGGCGAGGAAATTCCCGTCGAGCCGCGGAGCAGCAGCGGCGGCGATGGCGAAAGGCGGGACAGCCGGCGGCCGCATCGCCGCGACCGGAATCGCGCGGCCCAGTAAACTGCGGTTGCTGAACGGATATCGGGCGCCGGTTTTGCCGGCGCCCGTTTCGTTTCCTGCAGGCGTTGTCAGGTGAGGCTGGTCGCGGACCTAGTCTTCGGACAGGTTGAGCATGCCGATCACGTTGTATCCGGCATCGACATAGAGCACTTCACCGGTGACGCCGGCCGAAAGATCCGAGAGCAGATAGACGCCAGCGCCGCCGACATCCGCCGCGGAGATATTGCGGCGCAGCGGCGCATTCTCGCCCTGCCATTTGTAGACCGTTCGTGCGCTCGAGATCGCCGAGCCGGCCAGCGTGCGCATCGGCCCGGCGGAGATCGCGTTGACGCGAACGCCCTGCCCGCCCAGGTCGCTGGAAAGATAGCGCACACTCGCCTCGAGCGCCGCCTTGGCGACGCCCATGACGTTGTAATTGGGCATGACGCGCTCGGCGCCGGAATAGGTGAGCGTGACGAGGCTGCCGCCATTCGTCATGAGCTTGGCTGCCCGCTGCGCTACGGCGGTAAAGGAATAGCAGGATATTTCCAGTGTTTTCAGGAAGTTGTCGCGGCTGGTCTCGATATAGCGGCCGCGCAGCTCGTTCTTGTCCGAATAGGCGATGGCGTGCAGGACGAAATCGAGGCCGCCCCAGGCCGCGCCGATCTTGTTGAACACCTCGTCCAGGCTCCCGCCGTCGGACACGTCACAGGGCATGATCAACGTCGCGCCGACGGATTCGGCCAGCGGCTCGACCCGGCGTGCGAAAGAAGGGCCTTGATGGGTGAAGGCGAGCGACGCGCCGTGCTTGTGGGCCGCTTCGGCGATGGACCAAGCGATCGAATGGTCGTTGGCAACGCCCATGATCAGCCCGCGGCGTCCTGCCATGAGGGGCGCGCCGGAAACCCCGTTCACCCGTTACCCGCCCGGACGGGCGCATGCGCCATGAATAGTCCCTCTGTTGCCCCGGGCGGTTATCAGGCGTCGTGCCTCTTGAAAACGAGAGTCGCGTTGGTTCCGCCAAAACCAAAGCTGTTGGAGATGACGCAATCGAGCGCCACGTTATCCTTCCGCTCGCGGACGATGGGAAAGCCTTTCGCCAGTGGGTCGATCTCTTCGATGTTGGCGCTGGCCGCGATGAAGCGGTGTTCCATCATCAGCAGGGAATAGATCGCCTCGTGCACTCCGGTCGCGCCCAGCGAATGGCCGGTCAGGGACTTGGTCGAGCTGAGCGGCGGAATATGCTCGCCGAACACCTCGCGGATCGCCTCCAGCTCCTTGATGTCCCCGACGGGCGTCGAGGTGCCGTGCACATTGATATAGCCGACCGGCATATTGAGGCCGTCGAGCGCCTGCTTCATGCAGCGGGCCGCGCCTTCTCCCGACGGTTGCACCATGTCGAAGCCGTCCGATGAGGCGCCGTAGCCGGCGATCTCCCCGTAAATCTTGGCGCCGCGCGCCTTGGCGTGCTCGAGCTCTTCCAGCACCACGACGCCGCCGCCGCCGGCGATGACGAAGCCGTCACGGTTCGCATCATACGGCCGGCTCGCGCGTTCCGGCGTGGCGTTATAGCCCGACGACAGCGCCGGCATGGCGTCGAACAGGACGGTCATCGTCCAATGCAGCTCTTCGCCGCCGCCGGCGAAGACGATGTCCTGCTTGCCCCATTGGACCAGCTCCGCGGCGTTGCCGATGCAGTGTGCGCTGGTCGAGCAGGCCGAGCTGATCGAATAGTTGACGCCCTTGATGTGGAACGGCGTGGCGAGCGTCGCTGAATTCGTGCTCGACATGGTCCGCGGCACCATGTAGGGGCCGACCCGTTTCGCGCCCTTTTCCTGGGCAATGTTCCAGGCGTTCAGCAGGTTCGACGTCGACGGGCCTCCCGAGCCCATGATCAGGCCCGTACGCTCGTGCGAAATCTCGCTCTCGGTCAGACCGGAGTCTTCGATCGCCTGCGTCATGGCGATGTAGTTGTAGGCGGCGCCGTCGCCCATGAAGCGGCGGAGCTTGCGGTCGACATGCGCGTCGATATCGATATCGATGGCGCCATGGACATGGCTACGGAAGCCACGGTCCGCGTACTCCTGGCAAAACTTGATCCCCGATTTGCCGTCCTTCAGGGACTGGACGACCGTATCCTTGTCATTGCCAATGCTGGACACGATGCCCAGACCCGTAATCGCAACACGCCGCATGTTACCCTCGCAAGAGACGCATCGGATCAGGGCGTTTCCTGAAACAATCCGACCCGCATGTCCTTTACGTCATAAATGGGCTCACCGTCGGATTTGAGGATGCCATCCGCGATGCCCATGACCAGCTTGCGCATGATGACGCGCTTCATATTAATCTGGTAGGTGATTTTCTTTGCCGTTTCGAGAACCTGGCCGCTGAACTTGACCTCGCCGACGCCGAGCGCCCGCCCGCGTCCGATCCCGTTGAGCCATCCGAGGAAAAAACCGACGAGCTGCCACATGGCGTCGAGTCCGAGGCATCCGGGCATGACCGGATCGCCTTCGAAATGGCAGCGAAAGAACCAAAGCTCCGGCTTAACGTCCAGCTCGGCGACGATTTCGCCTTTGCCGTGCGTCCCGCCATCCTCGGAGATATGGGTGATCCGATCGAGCATGAGCATCGGAGGTAAGGGAAGCTGGGCGTTGCCCGGCCCGAACAGACGGCCGTGCCCGCACTCGATCAGCTCCTCAAACGTGTAACTGCTCTTCCTGACGAAGGTCAAATCAAGCGTGCCCCCCAACCTCTTATCCCGATCGCGATGCTACCAATATCGCAGGTTACCGCATAAAACAACGATCTCACACCTGCGTCCGCCTTCTTCGCGGCGCATGGCTTTTCGCCTTTCGAACGGCATCCTGTTCCTCGGGACGCTATCGGACCGTATGCGGGCCCGGATTGTCAAAGGATTTCTCGGCGACACCGCCGTTCGGGCCCCGGACGATGGCCGCTAGACGTCGAGATTGGCGACCTTGAGCGCGTTCGATTGGATGAAATCCCGGCGCGGCTCGACCAGGTCGCCCATCAGGGTGGAAAACACTTCCTCGGCATCGTCGGCGTGGCTGATCTTGACCTGATGGAGCACCCGCGCCGCCTCGTCCATGGTCGTTTCCCAGAGCTGCTCGGGGTTCATTTCCCCGAGGCCCTTGTAGCGCTGGATGCTGAGGCCGCGGCGCCCCATTTCCATGATGCGCTCGACCAGCTGAACCGGGCCGGCGATCCGGGTCTCGCCGTCCTTGGTCATGAGGAAGGGGAACCGGCCGTAATATTCCTGGAACACCGCGGTCAAAGCGTCGAGGCGGCGAGCGTCGGCGCTGCGGACCAGGTTGCTGTCGATCGTGAAACGTTGCGTCACGCCGCGTAGCGTGCGCGAGAAGGCCAGCCCGCCGCGCTCGTCCGGCGCGCCTTCCCAGCCCCGCTCCAGCGGGTCGGCAAGGTTGTCCAGCCGCCGGGCAATGTAGGCCGCCGCCTCCTGGGCGCGCGGTTGGTCGGACAGGATCTCGGCATTGAGTGCGCCGGCGATGGCCGATTGCTCCACCACGTCCCGGCTGCCGACCTTTTGCGCCATCGATTCGAGCAGATGCTTCGCATTGCGCGCGGAATCGATCACCCGCCACAGATCCTCGCCGGCGATCACCGCGCCGTCGGCGAGCTTGAGCGACAGGTCGCCCAGCCCTTCGCGCAGCAGATAGTCTTCCAGCGCCTGGTCGTTTTTGACATAGACCTCCGAGTTGCCCTTCTTGACGCGGTAGAGCGGCGGCTGGGCGATGTAGAGATAGCCGCGCTCGATCAGCTGCGGCATCTGCCGGTAGAACAGGGTCAGCAGCAGGGTCCGGATGTGACTGCCGTCGACGTCGGCGTCCGTCATGATGATGATCTTGTGGTAGCGGACCTTCTCGGCGTCGAAGTCCTCCTTGCCGATGCCGGTGCCGAGCGCGGCGATCAGGGTGCCGATCTCGGCCGAGCTGATCATCTTGTCGAAGCGCGCGCGCTCGACGTTCAGGATCTTGCCGCGCAGCGGCAGGATCGCCTGATGGCGACGGTCCCGCGCCTGCTTGGCCGACCCGCCCGCGGAATCGCCCTCGACGATGAACAGCTCGCATTCCTTCGGGTCGCGCGATTGGCAGTCGGCGAGCTTGCCGGGCAGCGTGGTCACGTCCAGCGCGCCCTTGCGCCGGGTCAGCTCGCGCGCCTTGCGGGCCGCCTCACGCGCGGCCGCCGCCTCGTAGACCTTTTGCACGATGCGCTTGGCCTCGCCGGGATTCTCCTCGAACCACTGGCCGAGCTTCTCGTTAACCACCGATTCGACCGCCGGGCGGACCTCCGACGACACAAGCTTTTCCTTGGTCTGGCTCGAGAATTTGGGATCCGGCACCTTGACCGACAGGATGCAGGTGAGGCCTTCGCGGGCGTCGTCGCCGGAGATTGTCACCTTTTCGCGTCGGGCGATGCCCGCCGCCGCGGCATAGGTGTTGATCTGGCGCGTCAGCGCCGCGCGGTATCCGGCCAAATGCGTGCCGCCGTCACGTTGCGGAATGTTGTTGGTGAAACACAGCATCGTCTCGTGATAGCTGTCGTTCCACTGCATCGCGACCTCGATCATGACGCCGTCTCTGTCCCCCGAAATGCTGATCGGCTTGTTGATCAGCGCCGTCTTCGAGCGGTCGAGATATTTCACGAAGGCCTCGATGCCGCCTTCGTAATGCAGCGTCACGACCTTCGGCTCCGGCAGGCGGGCGTCGGTGAAGATGATGCGGATGCCGGAATTGAGGAAGGCCAGCTCGCGCAGCCGGTGCTCGAGCGTTGCCGCGTCGAAGTCGGTCGTCGTGAAGGTTTCGGGCGACGGCGTGAAGGTCACGGTGGTGCCCGTCTCACTGTCGCATTCGCCGGTCACCGCCAGCGGCTTCTCCGGGTCGCCGTCCCGGAAGCGCATGAAGTAAACCTTGCCGTCGCGCCGGATCGTCAGGTCGAGCACGGAGGACAGCGCGTTGACGACCGACACGCCGACCCCGTGCAGGCCGCCCGACACCTTGTAGGAGTTCTGGTCGAATTTTCCGCCGGCGTGAAGCTGCGTCATGATGACCTCGGCGGCGGAAACACCTTCTTCCTCGTGAATATCGACCGGGATGCCGCGGCCGTTGTCCGAAACGGTGACCGAGCCGTCGCCGTTCAGCGTGACCTCGATGCTGTCGCAATAGCCGCCCATCGCCTCGTCGATCGCGTTGTCGACGACCTCGAAGACCATGTGGTGCAAGCCGGTGCCGTCATCGGTGTCGCCGATATACATGCCCGGGCGCTTGCGCACCGCATCGAGGCCGCGCAGGACCTTGATGGAATCGGCGCCGTATTCTTGCCCGGCGTTTTCAGCGATGTCGTTCATCGGAATCGTCTCTGCAGTGGCGTTCAAATCGTCTCCTGGCCGATGGCCAGGGAATGCCGGCGGTCGCCCGTTTCATGCTCGAGCCGGCCGGCCCGGACGGCGACATACTGTGCCCGCCCGGCGAAGGACTCGAAGACGCCCCGGTCTGTGCCGGTGAACCAGGCCTGGGCGCCGAGGGCGAGCACCTCTTCGAACAGCGCCTCGCGGCGGTCGGCGTCGAGATGTGCCGCCACCTCGTCCAGCAGCAGCAGCGGCACGCGACCGCGTTCGGCCGTCTGCAGGCGGGCGTTGGCAAGCACGATGGCGATCAGAAGCGCCTTCTGTTCGCCGGTCGAGCACAGCGCGGCCGGCATCCCATGCGCCAGATGACGCACCGCCAGGTCGCTCCTGTGCGGCCCGACGCCGGCGCCGCCGGCGGCGGCATCTTGCGCCCGGCTGTCGCGTAGCGCGGCGCGCAGGCGCTCTTCTGCGGCCAGCGCCGGGCCCGCGTCGAGCCATTCCTCGACCTTGCCGACAACCCCCACCTCGGCGCCTGGAAAGGGGCCGGCCGGTGCTTCGGTCAAGCGGGCGAGCCGCGCCGTCAATTCGCGCCGGGCGGCGGCGATTGCGACTCCGCGCTCGGCCATGTCGCTTTCCAGTGTGTCGAGCCAGACCGTGTCGCCGCCGTCGCGCAACAGACGGGCCCGCTCGCGCAGCATGTGCTCATAGGCGCTGACGCGGCCGGCATGCGCGGCGTCGAAGCCGAAGACGAGCCGGTCGAGGAAGCGCCGGCGGCCCGACGCGCCGTCGGTGAACAGGCGGTCCATCTGCGGTGTCAGCCAGACGGCGCTGACATGGTCCGACAGGCTGGTCTGGCTCCGGCTTTGCTTTCCGTCGATCTGGACGACGCGGCGGGTCGTCGAATCGGGCCGATGTCCGGTGCCGATCTCGACCATGCCGGCGGGCGTCCTGACCGACGCGGCCACCGTCCATCCGTCGCCGGGCACGCCGCCGTTCGCTGCGATCTGGCGGTCCATTTCCTCGAGCCGCGCGCCGCGCAGCCCGCGCCCGGGCGCCAGCAGTGAGATCGCCTCGAGCAGGTTCGTCTTGCCGGCGCCGTTCGGTCCGGTCAGCACGACCGGCCGGGCGTCGAGGTCGAGCTGGGCGCTCTCATAACAGCGGAAGCCCGACAACCGGAGCCGGCACACCGCTAATGCCACCGGACCCGGCGCAGCAGAATGTTGCGCAGAAGCGAAAATCGCCGAACCTCCGCAGCTAGACGCGCATCGGCATCAGCACATACAGGGCGCTTGGATCGTCGGTGTCCCGGATGACGGTCGGTGACGCGGCGTCCGCCATGCTGAACTGCGCCGTTTCCCCTTCGATCTGCTGAGCGATATCCAGGAGATAGCGCGCGTTGAAACCGATCTCGATCGGCTCCTGTCGGTAATTCACCTCGATTTCCTCGATCGCCGTGCCGCTTTCCGGGCTGGACGCCGTCAGCGTGACGACGCCGTCCTCGACATGCAGCTTTACGGCGCGCGACTTTTCCGTGGAAATCGTCGCGACGCGGTCGACAGCCGCGGCGAAGTCACCGCAATCGACCTCGAGTGCCTTGTCGTTCCCGGTCGGGATGACACGGTCGTAGTCGGGGAAGGTGCCGTCGATCAACTTCGAGATCAGCTCGACGTCGTCGAAGGCGAAGCGGACCTTCGCGTCCGAGAGCGCGAGCTCCACGTCTTCCCCGGTTTCCTCGATCAGCTTGCGCAGCTCGTTGATGGTCTTGCGCGGCACGATGACACCCGGAATCCCCGCCGCGCCCTGCGGCAGCGGCAACTCGACGCGCGCGAGCCGGTGGCCGTCGGTCGCCACGGCGCGCAGCATCTCGATGCTGTCACTCTTCGCCATGTGAAGGTAGATGCCGTTGAGATAGTACCGGGTCTCCTCGGTCGATATGGCGAAGCGCGTGCGGTCGATCAGGCTGCGCAGCTCGGTGGCCGGCAGCTTGAAGCGGTGCGGCAGCTCGCCGCTGGTCATCTGCGGGAAATCGCTGGTCGGCAGCGTCTGCAGCGTGAAGCGGGAGCGTCCGGCGCGCAGCTGAAGCTGATCGCCCTCGCCCGACGCATCGATCTCGACCTGCGCACCCTCGGGCAATTTACGGACGATGTCATAGAGCGTGTGCGCGGGCGCCGTGGTGTTTCCCTCGGTCTCGACGGTCGCGGGCACGGACTCGATCACCGCCAAGTCCATATCGGTTGCCGTCAGCCGCAACTTGCCGCCCGATGCGTCCATCTGCACGTTGGAGAGGATCGGGATGGTGTTGCGCCGCTCGACCACGCTCTGCACATGATTGAGAGAGCGGAGGAGCGCAGCACGTTCAATGGTGAGCTTCATCTTGTTTCGCGTCTCGTTCCCAACCTAAAAACGGGTGACTCATCCTTTCGGACGCCGACCGAAGCCGGCCCGTTCAGAAGCGATAGACCAGCATGACGAGGTGTTTCGCGAACGGGAACAAAATATAGCACATGACGGCGCGTTCCGCATCAAAATTGGCGGAATTCAGGGCCGCAAGCGCCCATTTTAACCCATTGATACAACAAGATAATCTGCAGCCGACCATCGGCTTCGGCCGGCCGCGTCCGCAAATCGCAGATTTAGTTCTCCAGCATGCGCCGCAAGAGGTCGATGTCCTCCGCGAATCCCCGGTCGGTCGAGCGCAATTCATCGACCTTGCGCACCGCGTGCATGACCGTGGTGTGGTCGCGGCCGCCGAACTTGCGGCCGATCTCCGGCAGCGAGCGCGCGGTGAGTTGCTTGGCGAGATACATCGCCACCTGACGCGGCCGGGCGACCGCGCGCGCCCGCCGGGCCGAATACATTTCCGACAGGCGGATGTTGTAATGCTCGGCGACGCGCTTCTGGATCTCCTCGATGGTGACCCGCCGGTCGTTCGCCCTGAGGATGTCGTGCAGCACGTCCTGGGTATTCTCGAGCGTCACCGGCCGGCCCACGAGCTTCGCATAGGCGCCGATGCGGTTGAGCGCGCCTTCCAGCTCGCGGACGTTGGAGGTGATCTTGTGCGCTAGGAATTCCAGGACCTTCTGGGGGATCGGCACTTCCAGCTGCTCGGCCTTGGCCTGCAGGATGCCGAGCCGGAGCTCGTAGGTCGTGGGATGAATGTCGGCGACGAGGCCCCAGCCGAGACGCGACTTCATCCGCTCTTCCATGCCCTCCAGATCGTTCGGCGACTTGTCCGCCGAGATGATGACCTGGTGGTTCTGGTCGACCAGCGCGTTGAAGGTGTGGAAGAACTCTTCCTGGGTGTTGTCCTTGCCGGCGATGAACTGCACGTCGTCGATCATCAGCACGTCGACCGAGCGGAACTGCTCCTTGAAGGACACCGTGTCCTTGTATCGAAGCGCGCGGATGAACTGATACATGAACTTTTCCGCCGACAGATAAATGACGCGGCGCTCCGGACGCGTCTCCCGGATATGCCAGGCAATGGCGTGCATGAGATGGGTCTTGCCGAGTCCGACCCCGCCGTAGAGGAACAGCGGGTTGAACGGCACCGCGCTCGCTTCGGCCACGCGGCGCGCGGCGGCGAAGGCCAGCTCATTCGGCTTGCCGACGATAAAGTTTGCGAAGGTGAAGCGCGGATCGAGCGGCGCCCCGATGTCGTTGCCTGGATTGCCGGTGGGCATCGCGGTCATCGCAGCCTCGCTCGCGACTCGAACCTGACTCGCGGCCGGCGCCGTCGACATCACGCCTTCCAGGATGATATCGACGCCGTCGATTTCTTCGATCTCGGCTTTCCAAAGGCGGGCGAGCCGCTGGCCGTACTGCGAATCGACCCAGTCGCGCATGAAGCGCGTCGGCGCAGACAATTTCACGCGGCTATCCGAATAGCCACATAATGTCAGAGGCTTGAGCCAGCTTCGATAGGCGGCTTCCCCATATTCCGCCCGCAAACGACCCCGAATCCTCGTCCACTGCGCTGACAGCGACTTGTCCATTAGCAACTCGTACCCCCTCCGTCTGCGCGGGACCACGTTAGTAATCGCAAATAGCGATCCCCGTGGCGGCAGACCGCCCAAGACCCCCGTCTTCAACAGCTGCACATGCGGTCGTTTCGACTCGCTGCAGCAGCCGACCCATGTCTGGAAGCTCGATGCCAGCACCGACGTGCGTAAGGGAATAGAAGGACAACGCCGCGCGTCGTGAAGACACGCCCCACCGCCGAACATCCCCCCAATCGCGTCAACGACATGCGTTGACGCCAACCTAAACACACGCACCGGTTGCGTCGCCGGTGAAAAGTCGAGGCGAACATTGTTACCCTTTTGGTATTTGTTCGCTCTCGTGCTGGAACCGTCTCTCGGCTCGGTCCCCAGCACAGTTGTTGGCACAGGTCTCCCTGACAGCTGAGGGAGTCAATGTACCGGCGGCTCAGGACGCCATCAACGGCTTTCGCGGAAGATTTGTGACCGGGTCGGCAAATAAATCTATTGACAAAGGAGGTACCAAATTTGGGTCGACGCGAAGTGCCGAAGACTTCAGAAGAAATAAAAAACCGCGCCGGATTGGCGCGGTCGTCGATGTTTCACTTTTGCAACAGCGCGCGCGGAACGCGCATTGAGGCTCAGAGCGCTTTGATGCGCGCGGATAGCCGGGACAGCTTCCGTGCCGCCGTATTCTTGTGCAGCACGCCCTTCGTCACGCCCCGGTGCATCTCGGGCATCATCACCTTGAACGCGGATTCCGCAGCCTTTTTATCGCCGGCGCGAACGGCCTCTTCCACTTTCCGGACGAAGGTGCGAATTCGACTCGTGCGCGCCTTGTTGCGAATCGTCCGGCGTTCGGTCTGCCGGATCCGTTTCTTGGCGCTTACCGTGTGTGCCATCGCGCAAAAACCCTTTTACGTCAAAACAGTCTGATTGTCGGCGATTGTCGGTGTCCATCCGTCGCGCCGGCCGTGGCCGGCGGACTCCGGAAGCAGCGGCTTATAATGGCCGCGTGACGGCACGTCAAGCCCGGGAATCCGGGGGTGCCGGCGCCAAGCAGCCCCGCCGGCCAAGCCGGCGGTCAGCCGGCGCGACCCGGGCGGCCGCCCGTCCGCGGCTGCCGGCAACGAGCCCCTGGGACTACCGGTTCTTGAACTGCGGCTTACGCTTCTCGATGAACGCCGCCATTCCTTCCGACTGGTCTTCGGTCGCGAAAAGCGAATGGAACAGCCGCCGCTCGAAACGAAGCCCTTCGGCCAGCGTCGTCTCGTAGGCCCGGTTGACCGACTCCTTCGCGACAAAGACGGACGGGCGGGAAAGCGAGGCGATCTTGGCCGCGGTCTTGAGCGCATCCTGGACCAGCTCGGCCGCCGGCACGATCCGGCTCACGAGGCCGCAGCGCTCTGCCTCGGCCGCGTCCATCATGCGTCCCGTCAGGCACATTTCCATCGCCTTCGACTTGCCGACGAAGCGGGTCAGGCGCTGCGTTCCGCCCGCGCCCGGAATGATCCCCAGGTTGATTTCCGGCTGGCCGAACTTAGCGGTATCCGCCGCGATGATGAAGTCGCACATCATGGCCATCTCGCAGCCGCCGCCGAGCGCGAAGCCCGCCACCGCGGCGATGATCGGCTTCCGGCACTGGGAGACCCGCTCCCAGCCCTTGGTGATGAAGTCCTGGAGATAACAGTCCATATACGTCTTCGGCTGCATCTCCTTGATGTCCGCGCCGGCGGCGAAGGCGCGTTCCGATCCGGTCAGGACGATCGCCCCGATTGCATCATCCGCCTCGAAATCGTCCAGCGCCTGGCCGACCTCTTCGATCAGCGGCGTGCACAGCGCGTTGAGCGCGTCCGGCCGGTTCAGCGTGATCTGACCGACGGCCTCGTGTCGCTCCACGATGATGAACTTGTAGGACATGGTTCAATGACTCCCGTGATCGTTTACCGATTGTCGCGCCGGGATTGCGGCGCCCGGCGTCTCGTGCCTGTGCGTTTCCTCTGCCGGTCCGGCGTGCGCTAGGGACTGCGGCCGGCGTTCTTGCTTGGCGAAAGGGTGAAGTGGACGGTCAGCGCCTTGTCCTTGCCTTTGAATTCGATTTTCAGATGCTCCCCTTCGCGGCGAAACTCGTTCTTGGCGACCTGTTTCCAGCCGAGCTGCGGCAGCGTCTTGTCGTAGAAGTGGCTGACCGAGGACTGCGTCACCGGTCCCGCGGCATAGCCCTCGATGATGCGGCCCGACGGCGTGTCGAACACGATACCCGCGCCGTCGACCGCGCTGAGCCCCGGCATGACGGGCAAATCGTCGAAGCCGGCGAGGAATTCGCCCGCCGCCACCGTTGCGCTCAAGAGCAGCCAGGCCGCGACGAAGCTGAAGACGATCCGAACCATCAGGCTGCTACTCTGGTTACCTCTGATGCCGTCCGCAATAGAAAGTCGAGCGCCCGCTCTGGGTGATCCGCTGGATCATCCCGTCGCACGTCCGGTTGGGCCCGCCCGGCGCCGCGCCGTAGCCGCAGGGCTCGCCTTCGCGGCCATAGACCTGCCAGCGGTGCTGGAAATAGCCGAGCTCCCCCGTCGCCTGCACGTAATCGCGCAGGCTCGAGCCGCCGGCGGCGATCGCTTCTTCGAGCACCGCCTTGATGGTCGGCACGAGCGTCGCAGACCGCCGTCCGGGGATGGTGTGTGCGCTGCGGCGCGGCGACACGCCGGCGCGGAACAGCGCCTCGCAGACATAGATGTTGCCGAGCCCGGCCACCATTTTCTGATCGAGCAGCGCCGCCTTGATCGGCGTGTGCCGTCCGGCCAGCGCTTGGTCGAGATAGCCGGGCGAGAACGCGTCCGACAGCGGCTCCGGCCCCAGGTCGCGCAGCATGCGGTGCTCGCCGAGCGCCTGCGTGGTGGTGAGGTCGACGAGGCCGAAACGGCGCGGGTCGCAGAAGCGCACCGTCCAGCCGCCGTCGGTCAGGAATTCCACATGGTCGTGCGGGCCGGGCGGCGGCGGCGTGCCTTCGTGCAGCGTCATCCGTCCCGACATGCCGAGATGGGCGATCAGCACCGTATCGTCGTCGAGCGTGGCCAGGATGAATTTCGCCCGCCGGCCGAGGCTCTCGATCCGCCGGCCCTGCAGCCGCTCGACGAAGCCGGCCGGGATCGGGAAGCGCAGGTCCGGCCGTCGCTGGGTCACGCGCGTCAGCACGTGGCCTTCCAGTTTCGGCCGCAGCCCGCGGCAAACCGTCTCGACTTCCGGCAGTTCAGGCATGGGCGCAACTTCTAGCAAAGAATGAGCGGCTGCGCTATCGTCCACGCCATGTCAGAGAGCGCCAGCAAGCCGCCGGCCCCCACCGATTCACTTCCGGAAACGCCCGCTGAATCCGAAGCCGGCGAGCGGACGCATTTCGGCTTCCGCGAGGTCGAGGAAAGGGCCAAGACGGGCCTTGTCCGCGGGGTCTTCGATACCGTCGCCGGCCGTTA
>Ga0315540_10001476_pt1 | contig 13460 bp, 18 predicted proteins | sample SalMarSW160110MG_FD_203677 | JGI IMG/M metagenome (GOLD analysis project Ga0315540, IMG submission 203677) | Salt marsh sediment microbial communities from the Plum Island Ecosystem LTER, Massachusetts, United States - Salt Marsh Sediment SW1601-10 ... | reverse complement strand
CAAGAAATGAAAGAAAGAATTTTTAATGGTTTTTATGAGAGACTTCCTATAAAAACAAGAAAAGGCAGGGGCGGAACTTATCCGTATGTTTCTGCTGATGACATTACCGACAGAATGAATAAATTGTTTAGAGGTAATTGGTCAAGTATGGTAACTTTTCAAGATGTTATTGGAGATGAAATTATCATACGAGTTAGAGTTGAGGTTTCTGATAGCGAAACCGGCACTCTTTATACTCATGAAGGATTCGGTGGGCATAAAATTAACCCTACGGATGAGCCTGGAAATGGTTTTAAATCAGCATATTCAAAAGCGTTAGTAAATGCTTGTAGAAGATGGGGCGTCGGTCTGTTTTTAACTGAGGATGAAGAAAATACAGACATGGCCGGTCAGCCTGGCCCAAGATCGCAACCACAATCGCAGCCGAAGCCGCCCGCCGTGAAGCCGCCACCCCCACTGCCGAAAGATGCTGAGGATGTTAAGTCTCAATTTATTATGCCAACTAGTAAGAAAAAAGTCGTCTCCGAAACCACAACTTTGGTTCAGGAGGCGCCAAAAACTTCTATGCCTAAAATTCCTGTTCCAGGAGTAAGTATTCCTAAACCGAACGGGACAGTTCCACCAGAGATAGCGTCTTCTGTTAAGAAAACGGTGGCCTCTATACCAAAAATCCCAACACAAGCTACATCTATTGTATCTCAGCCCGCAGGCGGCGCCGATGATGCTGGGATTAGTGATGTTCAGCTACTAGCTATTGATAGTTTGGTGGAAACAAAGGGCTTCAAATACGAAGACTTGGCTACACATGTTCTTGGCGAAATCAGAGATGTTAATAGTTTAACACATGATGAAGCCATTGCAGTAATTCAGTATGGAAATAAATTGTACAGAGAATCCAAACAAAAATAATTAGGAGATTCTAATATGTCTAAAGAAGGCGATTACAAAGTTTTTAAAGAGTATATAGAAGAAGCTGACTTCCATGTATTGGTTATTGAAATCCCGGAAGATGAAATTGAGGATAAACTAGCATTTTTGGCCAGAGACAAAGGCCAAATTAGTAAAAGTTTTTTCGAAGATTATGTTATAGCTACTGTTGTTGCTAATATAAATCAGCTTTTATATCATATAAATCAACAGTTTGAAACGCCTTATGATTTGCTTAAAATTCGAGAGGAGTTGATGGAGGTCATCACTAGAATTAATCCAGCATTGAATCCTGAAAAATTAGTTTTAAATAAGAACTCTGTTATAAAAATTAAGAAGGAGGATGAGTTAGAGGACGGAGAAAAACCTTTAACTGACAATAAATACTGGAATATATCATATTATGATGATTTAAATAAAGAAATTGAACCCACCGACGAGGCAGAAGTTTCGAGTGGTAAAAAAGAAATTAAAAAGACAGGTAAATTGAAAAACATAGATGATTTGGAGCACACTACAGTTCAAAGATGGTGGAAAAGAATTGGTCAGTACATTAGTATAAAACAATTCAAAGCCGAAGATGCAGAAAGCATCCTTAAACATAGATATTTTCACAATAGAACCAGTTTTGGTACATTTATCGTTTCGGTTTGTGTTGTGGATTTTGAAGAGCTGTTCTCGATGTTGGATAGCATGGGCACTTCAGCAAGGGTAGCTCCTCCCATCCTTATACATGAATTATATCAATTATGTAATTCCGTTAATGAGTTTCTTACTTTTGAAAACGCTCAGGATTTGGCTGATGAATCTGAAGAAAATGAAGATGAGCCCACCAAATTTAGATCGGGCCGAAAAATGAGCCATACCGGCGGAGCTATGGGCCAATATGTTAAGAAAAAAGATAAGAAAAAGTTTAAAGAGGTTCCGAAGGAAGACTTGTTAAAGCTTTCTGATAATATGAAAGTCTTTCTAGTTGGTCAAGACGAGGCTATTGACAATATGACGGATGCAATTCAGAGAGCTAGTGTTGGTCTTAAAGATCCAATTAAGCCGATAGGTTCTTTTCTGTTCGCCGGTCAGACAGGTGTTGGTAAAACATTGGCAAGTAAAGTCCTGGCGGATGAACTAATAAAAGATAGAGACAATCTAGTTACAGTGGATTGTTCAGAATATTCTTCTGATCATGAGTATTCGAAACTTATTGGTGCTCCTTCGGGCTATATCGGGCATGAAGCTGGTGGGTATCTCACTAATGCAATTATGAAGAATCCCTTCAGCGTTGTAGTCTTTGACGAAGTTGAAAAAGCAAGTTATAAAGTTCATGAGCTGTTGTTGCAGATACTTGAAGAAGGCCGTCTTACAGATGGAAAAGGAAATATAGTTCCATTTAATGAGACAGTTGTTATTATGACTTCAAATGTCGGAGTTAAAGAAGTTAACGCTATTGGTAGCACAATAGGCTTCGGGGATGTCAGCACAATAACTGACGACAAAAGAGGCAGTGCTATTAATAAAGCTATAAAGAAAAAATTTAAACCGGAGTTTATAAATAGAATTGATTCGATAGTTTATTTTAAATCTCTTACTAAAAAAGATTATATGAGAATTATAGACATTGAACTTTATAAACTCAATGATAATTTGAGAAGTAATGATACGGAATATAAGAATATAGAAATAAAATTCAACAAAAAAATTAAAGATTTGATTTATGAAAAGGGAATCAATGAAGAATACGGCGCCCGGCCTTTAAAAAGAGAAATTGAAAAAATGATTTCTACACCGCTTGCACAGAAATTACTTAAAGAAGATATAGATGTGAATTCGATTGTAGAAGTTACAGAAAATAAAGGCGAAGCGACCTTTAAGATTACAAAGAAAGTTGACAACACTCCTTTTTATATGTCAGATGAATATAAAGAAAAAGGGGCCACTGATGTCTAAAACCATGCATGAATTAGAAGCTGAATTGGGCGCCATTCTCGGCGCCCTGAGGCTTACTTACAGAAAGATTTCTGTTATGGAAGGAATTTCCACACAGTTTGCTGTGGATGCTTTTGGAGTTATAGTTTGTGCTATAAATAGACTCGATTACGCCATTATCGATCAAGCTTTAGAAAAGGATTATAAAGGGTGGCGGGTTGTGTATGTCACTACATTTGATGATATTAACGAAAAAAGATATGAGATTATATGGGAATTAATGCGAAGCGGGTATTTAACATGGCTTAGACAAAGTGTTACTGATTCACAGTTTAGAAGACTTATGTTTGATGGAAATTTGGCAAATAAAATATTAGAAAAAAGATTATCTATTTGGGCTGAGCAACCCAAATATAGATACTTTATTGATAGCGATACATTTGCGAAAGGACAAGGTAGGATAAGTGAATTTTTGTCAAAAGAACCAGGATATTTTGATTATATGCCGGAACAAAAGTAGAAGGAGGTGGATACCAGTGGTAGAAAACATTCAATACAAAGACAATGGTCGATTGGAACCAGCAGCTGAGAGAGAAATAGCATTTAAAAAAGGAAAACCTTTTAAATGTACGAATCCTAAGTGCGGGATTATTCAGAGGATTGAAAATGTAGAATTTGGCGCTGTGTACAGATGTGAAAGTTGTGGCAGCGAGCTAACGGAGTAAATATGCCTTTTCAAAAGTTTAAAATTGATGCTGCCGTAGCAGATGTATCCTGGATTGTAAAAGAATTGGGTTGGGGCGGAAATAAACTTATAAGAGGTGGCGGCGTTAGAATCACTAGGGAATTAAAGCCTTGGAAGGAATGGGAAGTTGTTAAAGACCCATATCTTTTTCTTGAAGAGGACTGTCTTATAGGAAGTGGTAAAGGAAAAAGAATTATAAGGATTGTGTTTAATTATGGAAATAACAATTGAAATAACTCAGTTTTGTGAAAATCATTGTGATTACTGTTCTACTAACGCTTCGCCGGAAGGAGAACATTTACCTTTTGAAAAAATCAAAAAGTTTTTTGTCGATCTCAATGATAAACTTATTGATGATGAGTTATTAAGAATAAATATTTCCGGCGGAGAGCCGCTTGCACACCCTGAGTTTTATAAAATACTCAGGTTTTGTGAGAGTTGTTGTAAAGATGTGCGGGTTTATACAAATGCTTTGAAAAATATAATCTATAATACTGCTGTTATCAAAGAAATTATTGTAGAGGCAAATGTCTGTTTAGTTCCTGGTAGATATGTTTATTTACCACACAGAGCATATAAAACACATCTTTTACAATTAGTTCCACAAGGAAAAGCTAAGGATATGGACGCAGGAAATTACCATGTTTCAAGTAATATAACAGGGTGCGGTTGTGATAAATGTGATCATGTTTTATTACAAGCAGATGGTAAAATAGTTAAGGCGCCCTGTAAAAAAGATTACAAGGAGAATTAAAATGTCAGAGGGGAACATAAACAACACCAGTGATACTAAAATATCAAAGTTTGTCAGAGAATTAAGCACGGGGTTCAAACTTGTTATAGCGTTTTTTACTGTTGTTGGTTTTATAGCCGGTACAGTGTGGCAACTAGATTCAACCTTTGCTAGTAAGGGGGAGGTTAAAGCTGTTGAAGTTAGTGCTGAGAAGGCCAGAGTGGCGCTGGCAGATGAATCTGTTAAAACACTCAAACAGTTTCAGGATTCAATGAGACAAGAACAAGTTCAGCGACAGATAAAAACCGATGTTAGGTATTGGAGCCAGCTAATAGATTCAACTTATGTTAAAATAAATGATTTAAATAATCAAATAAGAAATAGACCTAACGATGTTTATTTGAAAAACCGGCTACAACAGGAAAAAAACAATTTAAAATTTTACCAACAAAGATTAAATGAGTTGTTAAAATAATGAATAGATCATTTATAAGATGGGCGGGTGGAAAAGGAAACTTAATTCCACAGCTCAAACAATTTGTTCCTGATAATTATAGTTTTTATATTGAGCCTTTTGTTGGCGGCGGGTCAATGTTCTTTAGTCTTCAACCAAAAGACGCTGTCTTAGCAGATATAAATGAAGAATTGATAAATCTATATATTGTATTAAGAAACAATGTTGAAGAGCTTATAGAAGATTTGAAGCGCCACAAAAATACTGAAAATTATTATTATAAATGCAGGAATCTAGATAGAACTGACGAGTATTTTATGACGTCTAATATAAGAAGGGCGTCTCGTACATTGTATATTAATAAAACGTGTTTTAATGGGCTGTATAGAGTTAATTCTGATGGAAAATTTAATGTTCCTTTCGGATACAGAACTAACCCAAAGATTGTTGACGAACATACATTACGAGAGTGTTCAGCATTATTAAAAAATAGTAGTATACAGGCTTCAAGTTATGACGAAGTGTTGGAAACTTATACTATATCTGAAAGTTTTATTTATTTAGATCCTCCGTATGCTCCGGTTAATGAAACATCATTCACGAGCTATACAAAAGAGGATTTTGGAGAGGAAGATCATTACAAGTTAAGAAATTATTGTGATAGAATTAATACATCAGGAGCGTTCTTTATGCAGTCTAATTCATATACACCATTTATATTAGACTTATATTCTGATTACATTATTAATACTATTTATGCTCCAAGGTTTATAAATAGTGTTGGTTCTGATAGAGGCAAAGTTGCAGAAGTTGTTATAACAAACTATGAAGCTGAGCCGGCGCAGAAAGATTTTTGGGAGCTTTAAATGAAAAAGGCATTTGATTTTAATAAACAAGAAAGGCGTGGGAAATTAGGAGAAACATTGATAGTAAAGGCTTGGCCAGGACTATTTGAATGGTCTGATGTAAATGAATATGATTTAATTTATGTTCCAGAAAATAAAACGGTTGAGGTTAAAACAGAATACAAATGGACTTTAGAAAATACACCAAACTTTTTTATGGAAGAGTTTAGTGATGACGTTAGATTTAAACTCGGCGGCCCGTTTCGAGCGCAAAAAGATAACGTTGATATATTTATTTCATTTTTTATTAATAACCTAATGTTATTTTGGTTTGATGATGTTGATGCATTGGTAGAAAGATGCAAAGAAGGTATCTTCAAATTTAAATTGGAACCTAGATATATAAAGAACAAAGGATATAATACTATAGGTTATCCTATACGTAGATATTGGTTCAAAAATTTATATAAACAAATAGAACTAGGTGGTTCATTATAGGAGGCTTTATGACGGCCGAAGAAAACAACAACAATGGTGTTGATTTGACACCTTTATTAGACGCCACTTATCCATTACTACAAAAATTTAGAGAGAATTGTCCTGGAACGTTTAAACATTCACAGGCATTAGTTTCTATGCTGGAAGGTATTAGTATAGCCTTAGATTTAGATGTTAATTCTATGAAAGTGGCTGCCCAATACCATGACATAGGAAAAATGAATAACCCCAAATACTTCACGGAGAATCAACTTGATGAAGGTAACCCACACGATAAGCTAGAACCTTATATGAGCTATCAAATCATATCTAGACACGTGCCAGACGGAGTTAATATACTATTAAATAATTCTGATTTCCCCAGGAATCTTATAGAAATAATTAGTCAGCACCACGGCACCACTGTTGTTAGATATTTCTTTAACAAATCGGGAACCGATATTGAGGATATTTATAGATACAAATGTTTTAAACCAAAATGTGTTGAATCCGCAGCATTGATGTTGGCAGATCACATTGAAGCTAAATCAAGATCTTTGATGCAGGCTGGTAAATTTGATTCCGCTAATGTTATAGTAGATGATACGGTTAATGAATTACTTGACGACGGGCAGCTAGATGAAGTTTATATGAAGCTCGGTGATTTAAAAAAAATAAAGGAAGCTCTCATTAAAGAACTTGAGGGAAGCTACCAAAAGAGGGTGGATTATGATGAAGCGAAAGAATCTAAAAATAAAAGCAAAAAGTCGAACAACAGAAAAGACAAAAGTACCACCGAAGAAGATGCCCCACAAGGAAAGTAAGATGCCAAAGAAAGCAAACACACCATTTAAACCCAAAGAGATTAATATTGCTGCTTTGGAATCTAATATTAGAAAAACCACACCTGGATATGATTATTATAGATGTCGTAATGGTATAATCAATCCCGGCAGGTCCGGCAGATTCGCCCGAAAAAGAATTTTTAGAAAGGAAAGTTTGTATATATCGAGGTAAAAAATGATAATGTCATTGATAGCACAAAAAGCTAAATTAGAAAGAGAGATAGAAAAAACTATAGAAGAATTTGTAGAAAAATATGGTGAAGTTCCAGAGGAATATCTGGATGACATTGTACTTTTTTATGAAACCAGAGAACTTTGGGATAAATTTATACAAGAAGAATGGGAAAAAGATTTGGAGGAATAAAATGAAAAAATTAATTACAACACTATTTATGCTTTTTATTTTACAAGGAACAAGCGGTGTTTATTTTCTACATACAGACACGGAATACGTGGAAACGAAAGTTGCCGGCGTGGTTCCAATTGTATTCACCGCCGCCTATATACCATACGGTGATGATTTTTATACTAATTATGTAAAATAAAGGATTGAGCCATGTTGAAAAAGCTAAGAAATCTTTTCAAAAAAGAACATGCGGACGATGAGATTTTAGAATTAGAATTATGGAGTTATGGAAACGAGGGGATAAACTATGACGAGCATAAAGCTTGGGAAATAATAAAAGAAATATATCACGATATATTATATAAAGATGACAGCTGGCATTTCTTTTATGAAAATTATTATAATATAATAAGGTGCTCAGCAAAATTCTATCCTAAAGTGATACGTAGATTGCAAGACCTTGGTGTATATTATAAAGAAAAAGGCAAGTGGGTGGATGGTCAGTATTTTACTAGGCGCCACCAAGAAATATTCAAAGGGCTGTTTCATTATTTTACCTTAATGGCTTTGAAAGAATATGATTGTGAAGAAATAACCGGCATATATGATAGGCTATCTCATTGTTTTATTAACCATCAATACTACGTTTTAGAAGATTTTAGATTGAAGTACGGGCATCAATGGGAAGCTTATATAATGAATAATGCATCAATCGCTAGGGCGGACCATAGTGCACATCTTTATTATAGAGGAAATGATCCATCTAGAAGTTTTAAAATAGACATATCCGAGAAGTCACTTTTAGAACAGATTGAAGAAAATTTGTTCCTTAGAAAAATTGAAGAAAAGGATGAATAATGATACATACAGACATGCCTTTAGTCGTCAGCGTAAGCATAGCGTTTTTTGCTTTAATGGGACTACAGATTCTTTTTACATATTTTAAAATAAAGAAATATAAACAAAAAGCTAAAACAGCACAAAGTAATTTTCAAAGAGTATTGTCACAAAAGAAATCATCAGAAGTCAGGGTCGGAAAAATTGGTGAGAATATGGCACCATTCCTAACTGATTGGCCTTATAATCCAAATGATTTCAGATTTTTAGGTAACCCTGTTGATGGTATTCAGTTTACACCCGAAGAAATAATTTTTATAGAAATAAAAACGGGGAAAAGTAGATTGACTAAATCACAAAGGCGAGCCCGTGCATTAGTTAATGCGGGCAAGGTGAGCTTTGCTACATTTAGAATTAATGAGCATGGCGCTGCCTTTGTAAAAGACGAGATAGATGAAGATGGTGAAAATTAACTAACCACTTATATATATACAAATACCGATTCATAGGGGGCTAAATTGTCTGGTAAAAACAAAAAAGATGAGCTAAATGCCATCAAACAACAAAGAGAAGTTGAACTAGAAATGAGACGTAGGATGGCGCCTCAAAATTTCCGTTTGGAAAAACACCCAATAGCTATAGATGTAGTCGATAGAACATATGGTATAATGTGTGAATGTGGATCTGTGGAATTTGATGAAGATGAAAATTTTGAAAAGTTGTTGTGTTCTCGTTGCCAGCGAGTTCTAGCTATACGTGCTGCTGAAGTCGGTTGGGTGACTACAGATTTATAAGGGGAACGAAATGGCTGAAAAAGATAAAATTAGTAAGGAAGAGTATGAAGAGTATGAACGAAATAGAGATTTAATTGTTGATTTGTATAACACATTAATTAAAATATTTTCTGCTAATGTTATAGATGCAGAGAATCCAGATGAATTAAAGTTTGTTAAGCATCTGGTAGACTATGTTTGCCAAACCGTAACCAACTGTATTGAAATAGGTGTGGCAAGAGGAATGCTTCCTGTATCTAAAATTGATGTTTGGTATGGCATGAATGGTGAATTTAAAAAGGAGTTTATGTATAGACTTTCTGCGATAGGCGGCGAACCATATGTAACTCTTAATTTACAAAGAGTTTCAGAATTATTAGAAAATGCTGTCAATAATTGGGCGGATGAAAGCTTCGGCAAATCTGTTAAATTCAGTGGCGATTCGCAACCTACATGGATCATAGATGATGAGGAGGAATAAAATGGCCAGCAAAAAATCGCAGAAAATTCCTATTAAATTACCAATATTATCGGTGTCTGATACGGTTCTTTTTCCTAGAATGGTGTTTCCAATAAAAGTTGAAAACAGCCATACCGAAGAGCTGGTTAGTGCAATAAAAGAAATGGATATTGATGATCGAATTGTAGGGCTAATACAAGCCAAGGACGATGAAAACTTGTACGATGTTGGTACTGTTGTACTTGTTGTGGATGCGATTACATTACCTGATGAGTCCATTAAGTTAACTTTACAAGGATTAAAAAGATTTAAAATAAATGCTTTAGTAAGTAATAAAAATTATTTAGAAGGAGAAATAAGTGTTATAAAAGAAAGCAGCAATAAAACTGCTAAGACAAAGTCTTTAGTAAAACCGGCAATTGCTTTGTTTGAAAAAATTTCGACGCTGGATTACTCGATTCCTAGAGAGTTTGTTCAAATCATAAAAACTATAAAAAACCCAAGTCAAGTTGCTGACATGATAGCTTCTTCAATTGATATCACTAATGAAGAAAGACAAAAATTTTTAGAAATAACCAATGTCAGAAAAAGATTAGAAGAGCTTATAAAAACACTTACTGTTAAATCAGAACAAGTTGAAGTTGGTGATACTATTTCTAGAAAGATTACTAGAAAAGCCAGAGAAGCGATGAATGAAAATCAAAAGCAGTATTATTTGAGACAGCAACTTAAAGCAATTAGAGAAGAGCTCGGCGAGGAAGATGAAGAGGGGCAAGACGAAGCCGAAGAATACAGAGAAAAAATCGAATCAGCAAATTTACCAGAAGCCGCTTACAAAGAAGCCACAAGAGAGTTGAAACGCCTAAAAAGATTACATCCATCGTCTGCTGAGCGCTCCGTCGTAACCAATTATCTAGATTGGTTAACAGATATGCCTTGGGATAAATATACCGAAGATAAATTAAATGTCAAAGAAGCCTCTGATATATTAGATGGCGATCATTACGGCCTTGAAAAACCGAAGAAGAGGGTGTTAGAATATTTAGCTGTGAGGAAGCTAAAACCAAATTCACAAGGCCCAGTTCTATGCTTTGTTGGTCCTCCAGGAACAGGTAAAACTTCTCTTGGAAGATCTATCGCTAATGCGCTGGGCCGTGAGTTCATTAGAATTTCCTTAGGCGGAGTTAGAGACGAAGCAGAGATTAGAGGACACCGGCGAACATACGTCGGCGCACTTCCTGGTAGGATTATTCAAGGAATAAAAAGAGCCGGAACCAGCAATCCAGTATTCATGCTGGATGAAATAGATAAGCTTGGTAAGGATTTCAGAGGAGATCCTTCATCGGCTTTATTAGAGGTGCTCGACCCAGAACAAAATTTTTCTTTTTCAGATCATTATCTGGATGTGCCTTTTGATTTATCAAAAGTTATGTTCATTACCACAGCTAATGTTTTGGAAACGATTCCGCCCGCCTTGAATGATAGAATGGAAGTTATAAGGTTTTCTGGATATACTGAGTTTGAAAAATTAAACATTGCTAAACAATTTTTAATAGCCAAACAACGTGGGGCGCATGGTTTAAAAAGCAACCAAATTTCTTTTACCGACCCGGCATTAAAAAAGATAATCAATGATTATACTTATGAAGCTGGTGTAAGAAATTTAGAAAGAGAAATTGCTAACATATGTAGAGGCGTTGCTACCGAAATAGTTTCTGAAAAGATAAAAATATCCAGAGTTGGTCCAAGAAATTTGAGGAGATATCTTGGCAAAGAAAAAATTTCGCCGGAAAACAAAGTCAGACCGCTGCTTGTTGGTATGGCCCCATTTCTTTTTGTTAGCGGCTACGGCGGCGGAATGGGATTTATAGAATCAGTTATCTTTAAGGGAAATATAGATGATGAGATTCTTTTAACTGGTCAATTGGGAGAGGTTATGCAGGAGTCTGCTGTTATAGCTCTCAATTATCTTAGAACAATTAAAGATAGTAAAATAAAAATACCAGATTTTACTAAAAACACAGTTCATTTGCATATACCAGAGGGTGCACAACCAAAAGATGGCCCGTCGGCTGGTACGGCGTTATTCGCTGCTTTTTATTCATTATTTACAGGGAAGAAAATGAAAAAAGGTATTGCACTGACTGGTGAGATTACATTGAAGGGTGAGGTTTTACCAGTAGGGGGGATAAAAGAGAAAGTTCTGGCTGCAAATAGATCTGGTATGACTACTATTATATTACCTGAATGGAACAGACGTGACTTAGATGATTTGCCCGACGAAGTCAAAGATAAAATCAAGTTTCATTTTGTAAGCAAAGCATTGGAGGTATTAAAAATATGTTTTAATTAGGGGGTGCCTGATGATAGAATTCTCGACTGTATTACCGATTATTATCGTTGCGGCAGTGGGCGCGGCCGCATATTTTTTTATTAAGAAAAAGAAAACTAGTACTGAGAGTACAGGAGATGCTTCTACTTTTACACCAGATCCAACTCCTGCGAATGACAATCCAACATCAGAGGGGGGAGCTACTATGATGAAGAAATTCGCTTTAATAGTAGGAATCAATCATTACAAGCTTCCAGGAAATGATTTAAGTGGATGTCTTAACGATGCAAACAATGTTAAAGATTATTTAATTTATTGTGCGGGGTTTAATCCTGCTAATATAAAAATAGTTACAGATTCTAATGCAACAAAAGCCAATGTATTGTCTGGATTAAAATGGTTAATTGCTCAGGGAGCCGAAGGAGTCGAATTATTTTATTATCATTCTGGACATGGAACACAAGTATTTGATGTGTCTGGTGATGAAAGTGATCAACTGGATGAGGTTCTTGTAACGCACGATTTTGATTGGAACGATCCATCAACAATTTTATTAGATGATTATTTAGCAGATATTTTTGCTGGTTTGCCACAGGGAGCATTTTTATCAATGATTTGTGATACCTGCCACAGCGGTAGTATGACAAAAGACGTTGTAAAAAATATAGCAATGCCTACTGGTATGGCTAATAAAATGCAAGGCAGGGCAATTAAAGTAAATAAATTCGGTATGAAAAATGATGGTACTCAAAGACACATTCTTTTATCAGGATGTAGAGATGATCAAACTTCTTCAGAAGCTGTTATTGGTGGAGTGAGACAGGGAGCTATGACTTATAATTTTCTTAAAGTTGCAAAAGCTTCCACTAAAAGTTGGAGAGATACTCATGCTGAAGTTATAAAGAATATGAAAAATAGTGGATGGAGCCAAGAACCTATTCTATCAGGCGCTGATTTTCTTAAAGATAGAGTAATTTTTGGTTTGTCCGCCGGAAAAAGTTGTTAGAAACCACCGGCTCTTAGGAGCCGTTTAGCAGATTGAAGCTCTATTCCGTTGAATACGGGGAGAAGCCTGGTCCGAATGGATCAGGCTTTTTTCATGGGGTTAAAATGAAGGCCGGTTCATTAGGCGGCGATTTGCGGTATAAAAAATTTTTTTATCTGACCTCTAAGTATATAGGGGAAACCCTTATCATTTATTTGGAGGTTGAATATGAAAATAGGTAAAGAAGGAATGGATTTAATAGAACATTTTGAATCGTTAAAGTTAGATGCCTATCAAGATTCAGTAGGTGTGTGGACCATTGGATATGGCCATACAAAAGATGTGTATTCCGGCATGAAAATTAATATAGAAACAGCAGAAAATTTTTTGAAAGAAGATTTAGCAGAGGCGGAGAGTGCAGTCAAAAAATATGTTAAAGTTCATATAAACCAACAACAGTTTGATGCTTTAGTTAGTTGGGTTTTTAATCTCGGGTCCGGAAATTTTGCATCTTCTACATTATTAAAAAGAATTAATGCTAAAGAATGGGATGATGTTCCTTATCAAATTCAAAGATGGAACAGAGCTGGCGGGAAAGTTCTGAAAGGATTAGTCAGGAGAAGATCCGCAGAAGCATTATTGTGGCAAGGAAAACAATGGAAATTTTATGATCATCCTGAAAACGCTCCTGAGCTTACTTTTTTAGATAAAAGAGCAGACGAGGTTGAAGACATTGATATTGATCCTCCTTTCTAAAAAGCTAGGGGTTAAAAATGAA
>Ga0315540_10001474_pt1 | contig 13476 bp, 12 predicted proteins | sample SalMarSW160110MG_FD_203677 | JGI IMG/M metagenome (GOLD analysis project Ga0315540, IMG submission 203677) | Salt marsh sediment microbial communities from the Plum Island Ecosystem LTER, Massachusetts, United States - Salt Marsh Sediment SW1601-10 ... | reverse complement strand
GTGAGCCCTTGTTGCAGTAGCCGTAGGGTGATGCCTGCAGATTGCCGCAGTCCAGGATCGTTTCCACCGGCAGATCCGAGTGTCGCGCGTCGCGGACGACCAGGTTGCCCTCGCAGTCGTAGAGCGGTCCCTCAAAGCGGCGCTGGCGCTCCTCATGGTCGGCCAGTCGCCAGCCCCCGTCCGGCGTCTGGCGGATGCCCGGCCATTGCCATAAAAACAGCTCGGCCACGTAGCGGACTTCGTCGCTGATGTCCGGATCGTGCGCATGGAGCCAGTCCGCCACCAGCTTCGCCGCATGGCCGGCAGGTGTCTGTTCGAAGGCGGAAAAATCCATCTGGTGGCCGGCATGAAGGCGCAGCACCGGGATGCCGTGCTGGGCATGCGGGGAATCCGTGGTCAGGCTGATGGCGACCTTCTCGACCCCGCCGCCGCCGAAGGGGATGTCGCATGGGTATTCACCGAGGTAGATCTCAGCGGGGCGCTGCCTGGGTGTGGCCTGAAAAAGACGTTCTCCTGGCGCTTCCAACACGGCCCTCCTGATCTGTGTACTTATAGCAGAAGCAGGGTCTATCGCAAACCGACGGCGGAGGCCGTATCCGCAGGCGGAAGCAGCGATGCGGGGTCCACGCGGGCCTTCTCGAAGCGCACGCCCCAGTGCAGGTGCGGTCCGGTGGCCCGGCCGCTCATGCCCGACTCGCCGATGACGTCGCCGGTCTTCACCCAGTCCCCCTTTCTGACGTCCGTATGGCTCAGGTGGCAATAGAGGGAGACCAGCCCGTTGCCGTGCCCCAGGACCACCGTGGTGCCGTCGAGATACATCTTGGAGACCAGCAGCACGCGCCCGGCCAGGGGGGCGTGGACCGGCGTGCCCGTGGGGACGGCGATATCGATGCCGGAATGGGGCGAGCGCGGTTCGCCGTTGACATAGCGGCGGGCACCGAAGGGGGTGGAGATCACGCCGGTCACCGGCCATGCCATCATCTGGATGTCCGGCGTGGCCTTGACCGGCATGCTGTAGGTGCGCATCAGGGCATGCTGATCGGAATGGATGCGGGCCAGGGTGGCGGCATCGAACTCGGCCATCTTGTTGGCCACCGTGATGCGCGAGATGCGGAAGCTGCCCTTGCTGACGGTCAGGTGGTCCGTCCGGTGCTTGCCGTTGGCGATCGTCCAGACCAACCGATAACGGCCGGGACGCTGGGCCAGATCGACGCCGATCCAGGCCCGGATCGTACCGTCGGACCCGCGCTTGACCGGCCATTCGCGGCCGAGGGCTTTCAGGCGCACGGGGCCGGGCGGCAGGGCATCGGTGCGGATCTCGATGACCTGGCCCTGTACGGCGGTCCAGGCGGTTGTTTCCGGACCGGCCTGTGCCGACAGTGGCAGGGCGAGCATCAGCACCAGCATGCCGGCCAGGAATCGGATATGCTGCATCATGGCTTTTCCTCCGTGCGGGTGACGTGGGCGTCGGCCGTTCCGTCATGGAAGCGAACGGCGATCTGCGTACCCACCCCGACCTGGGATATGGAACGGAGGATAAGGCCGTCGGGAGTGGTGGCAAGCGTAAAGCCCCGCTGCAGCACATGCATGGGATCCAGCGCCAGCATCTTGTCGTATCGGCGTCGCAGCAGCTGATTGCGCCGTTCGATCTGCGCCGGGGCCAGGGAGCGCAGGGATTGGCGTAGCCGATCCAGACGGCGTCGGCATGCGCTCGCGGCCCGCGAGCCGGCCAGCGAGGCGGGAAGCCTCTGCTGCTGCACCCGCTGGCGCGCCACTGCGATTGCCGTTCCCAGGCCCTGGGCCAGACGATGCTGCATACGCGCCAGTGCCTGGCGCTGGCGGCGCATCTGCAGCCTCGGCTCCAGCGGTTCCAGTCGGCGCTGCGCCTGGACCAGGCGTCCCCGGTCCCTGCGGATGCACTGGTGCAGGACGGATTCGCTGCGGGTCAGCTGGCGTTCGACATGCAGGTGCCGGCCATCGAGGGCCAGGCGCACCGCGTGGCGCATGCGTGCCTGCAGGCCGGCATGGGCCTCCCCGGCGTGCGACAGGGTCTTGCCGATCAGGCCGCGCAGCAGCGGCAGCCGCGGCAGCTGGCGTCGCAGCTCCTCGCGCGCCGGGCAGGCGATCTCGGCGGCATTGGACGGGGTGGCGGCACGGGCATCGGCGGCGAAATCGGCCAGCGTGACGTCGATCTCGTGGCCGATGCCGGTGATCACCGGCACCGGGGCTTCGACGATGGCCCGGACCACCTGCTCGTCGTTGAAGCACCACAGGTCCTCGACGCTGCCGCCGCCGCGCACGAGCAGGATGACGTCGGGAAGCGGGTCCATGCCGGCGATGCGGGCAAAGGCTTTGACGATGGAGGCGGGGGCACCGTCACCCTGCACCAGGCATGGCGACAGGGTCAGGCGCAGCCACGCCGGGCGGGTGGCCAGCACCTTCCTGACGTCCTCGATGGCGGCCGTGGACGCGGAGGTGATGATGCCGATGTGCGCGGGCAGGGAAGGCAGGGGACGTTTGCGCGCCGGATCGAACCAGCCGCGTTCGGCGAACAGCTGCTTGCGCCGCTCGAACTCCGCCGCCAGGCGGCCGCTGCCGGCCTCCTCGACGCCGCGCACGATCAGCTGGTAGGTGCCGCGTGGTTCGTAGACGCTCAGATGGCCGTCGAAGATGAATTCGCCGCCTTCCTGCGGCAGCACCTTCAGCCGGACGGCGCTCGATTTCCAGATCACCGCCGAGATCGCGGCGTGCCGGTCCTTGATGGTGAAATAGATATGCCCGGAGGCATGGCGGGTCAGGCGCGACACCTCGCCAGCGACGCGCACATGCGCGAAGTTCTGTTCCAACAGCTGCCGGATGCCGGCGGTCAGTTCGGTGACGCTCAGCGCGGCGCGGTTGGCTTCTGCCGGTTCCATCGGGTCATGCTGCCCGTCCCGGCATATCGGTCAAGCCGGCCGTCGGCCGGCCTTGTGTCAGTAGCCGGGACGGAGCTCGGTGGCGATGGCCGGACGGTGCATCGCCGGCTTCACCTGCTGCCGCCGTTGGCGCAACAGGGTCCGGGTCATGCCGGTCTGCGGGTCCAGGGCCAGGCCCGCGTTGTTCAGGAAGAAGTAGCCGTCGGCACCGTGCTCCCGGGCCAGGCGCATGTTCCGGCTGTTGCCGTGCCGGCAGATCGCATACCATGGTGCGCCGCGGAAGCGGTCGCGAAACCATTCGGCCACGGCCATGCCCTGCACATCGGTGTCGTCGATATCGCAGATCAGGAAGTGGTAGCGCTGGTGGTTCAGGCAGGTGTAGGCGTCCAGGTCGGAGAGCACGAGATCCGCGGCCTTGGCATCGCCTTCGATCAGGCTGCGAATCTGGCAGGCCGGCACGATGTTACGGGTCAGGATCAATCCGCTGTTCGCGTGCATCTCGGGCACCTCCGCCGATAAGGTGCCGGTCAGAATAACCATCGAATATGTCAGGCCTATGGCACCGGCGTGACAGGGGCGCGGGATGCAAGCGTCCGCCGTTTCGGTCTACAATGGCTGCCGGTTCATGCTGGTGTCACAAAGCATGGCCAGCATGTTCCGTTCATATGCAATCGAATGCAAAGGAAGGGGGGGCTGACCTTGGATCAGATGGAGATGGACGCGCCGGAAAACTTCCTGAACAGGGAGTTGAGCCTGCTCGCCTTCCACAAGCGCGTGCTGGCCATGGCGCAGGACGAGTCGCTGCCCCTGCTGGAGCGGCTGCGTTTCCTTTGCATCTCCAGCGCCAACCTGGACGAGTTCTTCGAGGTACGGGTGGCCGCGGTGCGCCACTTGCTGAATGTGGGCAAGCAGCGGATCGGCGCCGACCAGAGCAGTCCGGCCAGCCTGCTGCGCGAGATCCGCGAGCAGGTGGTGGAGATGGTTGGCCGCCAGTACGCGCTGATGAACGACGTGCTGATCCCGGCCCTGGCCGCCCAGGGCATCCATTTCATCCGGCGCAACCACTGGACCGACGCCCAGCGCCTGTGGCTGCGCGACTTCTTCAACAGCAACATCATGCCGATGATCAGCCCGCTGGGCATCGATCCGTCGCACCCGTTCCCGCGCATCGGCAACAAGGTGCTCCACTTCATCGTGTCGCTGGAGGGCAGGGATGCCTTCGGCCGGGCGCACAAGCTGGCCATCGTGCCGGCGCCGCGTTCGCTGCCGCGCCTGATCCGCCTGCCGGCGGAGGTGGCCGGCGTGCCGGACGGCTTCGTGTTCCTGTCGTCGATCATCCATGCCTTCGTCGAGGACATGTTCCAGGGCATGCAGGTGACCGGCTGCTACCAGTTCCGGGTCACGCGCGACACCGAGCTGTACCTGGACGAGGAGGAGATGGAGGACATCAAGCTGGCCCTGGAGGGGGGGCTGCAGGAGGACCGCCGCTTCGGGCGCGAGGTGCGCCTGGAGGTGGCCGACAACTGCCCGCGGGATGTCGTCGATTTTCTGCTGAACAAGTTCGACCTGGGCGAGTCCGACCTGTACCAGGTCGACGGCCTGGTCAACCTGCACCGGCTGGTGTCCGTGCACGAGCGCGTCGAGCGGCCCGACCTGAAGTTCCCGGGATTCAGGCCATCGCTGCCGGCCGCGCTGCTGGACGAGACGGACATGTTCGCGACCCTGCGTCGCGGCGACATGGTGCTGCACCATCCCTACCACGCCTTTTCGCCGGTGCTGGCGCTGCTGAACCAGGCCGCCGACGATCCGGACGTGCTGGCGATCAAGCAGACCGTGTACCGGACCGGCGAGGATTCCCCCGTCGTGCAGGCCCTGCTCCGGGCCGCCCGCAAGGGCAAGGAGGTGACGGTCGTCGTCGAGCTGCGCGCCCGCTTCGACGAGGAGGACAACATCCATCTGTCCGAGCGGCTGCAGCAGGCCGGTGCCCACGTGGTCTACGGGGTCGTCGGTTACAAGACGCACGCGAAGATGCTGATGATCGTGCGGCGCGAGGGCAGGAATTTCCGCCGTTATGTGCATCTGGGCACCGGCAATTACCATCCGGTGACCACCCGCTTCTATACCGACATCGGGCTACTGACGACCGATCCCCAGACCGGCGAGGACGTGCACCGCGTGTTCCAGCAGCTGACAGGGCTGGGACGCACCAGCAAGCTGAAGAAGATCGTCCAGGCGCCGTTCGAGATGAAGAAGCGCATCATCGAATGGATCGACCGCGAGGCGGAGCACGCGCGCCAGGGAAGAGCGGCGCGCATCCTGGCCAAGATGAACGGCCTGGAGGAGAAGGAGGTCATCCTGGCGCTGTACCGGGCCTCGCAGGCCGGCGTCAAGATCGAACTGATCGTGCGCGGCATCTGCTGCCTCAGGCCGGGGGTCAAGGGACTGTCGGAGAACATCCGCGTGCGCTCGGTGCTCGGCCGCTTTCTCGAGCATACCCGCATCGTCTATTTTGCCAACGGCGGCGAAGCCGAGCTGTACTGCTCCAGCGCCGACTGGATGGAGCGCAACCTGCTCCGGCGCGTGGAGGTCTGTTTCCCCATCGAGGATGCCCGCATCCGACGCCAGCTCGTGCGCCAGGGCCTGAAGACCTACCTGCTGGACAATACGCATACCTGGTTTTTGCAGCAGGACGGCAGCCACCGCCGGGCGGTGGTGCGCTCCCGGGCCAGGCCGGTGTCGGTCCAGGACGTGCTGATCGGGGAATTGACGGACTAGGCCTTACCCCGGACTGTCTTCGCGGCAGCGGATGATCCATGATAGCGTCGACGGACGGATGGGGTGGCCATGGCTTTCTGGAATCATGACAAGCTGACGGGCGAGGTCGCCGCGGTCGATCTCGGATCGAGCAGCTTCCATATGATCGTCGCCCGCATCCAGGAGGGGCAGCCGCTGCTGATCCTGGACCGCCTGCGCGAGATGGTGCGCCTGCGCGAGGGGCTGGATGAGGACCACAATATCACGCCCGAGGTCCAGGAACGGGCCCTGGCCTGCCTGCAGCGCTTCGGCCAGCGCCTGAAGGGGCTGCCGTCCTCCCACGTGCGTGTGGTCGGCACCAATACCCTGCGCCATGCCGACAAGGCGCACGGCTTTCTGCAGGCGGCGGAGGCGGCGCTCGGGCATCCGATCCGGGTCATCTCCGGCGACGAGGAGGCGCGCCTGATCTACCTGGGCGTGGCCCGGGCCCTCGGCTTCGATGACCAGAAGCGCCTGATCATCGACATCGGCGGCGGCAGCACCGAATGCATCATCGGCCAGGGACTGGAGACACGCGACCGCGAAAGCCTGGCCATGGGCTGTGTCGGCTATACGCAATTGTTCTTCGGCAACGGCAATATCCAGAAAAAGGCCTACAAGGAGGCGGAGATCGCCGCCCTGCGCGAACTGCAGGAGATCAGCCGGCGCTTTACGGCCCTGGGCTGGCAGGCGGTGGTGGGCGCGGCCGGCACCATCCGCGCCGTGGCCAATATCGCCGGCCAGTGCGGCTGGAGCTCCGAGGGCGTGATCACGCGCGAGGCCGTCGACCAGCTGCGCAAGCGCATGCTCGAGTTCGACCGCATCGAGGACCTGGACATCCCGGGCCTGAGCAGCGAGCGCAAGCTGGTCTTCCCGGGCGGCCTGGCCGTGCTGCGCGCCGCCTTCAAGGCGCTGGGCATCGAGCGCATGACCGTGGCCGATGGCGGCCTGCGCGAAGGCGTGCTGTACGACCTGATCGGGCGCATCAAGCACGAGGATATGCGCGATCAGACGGTGCGCAGCATGAAGGGCCGTTTCCTGGTCGACGACAATCATGCCGGGCAGGTGGACGCCATCGCCTCCGGCATGTTCCGGCAGGTTTCGGACGGCGCATGGTCGCTGGAGGACGGGGAGTGGGGGCTGTACCTGTCGTGGGCGGCGACGCTGCATGAGGTCGGGCTGGCGGTATCGCACAGCAAGTACCACAAGCACGGCGCCTATCTGCTGGCCAACAGCGACATGTCCGGCTTCTCGCAGCAGGAGCAGCAGCTGCTGGCCTTCATGGTCGGCAATCACCGCCGCAAGCTGAGCCTGGGCGAGATGCAGGCCCTGTCCGAGCCCGAGCGGCAGCCGGCGCTGCGCCTGTGCGTGCTGCTGCGTCTGGCGGTGCTGTTGACGCGCAACCGCATCCCGAACTACCTGCCCGAATTCTCCGCGAGCGCCGTCAACGGGCGCATCGAGCTGCGCTTCCCGGCCGGATGGCTGGATGCGCATCCGCTGACCCGGGCCGACCTGGAACAGGAGCAGGGGCTGCTGCAGCCCGCGGACGTGGCATTGGTGTTCAGCTAGCCAGGGCGGGTAGGCCCTGCGTCAGTGGCCGCGCTTTTCCTCGCGGATCATGCGGGCGGCTGCGGCATGGTCCACATGACGGATGTCGTGGCCGCGGATCATGTAGACCACCATCTCGGCGATATTCGTGGCGTGGTCGGCGATGCGCTCGAGATTCTTGGCCATGTTGGACAGCACGATCGATGAACTGATCTGGCGGGGATCCTCCATCATGTAGGTCAGGGTTTCCCGGTACATGGACTTGTGCAGCTGGTCGATGTGCTCGTCGTTCTCGATGACCTCCATCGCCAGTTCGATGTCGCCGCGCGAAAAGGCGTCCAGTGCCTTGTTGACCTGGCGCTTCACCTTTTCGCCCATCAGCGCGAAGCTCGAGACGTTCTTGGGCGGGTGTTCCAGCGAGCGCAGCATGCCCTCGGCGATGCCGGCGGCCAGATCCCCCATGCGTTCCAGATCGGTGACGACCTTGATCGAGGCCACGATCAGCCGCAAATCGCCGGCTGCGGGCTGGCGGCGCACCAGCATGGCCTTCATCAGCTCATCGCTCTGCACCTCGATGGCATTGATGGCGGCATCCCCCTCGATGGTGGTTTGGGCCAGGTCGGAGTCCTGTTCCATGGTACAGCGGATCGCCTGATCGATGGCACGTTCGACGAGCCCGCCCATCTGCAGCACCTGCTGCTTCAGCTGGTCCAGCTCCTCTTCGTATTTCTTCATCGTATGCGGTGCCGCTGTCATGGGTGCTCCTTATGCCCCGAAACCTACTCGCAATATAGCCGTTCGTAAGCCCTTTTGTGTGATGCCATGCACATCCCGGGTGTCAATGGTCACAACAAAAACCGGCCGGGAAAACCCGGCCGGCTATTCTCTTGGAGGAGAAGTTGTGAAGTCCATTCTTGTTACTGCTTCCGGTCGACTGCGTGTTCCCGGCCATGGTTGGCTAGCCTCCCGAAGGCAGTAACAAGAATGCCCGGAGCCGGAGCCCCGGGCATCTTGTTGCGGACTAGATCAGAACGCCACCTGCGTGTACAGGCCGTAGCGGGCATCCTTCACCGTATGACCAGACAGACCGCCGAAGTCCTTGACCTCGGTGTTGTCGAGAGCCAGGGCGAGGGTCACGCCCTTGGTCGGACGGTAAGCGGCAGCAGCCACGTAGTGCTGAACCTTTTCCTTGTACAGAGTACCAGCAGCCAGGAAGTTGGCCTTGTTCTCCTGGTTCTCGTAGCGGCCGAACAGACCGAAGTCGGTGCCCGGGACATCGTACCAGCCCCAGACGTCCCAGCCGGTGCTCTTGACCTGCTGGCCGGCAACGGAGGTGCCGGTCAGGAAACCGCTGCCCAGGTTGCCGTTATGGTTGGTCCATGCCACGCCGGTAGCCTTGGCATCATCCTTGTTGTTCAGGTAGTTGGCGCCGATACGGAAATTGTCCATGCCGTAGGCGAGCATGACCTGGTAGAAGGTCGACTTGATGCCGGCAACCGTCGAGGTCTTGGTGCCACGGTAGCCGTCGCGGAACTGGCCGTCGAGCTCCAGGCCCTTGATCGGGCGGATGGTGATGCGGCCGTCGAAGTCCATGGCGTTGGACGGGCTGCCGTTGCCGTAGCCGTGGCCGTTGGTCTCGGTCACGAAGTAGCTGACCATGTTGTCGGCCAGGTCGCCGTACAGGCCCAGGCCCAGGTCGGCGGAGGAGTCGAAGTTGGCCTTGTCGACCATGGTGTTCTCGATGAAGCGGTACTTCATCAGGCTTTCTTCATGGTCAATCCACGGCGTGTGCGACTGGCCGATGCGCAGCACGGCCTGCTTGCCGGCCAGCTTGCCATCGAGGTAGGCGTACTTCACGTACACGTTCTGCTTGTGGCCGAGTGTGCTCTCGCCAGCCATGTCGGTGGTGAAGCGGGCATACCAGTTATCGTTGAAGATGTACTTGATGGTGATGTAGGCACGCTGGGTGTTCAGACCGAAGGTCTTGGTCTTGGTAGTCGGAAGCGTGGTGGAGTCCTTGCTTTCGGCGAAGGTGTTCAGGTAGAACAGGCCTTCGACCTTCAGCTTGCTGTCGCCGTTGCCGGTCAGCGCAACGCCGGCAGCGAAGGCCGGGGCCGCGAAGGCCAGCGTCGAAGCCACAGCGGCTGCGATCGTCATGTTTTTCGTCATCTTACGCATTGAATGAAACCTCCTCAGGTTCAAGGTGCGGCGGACACTAGGGGGGGTATATGTCACGGATGTGACACCCCTTTGATGTCATCAACCTGTCATCTGGCCCCAGCACCTTGCGCACAGACCATGGAGGTGGTGTGCCTATGAGTACGACGAGTAGTAATCCCGGTTATGAGGCGGCGGTGGCCGCCAACCCGCATTTCATGCGCTTCCGCTCCCTGCCCGTCGGGCAGGAACTCGGAGGTATGGAGTCAATGCTGCTGTTCTCCTGCTTCATCGAGCGCCATGTGCCGGCCGGCACGACGATCTACCGCGCGGATGGCGAATCCGACGGCACCATGTACATGATCCTGAACGGTTCGGTCGACGTGGCCGACCGCAACGGTCATGTCTATGAATCGCTGCAGGCCGGGGATGTGTTCGGGCTGTTCACGTTCCTGGACAGCAACCGCCTGCATTCGGCCACCATCACCGCCAGCCGGGACCTGACGCTGCTGACGCTGGAGCGTTCCTACTTCGACCTGGTGACGCTGGAGGACCCGAACCTCGGCAACCAGCTGTTGCGTTTCATGTTCCGGCTGCTCTCCCGCCAGGCCCTGCGCCTGGAGACCGAATACGCCGCGATGCACGGCTACGCGACGGCACGGAGGGTCTGAGCCATGGCGCCCAACTTGTATTCGCCCAGTGGCGGACGCAGCATGCAAACGATGGAAGGTGCGCATGCGGAAATCCTGATCGTCGAGGACGACGAGATCATCGCCCGCCTGATGCAGATGCATCTCAGGGCGGCCGGCTGGCGCACCCACCATGTCGAGAATGGCAACGATGCCCTGGAGGCGCTGCAGCAGGGCAACTGGAAACTGGTGCTGCTGGACCGCATGCTGCCGGGCAAGAGCGGCATGCAGGTGCTGCGCTGGCTGCACCGTCCGGACCAGGAGGGGCGCATTCCCGTGCTGATGGTCACGGCGCTCGGCAGTACGGCAGATACGGTGCAGGGGCTCAATGAGGGGGCCGATGACTATCTGGCCAAGCCGTTCGAGCCCGAGGAGCTGGTCGCCCGCGTCAATGCCCTGATGCGTCGCAGTGCCCACGAACCGGGACAGGTGCTGCGTTTCGGACAGATCGAGGTGGACGCCGAGGCAGCCGAGGTGCGCATCGGCGGGGCCATCGTGGGCCTGCGCCGGCTGGAGTTCCTGCTGCTGCTGGAACTGATGAAGAAGCCGGGCAAGGTTCGCTCGCGGGATTACCTGCTCGATCATGTCTGGGGTAGCGGCACCTATGTCGAGCCCCGCACCGTCGACGTCACCATCAAGCGCCTGCGCAAGGCTCTGGCCGAGTTCGGATGCGAGGATTGCGTTGATACCGTGCGCGGCATGGGTTACCGTTTTATCGCAAAGGATGCTTCGGATTGAGTGATATGTGGATGCTGTGGCTGGTGCTGATTCTGGGAGGCGTACTCTGGTACGCCCACACCGCGGCCCTGCGCCGGCGCGTGCACCTGCGGGAGCTGCAATTGCGGGACAGCGAGCAGGCTAGGCAGGAACTCGAGGATCGCCTGGCCAGGCGCATGCGGCGCCTGGATATCCTGTTGTCCACGATCAGCGAGGCCGTACTGCTGGTCGATCGCGACTGCCGGGTCATTGTCGCCAATCCGGTGGCCAGGACGATGCTCGGCATGTCCGATGTGGAGGGGAGCCGTCCCCGCCCCATGGTCTGGTTCTATCGCGATCCCGACTGGAACCAGAATCTGGCCAGGGCCATGTCCGGCACCATGGAGGCGCAGAACCTTCCGGATATGATTCTGGATGATCATGTGCTGGCGCCGAGGCTGGCGCCGATCGGAACGGATCAGGCGCTGCTGGTCTGCCTGGATGTGACCGAGCGTTCGAAGCTGGCCCGGCAGCGTGACGACTTCCTGGCCAACCTGATGCACGACCTGAAGACGCCCCTGACCTCGATGCTCGGCTATGCCCGCAGCCTGGCCAGCTTCGGCGAGGACGCCGAATTCCGGCGCATGGCCGGCGAGGTCATCGCCACCGAGGCCAAACGCGTCAACGAATTGCTCGATGCGCTGCTGACGCTGGATCAGATCCGCTTCGCCCCCGTAGATGCGGAGGCGCACTGCGATATCACCGAGGTCATGGAACGGGTGCAGGGCAGCCTGGGCAGTGCCGCGGAGGCCAAGAAGGTCAAACTTTCCGCCCATGTACCCGAACTCGGCGTCCCGCCCCTGGCGATTGCCGAGGACGAGTTGATGCGCATCCTGTCCAACGTGGTCGAGAACGCCGTCCGTTTCAGTCCCGAGTCCGGCAAGATCACCCTCGAGGTGACGCCACGGGGCCGGCAGGTGCAGATCCAGGTCAGCGACGAGGGGCCCGGCATCCCCGAGTCGGACCTGCCGCATGTGACGGAACGTTTCTATCGCGTGGACCGCGCCCGCAGTCGCGGCGGCCATGGTCTCGGCCTGGCCATCGTGCGGGAGTTGACCGAAACGCGCCACGGCACGCTGGCCCTGTCCAACCGGACGCCGCATGGGTTGCAGGTGTCGATCCAGTTGCCGGCATACGCCGAGGCCGGGGCTGCGGCGGCCTGACGGGGATCAGTCGCGGATCAGGACGCGTTCGCCTTCGCGGCAATGTGAAAAAAGCTCCAGGATGTCTGTGTTGCGCATGCGGATGCAGCCGTGCGAGACCGGCCTGCCGATGCTGTCCTCGTCGTGCGTGCCGTGGATGTAGATGTAGCGGGAGCGGGTGTCCACCTTGCCACGCCGGTTGCGGCCGGTTTCCAGCCCATCCAGCCACAGGATGCGCGTGAGGATCCAGTCCCGGTAGGCGTCCTCCGCCCCGGGGATATAGATGCCGACGGGCCGGCGGCCGATGAAGGCCGTATGCATCGGCGTCCCTTCGCCGATCTTGCGCAGGATGCGGTGCTTGCCCAGCGGGGTGCGGAAGCTGTCGCGCTGGTTGCCGGTGCCGTTGGCGGACGTGGATACGGGATAGGAATGCCATACACCGCTCGGGCGGCGATGGTGCAGCATCTGTTCGCGCACGGACACGATGATCATGCGCCGAGGCTAGCGCATTTTGGCGCCCGCGGCTTGTGCCGTGCACGGTCACGCCTACAATGCGGCCCCATATCGAACCCAAGCAGGAGGAGAGGATGGACATCAAGAAGATCCCCGTTGGCAACAATCCGCCGGAGGATATCAACGTCGTGATCGAGGTGCCTCAGCACGCCGATCCGATCAAGTACGAACTGGACAAGGATTCGGGGGCCATCTTCGTCGACCGGTTCATGCACACGGCCATGCATTATCCCTGCAATTACGGCTTCGTGCCCAACACCCTGTCCGAGGATGGCGACCCGGTGGACGTGCTGGTGGTTTCCAGCTTTGCGCTGATGTCCGGCTGTGTGGTGACCTGCCGTCCCGTCGGCGTGCTGCAGATGGAGGACGAGGCGGGCATGGATGCCAAGCTGCTGGCCGTGCCGGTGTCCAAGCTCAATCCGGCCTACGACCATGTGAAGGGGCCGGACGACCTTTCCCAGTTCCTGCTGGATCAGATCAAGCACTTCTTCGAGCATTACAAGGATCTCGAGAAGGGCAAGTGGGTCAAGGTCACCGGCTGGGCCGGCGTCGATGAGGCCAAGCGCGAGATCGTGGACAGCATCGCCCGCTACGCCGGAGATCAATGACGCCCTGCGGGCACCGCCTTTCCCTGCCCCCACAGGCTGAGCGCCATGATCTGCTAACCTAACATGGTTGGACACGCTGCATGTGCGGATATCCGGCAGCGGTGAGGGCGGGTGAAGGGGGGCGCAAGATGGATGAAGCGGCGCTGGTCCCGATGTCGTTGGGCCTGGGCGGGCTGTTGGTCGCATACCTGATCTACCGCATCGTACGGGCGGCTCCGGCAGGTGAGGGCCGGGTGGCCGAGATCGCCGAGGCCATCCATCTCGGGGCCATGGTGTTCCTCAGACGCGAATACCAGATCCTGGCCGTGTTTGTCGCCGTGGTCGGGGCCGCCCTGTGGCTATCGCCGCTGGGGGG
>Ga0315540_10001470_pt1 | contig 13495 bp, 9 predicted proteins | sample SalMarSW160110MG_FD_203677 | JGI IMG/M metagenome (GOLD analysis project Ga0315540, IMG submission 203677) | Salt marsh sediment microbial communities from the Plum Island Ecosystem LTER, Massachusetts, United States - Salt Marsh Sediment SW1601-10 ... | reverse complement strand
CCTCGAAGTTCGAGCCATTGCCGGAAGCGAAGACGGCGATGCGGGCGGTGCTGGACGAGGGCACGCCGCAATCTAGCTTGGGGGTGCGGGAGCGGCAAGCGGGTCCGCCCGTCGATCGGGTGCGACGGGAAGCGTGCGCGCGAGCTGGCGTGTGGGGATGCCGAAGGCGAGGCCACCTACGTCGAGCATGCCGGGCCAGAAGTGGGCGGCCGAGAAGACAACCGACATGACCAGGATCGAGGGCCAGGCCTTCCACCGGCGCATGAGCCCGCCCTGCACGTACCCGCGGAACAGCAGCTCTTCGCCGATCGCGGGAGTGAAGGAGGCGAGCAACGCCCACGCCACGAGGAACGCCGGGTGCCCGAAGGTCGGATGTGGCGGCCGGTGCCCGAACGTAGGCCGACCCCTCAACGAGGGGCGCGAGGACCGTGCGGCGCTCCGCGTGCTCGGGGGACGCGAGAGGCCTTCGGCCGTCGAGGAGGGCCGCGGCTCGTCCATGGCGCATCCTGCCACCTCGGCGGGTCACGCTCAGGGCGTCGGGTCCGGTGCCGGTGCGAAGACGGGGACGTCGAGGAGAAACCGGCGACTCCTCCAGTCCAGCTTCCTCGCGCCTCCCACCCCCAGCTCGTACCAGACGGCCCCCTCGCGGTCGGTCCGGTCCACGACGACGCCGAAGGCGGCGAGGCGCACGAGGACGAGAGGGTGCGGATGGCCGTAGGGGTTTCGGCGGCCCGCCGAGACGATCGCGCGCGCGGGGCGCGAGCGCGCGAGGAACGACGCGCCGGTGGACGATCCCGAGCCGTGGTGCCCCGCCTTGAGCACGGCCGCGCCCGGCGCGACCGCGAGCGCCTCCTCGACGAGGCTGTCGGCGTCGGCCATGAGCAGCGCGCGGCCCGCGCCGTCGCCGACCTCGAGGACGAGCGCGGCCGCGTTGTCACCGCGGACCGAGATCGCTCCCCCGGGCTCGTCCGGGCGCGGCGGCCAGAGCACGCGCGCCGGCGGGAAGCCCGGCAGCGAGTCGCCGCGCGCGAGCGTGCGCGCCCCGAACCTCTCCGCGGGTCCGGGAACACCGGGGCGGGGCGCGGGCGCGAGCGTCGCGCGCACGGGGAGCGATCGCAGGACGGCGCGAGCGCCGCCGGTGTGGTCGCCATCGTCGTGCGTGAGCGAGAGCTGCTCGAGCCGCCGCACGCCGGCCCACCGCAGGAACGGCAGCACGGTGGCCTCGCCGGCGTCGAAGTGCGGCGTGCGCGGGCCCGCGTCCACGAGCCACCAGCGGCCGCCGGCCGCGACCGCGAGCGCGTCGCCCTGGCCGACGTCGAGCGCGACGAGCCACCACCGGCCGGGAGGCGGCGCGAGCGGCTGCGCGAGCAACGCGGCGACGAGCGCGACGAAGAAGAGCAGCGCGCCGGCCGCCGCGGCCGTGCGCGCCGCCCGCGAGCGGCCGAACGCTCGCGCGTCGATCGTGCGCGGGCCCGGCAGCCCGAGCGCCAGCAGCCCCGCTCCCGCGCCCGCGAGCCAGGGCAGCGCCGGGTGGCCGCCGCACGGCAGCAGCGCGAGCTTCGGCGACGCGGCGACTGCGGCGAGGGCGCCGAGCGCCGCGGCGAGCGGCTCGCAGGCGCGGATCAGAGGCGCGCCGGCACCGGGCAGCGCCGCCTCGAGCACCCCGCCCAGCCACGCGGCCGCGAGCAGCAGTTCGGCCACGGGCACCGCGGCGAGGTTCACGACCAGGCCCGTCCACGGCAGGGCGTGGAAGCGCGCGAGCAGCAGCGGCAGCGCCGTCGCCTGGGCGGCGAGCGTCGTCGTGAACGGGACCGCGAGCCGTCGCAGCCGCGGGAACCGTTCGAGGGTCGCGGCGAGCGGCGCCGGGAGCGTGACGAGCCCGAGCGTCGCGGCGCACGAGAGCTGGAATCCGAGGTCGCCCGCCCACGCGGGCCGCGCGGCCAGCAGCGCGAATGCCGCGAGCGCGAGCGCCTGCAGCGGATCGAGTGCGCGCTGCGTGAGCCGCGCGGCGGCCGCGGCGAGCTCGCCCGCGCACGCCCGCATCAGCGAGGGCAGCGGCCCCGCGAGGAGCACGTAGAGCGCGGCGCAGGCGGCCCCGGCGACGGCGCGCGCTGCGGGCCCGCCGCGCGCCGCGGCGACGGCCGCGCGCGCGACAGCCGCGAGCCAGACGACGTGCAGGCCCGACAGCGCGAGCAGGTGCACGAGCCCCGCCGCGCGCAGGCGCGCGTCGGTCTCGGGCGTCATGGCGCTGCGGTCGCCGAAGAGGAGCGGCGCCGCCAGCTCGCGTGCGCGTGCCGTGAGCGTCCGCGCGAGCGCGCGCTCGATCGCCCGCCGCAGGCGGAGCGCCGCGGCGACCGGCAGGTGCGCCGCGCCGCGTGCGGGGAGGACCAGCACCGTGTACGCGCGGCCGTGCGCGAGCGCTCCGGCCGCCGCGGCGGCGCGCGCGGCGTCGAATCCCCCGGGATTGCGCGCGCCGGAGAACCGCTCGAGCCGGGCCAGCACCCGCACCGTGTCCCCCCAGTCGGCGACGCATCGTTCGGGAAGGCGGAGCCGGATCCGCGCGCCGCGCGGCAGCGCAGGCCTCGCGGCCACGACGCGCGCGAGCGCGACCGGCTCGCCGGACTCGCGGCGCGCGGGCTCGACCAGCACGCACGCCGCGCGCACGAGCGTTCCGTCGGCGGGCAGCGCCGCGAGCGCCGCCGCGTGACGGGCGTGCGAGGCGGCGCCGCGCGCCCCGCCCGCGAGCAGCGCGGCGATCGCCACGAGGGCCGCGCCCGTCCTCGGCGGCGCGATCCAGGCGAGCGCCCCGACGGCGAGCGCGACGGCGAGCAGCGCGAGCGCGACGCCGGCGCCCGCGCCGGCCCCGAGCGAAAGGCCCGCCCACGTCGCGACGGCGATCGGAACCGCGGTCCGTCCCCCCATGCCCGCGCGGCGGCGGCGAGAGCCGTGCCAGCGCGCGGCGCGCGAAAGAGGCGGCGCCGCCCGCGGGGCGGGCGGCGCCGTCGTTCACGTCGTGGGCGGATGCGTCAGCGCGAGGAACGCCCGCCGGAGCCGCGGGCGAGCTTCGAAGTCTGGACCTCGGAGTAGTACTCGTCTCCCTGCCGCGTCGTGACGCTCACGTACCAGCGCGTCTCGCCGTTGCGGTCGAACGCCCCGTCGGGGAAGACCGAAGCGACGACGAGCTGGCCCGACGACTTGAGCGGCGTCATGGAATAGCGGCGCCACAGCCCCTCGCCCGTCCGCACGCGCAGCCAGGCTTCGCCCAGGTCGGAGGCGGTCAGGCCCTCGACCCCCGCCGAGAGCAGCGTGGACTGGCCGGCCGCGAACGTCTTCGTGTCGCCGAGAGGCGTGACGGTCACGTTCTCGGTGTCGAGCCCGAACTGGAACATCGCGAAGCGCTGGTTTCCTCCCGGCAAGTCGATCACCTGAACGGGCGCCGATTCGCCGCGGTACACCACCCGCAGGCTGTGCGGCCCGCGCGGCAGCTCGATCGTGAGCGGCGTCACACCCTTGAGCGTGCCGTCCACGTAGACCTGCGCGCCGGGCAGCGGCGCCGAGCCCGTCTCGTCGTTGATCGTGGCCTGCGCCTGGATCACGCCGTCGGCCGGCGCGCTCATGGGCCGCGCCACGAGCTGGGCCGTCGCACGCACGCCGACTTCGACCGTCTGCACCCAGGCCGGCATGCCCGGCCCGCTGAAGTGCAGCTCGTGCAGCCCGGGCTCGATGCTCTCGACCTTGAGCGGGGCGTAGCCCGCCTTGCGACCGTCGATCGTGACCGCGATCGGCACGCTGGAATCGGGGTCGAGCACTTCGAGGGTGCCGTTCAGCGACTCGGAGACCGTCAGCTTCTCGCCCCGGCGGCCCTTGAGCGGGACGGTCACGCCGCCGAGCCCCGGCAGCAGCAGCTTCACGGTGTGGTCGCCCTGCGTGAGATCGAGCTTCGCGGGCGTCCGGGTCGCCTGGGGCTTGCCGTCGATCTCGATCTGGGCGCCCGAGGGCGAGCTGTCGATGCTGACGGAGAACTGCGCCGGGCCGAGCCCGATCGCGCGCAGCGCGCTGACGATCGGCCCTCCCCGGTCCCCCGGACTCGCGAGGCCACCGACGAGCCAGCCGACGAGGAACACGGCGACGACGCCGACGGCCCAGGTGACGGGCCGGCGGAGCAGCGGAACCTTCCGGTGAAGGGGCTCCTCGGGCGCTTCGAACGCGCGGGCGCGACGCACGGGCGCCTCGCCGCGGCGGCGATCCTCGAGCCACGGCACCGAGTCGTCCTCGAACGATGGCGCGGCGGCGCGCGCCTCGGCGGCCGGCGGTTCGGCGGCGCGCGGCGCCTCCGGCGCGGCCACCGGTTCCGTCAGCGCTGTCGTCTCGAGCGGGCGCGGCACGGGGGGCAGGTCGAGCTCGCGGTGCGCGAACTCGATCACGGGCGCGGGCGGCGGAGCGGGAGCGGGAGTGGCGACGCGCGCCTCCGTCTCCTCGGGAGCGGCCGCGGGCGGCAGCTCGGCGGCCGCCGGCGCTTCGGCGGAAGCGGGCGGGGGTGCGGGCTCGACCTCGGCCGCCGGAGGCGACGCCGGCTCGGGCTCGTGGACCGGAGGAGAGTCCGAGATGACGACGTGTCCCGTCACCGGCGGGGGGACATCGGCCGGCGGCTCGGGCTCGGGCGTGGCCGCGGGCGGGCTCGCGCCCTCCTGCCGGGGCACCTGCGGGATGGCGAAGGTCTCGTGGGCACCAACAGGCTCGTGGTCGATCCCGAGCGGCTGCTCCCCCGCCTGCGCGGGGACCTCGGGCGAGAGCCTGGGCATCGCCTCGACGTCGGCCTCTTCCATCTCTCGCAGCAGGTCCTGGAGCCGCTGGTTGACGGCGAAGGAACCCGAAGGCGAGTCCTGGTGGACGTGTGCCCCGGTGGCCGGCGCGGCCGGCTCCGACGCCGGCGGCGCGGGCAGGCGGCCGGCCGCTTCGTCCGCGGCGCGCGCGCCGAGAACGTCGGCGATCCCGGCGGGCCGGAGCCCCACGGGCTCCGCGGGCATCGCCGGGGCTGCAGCGGCTGACGGCGACCCGGCGCTTTCGCCGGCGAGATCCAGCGCGGTCTGCGCCGTGTCGTCCGGCACTCCGGGCTCGGAAATCAGCGAGTCGTACGCGGAGACGGGCGCAGCCTGGTCCTCCACCAGGGCCGGCTCGGGCCCGCGTGGGGCGCGGCGTCCCCAGCCCAGCACGCGCGCGAGCCAGCGCGCCACCGGATGCTGGGGCTTCTCCGGTTCCACCGCCTCCTGCTCCACGGGCGCGGCCTCGAAGCGGACGTCCTCTTCGGCGGCGTCGGGCTGCGATGCCGGCGGCTCCGCCGCGACGGGCACGCGCGCCGGCGCGATCTGCGTCGGCCGGGACGCGACGTCTGCTTCGAAACGCGCTTCGGGCTGCGCGGGCTGCGGCACATCGGCCGACCGCTCGTACGGATGCTCGGCCAGCCCGGGCTGCTGGACCGGCAGGGATTCGGGCAGGTCGGGATAGAACGCGCGCTCGACGGCCGGCGGGGCCGGCGCGGGTTCGACGTGCACGTCGGCCTCGGGCGCCGTCACGGCCGGTTCCGGCCGTGGCGGGGCGGCCGCGGCCTGGGGCGCCGCCTGGCCCGCGGCCGCGTCGCAGATCCACTCGGCTTCGAGCGAGGCCGGAGCGGGAGCATCGTCTGCTCCCTGCGGCCAGTAGTCGAGCGTCACGACGACGTCGGAGCCCGGGGCGAAGACCGCCGCGCGCGCCTCGCGACCGCCTTCGTCGCGCACGAGCACCCACTGCGGCTCGACCGGGTCGCCGTCCACGAGCACGTGCACGCGCGCCTCCCCCACCCAGCCGAAGGCGGCGCCTTCGGGGCGGTCCACGAAGGCGCTCGAGCAGGGCTTCGGCAGCTCGAGCCGGTCCCAGAGCTCGGAGTGCGAGAAGAGCAGGCCCGTGAGGGCGTGATGGAGCAATGCCGGAATCGCGCGGGTCCGGGTGTCGGCCCGGGACGTCTCCACGGCGACGCCGGCCAGGTCGTGCAGCCAGCCCTCGATCTCCGGCTGGCTGAAGCCCGCGGGCACGCCGAGCACGACCAGCTCCAGTTCCGAGCGGTTGATGCCGGCGGTCAGAACTTCGCCACCGGACCGCGCGGAAACGGCCCAGCGCGATGCGGAGCTGCTGGCGAGGGTCATCGAGGGGCTCCTTCCCCGAAACGTGGGCGCGCACGCTTCGCTGCGTACGGACGCGACGGGCGCACGCTAGCCAACGGCGTTGCAAGTGTCAACGGCGGACGGGGTTGTGGCATAGGTCTTGCCCTGATACTCCCTGTCCCCCGGCGGAAACGTCGTTCATTCCGCCCGAGGGTCGTGGGAACGGTTGCAAGTTGACCCTTCCTTGCGTTGCGAGATGCATGCCGGTCGCGCTAGCGTGCCGGCTGAACCATGCGAGAACGTAGATGGACCTGCTGACGGAGGCCTCCGCTCGAATGATCGATCGCAAGACCTTCCGCGGCACAGGCCTGGTCGCCGTCATCATCGCGGCGCTCCTCCCCGCCGGGGCCTGGGCCGCCGAGAACTCCGTGCCGGAGGTCCAGGTCTCCGCCTACGTGGACAGCATCCCGGCCGCCCAGAAGGTGGCGTTGCCGGAAGTTGCGCCCGCCGAGCCCACCCCCTTCCTGCCCGAGAGCGTGGCCGTGGACGAGGACGCCCCCGCGGACTCCGACACCGCGCTCCTGAACCAGCCCGCCATCGAGGACGTCGAGCTGCAGATCAACGCCGACGTGCTGAAGTGGGTCGAGTTCTACACGGGCGCCGGCCGCAGCACGTTCGAGCGCTGGCTCCGCCGCTCGGGCCGCTACATGGAGCTGTTCCGCAGCGTGCTCCAGAAGGAGGGCCTGCCGCCCGACCTCGTGCACCTCGTCTTCGTCGAGAGCGGCTTCAACGTGAACGCCCGCTCCTACGCCGCGGCCGTCGGCCCGTGGCAGTTCCTCCGTTCGACCTCCCGCCTGTTCGGGCTGAACGTCAACCAGTGGGTGGACGAGCGGAAGGACCCCGAGAAGGCCACCGTGGCCGCGGCGCGCTACCTGAAGCACCTCTACAGCATCTTCGGCGACTGGCCGCTGGCCATCGCCTCGTACAACGCCGGCGAGGGCACGGTGCTGCGCGCGATCAAGTCGCAGGGCACCACGAACTACTGGGACCTTCGCCTGCCCCGCCAGACCGAGCAGTACGTGCCGCAGTTCATGGCGGCGCTGGCGATCTCGCGCGACCCGGTGAAGTACGGTTTCTCGGACGTCGAGGTGGACGACCCGATGCGTTTCGACGAGGTCGCGTTCAAGGGCGCCGTGGACCTGCGCTCGATCGCGAAGCTCGCCGGCTGCAGCGTCGAGGATCTCAAGGAGCTCAACCCCGCCGTGCGCACGCTGCGCCTCAAGGGCAGGGACGGCATCACGTCGGTGCGTGTCCCCGAGGGCAAGGGCGAGGTGATTCAGCAGCGGCTGGCCGAGGGCGAGCGCCTGCCGGCCGTTCACCTGACGGTCCGGCACCGCGTGCGCAAGGGCGAGACGCTCTCCGGCATCGGCAGCCATTACAACGTGAGCGCGACGCAGCTGGCGGAGGCGAACGGGATCTCGAAGAAGAACCTGCTGCGCATCGGCATGATGCTTTCGATCCCGACCGCCCGGCGCGCCCCGGCGCCGACCGTCCTGACGGACACCGACGACCCGCGCGCCTCCACGGCCTACGTGCCGCCACGCAAGATCGGCGTCCCGGCCACCCTGCAGGGCAACAGCGACGCGGCCGACCGCGTGAACCACATCGTCAAGCGGGGCGAGACGCTCGAATCCATCGCCCGCGAGTACGGCGTGACCGTCGAGGACATCCGCCGCTGGAACAACCTCCGCAGCTCGAAGCTGCGCGTTCGCGAGCGCCTGCGCGTGCACTCGCCCGAGGACGCGCCGATCGCGAACGCCGCGGCCGACAGCGCGATGATCGCCAACCTCAAGGTGCCGCTCCCGAAGCATCACGGGTACGCGACGCGCGGCACGCACGTCGTTCGCCCGGGCGAGACGCTCTCGACCATCGCGAGGCGCCACGGCGTCAGCGTGCGGGCGCTCCGCCGAGTGAACGGCATCTCGGGCAGCTTCATCCGCGCGGGCCAGCGGCTTCGCCTGCCGGCCTGACGGCGGATCGGGAACGCGAAGGGCCCGGCGGTCGCTCGACGACCGCCGGGCCCTTCGTCGCGAAAGCCGGTCAATGCATGGCGTCGGGGCCGTCCACGACCCCTCCGGAAGGAACGGGCGCGGAGAAGTCCTTCTCGCTCACCGAGGCGCCGATGCGGGCGTTCGCGCCGATCGTGATCCCGCCCGGGATGCGCGCGCGCTTGCCGACGATGACGAGCCCGCTCGAGAGGTGCTCGGGGCACGCGCGGTTCGGGGCCCGCTCCTCACCGTGGCCGAGCTTCGCCCCGGCCCCGATCTCGACCTCCTTGTCCACGATCGCGCGGTCGAGCACCGCGCGCGGTCCGACGATCGTGTCGTGCATCACGATGCTGTCGCGAACGACGGCTCCGGAGGCCACGTCCACGCCCGGGAAGAGCACGGAGTTCACGACCTGCCCCGCGACGCGGCAGCCGTTCGCGACCATGCTGTGCTCGATTCTCGCGCCGTGCTCGACGCGGACGGGAGGCCGGTCCGCGCTCTGCGTGTGGATGATCCACGACGGATCGTGCAGATCGAGCGGCGGCTGGCTCGACAGGAACGCGAGGCTGCACTCGTAGTAGGAGTCCAGCGTGCCGACGTCCTGCCAGTACTCCGGGAAGTGGTAGGCGTACACACCCTCGTTCCGCGCGATCATGCGGGGCAGGATGTCCTTGCCGAAGTCGTGCCGGGAGTCCGCGATGGCCGCGTCCTCGACGAGCAGCCGGATGAGCGCGTCGCGGTCGAACAGGTAGACGCCCATCGAGGCGAGCCGCGAGCCCACCGGGCTCCTGGGCTTCTCCTTGAAGGCGGTGACGCGGCCGTTGGGCTCGGTCTCGAGGATGCCGAACTGGCTCACGTCCTTCTCGGGCACCTCGGTCACCGCGACGGTCATCAGGGCGCGGTTCGCACGGTGGAATGCGTACAGCACGTTGTAGTCCATCTTGTAGATGTGGTCGCCCGACAGGATCAGCACCTCGTCCACCCGGCGGCGCTTGAGGTGCACGAGGTTCTGGTAGATCGCGTCCGCGGTGCCGCTGTACCAGTCGCTCGTGAACGCGCCGGGTGCGGGCTGCAGCAGCTGGATGCCGCCGCGCGTACGGTCGAGGTCCCACGGGCGGCCGATGCCGATGTGCTGGTTGAGCGACGTCGGGCGGTACTGCGTGAGCACGCCGATGTCGTAGATGCCGGAGTTCACGCAGTTCGACAGCGTGAAGTCGATGATGCGGTACTTGCCACCGAACGGCACGGCGGGCTTGGCGCGCTTCTCCGAGAGCAGGCAGAGACGGCTGCCGACGCCGCCGGCGAGGATGAAGGCGTAGGTCGCGGCGTTCATCGGATCTCCTCGAACCAGAGCCGGTTCGGGATCACGGTGCCCGAGGCGACGCGGCCGTCGCGGAAGTCCTCGTAGCGCCCGCCCACCCCGATCGAGGCGGGCCGCTCGACCCGGCCGCCCGGCGGAATCCACGCGTCCTTGCCCACGAGCACCAGCCCGGCGAGCCAGGCAAGCTCGGGCGGTCCGGGGTCGGTGCCCTCGCCCACGACAGCGCCCTCGCCGACGCGCACGTACTTGTCGAGCACGGCGCGCTCGACGCGCGCGCCGGCTTCGATGCGCGTGTCGGGCATGACGACCGCGTCCGTGACCTCGGCGTCCCGCGCGACGTGGACGCCCGGGAACAGGATCGAGTGCCGCACGCGCCCCTCGACCCGGCAGCCGTTGGCGATCAGGCTGTCCTCGATCTCGGCCGTGCCCGAGACGATCACGGGGGGCCGCTCCTCGTCGCGGGTCAGGATGGGCCACCGCGCATCGTGGAGCTGCAAGCGGGGCTGCGGCTGCACGAGCTCGAGGTTCGCGCGGTAGTACGACGCCACGGTGCCCACGTCCTCCCAGAACCCGTTGAACTCGTGCGTGTAGACGCGTTCGCCCGCGGCGACGAGCGGCCGCAGCACGTCGAGCACGAGGTCCACCGGGTGCGTGCGGAGCATCTCGGCGAGCACGTCGTACTCGAACACATACACGCCCATGTTCGCGAGCGGCGTCACGCTGCGGTCGGGCTTCTCGTCGATGGCGCGCACGCGTCCCGTACGGTCGGTCGTGACCATGCCGAAGCGGTGCGTCTGGTCGGCCGGAACGCGCGCCACCGCCATGGTCACCGAGGCGCCACGCTGTTCGTGCGCCAGGATCAGCGCGCGGTAGTCCATGCGGTAGACGTGGTCCCCGGAGAGGACGAGGACGCGCTCGGGCCGCGCCTCTTCCAGGAAGTTCAGGTTCTGCGTGATGGCGTCGGCGGTGCCCCGGTACCAGCCCGCGTGGCTCCGCGTCTGGAAGGGCTGCAGGATGACCACGCCGCGAACCCGGCGGTCGAGGTCCCACGTGCGGCCCGCGCCGACGTGGTCGTTGAGCGAGGCGGGCGCGTGCTGCGCGAGAACGCCGACGCGCTCGATGCCCGAGTGGCAGCAATTGCTGAGCGAGAAGTCGATGACGCGGTACTTGCCGCCAAACGGCAGCGCGCTCACCGCGCGCTCGGCCGAAAGCACGCCGAGGCGCTCGCCCCCGCCTCCCGACAGCACCAGCGCCATCACGTTGCGCATCGATCCTCCCGCGTCGGCGGACCGCTCCGGGCACGCCGCGGGCACACTAGCCACGCGTTCGCGAGCCGGTCAAATCCCCGTGACGGCCGCCCCTCCAACAGGAACGCCCGCGCGATGGGGATTCGCGCGGGCGCCGCGGGGGATGTCGCGGTCACCAGCTGTAGGAGAGGCTCACGAGATGGGTCGCGTCGAGGTTCGAGTCGTTCGGGAACGACGGGTCGCTCGCCGCGAAGAAGCGGTTGAGCGCCGCGGCGTAGTCGGCGCCGAAGTGCCGGTAGCGGAGGCCGAGCCCGAAATCGAGGTCCTTGCCGCCGACACCCGCCCGCAGGGCGACGGTGTTGCGGTACCAGTACTCGAGGCCCGTGTGCAGCTCGGCGGTGCTCTTGCCCATCTGGAGCTGCGCGTCGTACGTCCGGTTCTCGAAGTTCCAGTCGAGGTCGAGGGCCCACGTCAGCGCGTGGCGCGGCGCCGGGTAGAAGTTGAAGCCCGCGGCGGTCGTGATGGTCGGCAGGACGGACTCGCGAACGCCGTTGTTCCAGCTGATGAACGTCGTCGTGAGGTCGTGCACGACCGCGGCGAGCGTCACCGCGTCGCCGGGCATGTAAGTGAGGCCGGCGTCGAGCCCGGCGCCGAAAGAGGTCGCCCGGCAGTGTGTCGGGGATGCTCTGGCGGATGAACTTCACCGTGCCGCCGAAGCACCAGCGCTCGCCGTACTGGCGCGCGTACGAGACGCCGACCGCAATGTCGCGGCTGCTCGCCATGAAGAGGTCGTCGGCGCTCAGCAGCAGCCGCTCGCCGGGATCCCACTTGCCGTTGCCCTGCCCGTTGCCGGGCGTGAGCGGGTCGTTGTCGGTGCCGTAGTCGAGCCACTGGCCCGGCTGCAGACCTCCCGGCCGCGGGGTGATCGGGATGTCGTTCACGCCCACCCACGTCATCGTGATGCCGAGCGCCGCTCGGCGCCCGTTGCCGGACTTGAGGGGCATCACGACGCCGCCGAAGTCGTGGTTCACCAGGCTGCCGAACTGCTCGGCGTGCTGCAGGAAGGCCTCGCGGTACGGCAGGTACACGAGCCCCGCGGGATTCCAGTAGGGCGCCGTCGCGTCGTCGGAGACGGCGGCGAAGGCCCCTCCCATGCCGACCGCGCGCGCCCCCACCGGGATCTTCATGAACTCGGCCGCGTACTTGGTCGCGAATGCGGGCGTCGCGACGAGCGTGGCCAGGGCGGCGGCGCAGAGGAAACGGGCGATCGCGCGGGTCATACGGGTCCTCGGGACGAAACGGGCTCTGCGGCTCGCGTGCCGCGCGCCGCACGAGGATCGCGCGCCGGGCGACGAAGGAGCCTAGGAGGCCGCCGGATTACGTGTCAACCGGTCCCGGGACGGGCTTCCACTCCGGCATGCTCGCCTCGCCGAGCGGCTTCGCGATACGCCATTCGCCGCGCACGCGCACGAGCTCGTTGCCGGTCCGGAACATCCTCTCCTCGCCCGAACCCGTCGGCCGGTAGTGAACCTCGTAGGTCACCAGCACCCGGCCGCGCGTCACGGGCAGGGAGTGGAAACCGTCCAGCCACAGCTCGTCGGTCGGCGGCAGGAACCAGAGGTCCCCCGGCAGGGGCAGGTCGTCACGCACCTCCGCGTAGCATTCGAGCACCTGCTGGCTGTCGCCCTCTCCCAGCGCACCCCAGTACGAGAGCAGCGTGCTGCTCGGGGACCGGAAGCGCGGATCGAGGCGATAGCGCTGGCCCTGGCCCAGGAGCGCCAGGGCGAGCAGGCCGACGAGCACGCACGTGACCGGACGGAGGCCCCGTCTCGGAAGGGCCGGCGGAGCTGCCGCCGGACCGACACCCGCTGGTACACCGGCGGGGCCGGCGGCCGTTCCGGAATTCTCGGGCGTCTTCGGGTTCAGCAGGTCGAGTCGCACGGGGGGACGTCCAGGCCGGCGAGGCGTCCGTGCAACGCAGGCTCATCGAAAAGGAAGAGCGCGGGCCGGCGATCCGGAGCCGCCCGCCTGAGGTTGCGACCCGGAGGCCTCCCGCACGTTTCGTTCCGCGCGCCGCCAGGCTCCACATGATGATGAGCGAACTTCGCGTGATACTGGAGGAGAATCTCGCAGACCTTGGCGCTTCAAGAGTTGCGGCCGCGCCTTCCGCCACGCTGCGGGCCGCGCTTCGGCCCCCGGCCGGCCGGGCCCGAGGCACGACGCCCCTTCGCGGGGCGATTCGGCCCATCGCCGCGTCCCCTTCGGGGTGAGAAGCCCCGCGACGGGCCGCGCTCGGAGGACCGCGCGGAGCGTGACGGGCCGCGCTCGGAGGACCGCGCGGGGCGTGCCGGGCCGCGCCCGGAGGACCGCGCGGAGCGCGACGGGCCGCGCTCGGAGGAGCGCGCGGAGCGTGACGGGCCGCGCTCGGAGGACCGCGCGGAGCGTGACGGGCCGCGTTCGGAGGACCGCGCGGGGCGTGCCGGCCCGCGCTCGGACGACCGCGCGGGGCGTGCCGGCCCGCGCTCGGACGACCGCGCGGGGCGTGCCGGCCCGCGCCCCGAAGCCGACCGCCCGGTGGCGCGCGTCCCCTCGCCCCGCTCGGGGCGGCGCTCGAAGCGCTGCGAGCTGCCCGTGCGCCCGGACCGCTGCGTCCGCTCGCCCGGGCGCTCGCGCCGGCCGGGCTCCGGACCTCGCCCGGCACGCGGAGTCCCGCGGTCCCGATCGCGCGGGCCCTCGCGCCGG
>Ga0315540_10001469_pt1 | contig 13498 bp, 15 predicted proteins | sample SalMarSW160110MG_FD_203677 | JGI IMG/M metagenome (GOLD analysis project Ga0315540, IMG submission 203677) | Salt marsh sediment microbial communities from the Plum Island Ecosystem LTER, Massachusetts, United States - Salt Marsh Sediment SW1601-10 ... | reverse complement strand
GAAGTCGTGATTCGGCAGGTGCGCGCGGCGCCGGCCGCAGGCACGCAGGCTGTGGCGGTTCTGCAAGCCGGTGCGGGCCTTTATGATCCAATCGAAAAAGCTCAGCGACGAGTCCGCGTAGAACATGAGCAGGTCGTCGGCAGAAACAGTGAACGTGGACATGGCTTCCTCCGGGTCATCGGATGAGAGCGTCTGCGCTCAGCGTGCCTGCGAGTTTACGTGGAACGCCGCCCGCGCGATGTGCGCCGGATCACACTGGTGTTCGCGGTCCAAATCGCGATCGCGGCGCTTGCTGTCAGCCGTGGCGAACTCGCGTATGGTCACGCCGGCCGGCCTGTTGATCCGGCATCGTCGCGCCATCTTGGGAGGGGACATCCATGCCGCCGAGCCTGAATGTGCAGATTGCCTGGGGCGACTGCGATGAGCAGGGCATCGTCTTTTACCCGAACTATTTCTACTGGATGGACAGCGCGTTTCAGGCGCTGCTGCGCCGGGCAGGACTGAGCCTGCGGGTGATCCGCAATGAGCTCGGCGCGGTCGGCCTGCCGCTGGTCGAGGCCAAGGCCCATTTCCTCGCAGCGGCGAGCTATGACGACGCCCTCGTGATCGATGCTGAGATCTCCCATTGGGGACGGACGAGCTTTCGCGTCGGCTACCGGGCGCGCCGCAACAGCGAATTGGTGTTCGAAGGCCAGGAGGCGCGGGTGTGGGCGGTGCGGCGCACCGACAATTCAGTCGGCCCGGCACCGATCCCCGAGCGCTTTCGCGAAATGTTGAGCGCTGCCGCCTGTTCATGAGCCATCGGGCCGCGCTGGTCGGCCAGGGTTTCCCGAAATCGTAAACGCGACGCGTGCGTGGTTAACGTTCTGTTAACCATAATTAAGGCATGCAAGAGCCCGATGCCGACAACAGGAGGCGAGCATGGAAAGGACATTGGAAGATCGTATTCGTGAACGCGCATATTGCCTCTGGGCGAACAGTGGTGGCTCAGACGACAATCATCATTTCTGGCTGATGGCCGAGCGCGAGGTGCTTGCCGAGATCGAAATCGAGGCGCTGCCGGCTCTGCCCGCACCGCCTGCGGAAGCTCCCGTCGCGACGGCCGCAGAAGCCGAGAATGGCGCGCCGACGCCTGCGATCGAGGAGGCCGCTGCCACGACTGCGATCGAGGAGGCCGCTGCCACGACTGCGATCGAGGAGGCCGCTGCCACGACTGCGATCGCGGAGGCTTCCGCTCCGGCCACTCTCGAGGCACCGGCCGCCGCCACCGCCAAGCCGAAAAAGACTGCCGCGCGCAAGGCGCGCAAATCCGCGAAAAAATCATCCCGCAAGGCTGCGTCGAAACCGGCCGCGGTTAGCGTCGCGGAGAGCGCGCCTGCCAGTTCGGCAACCGTCACACGGCTCCGGCCTGTCGCCAAGACTTCAGCCGGGGCGGCGGAACCGAAAGCCCGTGCCCGCGCGGCCGCGCGCTGAAGCATTGCATCACGGCGCGGCGGCGGACGCCCGCGAAACAAAATGAAACAGCGTCCGGCTCCCGCGGAGTCGGACCCTGTTTTTGTCAGAACTGATACTCAGCCCGCAAGACAATGGCCGTCTGTGCATCGCGCAAATTGTTAAAACGGATGCCGTAGTTCGAGCGATTTCATCGAGCTGGAGTAATTCCAAACAAATTCTTCGGTTCACCCCCTTGATCTAACATCTATTTCCGACATGGTACGAACCCTGCCCGATTCTGGAGTTCGTCATGGCGCCTCTATCCGACACGCATCCCATTTTGATTGCTGGTGGTGGAATCGGTGGGCTCGTGACCGCCTTTGCGCTTGCACGTCAGAATCTTCCGGTTCGTGTTTTCGAGCAATCGGCGGAGTTCCGTGAGGTCGGCGCCGGCATCCAACTTGGACCGAACATTTTTCGCGTGCTCGACAAGATCGGGCTCAAGGACGAGATGCTGGTCGAGGCCTGGCAGCCGGGCAAGCTGGAAATGCGCGATGCGCTGACCGGCGAGATCATCACCACGATCCCGCTCGGCGAGCGCTTTTTGCAACGCTTCGGCTACCCCTATGCCGTCACGCACCGCGCCGACATTCACGCGGTGTATCTCGATGCCTGCCGGTCGCTTGATCTGATCTCATTCGAGACCGACAGCCGCGTCGTCGATTTCAAGGATACCGGGGACGGCGTCACGCTGTGGCTTGATAACGGCGAGCAGGTTAAAGGCTCTGCCCTCATTGGCTGCGACGGCCTGTGGTCACGCATCCGCGCCAAGGTGGTGAATGACGGCGAACCCCGCGTGTCCGGCCACATCGCCTATCGCGCCGTGCTCAAGCGCGAAGACGTCCCGAGCGATCTGTGGCGCCCCGACGTCATCCTGTGGGCCGGCCCGCGCACCCATCTGGTTCATTATCCGCTACGGCGCGGCACGCTCTACAATCTCGTCGCTGTCTTTCACTCCCACCGCTATGTCGAAGGCTGGAATAGCCAAGGTGATCCGGAAGAGCTGTGGAAGCATTTCGGCGGCCAGCGCTCGGAGGTTTTGCGCCTCCTGGAGCGCATCAAGACCTGGCGCATGTGGGTGCTGTGCGACCGCGAGCCGGTGAAGAACTGGTCGCGCGGGCGCGCGACCCTGCTCGGCGATGCCGCCCATCCGATGCTGCAATATCTCGCCCAGGGCGCCTGCATGGCGACCGAGGACGCGGTGCTGCTGGCAGAAACAATGGCGGCGATGCCGGATGACATTCCTGCTGCCTTCCAGGCCTATCAGGATGCGCGCTATCTGCGCACCGGACGCGTGCAGCTGATGGCCCGCGTCTACGGCCAGTTCTATCACGCCGAAAGCGTCGCCTCCGAGCTGCGCTATGAATTGCTGCACAACCGCACGCCCGAGCAGGCCTATGACAGCAGCGCCTGGCTCTATGGCGGGCCGCAGTTCTAATCAATCCCGGCATCCCCGCGCGCCCAGCTTTCTCGCGTCGCTGCGCAGAAATCGTCGAAGCGATGCTCGGCGATCGCCGCGCGCATGCCCTGCATCAGGTCCTGATAGTAGAACAGATTGTTGAGGCTGAGCAGCATCGCCGCCAGCATCTCATTGGCACGGACGAGGTGATGCAGATAAGCGCGCGTACCATCGCGCGCCGCCGGACAACGGCTTTCGGGGTCGAGCGGCCGCGGATCATCGGCATGGCGCGCATTGCGCAGATTGATCGGACCGAAGCGGGTGAAGGCGAGCCCGTGGCGGCCATTGCGGGTCGGCAGCACGCAGTCGAACATGTCGATGCCGCGCGCGACCGCGGCAAGAAGATCGTCGGGCATGCCGACGCCCATCAGATAGCGCGGGCGATCCTGCGGCAGCAGCGGCGCCGTGTGCTCGATCATCGCCAGCATGGTTGCCTGCGGCTCGCCGACCGCAAGGCCGCCGATGGCATAGCCGTCGAAGCCGATGTCGCCGAGCGCGCGGGCGCTCGCGGTGCGCAGCGGCGGATCATCGCCGCCCTGCACGATGCCGAACAGCGCGCGCCCACTCGCAACATCCGGCTCGAAGGCGCGCTTGCAGCGTTCTGCCCAGCGCAGCGACAGCCGCATCGCCCGCTCGATCTCACGGGCCTCGGCCGGCAGGCGCACGCATTCATCGAGCTGCATCGCAATGTCGGAGCCGAGCAACCGCTGCACCTCGACCGCGCGCTCCGGCGTCAGCTCGACCAGCGCGCCGTCAACATGCGAGCGGAACGTCACGCCCCGTTCGTCGACTTTGCGCAGGTCGGACAGCGACATCACCTGGAAGCCGCCGGAATCGGTGAGGATCGGGCGCGGCCAATTGATGAAGCGGTGCAAGCCGCCGAGCGCCGCGATCCGCTCGGCACCGGGGCGCAGCATCAGATGATAGGTATTGGCGAGCACGATATCGGCGCCGGCCTCGACCAGCTCCCGCCAGTGCACCCCCTTCATCGCACCCTGCGTCCCTACCGGCATGAAGGCCGGCGTCCGGATGACGCCGTGCGGCGTCGTCACCTCGCCGAGCCGCGCGGTGCCGTCGGTCGAGCTGAGGCGGAAGGCGAAGGGCTTGGGCATAGGTTCCAATGCAGAGTGCGCTCTTGCCTGCTCCCCTTGCGGGAGAGGGTGCCGAGCAGCCGCAGGCTGCGACGCAGGTGAGGGGTAACTTACACGCAAGACGGCGGCAAAGACCTACCGGCTGGCATTGTCCGGCCGGCGCGGAAACAACAAGCACGCATCACCATACGAATAGAAGCGATAGCCGCTGTCGATCGCATGGGCATAAGCGCGCTGCATGACGTCGAGACCGCCGAAGGCGCAGACCAGCATGAACAAGGTCGAGCGCGGCAGATGGAAATTGGTCATCAGAATATCGACGGCGCGGAAGCGATAGCCGGGCGTGATGAAGAGTGACGTTTCGCCGGCGAATGGCGCGATCATTCCGTCGTCGCCGGTCGCGCTTTCAAGAAGGCGCAGCGAGGTGGTGCCGACCGCGACGATGCGCCCGCCCGCCCGCCGCGCTGCGTTCAGCGCCGCCGCGGTATTCGCGCTCACCGCGCCCCACTCCGCCTGCATCAGGTGCGCGTCCGTATCGTCCGCCTTCACCGGTAAAAATGTGCCTGGCCCGACATGCAGCGTCACGGTCCGCAGACCAATCCCGCGCGGGCGCAGCCGCGCCACGAGGTCTTCGGTGAAATGCAGCGCCGCGGTCGGCGCGGCGACGGCGCCCTCCTCGCATGCGAACAGCGTCTGATAATCGCTGCGGTCGCGCTCATCAGGCGCGCGCTGCGAAGCAATGTAGGGCGGCAACGGCATTGCCCCGCGTTCGGCGATTGCCTGGTCGAGCACAGCGCCATGGAACGCGAAGGCGAGCGTCACCTCGCCGGCCTCGCCTTTTTCTTCCACCGTCGCGTCCAACTGACCGAGGAAGCAGACCTTTCCTTCGTCGCCGAAGCGCACGACATCGCCCGGCGCGAGTTTTTTGGCGCCCTTGACCAGCGCGCGCCAGCGCGACCCATCGATCCGTCGGATCAAGGTCACGCCGACCTGCGACTCTAGGCCGCGCCCGAGGCGCCGACCCTGAAGATTTGCGGCAATGACTTTGGTGTCGTTGACGACAAGTTGATCGCCCCGACGCAGCAGGTCCGGCAGATCGCGCACAATCCGATCATCGATCAGCGGATTTTCGCCCGGGCGAACCACAAGTAGGCGCGCCTCATCGCGCGGCGACGCCGGTCGTAATGCGATCCGTTCCGCCGGCAAAAGGAAATCGAATAGATCAGTTTGCATGCAAATATTACGAAACTTCTATCGCGTGCGACTTTTGTCTTACAGTTTTTATCATGAACGACTATAAAGGAAGCGGCGATAGGAGGCAGAGATGACGCCTGTAACGCGGGACCAATTCCATATCCGAAGCGATTGCGAAGTTGTGCATACACCGACCGGCGCTACTTTCTCGACTTATCCTTATGCAAATCCCGACCATGTGCTGAGCAGTGTAAAAGCAAGCTGGCGGCCGACGGGAGACCAGTCAGCCACTGGCAAAACTTTCGCCGAGCAGGATATTGGCCGGGTCGCTTGCGAGCTCTTGCTCGAGCAGGCGCGTCGCCAGCGGTTACCGGAGCCGGCATAGTTCGGCTTGTGCGAGGTACAAAACGCGGTCGACCAAACCTCAATCGCGGCCCGGCGCGATGATCATGCGCCGGCCATGTGAGCTTTGACGATACGATCGGGTTCGACGACCGGCTCGCCACGCTTGATGCGGTCGACATTGTCCATGCCTTCGGTGACCTTGCCCCATACGGTATATTGGCCGTTGAGCCAGGGCGCGTCAGCAAAGCAGATGAAGAACTGACTGTCGCCGGAGTCGGGATTTTGCGCGCGCGCCATCGACACGGTGCCGCGGACATGGTTCTCGCGTGAAAACTCGGCCTTGAGCTTCTGCCCGGATCCGCCGGTGCCGGTGCCGTGCGGACAGCCGGTCTGCGCCATGAAGCCGTCAATCACCCGGTGGAATGCAACGCCGTCATAGAAGCCCTGCGCTACCAGCTCCTTGATGCGAGCGACATGATTGGGCGCGAGGTCGGGGCGCATCTCGATCGTCACCGTGCCCTGGCTCGTCTCGAGCACCAGCGTGTTTTCGGAACTGCTCATTTGATCTCCCTCTTGGTCGTTTTGTCGGTGGGCACCATCGCCGGGTGAACCCATTCCTGCCGCCTCCATTTTCCTGCCAGTGCGGCAACACGAATAACTGGCACCGGGCCGGGCGAACCGGCGTCCACTTCGCCGGAAAATGCTCAGTGCAGGTCGGCCGCAACCTGCATGCGCGCGATCTTGTCAGGGCGCCTCACCACGCCGTTCTGCGATCGGGGCAGCGGAATGCGGCGAGCGCGCTCAAGATCAACGTTGCTGCTTCCGGGTTGCTACTTCTCAATGGAAGCCTTCTTGATGTAGTCCATCTGCGGGAAGTCTCTTTGGAGATACGCGTTTCCTTCTCGCTGCAACCGTCCTTGGTCCGGCCCGCGGCCGCGCGGTGCGCCCTCGCCGTATCCACTAAACAGCGAGTCGACGACCTTCATCCCCGAGATGACTTTGCCGAACGGCGCAAAGCCCTGTCCGTCAAGCCCGGCATTGTTGGCGAAATTGATAAAGACCTGGGTCGTGCGTGTATCGGGGCCTGCGGTCGCGAAGGTGATGAAGCCGCGCTTGTTGCTCTGCTTCACCGGGTCGTCCTTGATGCGCGCCTCGCGCCATCGTGCCGAAAGCGCCGGATCGCCGTTGATGCCGAACTGAACCATAAAACCGCTGACGACCCGGAAGAAGCGGACATTGTCGTAAAATCCGTTCTTGACGAGATTGTAGAAGCGGTCAGCGCCGTTTGGCGCCCAGTCGCGATGCACCTCGACAACAAACACGCCCTTGCTGGTGTCGAACTTAACCTTGTACGTCGCGGGTGCTTTCTCCGTCAGCGCGGCAGGATTTGCCAATTTTGCCGGCTGGCTGATTGCCGGCGTGGCGAATAAGGACAGCACCACTGCCACCCCCATGAGGGTACGAGCCTGTGTGATCATTGTTGCCCTGCTGTTGTTCATGTTGCGAGGTGGATCGGCGCTCACCCACGAGGTTCGTTGATCGCGGATCTTGGCTTACGCTTTGCAGGCCTTGGCTTACGATTTAAGGTCGTGCTTTCGCGGTGAATTTAGCTTTCAGCCGGACGGCGACCGATGCCGGCACGAAAGCTGAAACGTCGCCGCCCATGCCGGCAATCTGGCGAACCAGTGTGGCGGTGATCGGGCGCACCAAAGGCGAGGCGGGCAGGAAAACGGTCGCGACATCCGGCGCCATCGCTTCGTTCATTCCGGCCATCTGCATCTCATAGTCGAGATCGGTACCGTCGCGCAGGCCGCGTATCAACAGCGTCGCCCCGGCGCGACGCGCAACCTCGACCACCAGCCCATCGAAAGTGATGCAGGAGATCTCGCAGCCTGCGCCTTGCGCCACCGGGCTGCACGTCTCCTGCAGCATTGCCAGCCGTTCCTCAGCGGAAAACAACGGCGCTTTCCCCGGATGAACGCCGATCGCAAGGACAAGCCGATCGACGAGCCGCGCGGCGTGGCGCACGACGTTGACATGGCCATTGGTGACCGGATCGAAGGAGCCGGCATAGAAGGCAGTTCTCGGCATCGGCGGGCGTCTTAACCCGTTGCTCCCAATGCCGCAAGGGCAGGTTCGCCTGCCTTTCCTGCCACGCCGGAAAGGTTAAGCCGGAAGCGCGCCGCGCAGCGCCACCGCGCCGGCATCGGCCGACAGACCGGCACTCCGCCGGGGGGTGACGCCTTCCCCCGCGCGATGTTGGCCGTCGGCAATATCGCGTTTCGCCAGCGCATCGATATCCCGGTGCGCAATGCACCAGCGGTCACGCCCGAGAGCCTTGGCTTCATAGACCGCAATATCGGCGGCCTTCAGGACCTGCGCAAAGGTTTCGTCCGCGTTGCGCATGGCAACGCCGATGCTCACCGTGGGCACCGTCACGTGGTCGTATTTCGAGCATTCCAGCCGCCGCATGGCCTGACAGAGTTTTTCCGCGAGCGCGACGGCACCACCGGCATCCACCCCGTGGGCAAGCACCACAAACTCCTCGCCGCCGATCCGTCCGACGAGGACGTGGCCCGGGTGTTCCTGCAAGGCCTCCGAAACGATGGCATTGGCGACCAATTTCAGAACCCGGTCGCCGTTATCGTGGCCGCAACTGTCGTTGATCCGCTTGAAGTGATCGATGTCGACCATCATCACCGCGATATCATCTTTATCCGCGGCCAGTGACGAGAAAAGGCTGGTTGCCTGTTCGAGGAAACAGCGCCGGTTGGCAAGGCCGGTCAGTGAATCGGTCCGTACCAGCCGCTCGAGCTCAGCGCGTGTCTGGTAAAGGCGCAGATTGGCGCGCACCAAAGGAATGACAAAAATCGGCACGCCCATCACTGGCACGGCAACGGCGAAGACCAACTCGAGCTTCTTGTCGAGCAGCATCGCGATGCCCCACGCGATCAGCACCGACACCAGCACCGAAAGCAGCGTGATCAAGATTACCGCACGAACGCCGTCCTTGCACGATCGCACAACCATTCGGACGCACCTTGTCTCCCCCTCTGTGAGCCCTGCGATGAGAAATAAGATGTGTGCAAACAAAAAACACTTATCGAAAAGCATGCAAGTTTATTTTTTTTTAGAAATTCGAGAGAAATTTCGCCAGCAGAGGTGCAACCGCACCGGCGGTGGCAGCGGCGGGTATTCTACACCGACGTACGGAGGCGCGCGGCGATCAGACCGGCCGCCGGACAAGCGACAGCCAGATGCCGCCGCCGATCAAGACGGTGCCCGAGAACCGGCCCAGCAGTCTTGCCCGCGCCGGCGCAATAAACCAGCCGCGTCCGAGACCTGCGGCGATACCCCAGGCGGAATCGAGCGCGGCCGCGACGAGGACGAAGCACACGCACATCACCGCGAGCTGGAACCGGGCGGGCAGCGCGGGATCGACGAATTGCGGCAGGAATGCGGTGAAAAAGGCCGCCGCTTTCGGGTTGGACAGCGCGACAAGAAAACCACGCGACAAATGAACGCGTCTGCACGTCATGGCGGGTGGCGCAGCGTTCCGCCCCGTTTTGCGCCAGAGCCCGATACCGAGCCAGACGAGGTAGGCGGCTCCAGCATAGCGGATGAGATCAAACAGCAGGGCCGAGCTCGCGAGCACGAAATTCAACCCGAACGCGACCGCCGCGATCAGGAGCGCATTGCCGAGGGTGGTGCCGAATACGGTCAGCAGCGCCGCGTGAATCCCATCGGTAGCGCCGGTCGCGACCACGAGCGTCACCACCGGCCCCGGCGTGATGATGAGCACCACCGTCATCATCAGAAAAGCGAGGAAGAGATGGGGATTCATGGAGAAATCCATTATGCGGAGGAGCGCGATGCCTTACGTGAGCGCGCCTGGGCCCGGCCGGCATAGGGATTGACTTTTTCCCGCAAGGTCAAGCGGATCGGCGTGCCGGGGAGATCAAAGTATTCCCGCAAGCCGTTGATCAGATAGCGACGATAGGCTTCGGGCAGGGCGTCGGCGCGGGTGCAGAACAAAACGAAGCTCGGTGGTCGCGCTTTTGGCTGGGTCAGGTAGTTCAGCCTGGGCCGCCGCCCGGCGACCGCCGGCGGCGGGTGAGCGGCAAGCGTCGAGTCGAGCCAGCGGTTGAGCGCAGGTGTCGGCAGCCTGCGGTTCCAGATCGCATGAATGGCGACGACGGCCTGCATGAGGCGATCGAGGCCGACGCCGGTGAGACCCGATACCGCCACCACCGGCAGGCCTTTGAGTTGCGGCAGCCGGTGGTCCGCCTCGCCGCGCCTCTTGGCGATCGCCCCCGGCGCGCCTTCGGTGAGGTCCCATTTGTTGAGTCCAATCACCAGCGCCCTGCCCTCGCGCTCGGCGAGATCGGCGATCCGCAGATCCTGTTCCTCGAAGCTCGTGCGCGCATCGGTTAGCAGCACCACCACCTCGGCAAAGCGGATCGCTTCAATGGCGTCAGCGGCCGACAGCTTTTCGAGTTTTTCCGCGATCTTCGACCGCTTGCGCAGACCGGCCGTGTCGTAGACGAGAAACCTGCGTCCTTCCCACTCTGCTTCGACGGCGATGGCGTCGCGGGTAATCCCGGCCTCCGGCCCCGTCAGCAGCCGCTCCGTGCCGATGAGACGGTTGATGAGGGTCGACTTGCCGGCATTCGGCCGGCCGACCACGGCAACGCGGATCGGACGATTGCCCGCGACACCCTTCGGTTCTGCGCCAGCCGGCATTTCATCGGCCTGCGCTTCATCGGCCGGCAGCTCATCCCCATTCGCGGCTTGCGTGCGCTTATCGGCCGGCACGACCGCACGCACCGCCTCGTAGAGATCGGCCAAGCCGTCGTCATGCTCCGCCGAGATCGCAACCGGCTCACCGAGCCCGAGCGCGAACGCCTCGTAGGCAGCATTGGCTTGGGCCCGTCCCTCGCTCTTGTTGGCGACAACGACGACCGGCTTGCCGGCCTTGCGAACCAGATCGGCAAAGCTTTGGTCAGCCGGCACCACGCCCGCGCGCGCATCGATGAGAAACAGGATCACATCGGCCGCGCCGATCGCGGCTTCGGTCTGCGCCCGCATGCGCCCGAGCAGGCTCGCGCCGGCCGACTCCTCGAGACCGGCAGTATCGACCACCGTGAAATCGAGATCGCCAAGCCGGCCGAAACCCTCGCGGCGGTCGCGCGTCACTCCGGGCTGGCCATCGACGAGCGCGACGCGCCGCCCGACCAGGCGATTGAACAGGGTCGACTTCCCGACATTGGGCCGACCCACAATGGCGAGGGTGAACGTCATGGGCGTATCGACCGGCACAAGGAGCTCTGCTTGATTCCGAAACGGCGATGACACTTAGAGCATTTTCCGGCGAAGTGGACACCGGTTCGCCGCAGAAAATGCGATCACTCAAAGAGAAATCCGGCGAAGTGGACACCGGTTCGCCGCAGAAAATGCGATCACTCAAAGAGAAATCCGGCGAAGTGGACACCGGTTCGTCGCAGAAAATGCGATCACTCAAAGAGAAATAGAGCGAATTCCGATTCCACCTGAACGGAATTCGCTCCGGCGCCCGATTGCCGGCGCGGTTACGCAGCCGATGACCATGTGATCAGCGCTGGAAGCTGCCCGGAGCCGGTGCCGTCGGCCAAGGTGCTGGTGCGGTGCTATTTGGTGCCGGAAAGGCTTGCGGCGCCGTCCGGGTTGGCGCTGCTGATGATGGTGCCGGATTGATCGGCTCGGCCGGCGGAATGGCGGGTTTCCGTGGCTGTTGCGCGGTTTGCCGCGTCTGTCGCTGCGGCCGCGCGGCCGGCTTCTCCTTCGGCGCTTCGTGGGCGCCCGGCTCGCCGGCATCGGCCGGCCTCGCCGTTCGCGCCGGTCGCTGATGGGGTGCCGAATGTGTCTCCGGCGCCGGCTTCTCCGGTTCCTCGGGCTTCGCCAGCTCGGTCGGGTTGGGCTCCTGTGGCTTGTTGTCTCTCAGATATTCAGGGGGGACACCCTGGACGACCCCCGGCACCCCTCCCGGAAACACCGGCTCGCGCTGGCCCGGCAGCTTCTTTTTACGATCGAACATTCCTGTCATGGTGTCTTGCAGGCGATCGATCGTGTCGCATCCAGCAAGGCCAAGCCCCGCCGCCAACACAAACAATGCGAGGACCCCGCGAGCACGAGCGCGCATCAATCTCCCCTTCAGCTTTTGGCGCTTTTACCCGTCAGCGCCATCAGAACATCGATGCGCGCCCGCAGGTCTGCCGGGGCGTCCTGATCGGCGAGCACGGCCTCCGCCCAGCGGCGCGCCGCCGCCATGTCGTTGTTGCGCCAAGCCGAGAGCGCGAGAAGTTCGCGGGCGGTGTGTCGCATCGGGCTATTGGGTTCGGCCAGCGGCTCCAGCCGGCGGGTCATATCGGCGAATGGCGCCTTGTCGAGCAGCACAAAGCCGGCGCGGATCGCCGCAATATCGCGCAGAAGGCGCGGATTGCTGGAATTCGCGGCGACCTGATCGAAGACGGCAATGGCCGCGTCGGCGTCTTTCGCGGCCAGTTGCTCGCCTTCCTGAAGGGTGGCGAGAAGGCGATAGCCCGACGTTCCATCGCTGACGAGCTTCTTGAAGGCGCTCGCGGCTTGCGCGTGCTTGCCGTCCTGCGCAAGCTGCAAGGCAGCATCATAGGCGGCCCCGGTTGTCGCCGCCTTCTTCGCTTCGTACCACTGATAGCCGCGCCAAGCGCCGACCGCAGCGACGATCAGCACGGCACCGATGATGATAAAGAGGCTGTAGCGGTCCCACAGCTTCTGGAGCTGTTCGCGCCGGACTTCTTCGTCGACTTCGCGGAAAATATCGGACACGCGCGTTCTGGCCTTTTCGTTGCCGGTCAGTCTTGCCGAGCGTTTCGAGCACTATTGCGGCGCGCCCGCTGAGCTTCGGATTAAATTCCGTCGCAGGCTTCGCCCGGAAAAATGCTCTAACCCAGTGGCATGGCAAGGACAAGGCGCCCGGCAGGTGGCCATTCCCATCGCTCGCGCCGCCGACCTGGCGACGCCGTCACCGCGCCGGCTTCTTCATCGCATAAACATGGTCCGGGCCGGGGAAGGTTCGATTGCGGACTTCCGCGGCATAGCTTGCCACCGCAGCGTCGATCGACGGACCGAGCTCGCCGAAGCGCTTGACGAATTTCGGCACGCGCGTCGACAGGCCCAGCATGTCTTCGAGCACCAGCACCTGGCCGTCGCAGGCGGGGCTGGCGCCGATCCCGATGGTCGGAATCGGAATGTCCTTGGTGATGCGGGCGGCGAGCGGTTCGGCGACCGCCTCGATCACCACCGAAAAGGCGCCGGCATCGGCGACCGCCCGCGCATCCGCTTCGATCGGCCCCCAGTCGGCTTCATCGCGTCCCTGTGCCTTGAAGCCGCCGAGCGCGTTGACCGACTGCGGCGTCAGCCCGACATGCGCCATCACCGGAATGCCGCGTTCGACCAGGAAGGCGATGGTCTCGGCCATGCGTTGCCCGCCTTCGAGCTTGATGGCGCCACATCCGGTCTCCTTCATCACCCGCGCGCCAGAGAGGAAGGCCTGCTCCTTCGACGCCTCGTAGCTGCCGAACGGCATGTCGATGACGACGAGCGCCTGGCGTGAGCCGCGCATCACCGCATGCCCCTGCAGGATCATCATGTCGAGCGTGACCGGGACCGTGGTCTCGAACCCGTGCATCACCATGCCGAGTGAATCGCCAACCAGGATCACGTCGCAATGCGCATCGGCGATGCGCGCGGTGTGGGCATGGTAGGAGGTCAGCATGACGATCGGCGTGCCATTCTTGCGGGCACGGATCGCCGGGGCGGTGAGCCGTTTGATCTCTGCTTGAACCGACATTGTTCAGATCCCGTGCGCCGGCGTGCCGAAGACAGCGACGCCGATGAC
>Ga0315540_10001468_pt1 | contig 13499 bp, 14 predicted proteins | sample SalMarSW160110MG_FD_203677 | JGI IMG/M metagenome (GOLD analysis project Ga0315540, IMG submission 203677) | Salt marsh sediment microbial communities from the Plum Island Ecosystem LTER, Massachusetts, United States - Salt Marsh Sediment SW1601-10 ... | reverse complement strand
CGCTCGTCGGCCGCTCACATACTGACGACGCAGCCCGCCGTCCAGGTTCCGGTCGAATCGCGCGTGATCTTCAGATCGGTCAATGTCACCCGCGGCTCCAACGCGCCGTCGCGCTTGGCGCGAACCGGCTCGCCCCATGCCGTCCCATAAAGCCGGCGGCCGCGGATCGTCACCGAAAACCGCCCGAACATCATGCAGCGGGCGGCCATTTCATAAATGACGGCATCGAGCCACTCGCCGAGCAGAAGCTCGTCGTCAGGTGCCTCACAGACGACCGTGACCGCAATCTTCGGGTCGACCGGCGCCTTGGTGACAACCGCCGCGAGTGCCAAAGTCGCCTGTTCGAAGGCTTCTTCGAGGTTTCCGCCGTAGCCGCGAACGCGGACATCCTTGCCCTGTGCAAAATGCTCCCATCCGAGATCTTGCGGAGAGGGCTTCAGATCTAACGCACCAACCTGAACTGCAGGGTTTGCCATCGTGCTCTCTCCGTTATCTCGGACAACCCCGTTGTGGCCGGTCCGGACGGCACCACTGGTTCGGTCCCTGTTTCCCCGCGGGCCCCTTGCACGCTGGCCCGCAGGACTTGCACCTCCTCAGGACGAAGCAGCCCGATCGAGGCCGCCCGAAAAGCTGGAGGCGACTGGTTTCGTCGTGTCCGCTACGATCTTCTGGCCGAATGACCAGAAGCCCTTGGTCTGCTTTGCAAAAGTCTCGAATTGCTGATGAGCGAATTTGGTCGACAGCGCGATCATTTCCGGCAAGGAGCGCGCTGCCATCAGGGCCGTCGCGAACTCGAAGCTCGCCGCCAAATTCGCCTGGATCGTTTGCAGAATCTTGCCATGCAGATCGGCGGCGTCTGTCACTGCCACCGAGTAGCTCAGCTCGACGGCGTCAGTCATCGCCTCGGCATTGCCGTAGAGCTTCTCGTATCCTTCCCGGACCTGGCAGATACCGGCTGCAGCCGCCTGCTTGACCCCGTCCGGAATGTCAATATGCGGGGAATGGCGCGACATGACTTCGTCACCACTGGCGATCTGTTGTTCGTTCATGACGATCTCCCTATAACGTTGCGCGCCCCCCAGCGCGCAGGATACGGGATCAGGCGTGTAGCTTTCTCAGCGCCTTGCGATTGCGGAGGATAATCCGCCGGCAGGTCGGGACCGAGATCGCCGACGTGCTTTCCAGCTGCGTCAGCGTGCGCGAAATGGTCTCGATGGTCAGGCCGAGATAGTCGGCGATGTCTTGCCGCGACATCGGCAGGTCGATTGCATCGGCATTTTCCATCCGTTCGGCCATTTCCAGCAGGAAGCAGGCGACGCGCTCCTGTGCGCTGCGGATCAGCAGCAGCATGTGCTCCTGGACGCGCTTGAGCTCCTCCGCGGTCAACGTCCACAGCAGATGGGCGACGCGGTGGTCGGTCTTCGAGAGCGAGATCAAAGCGCTGCGCTTGACGACCAGCATCGTCGACTTGCCGACGGCTTCCGCTGAATAGTGGTGGTTTTCGCCGACGCCGAGGCCAAAGACCTCGCCGGGGAGATAGAAGGCACCAATCTGGCGGCGACCGTCGCTCAAGACCTTGTAAGTGCGCGCCGCGCCGGAAACGACCTGGTAGACATAGTCCGCGGGCTCGCCTTCGCCGAAGATCTCTTCGTTACGGGCATAGGAGATCGGCACGCCCATCGACTCGAACGACACATTTTGCGTCTTATCCGGATCAATCTCTGCCAGCCCGTTCAACGGCTTGGCAAAGCGGAGCGGGCTGATGGTCTGGGCATTATGCATCAGCATGGTTTCTGGCTCCGCCATAACGTACTCTATCTAGTAGATAAACGTATGTGCGCCTGCCTCCTGCGGAAATTCGTGTAGTGTCCCTAAGTATATCCCCGGAGGAGGAGGGCGACTGGCGACTGGGACAGGAGTCCGATGACCGAAACCGACCTCGGTTCGATGCGGATGGGCATGGTGCGCCTGTCGCGGCGGATGCTCCCGGTGCAGGGGCGGTTGCTCTGGTACTGCATCGCCATTGCAGTCGTGGCTGGGGCCTTTGCGTTTCATATCTTCGTCTCGCCGCTAACGACCGCCGAGGCCGATCTCATCTTCATGGTGCCGGCGATTCTCCTCGCCGGGGCGCTGGGCGGGCTCGGACCCGGGCTGGTCGCCACCGGGCTCGGCGTTGCGCTGAACCTGATGGCGGCCGCAACAACGGCAAAGGCCCTGTCCGGTGCCGATTTCATCACTGCCGGCGTCCTTACGGCGATCGGCGTCGGCATGGCGCTGTACGGGGAACGCTTGCGCTTGGCACGCCTCAACGTGGCTGCGCGCACCGAGGATCTGGTGGCGCGAGAAGCCCATCTCCAGTCGTTGCTGGCGACCATTCCCGACGCCGTCATCATCATCGATGAGCAGGGAATCATTCGCTATTTCAGCACTTCGGCGGAGCGCCTGTTCGATTACAGGGCTGACGAGGTGATTGGGCGGAATGTCAAGATTCTGATGCCGCTGCCTTATCGCGCCGCCCATGACGGCTATCTCCGGCGCTATCTGGAGACGGGTGAACCCCATATCGTCGGGATTGGCCGGGTCGCGGTGGGCGAGCGCAAGGACGGCTCGACCTTTCCGATTTCGCTTGCGGTCGGGGAGATGACCTCGAACGGACGGCGGTTTTTCACCGGCTATGTGCGCGACCTGACCGAGCGGCAGGAAACCGAACAGCGCCTCGAGGAACTCCAGGCCGAGCTGGTCCATATCTCCCGGCTGACCGCGATGGGCGAAATGGCCTCTGCCCTCGCGCACGAGCTCAACCAGCCGCTCTCGGCAATCTCCAACTACCTCACCGGCTCGCGCCGGCTGCTTGGGGAGCTGTCGGACGAGAACCTTCGGCGCGTGCGCACCGCCATCGATGCCGCAGTCGAGCAATCGCTGCGCGCCGGCCAGATCATCCGCCGGCTGCGCGATTTCGTGGCGCATCGCGAGCCCGAGAAGCGGATCGAAAGCCTGCGCAAGCTGATCGAGGACACCAGCGCTCTGGCGCTGGTGGGGGCCAAGGAGCTCGGCATTCGCGTGCGGCTCAGATTCGATACGGCCATCGATCGCGTCATCGTCGACAAGGTGCAGATCCAGCAGGTCCTCATCAACCTCATGCGCAACGCGATTGAGGCGATGGAAGACTCCGAGCGCCGCGAGCTGACCGTAACGACCACCGCTCGCGAATTCGATGTCATGGTGGAAGTCCGCGACACCGGATGCGGTATCGCGCCGGAAATAGCCGACCAGTTGTTTCAACCGTTCGCAACCACCAAGCCGCACGGCATGGGGATCGGTCTTTCGATCTCGCGGACGATTATCGAGAGCCATGAGGGGCGTATCTGGGCGGAGGCCCCCCCTGGCGAAGGTACTGCGTTCCGGTTTACACTTCCCACCGTGGTGATCGAGGATCTCGGGGATGTCGGCTGACCCGGTCGTTCATGTCATCGACGATGACGAAGCGGTCCGCCGCTCGTTGGATTTCCTTCTGCAAAGCGCGCATTTCAAGACACGGACCTATGAGACGGCGCTCGCATTTCTCAACACCCTGCCGGACATTCCCTCGGGCTGCCTCGTAACCGACGTCAAGATGCCGGAGATGAGCGGGGTGGAGCTGCTGCGCCATCTGCGCAAAAAGAACTTGCGGATGCCGGTCATCATTATCACCGGCCATGCCGATGTGCCGATGGCGGTGGATGCGATGAAAAGCGGCGCCGCGGATTTCCTGGAAAAGCCGTTTGACGACGAGGTGCTGTTGACGGCAGTGCGGGCGGCGCTTGCTTCGGCGGAGAATGTCAAGGAGCGCGAGAACCAGAAGGCCGAGCTTCAGCGGCGATTTGAGATGCTGTCGAAGCGCGAACGCGAGGTGCTGGAGGGCCTGGTTGCCGGCAAGCCGAACAAGACGATCGCCTTTGATCTCGGCATCAGCCCGCGTACGGTGGAAATCTACCGCGCAAATGTCATGACGAAAATGCGCGCGGTCAGCCTTTCCGAGCTGGTGCGCATGACCATGATCGCCGGCGTGCTCGCCGACAGCATCGCGGGGCGACGTTCCGCGCCGTAGTGCGGTGGTGCTTTTTGAGCCCGGTCAAAGTTTTTTCGCGCGATTGCGCTTTTCTTTCCGTCATCGCCGGATACCGGATGGCACGACCGGAAGGGTCGGTTAGCCGCAACGGTTTATTTTTATGAAGGTTTGTCAAGCCGTGGGAATGACCATGGCGCAAAATGCGCGTAACGCTCATCCGGAGACAGTCATCGTCGTCGATGCCGATGCCGGTCTTCGACATTCGCTCTGGTTCTCACTCGCCGCTGAAGGCTTTGCCGTCGCGACCTACGCGAAAGGCACCGACCTTCTCGGCGTTGGTGAGCTACCCAAGCATGCTTGTCTCGTCGTCGACTATAATCTTCCCGACATGACGGGCCTGGAACTCGTCGCTGAGTTGCGCAACCGTCGTATCGACTTGCCGATTATTCTCGTCACCAACAATCCGAACGCGCCGCTGCGCCGGCGTGCCGAGCAAGCCGGCGTGCCGATGATCGAGAAGCCATTGCTGGGTGACAGTCTGCTCAATGGCATCATGGCCGCTTTCGCATGGAGCGATGGCGGCGCGCCTATTGACCACGGAAGGCGTCGCGAATGACTTTGGCCCGCGAGCGCTGATCGAAGCGCGTGTATTGTTCGGGCTTGCAGGCTACCAATCCGGAGAGAACGACCCTTTGTGTCTCGTTGTCCAGCGCGTATTCGCGGCAATGGCCGGAATCGGCGCGAATCCACATTTTTCCGTATCGCTGCCTTGCTGCTTGTTCTTCACCCGTCCGGAATGAGAATAGGCTCGTCAGCGACGCATAACCCAGCGGCTCTGAGCCCATTTCAAGAAGCACTGCCGCCGTCAGCACGGTGAGGAGCGCATAGGCAATGAGCGCTCCGATTCCAATCTTGCTGTTCTGGGTTTTCGCCATGCACGTAAAATGTGGTGAGTTTAGCTAATAAACTGATAATGGTGCAGCCAGAGGCCGGGACCGGACATGCATTGCCGGCGCCCTGAGAAATGCAACGCATGATTGGAAGGCGAAGCAGACTACGCCTGACGTTAGGTCAGCGCTCCAGCCGCGCCAGCAGGCTCGAAGTATCCCAGCGCCCGCCGCCCATGGCCTGGACCTCCGAATAGAACTGGTCGACGAGCGCGGTCACCGGCAGATGGGCGCCGTTGCACCGCGCTTCGGCCAAGCAGATCGCCATGTCCTTGCGCATCCAGTCGACGGCAAAGCCGAAGTCGAATTTGCCGGCGGCCATGGTCTGATAGCGATTCTCCATCTGCCACGACTGCGCGGCGCCTTTGGAGATGGTCGCGATCAGCCTCTCGATGTCGAGGCCGGCCTTGCGGGCGAAGTGCAGCCCTTCGGCGAGCCCCTGAACGAGGCCGGCGATGCAGATCTGGTTGACCATCTTGGCGAGCTGCCCCGATCCTGCCGGGCCCATCAGCGTGCAGGCCCGCGCATAGGCGGCGATCACCGGCTCGGCTTGCGCGAATGGCGCGTCATCGCCGCCGCACATCACCGTCAGGATTCCATTCTCGGCGCCTGCCTGGCCGCCGGAGACTGGCGCGTCGATCGAAGCAAAACCGCGCTCTTTCGCCACAGCGTAAAGCTCGCGGGCGAGCTCGGCGGACGCGGTCGTGTGGTCGACAAAGACGGCGCCCGACCGCATGCCGGCGAAGGCGCCGTCATCACCGAGCACAACCTGCCGTAGGTCATTGTCGTTGCCGACGCAGGCCATGACGAGGTCCTGCCCGGCGACCGCCTCCCTTGGTGTCGCCGCGCGCCGGCCACCAAACCGGCTGACCCAAACCTCGGCCTTTTCCGGCGTGCGATTGTAGATGGTGACGGTGTGGCCGCCTTTGGCGGCGAGATGGCCGGCCATCGGGAAGCCCATGACACCAAGGCCGAGAAAGGCGACGTTCGCCATAACCAGTCTCCCTGCGATCTGAAGCGCCGCCGGCGGCGGCCCGCTCAGACTTAAATCATCCGGGAGGGCAGCCGCAAATAGTCAAGGACGCGGCGTCTGCCAGCGACTAAGGCGCGCGTAGGCCGCCGTTGACCACACCGCACCAGAGCCTATTTTCGCTTTCATCCTCAACCGCCCACGGAGTTTGGCCCGTCGGGAAGGGAGCAGCCAATGACGATCAGCAAGACGGAGGTTCTTGCGAGCCTCGAACGCGTACGCAGTCCGGACGGCACGCCTTTGCCGCAAACCAAGGCGCTGTCCGAGATCATTGCCGGGGACGGCAAGGTGTTCTTCTCGATCAGCGTGGATGCCGCCGCGGTCAAGGCCTGGGAGCCGGTCCGTGCCGCCGCCGAAGCCGCCGTGAAGGCGCTCCCCGGCGTCACCTCGGCGATGGTGGCGCTGACCGCCGAGCGCAGCGGCGGTGCCTCTGCGAGGCAGACGGCGCCGCCGGGGCGCGCCGCCGCGCCGGGGCACGCGGGCGCGCATGAGGCAGAGCAACTGGCGCCCGGGGTCGGCGCGATTATCGCGGTGGCGTCCGGCAAGGGCGGCGTCGGCAAATCGACCACGGCGGTCAATCTTGCGCTTGGCCTGCGCGATCTCGGCCTCAGGGTCGGGGTGCTCGATGCCGACATCTACGGCCCGTCGATGCCAAGGCTTCTCGGCATCAAGGGGCGGCCGGAGATGGTGGAGCAGCGGCTGAACCCGATGCTCGGCTATGGGCTGAAGGTGATGTCGATCGGTTTCCTCGTCGAAGAGGAAACGCCGATGATCTGGCGCGGGCCGATGGTGATGTCCGCCCTGACCCAGATGATGCGCGATGTCGACTGGGGCGAACTCGATGTCATGGTGGTCGACATGCCACCGGGCACCGGTGATGCCCAGCTCACCATGGCGCAGCAGGTGCCGCTGCGCGGTGCCGTCATCGTGTCGACGCCGCAGGATCTGGCGCTGATCGATGCGCGACGCGGCATTGCCATGTTCCGAAGGGTCAATGTGCCGGTGCTCGGCATCGTCGAGAATATGAGCTATTTCCTGTGCCCGAGCTGCGGCACCCGCTCCGATATTTTCGGCCATGGCGGCGCGCGGGAGGAGGCGGCCCGGCTCGGCGTTCCCTTCCTTGGCGAGGTGCCGCTGCATATGGCGATCCGCGAAAAGTCCGACGCCGGCAAGCCGGTGACGGCGGTCGAGCCCGACGGACCGCATGCGCAGGTTTTCCGCGACATCGCCGCCAAGGTACGCGACCAGCTCGTTGCGCCGGGAAGCGTGCGCACGGCGCCGAAGATCGTCATCGAGGCGTGACAGCCTGCTTGTTTCCACGGTGGCAGGAGGGCAGAGCCGGTCTGGCTAACCCGGCGTCGGGCAGGGATGGCGCGCGCATTCTTCGCGCGCGCAGTCCGGCTCGCGCCCGGGGGCGCGGCGTTTGTCGCACCCCGGAGGTGCTTGCGTGCTGGCTGCTCCCATGCTGTGGTACGGCCTATTGATTTCGCCGCGCGGCCGCGTTGAATAGCCGCCGCCCAACCTCCGATGATCGAAGGAAAGTTCGCGATGAAGAGACGTCAATTCCTTGGCGCGCTCGGCACCGGTGCCGCAGCCGCGGCAATCGCCAAGCCCGCGATTGCGCAGTCGATGCCGGAATTGAAATGGCGCATGGCGTCGAGCTTTCCAAAGTCCCTCGATACGCTTTACGGCGCCGGCGAGGTGATCGTGAAGCAGGTCGCCGAGATGACCGACGGCCGTTTTCAGATTCAGCAATTTGCCGCCGGCGAGATCGTGCCGGGACTGCAGGTGCTTGACGCTGCGTCGAAGGGCACCGTCGAGATGGGCCACAGCGTGTCTTACTACTATGTCGGCAAGGACCCGACCTTCGCGATCGCGTCCTGCGTTCCCTTCGGACTGAATGCGCGCCAGCAGACCGCGTGGCTGGTGCAGGAGGGCGGCACCGAGAAGTTCAACGCGTTCTATAAGAAGTTCAACGTTTACGGCTTCCCCGCCGGCAATACCGGCGCCCAGATGGGCGGCTTCTTCCGCAAGGAGATCAACACCACGGCCGACCTCAACGGCTTGAAAATGCGGATCGGCGGCATTGCCGGCCAGGTCTTGCAGAAGGTCGGCGTGGTGCCGCAGCAGCTTGCCGGCCCGGACATTTATCCGGCGCTGGAAAAGGGCACGATCGACGCTGTTGAGTGGGTCGGCCCTTACGACGACGAGAAGCTCGGCTTCTACAAGGTGGCGCCCTATTACTACTATCCCGGATTCTGGGAGGGCGGGCCGATGGTGCACGCCTATGTGAACCTCGACAAATGGAACGAGCTGCCGAAGTCCTATCAGGCGATCCTGACCAATGCCGGCTATAACGCCACCATCTATATGCTCTCGCGTTATGACGCGCTCAATCCGGGCGCGCTACGCAAGCTGCTTGCCGGCGGCGCGAAACTGCGGCCGTTCTCGAACGAGATTCTCGATTCCTGCCTGAAGGCCACCAACGAGCTGTGGGCTGAGATTTCGGCGAAGAACGAGGACTTCAAGAAGCTCATCACGGAAGTGCAGAAATTCCGCAATGACGAGTTCTTCTGGTGGCAGGTCGCCGAATACGGCTTCGACACCTACATGATCCGCAGCCGCACCCGCGGGTAACCAAAGCATGATCTTAGAAAAGTTGCAGACTTTTCGGACAAGATCATGCGGTCATATCAAGAAATAGGGCGACCGGCGTGCTCACGCGCGTCGGGGTGTCACGCCGGCCGCGCGCCAGCGCTCGACCTCTTCGATCTCGGCCTGTGGGCGCTCGCTCACGATGCGGCGCTTGCCGAGATAGATCGCGCCGGTATCGCCGTCGACCGACACCCAATCGCCCTCGGCGAGCGCTGAGTCGGCGAGCGTCGCGCGGCGCTCATTTGGCGCGATCGCGAGCGCGGCGCAGCCGACGATGCAGGGCTTGCCCATCTGGCGGGCAACGAGCGCGGCATGCGCCGTGCGGCCGCCGACCGCTGTCACGATGCCGGACGCGGCGGCAAAGCCGGCAATGTCAGCCGTGCTGGTCTCGGGGCGGAGCAGAATGACGGGATCGCCGTCCGCGGCCATGCGAGCCGCGGCTTCTGCGCAGAATGCGGCACGGCCGACGGCGACACCGCCTCTTTTTTCCCGACCAGGGTGCGCAAGACCTTGCGGGCCTTGTTCCAGTCGATGAGGAACACGAGCGCCGCGTCAGTGCGTCGAGGCGCGTGGCCGGCGGCGGGTCGGTCCGATGGCGTGCGCGCTGCGCGGCAGCCTGCAATGCGCTCATGCACAACTTGGCACGATCGTTTGCCGTGAGCGCCGACGCGACCAGCGAAGGCAGCAAGATTTCGGTCTGTCCGAGATGCTCGACAATGTGTGTTTTCATCGTTGGTACTGAGCGGATCGATCATCTCCAAGCCTCATGTACCGCCGGCGAAGGTACTGCGCCAGTTCATAAATCTGTCATGTTCGGGGTGGCGTGTTTGGCGAAGCTTAGCCGCGGCGCTGCGGCGGCGATGGGCCGTTCATTTGGCCGGGGCAAGCCAGCGCGCGATGCGCGCCACCGCCTCGGTCATGTCATCCCGGGAGCCGGCATAGCAGAGCCGGACGAATCGGTGGCCTTCATCGGGGTCGAAGTCGAGCCCGGGGGTCAGCGCGACGCCGGCCTCCTCGAGCAGGCGCCGGGCAAAGTCGTGGCTGTCGGCGGTGAAGGCCGAGACATCGGCATAGAGATAGAACGCACCGTCGACGGGAAGGAATTGGTCGAGCCCGGCCGCGGGCAGGCCGTCGACCAGAATGCGGCGGTTGACTTCGTAGCCGTGCTTGACCGCCTCCATCTCCGCGCGTCCGTCGAAGGCGGCTTCCGCCGCGATCTGCGACAGCGTCGGCACCGAGATCGCGAGATTCTGGTGCAAGCGCTCGATCGGCCGCACCAGTTCCGGCGGCGCCACCAGCCAGCCGACGCGCCAGCCGGTCATGCAGTAATATTTCGAGAACGAGTTGATGACGATGATGCGGTCGGAGCAGGCGAGCGCGGTGGTCGCGGGGAAGGCGTAGTCGAGCCCGTGATAGATTTCGTCGGAGATGACGGCGATACCAGCATCTTCGGCGGCGGCAATCAGCTTGGCCAAGGCCTGCGCGGTCATCATCGTCCCGGTTGGATTGGCCGGGCTTGCGACCAGCACCGCTTTGAGCGGGCGCTGGCGATGGGCATCGAGCAGCGTTTGCGGCGATAGCGCAAAGCGCGTATCCGCGCGGGCGCGGATCAGCACCGGCTCGCAGCCGAGCGCGGTGAGGATGTGGCGATAGGGCGGGTAGGCGGGGACGGTGAGCGCGACCCGGTCGCCCGGCTCCAGCAGGGCGAGAAAGGCAAGCTGGAAAGCGGCCGACGACCCGGTGGTCACGACGATGGTCGCGGGATCGACGGCGACGCCGTAAGCCTCGTGGTAATGCGCGGCGATCCGCTGGCGCAGACTCGGGATCCCTAAGCTCTCTGTATAGCCGAGCCGACCTTGGCCGAGCGCCCGGCGCGCGGCTTCGATCGCACTTGTCGGCGCCGGCGCTGCCGGCTGGCCGACTTCCATGTGGATGACATGGCGCCCTTGCTGCTCCAGCCGGGCCGCGGCCGTCATTACATCCATCACCATGAAAGGCGGAACATTGCTGCGGCGCGAGGGCGTCCATGGCGCCTGATTTCGCGCCGGCGGGTCAGCGGGGGAGCTGGATAGACGGGCGACGCCGCTCTGTTGCCGTATTTTTCGCATTCTTGGGGCGAGGGAGTTACCGGGGTTACGCGTCGACCGGGTCGAATCGTTCAACAGCATCCGCGGACAGGCGGAGCAACGCGTCAATTCGAATGAGCGCAGCAATCGAAGCTGTCAAGCGCAGGCTTGGAAAGCTGGCATTTCGTGCCGCCGCGATCGTCGTGGCGGGCGCGATGGTGCTGGCCGGCATGCCGTTGCCATCAGTCGCGCGCGGTCGCGGGGGGCTTCCGATCATCCGCGATGCCGAGATCGAGCAGCTTCTGCGCGATTACACCAAGCCAATTTTTGCTGCCGCGGGGCTAACCAAGCAAAACATCCGCGTCGTGATCATCCGCGATCGCGCCTTCAACGCCTTCGTCGTCGACGGGCACCGCATCTTCGTCAATGTCGGAGCCCTGCTCGACTCGAAGACGCCCAATCAGCTCATCGGCGTGCTTGCCCACGAGACCGGCCATATTGCCGGCGGGCATCTGAGCAAGCTGCGCATGGAGCTTGCTCATGCGCAGACCATCTCGATCCTCACCATGCTGCTCGGGATCGGCGCCACCTTCGCCGCCTCGCGCGCTGGCAACGCGGTTGGCGGCAATCCCGGCTTGGTGGCGTTGGGAGCACCGCAGTCGATGCTGCAGCGCTCGCTGCTCGCCTATCAGCGTCAGCACGAGGAACAGGCCGACCGCGCCGGCGTGAAGTTCCTCACCGCCACGCACCAATCCGCCAAGGGCATGTACGAGACCTTCAAGCGCATGGCGGGCGAGCAGCTATTCATGGCGCACGGCGCCGATCCCTATCTGCAGTCGCATCCGATGGCGCGCGAACGACTTGCCGCGCTCACCGAGATCGTCAAGACGCCATACTGGGACAAAAAGGATCCACCGGAGCTGCAGCTCCGCCACGACATGATGCGGGCCAAGCTCTATGGCTTTCTCGATAATCCAGGCACGGTCGCGCGCCGCTATCCGCTGAGCGACCAAAGCCTCCCCGCCCGCTATGCCCGCGCTATATCGGGCTACCTTCACGGCGATCTCCGCAATGCCCAGGCCCAGATCGACGCCCTGATCCATTCGCAGCCGAACAATCCCTATTTTTATGAGCTGAAGGGGCAGGCGCTGCTTGAAGCCGGGCGGGCGCGCGAGGCGATTCCGCCGCTCCGCCATGCGGTCGCCGGCGCACCCAATCCGCTGCTCATTGAGGTCCTGTTGGCGCAGGCGCTGATCGCCACCAATGATCCGAAGCTTGCCGATGAGGCGGTCGCCTATCTGCGGCGCGCGGTATCGTCCGATCCCGATATCGCGGACGGTTACGCCCAGCTCGCAATGGCTTACGGCCGCAAGGGCGACCTCGCCCAGGCCGACCTCGCCGCGGCCCAGGCGGCATTCCTGCGCGGCGACCAGCGGACGGCACGCCAGTTGGCGGCGCGCGCAAAGGGGCGCTTCCCTGTCGGCTCTCCCGGCTGGGTCAAGGCTGAAGATATTCTTGGCTACAAGCCGCCGCGCGGGCCAGGGCCGCGGCGTGCCGGACACTAGGCCGTTGCGGCGCTGCAACTGCCGGACCGATCCGCCGGTAGGAGCAGTTCGCCTGCGGAAAACAGACTATAGAGGGAGAGACAGGGCGAATCCGATGGGCCGTCAAATCGGGTCCGCACCGAGCACCCGCCGATAGGTCAGGCTGGAGTTGGCTCCCCTTCGTCCTGTATGACCGTAATGACGACGGCGAGCCGTTGAGCTCGCTGGGAAATATTCGAACCGAGGATTGAACGCAATGCTTCTCCGCCGCCTGATCGTCGTCGCAAGCGCTCTTGCTCTTGCGGTTTGCGTGCTTACCGCCAGCCAGCTCTCGGCCGCGGAGAACTCCTTCTCTGCGACGCAGCGCAGTGAGATCGAAAGCATCGTGCGCGGCTATCTCCTGCGCAATCCCGAGCTGTTGCAGGAGGTGCTGGCCGAGCTCGAGAAGCGCCAGTCGGCCGCCGAGGCGGCAAAAGCCAAAGCCGCGGTCAAGAACAGTGCGACGCAGCTGTTCAACTCACCGCGGCATGTGGTGCTCGGCAATCCACAGGGCGACGTCACGCTGGTGGAATTCTTTGACTATAACTGTGGTTATTGCAAACGGGCGCTCAGCGACCTCGTCAACCTGATCAAGGAAGACCCCAAGCTTCGCGTGGTGCTCAAGGAGTTCCCGGTCCTCGGCCAGGGCTCTGTCGAAGCCGCGCAAGTTGCGCTTGCGGCCCAGATGCAGGACGGGAGCGCCAAGAAGTACTTCGACTTCCACCAAAAGCTTCTGGGCCAGCGCGGCCGAGCCGACAAAGCGCGGGCGCTCGCGGTCGCCAAGGAGGTCGGATATGACGTTGCCCGCATCGAGCGTGACATGGCCAGCGATAGCGTGCGCGCCGCCATCGCCGAAGACATGAAGCTCGCCGAAGCCTTGGGCCTCAACGGCACGCCGAGCTATGTGGTGGGCGACGAGGTGGTGATCGGAGCCGTTGGCCACGATGCGCTCAAGCAGAAGGTGAGCTGGTCCCGCTGCGGTCAGGTCTCCTGCTGAGCAGCCAGGGTAGCTACATGCGCCGTGGCTTTCTCAAGCGAATTCCGTAGAGCGCGATCGCGTGAGGTTGAATCGACCGCGCTCTTTACCTCCTTGTTTGGTCGCATGATCTTTTCCGAAAAGTCTGCATCGCCATTGGGCTGTTTGCGCGACACGTGCCCCTTGGACCCGTT
>Ga0315540_10001467_pt1 | contig 13505 bp, 13 predicted proteins | sample SalMarSW160110MG_FD_203677 | JGI IMG/M metagenome (GOLD analysis project Ga0315540, IMG submission 203677) | Salt marsh sediment microbial communities from the Plum Island Ecosystem LTER, Massachusetts, United States - Salt Marsh Sediment SW1601-10 ... | reverse complement strand
CCTGGTTTCCTGTCTCGCTGAGCGGCCCCTATGCCCGCTACCTGCATCCGGCGGACGCGCTGCAATGGCGCCGGCTGGCGGCGATGACCGAGGCCAATGCCCCGGACAGCATCCCGGGCATGGCCTTCTATCGCTGGTTCGCGCGCTTCCCGGTACTGCTGCATGAAGGCCCTGGAATGCGCGAATTCGGCGACCTGCGCTTCGGCGCCGGCATGCCGGATGCACCTCCCGCCTTCTCGCTGCGTATCGAGACGAAGCCCGAACCGCGGGCCTGGCTGATCTGGCATGACAGGCATGCCACCCCATTGCACTAGACCAGCATCACCTCGTAGCGCTCCGCATCCCAGGCCTGTGCCTCGCGCCAGTAGAACGTGAACTGGATGCGCGTGCCGGCCGCCATGCCGGTCACCGGCAGTTCGGCCGCATGCACGCCGAGCCCGGTGTCACGGGTATCCGTGTCGGCGACATCCTGCCATCCATCCCTGCCCCAGTGCACCGTCGCGGACGCATGCAGGGCGATGGTCAGGCCGTTGCCGGCGGGCACGTGGCGCGGACGGTAGCGCGGCCCCCAGATATCGTAGTCGATGACCGGACGCCGGCCGCCGTAGCGGCTCCACGTGGCGGCCGGCCGGTCGACCGGGTAGCCGAGCCCGCGGCTGTAACAGAGCTTGATGAATTCGCTGTGCGCCCATACCAACGGCATGGCCGAGCCGCTGGGCCGGCCGGGTTGCAGGCCTTTCTCCGGCATCGGCGCCTCGTCCCACACCTGCTCGGGCAACAGGCCGCCCGGACCGGCCATGGCCATCATCGCCTCCAGATAAGGCATGACGTCCCCGCCAGCCGCCAGGGCGTAATGCCCCCGCTCGCCGGTCAACAGCGGCCAGCCGCGGCCGATGCCGCTGCCGTCGAAGGGGCTGCCGTCGGCCTTTTCGCCGTAGCCGTCGCCGTTGTAGCGGTGCCATACCGGGCCGCTCGGGGTATCCGTCTTCAACAGCGCATCGACGGCGCACAGGGTATCGACGATGCACGGATCATCGGGGCGACGCAGGCCGAAACGCACCAGCTGCAGGAAATCCGTGGCGATCTGCTCATCGGCCGGAAGATCGGGGTCCAGAGCCCGATTCTTGATCAGCACATGCTCGGCCAACGCTCCCTCGTGCACCAGGGCATCGACGGGTGCGGTACGGATATAATACCCGGCGATCCCGAGCCGGCCGGCCAGTGCCGTGCCGCGGGCATAGGCCCAGTCCTCGAGACGGGCGTTCCAGCAATCGGCCAGGCGCAGCGCGAAGTCGCGCGCCTGGCCATCCAGAAACTGGCTGCCTTCGACCAGGGCGGCGATGGCGATGGCCAGCGTGAAGGTATTGACGCCCGGATCCTCCTCCCAGCGGTCCTGGCCGGTGGCCGGGCCCTCGCGGGCGATGAAGGAAAGCGCCTTTTGCACCATCGCCCGCACCGGGATCGCATCGAGCTCACCGCAGGCATGCAGCGCCGAGGCCAGCAACACCGGAAAAGCGGCCTCGTCGAGCTGGATGCCCTGCCAGAAGGCCTTGCCGCCGAGCCACTGGTTCTGCAGCCAGTGGCCATCCTGCTGCTGCGTGGCCATCAGGTAGCGCAGCACGTCGCGTGCATCCTCGAAGGCCCGCATCGCCACCATCGCACCCGCGGTCTCGACCAGGTCGCGCGCCCAGACCAGATGGTAGCCACCGCGGCTCTGGCTGCTCTCCCCCCACGGCACCGACAGACTGGCCACCGCCGCCCCGCAATAGGTACGGTCCTGATGCACCTTCAGCACCATGCCGGACAGCGCCAGCATGCGCTGCATGTCGTCTGGCAGACCGGCGAGCCGCGTGTTGCCCAGCCAGGACTCCCAGCTGCGGCATTGCTGATCCCACACCGCATCGAAATCCTCGAGCAGGGCCGAATGGGCCAGCGTGGCCGCCGAGTCCTTGCTGGTGCCGAAGCCGAGTGCCAGCGTGGCGGTGGCGGGCAGCTCCCCCATCAGGGCCACCGCCCCCGGCCCGGCGGCGTCGTATTGCCAGGTCATGCGGCCATGCCGGGCGAAATCCTGCCAGCCGTCGCTCGCTGCAAGACAGCCGACCGAACAGCGCTCCCATGCATCTCCGCCATCCGCCGCGGACGCCAGCAGGGCCAGCCCGAACGGCCCCTGCTCCGCCCACAGCACGCGGCGCCCGTTGTGCCGGCCGACATAGGCCAGGTTGTTCTCGGCATCGTCACCCAGGCGCGCCCCCAACAGGGCATAGGGACGCAGCCCGGCAGCGCCTTCCAGCCGGCAGCGCAGCAGCAGCACATCACGCTGCTGCGACGGACAGACGCGCAGGGAGAAGGTGAAGCGATCGTGACGATGGACGATCTCGATGGCCGGCACCCCCGGCCGCGGCAGCCTGACCTCGTAACGGCCCAGCTGGCGCAGTTCCACCCAGAAGCCGCGATCATCGGCGACGATGAAGCCGAGATCTCGGATCTGCGGGATGTCGATGCGCGGATAGTAGGTCTCGGTGACGATGCCTTGCGCAATGGTGAACCACAGGCGGGCCGAACCCAGGCTGGTACCGACCATGTCCTTGCCGGCGCAGGCCCATGTGGGATAGATGTTATCGGATGCTGGCGCCTGCATGGGATGTGATGGTGCGGATCAGCCGCCCGCCGTCAGGCGCCGGGCGACCCATCGAGAAACTCCAGATCCTGCCACAGATGGGTCGGATGGCCCTCGGCGTCGCGAAAGCGCAGGTTCTGCTGTCTGGGCACCATGCGATGGGCCCGACCATAGCTGTCCTCCTGCACCTCGGAACCATCGAGCGCCGACAGGATCATCAGATCCTCGTCGAGCACGATGTCGGTAATCTCGTACATCTGGCCAAGATAACGAACCTGGCGGCCGATCAGCCCCCGCAGCGCCTGCACATCCTGGATCAGCTTCTGCAAGGCCGCCTGACTCATGCCTGTCTCCTACTTGACGATTACCGCCTGTTCATCGATCACCATAGAAAGCAGGGGCGTTGCCGTCAATGACGGTCGCCGTGACGCCCCCGCCGCCACGTACTAGGCTTGCGCAAACCCATGCACCCCATGTAAAGGAGAAGGACATGCACGAGGCATGGATATCGCTGACGACCACCAGCCCGCTCGGCATCCCGTTGCTGCGTTGGGCCGCGGCGTTGGTCGTGCTGTTCGTATTCGTCGTGGCCCAGCGCGTGGTCATCCGCACCTATCACCGACTCACGCAGGCCCTGGCCGGGCACACCGAGAGCCGCCTGGACGACCTGTTGTTCGAGGCGGCCGAGAAGCCGGCCTACTGGCTGATCCTGCTCATCGGCATCCTCGCCACCGTGCACGTGCTCAACCCCCCCAAAGCCGATTTCCCGCTGTTGGGCCCGATCGACCACGGCGTGCGCATCGCCGCCATCGTGCTGACCATGTGGTTCCTGTGGCGATTGATCGAGGGCGGGGCGGCCCACCTGACCTCCCATGCCACCCGTGCCGAATCGTCGCTCGACCTACAGATCGTGCCCTTCCTGGCCAAGACCCTGAAGGCCTTCCTGGTCGTCACCGGCGTACTGGTCATCGCCCAGAACCTCGGCTATTCGATCTCGGGGCTGATCGCCTCCCTCGGCATCGGAGGCATCGCCGTGGCCATGGCGGCGCGCGACACCATCGCCAACATCTTCGGCTCCCTGATGATCCTGATCGACCGCCCGTTCTCCATCGGCCACTGGATCCGGACCAAGGATTTCGAGGGGGTGGTCGAACAGATCGGTTTCCGTTCCACGCGCATCCGTACCTTCGCCAAGACCCTGGTCAACGTACCGAACTCGATCCTGGCCAACATGGTCATCGACAACATCGATGCCATGCCCAAGCGTCGCGTCTCAATGCGCATCGGCCTGACCTACGATACACCGCCGGCCAAGCTGGCGGCCGCCATCGAGGGCATCGAGGACATCCTGAAGGGCCATATCGGCATCGACCAGGAATTTTCCCTGGTCCGCTTCGACGAGTTCGCCGATTCCTCGCTGTCGATATTCCTGTACTACTTCACCAAGTCGACGCACTGGGACGAGCACCTGCAGGTGCGCCAGGAGGTGAACCTGCAGATCATGGCCCTCTTGGATCAGCTCGGCCTCGAGTTCGCCTTCCCGACGCGCACCGTGCATATCCAACAGGACATTGCGCCGCGGACCACCGCCCGGCGCAAGGCATAGGCCCCGTGCAGCGGATGCTGATCATCCTCGGCGCGGTGCTGCTGCTGGCGGGGCTGGCCTGGCCGTGGCTGTCCCGGATCGGCCTGGGGCGTCTGCCCGGCGACATCGTCATCGAGCGCGACCATGTCCGCTTCTATTTCCCCATCGTCACCAGCCTGCTGATCAGCCTGATCCTGAGCCTGATCCTGTGGCTGTGGCGTAAGTAAGGAGGCTCCTCACAACGCCAAACCGTGTCACACGCAAGTGTGCATTGGCTCACATCCGCCGCTTACCCGCACCGCTTACCGTGGCCGCGTGGACGGCACGGGATGCCAACCGGTACCCGCCCGTCCGCGGGACTCCAATCCCAGGATTGGCGTAAAGGAGACCATCATGAACACGCGCTCGAAGACAACGCTCGTTGTGAACGCCCTCGCCCTTGCCGGCATGCTGCTGTTCGCCAGCCAGGCCGCCGATGCCGCATCGACCCAGTCCCCCTCGGTCGACACGCCGACCACGGCCAACGCCCCGTCCCCGGCGAACGTCCAGAACACGCCGACGATCGCGGACGATGCCACGCCGGACGTGGCCGACGCCCATGAGGTGGAGGATGCCGGCGACATCGCCGATATCGGCAACCAGGATATCGAGACCCCGGACGTCGCCGAGGTCGAGGTTCCCGAGTTCGAGACCCCCGACTCGAACTAGGCACCGGGATCAGGCACCCTCCGGCATGCAGGCCGGGGGGATGCCATCCCCCCTTTTCCACCATGACACCCTGTACTATGTTCCGCCCCGTTCCAGCGCCAAGGCAAGGAGATGTCCGATGCTTCCAGTAAAGACCCGTTCGAGCGGTCTTCGTATTGCCGCCTTTTGTCTCAGCATGCTCACCGGCCTGCTGATCCATGCCCCCGAGGCCGCGGCCAGGGACGGCATCACCGCCAGCATCACGCCGTCGTACTACAGCGGCAACTACGGCACCAATTCGACGACCGACATCCTCTACATACCGCTCGACGTCCGGGCCCAGACAGGCGATCTGACGCTGAAGGCCACCATCCCCTATATCCGCGTGCACAGCCAGGGCGCGGTGATCGCCGGCGGCGCCGTTGTCGGCAACACCGGCGGCCAGCCCACGACCCGCAGCGGCCTCGGCGACATCTGGCTGGAGGCCCGCTACCGCATCAAGCTGGACAACAACGGCAATTCGGTATCTCCCTACGCCAAGCTCAAGCTCGGCACGGCCTCCCGCGCCAAGGGCCTGGGCACCGGCGCCAACGACGTGGAGTTCGGCGGTCGCTTCCGTACCCGCATCGGCGCCCGCACCTTCCCCTTCGCCCAGCTCGGCTACCGCATCCACGGCCAGGCCGCGGGCATCGTGCTCAACGACATCCTGACCTACCAGGCCGGCTTCAGCTATCTCGTCAATGCCGACAACATCGCCACCCTGCTGTATGCCGGCCACGAATCCTCGCAACCCGGCCTGGCCGCAGCTTCGGAGATCATCGGGGCCTGGAATGTGCGGGCGGCACGCAATACCGATCTGCAGGTCTTCGCCCTGCTCGGCCTGAGCAGCGGCAGCCCGGATTACGGCGGCGGCCTCAGCTACTTGTACCATTTCTGAGGTCCGGCAATTTTCCAAGACGGACCGCGACGGCGAACTTACCAAACGGGGTGGAGGCCGCTAGCTTCGCGCGGATGAGCAACATGATCGATGCCTATGTGGACGGCGCCTGTTCCGGCAATCCGGGGCCCGGCGGCTGGGGCGTGCTGCTGCGCACCGGCAGCCACGAGAGGGAGCTGTACGGTGGCGAGGCCGCGACCACGAACCAGCGCATGGAGCTCACCGCCGCCATCGAGGCGCTGAAGGCCCTGAAGCGGCGCTGCCGCATCACGATCCACTCGGATTCGAAATACGTGGTGACCGGCATGACCGAATGGGTGCACGACTGGAAGCCGCGCGGCTGGAAAACCGCCGCCAAGAAGCCGGTGGCCAACCTCGAGCTATGGCAACAGCTCGACCGTCTCGCCGCCAAGCACGAGGTGCGCTGGCAATGGGTCAAGGGGCATGCCGGGCATCCGGAAAACGAACGCGCCGACGCCCTGGCCCGTCGCGGCATTCCGGGCGCCGGCACCGATTAGTCCGCACCCGCCGGCCACGTGATCGCCTGGAAGCTGCTGGGACTGGTGATCGTCGCCAACGGCGCGGCGCTGGCGGGTCAGACCCTGTGCGGGAGCCGCTGCGCCTGGCCGCTCGATTTCGGGCTGAAGTTGGGCGACGGCCGCCGCCTGTTCGGCGACCACAAGACCATCCGCGGTGTGACACTGGCCATGGCCTGCACGATTCCCGCCGCCCTGCTGCTGGGCCTGCCGGCGGAGATCGGCGCCTCCATCGCGCTCGCCGCCATGGCCGGCGATGCGGCGGCCAGCTTCGTCAAGCGGCGGTTGGGCCTCGCTGGAGGCGACATGGCCATCGGACTGGACCAGCTCCCCGAGTCGCTGCTGCCGCTGGCCATCGTCGGCCCGGCATACGGCCTGACGTGGACCGGTATCCTCGGCCTGAGCCTGGCCTTTCTCGCCTTCGAGCTCGCCGCGTCGCGGCTGCTGTATCGCCTGCACCTGCGCAACCATCCGTATTGAAGGGCGAGGAACGGCTGCCGGGGAATGAGGCGTGAAATGTGAAGGGTGAACGCCGATGCCCACTCAGCACTCAGTACTCGCACCTTTCACCCTTCACCGCCCCTCAACTGCTGCGCAGCGTATGCAGCGTGACCTCCGGCGGGCAATTGTAACGGACATCGACGACGCTGGAGCCGCAGCCGTTTGAGGTATAGCCGCGCATCGTGTGATGCTGCCAGGCGCCGCGGCAGACCCGTCGCGGCGCCTTGGCGTTGTAGTACGGTGCCCACCCACCGGGCAGACAGACCTGGCCGCCATGGGTATGGCCGCACAGCATCAGATCGAAGCCGGCATGCGCCGCCTGCCGGTAGATCTCCGGTGAATGCGCCAGCAGCACGGCGGCAGCCTCGGACGGGATCTCGGTCGCCGCCTTCTCCAGGTTGTCGACGCGGTAGTAATGCGGATCGTCGATGCCGGCCAGGTACAAGCGCTGACCGCCTCGCTCGATATAGGTGGACTCGTTCAGCAACAGGCGGATATCCATCGCCTCCATCGGCGGCACCATCTCGACGAAGTCGTGATTGCCCAGGATGGCGTAGACGGGCTCCTTCAGCACGGCGCGCAGCCGGGTCAGGGCCTCGATCGTCGCCGTGAAAGGGCCGTAGGTGCGGGCCCGGAAATCGCCGGTCAGCACGCACAGGTCGTATTCCAGGTCGCGTACGCGCCCGATCAGTGCCTCGGTGATGTCCGGACGCATGTCCAGGTGCAGGTCACTGAGCTGCAGGATGGTGTAGCCGTCGAATGCCGCCGGCAACCGTGACAGGACGGGCTCATGCCGGCGCAGCTCGATGGCCGCGGCATTGCGCTGGCCGCGGCGGTACAGGCCGGCCAGGCGCAGGATCGTCCGGATCAGCCTGTGGATCGAGAACCAGTTCTCGATATGGAAGAAGTTGCGGCCGCGCCCGAAAATCTGCGTCACATGCTCGCGCTCGATGCCCAGACGCTGGCGCAGGTGCAGCCTGCCCACGCGCGGGGCCAGGCGTTCGTACGCCTCGTCGCTCAAGGCGCTGCCGGCTTCGTGGTGGCCGGCGATGCGGGTGCGGGCTCCGAAGGAACGGGCAGCTGGGGCGCATGCTCCTTGGGCAGCGGCCCGAGGACGGGGCTGACGACCTTCGGCGGGGCGTTGGTGGCCAGCGGCGGCGTCTCGACCAGGCGCAACGTCACCGGATGACCCGGCAACTCGGCCGCCGCCAGATCGATGTCGAGCCTCTGGCCGGTGCCGCGCAGGAACACCTGCAGATGGTCCCCCGGCTGCACATCCTCGGCGACGACGGTGCTTTGCCCCATATCGTCCAGGCCGGTCCGTTCCTGGCAGCACAGATCCATCCCCGACTTGACGACCATGCCCTTGGCATCGGTGCGGCGCAGCGCCGAGGCCGGTAGCCGCACGGCCTTGCCGTCATGCATCACGCGGATCCACACGTCGCGGCGCTGCGGCACCGGGGCGGGAGGCGGCACCTCGCCGGTCTGCAGGAACTTCTCGATGAACCCCAGGTGCGCCAGGTTCAGGGCCGGCGTGTGATGGTCGCCAACGATGGCCACGTTCGGCTCGCCGGGCAGGTAGGCCGAATGGGTGCCGACGACGAGATCGGAACTGGCGAATGACTTGTCGGCGACGAACACGTTGAGCACCTGCACCCCGGCCAGCTCCTCACCCTCGGACCGGTTCAGCTGCCACAAGAAATCGCTGCCCGGCAGCATTTCGTTGGCTTGCAGGTTGCCGTAGGCGCTGACGCTGGCCAGGTCCACCAGCAGCTCGGCGGCATTGGTGCCGAAATGCGGGGTGGACAGGAAGATCACCCGCCGGATCGGCTCGTGCGCATGGTGCAGCAGGTACTCGCGCACGATCAGGCCACCCATGCTGTGCGCCACGACGTCCACCTGCTTGAAGTTGCTCAGGAAACGCTCGAATTGCTCCTCGACGACCTCCAGCGGCGGGTAGCGGGACAGGGCGATGCCGGTATTGTAGGTGAAGAAGTAGATGTCGCGGTGCAGCCGGGCCTTGACCTTTTCCAGCTCCTCGGGTGCCGGCCAGGAGAACTCGCTGCCATTCCAGCCGTGGATCAGGATGATCGGCGGCGCGTCCGGGTATTCCGGCTCCATCAGCTGATCGATGGCGCGCCACTGATTCCACAACTGGGCGGTGGCGTCCTTGTTGCTGGTGGCGCAACCGGCCAGCAACAGCATCGACGCCAGCACGGCCGTTACCCTGAACATTCCTCGCATGGGATCATCCTTGCCCATCGGTGGCGGGCTGCCAAGTGCGCAGGCTTGGCAAGCACGTGTCATTGTGATGTAATACACAAATGAAGTTCCTGTTCGACCTGTTCCCAGTGCTTCTGTTCTTCGGCGCCTACAAGCTGTCCGGCATCTATGCGGCCACAGCGGTGCTGATCGTTGCCTCATTGGCTCAGGTTTGTATCACCCGCCTTCGCCACGGCCGCTGCGAGACCTCGCACCTCGTGACGCTGGCCCTGGTCGTCGTGTTCGGCGGCGCCACGCTGCTGCTGCAGGACGAGATGTTCATCAAGTGGAAGCCCACGGTCATCAACTGGCTGTTTGCCGCCGCCTTCCTGGGTTCGCGCTTCTTCGGGGAGAAGAGCCTGATCGAGCGCATGATGGGCAGTAAACTGACGCTGCCGGCTGCGGTATGGGGGCGCCTGAACGCGGCCTGGACCTTCTTTTTCATCGCCATGGGCACGGCCAACCTGTTCGTCATCTACAGCTTCGACACCGCCACCTGGGTCGACTTCAAGCTGTTCGGCATGATGGGCATGACGTTCGCGTTCGTGATCCTGCAGTCGATCTACCTGGCCCGCTACATGCAGTTCGAGCAGCCCGAAAGCGACTAGGGGCCGAGCCTCTCAAGATTCCGTACAACGGGCCGGGCATTTCCCCGGCCCGTTGGCATTTGACCCCCTGCTTGCCGTGGTGCTGCGGCGCATGCAGAGTGGATTACAGGGAAGATCAGGGAGGACGCATGTATCGACTGATCCATCCGGTGATTCTGCTGTTGCTGGCAAGCCTGGCTACCGGCTGCGCCTCGATGTCGAAAAAGGACTGCGAGAACGCCGACTGGCACGCCATCGGCTACAACGACGGCGCCCGCGGCATCCAGTCCGGGCACCTGAACGTCTACAGCCAGCGCTGCGCCGAGTACAAGATCGCGCCCGATGCCAACGCCTACCAGACGGGCTGGGACCAGGGCATCCGCAGCTACTGCACCAGCGCTACCGGCTACAACACGGGAGCCGCCGGCCTGGCTTACAGCAACATCTGCCCGGCCGATGTGGCCCCGGCATTCTTGGCCGGATACCGCCAGGGCCTCGACCAGTACTGCACACCGGACAACGGCCTGCAGCAGGGACTCTCCGGCTATCCCTACCGCGGCGTCTGCCCCGCCGAACTGGCCCCCGCCTTCCAGCAGCGCTACCGCCTGGGCCAGGATGTGCGCCATGCCCGCGACGTGCACCGGAATGTCGAATACCGGCTGGCGAAGGTACGCCAGGCCCTGGCTGGCGAGAAGGACCCGGATCATTACCACGATCTGCTGGAGGAACTCGTCAAGCTGCGCTACGAGGACGAACACAGCGAGGCCATGGTGGCGGCGCTCACCGCCTGCACGGGCAATGACTGGTTCGAGTCGGGCTTGTCCGACGGCGAGGCGGGCCAGCCCTACCGCGCCACTGAGATCGCCAGCATCTGCCGCAGCTATGGCAGTCTCCCGGACGAGGCGGGCTACAGCCAGGGCTGGAGCCAGGGCAACAGCCATTACTGCACCTATGATTCCGGGGTGTACGCCGGCCAGGGCAACGAGGAATACCACGGTGTCTGCCATGGCCCCGCCTACCTGTTGTTCTGGGGCGGTTATCTGCAGGGTCTTGGGCTGTTCCAGGCCGGCCGCTACGAGGACCATCCACGACCCCAGTATCCCCATGCCGAGCACCGCGAACGTCGGCGCTTGCCGGCACATGAGGAACAGCCTCATCGCCAGGCCGAACCGCGACAGCCGCGTGCAACGCAACAAGGCGGAGCCCAGCCAGCACCATCCCATGCAAAACAACACGGCGAATCCAAGTCGGCGCACCAGAAGCAGAACGACGACAAGAAGCCGAAGGACACACAACACGGGGAGCACTCGGGGTCTGAATAACACAGCGGGAGCGGTCGTATTGGCTCCCGGCCCTGCAGGCCTGAACCACGGATCTCTCCATCATGCGCTGGACGGGTCTGCCCGGCGCATGATGGATGCCGTGAAATCACTGTGAAATCACCTTGTGCGATGGTTCAGGGAACAAGAACCGCCCGGAGGGGGTGGGATAGCGGGGGTTTCCTGCCCATTGCCGGATGGCAGGCAGGCGATCGCGCGAAAGGGACATATGGGCTGTAATATCAACGCAAGACACCTGTGCTGCGCGGGCGCGTTTCTACTGGCCGCCGCGCTGACGCCGTCGCTGGCCAAAGCCGATTCAAGCCATGTGATCCTGGCGAGCAACAACGCGGTGCTGGCCGCATGGCAGCAAACGGCCCAGGCCGGGGAGGCCACGCCGCAACTGGTCAAGCAGGACGATGGCGGCACCACGATCGAATGGCACGGCGGCGCGACGCTGAACAAGTACACCGATACCGTCAGCGGCGGGCCGCTCCTCGCTTCCCAGACCCCCGGCGACTTTTACAAGGCGGACGTCAACAGCGATCTGCGTGCGACGTCTCCGAACGGGGCCATGTCCTTTGCCCAGTTCTCGCTGACCAATACGAACGACCCCTCCGTACTCAGCCAGTACGACACCCAGATCAACACCCTCGTCGTCGGCCGTACGGGCCAAGGCTACGACATCCGTCTCGGCGACACCGCGCTGGACCTGTCACGCCTCGCGGGCAGCACGGCCGGCGTACGCGGCTTGCAGGCCCAGAAACAGCTTGGATCCTCTACCCTCGTGTCGGTTGCCGCCGGCGTGATGGCGCCGAGCTGGGAAGCGCTGGAAAACGCCATCCCCCGCAGCCAGTACCTGCGCGATACCTATGCGGTGAAACTGGAGCAGGCGCTGGGCGAGACGACGCAGCTGTTCGTGGTCCAGGAAGGCTATTCGGACGAACAGAACAGCCTCGGCACCGGCAACGCCTCGCTCCTGGCGGCGGCATCGGCGTCGGTGACCACAGCAGGCTTCAATTATCAGCAGAATGCCCTGAGCGTGACCGGCGAGGCCGCCACCAGCCGGTGGAAAGAGGTGGGGCAGGCCGCAAACACCAGCAGGGCATATGCCCTCGATGCCGCCTGGAACGGCCAAAGCCTTGGCCTCTACGGCGGCTATCATGATACCGGCCTGTACTACACCTCACTTCCGGGGCAGGCCCAGCCCGGGCTGAGGGAAACCTTCATCGGCGGCAACTGGAGCGCCACGTCCTGGCTGGCATTGACTGCGGACATCCGGCGTTCGGAGAACAGGCTTGCGGACACCACCGCATCCGGAACCCCGACCGCCACGACAACGAAGACCGATACCGTGGCCTTTGCGGAAAACATCACCTTCGGCCAGCAGGTTCCAGGGCTGGGGCTCGGCCTGAGGCAATCGTCATCCAATGCCAAGAACGCCGACGGCAGCCACAACAGGATGCTTGAGTACAGTGCCACCGCCACGTATTCCGGCCAGTCCTGGAACTCGAGCCTCGGATACGATCTCAACAAGGCCGATACCCCGGCCACGCCCGCATCGTCGGGCAAAACGGAGACGTGGTCCGCCAATGTGGGGCTGAACTTTCCCATGGGTGGCGACGGGACGATGCCGCCCGTGTGGTCGGGGAACCTGAACATGTCGGGAGCACTGCAGCATTTCATCAATGCCGGCGCCAGCTCCAGGGGCAGCAATTACAGCCTGCAACTGCAGGTGCAGCGAGCGCAGTGGTTCATTCTCAGCGCGAATTACGGCGAAGGCTTCACGACATCGCCCCTGGCCGGGGGCGCGACGGTGCGCATGCGCACCTATATGGTCAGCGCCGCCCATCCGTTCGGCGACCAGAACTCGCTTCGCTTCTACCTGAGCAACACCGGCAACATCGCCGGCGATCCGACCCAGATCTACAGCCAGAAGCAGGTTGGTGCCGAATTGATCTACCAGCTATAACCATGGCATAGGAAGGTTTTGTGAATAAGAAGATCGTCATATTCGCCATAACGCTCGCCCTGATCTCGATGACGCATCGTACCGTCCGGGCCGAGGAACAAGGCAACGCTGCGGTGTCGCCCGCGGTAAACACCACCGCGGCGACATCCCCGTCGAAGGGTGACGGCACATCATCCGAGCCCGTGGCCGATCTGGCCGAAGGCCACAAGGTGCAGCAGGCGCTGGATCAGCTGATCCATGCCTACGAGACGGGAAATGTCAGCCTCATCCAGAGCAGCATCGATCCGACCATGATGGGTTATCAGCGCTTCCTGGACGGTGTCAGGCAGGATACGATCAACTACCGGCAGATCAGGATACACCTGCTCAACACCCAGATCGTCGTGGGCCCGGACGTGGCAGTCATCCAGACCGACTGGGAAAAGCGATTCCTTTCCGCCTCCGGCCTTGCCCCGGGCTTATTCAGCGGCCACAGCATCTTCCTGATGCATCGCGGGGAATT
>Ga0315540_10001464_pt1 | contig 13521 bp, 14 predicted proteins | sample SalMarSW160110MG_FD_203677 | JGI IMG/M metagenome (GOLD analysis project Ga0315540, IMG submission 203677) | Salt marsh sediment microbial communities from the Plum Island Ecosystem LTER, Massachusetts, United States - Salt Marsh Sediment SW1601-10 ... | reverse complement strand
TTTGCCCGCTGGAAGAGACCGAGTGCGCTCTCATCTATCTTATCCACTACGGCCACGCCGGCGCTGAAATCGATTGGTTTCGAAGGATCGTATTCGCGAAGGCTCAAGGATTGAATGTGATCTCGCAGACGGTCGATGAAGATTGTAGCGGCCTGACCCTGGGTGGCTGGCGCAAGGATGACGAACTCGTCGCCACCGTACCTGAAGATGATGTCAGCCTTCCGCAGCCGCGTGGTCAGGGCTGCGCTGAACAAACGGAGCAGGCTGTCGCCCTGTGTGTAACCCATCGTGTCATTGACTGCTTTGAAGCCGTCGAGGTCGATGAGGATCAGCGAAAATGGGAAGCCATAGCGCTGAAAGGCGCTGGTCAGCTGTGCAAGGATCACGTCGAGCCAGCGGCGATTGTACAATCCCGTCAGCGGATCTCGGATGGAGGCCTCCGCCAGACCGGCATTGAGGACGAAGGCGTTCCGTGCCTGGCTTTCCATCATAAAGGCCAGGCCAATGCCCACCACGCTGGCCGCCAGCAGCAAACCGAACATGTAGGCTAACTGGACAGGGGGCAGAGGACGGAGCAGGAGTGATTCCACCATGAACCCAATGATCACGATCGCTGAGGTGGCCGTCGTCTCAAGTACACGCAGACGCAGAAAAGCAAACGCCGACGGCAGGAGCACAAGCAGAGCCTCAAAATGCTGCGGCATGGCGGCACGCGTGGAGAGGTGAATCAATACCACCAAGGCCAGCGAGCTCACAATGAGCCCACCACTCACCACGTAGCCAAGATAGGGCTCAGCCCTCTCCCAGTAGCTGGCAAGCAGCACAAGCAGGAGGATCGGCACCGCGAGGAAGAAGCGTACGGCCCAAAGCGCCCGCCAGGCGTCGGGGCTGTTGACAAGGTCGATGAGGGCGAATATGGCGAACGTGGCGATGCCAATCACCACCCCAATACGTCGAAATCTCAGCGTGGAGCGACCGTATCCCTCGAGGAATCTCTTTTCGACGTCGTCGTCATAGAACTGCAGACTTTGGCGCCGCATCCGATAGCGCGGATCTTCGAGTAGTCCCTCATGGCGGTCCGTCCACTCGACTGGCGACATGCCATCAGAGTCTCGCTCGTGGAATTCCTCTGGCTCGGGCTGATCGTTCATCACCGGATCCTCTGCTTGCCTATCGTTCGCCCGATCGTCGCTCGCTTGACAGGGCTTCAGTGGTCCGAAAGAAGCTGCTCCAGTTGGTCGATGAGTCCTGATAGGTGCGCGAAGGCCGTCTCCACCGGCTCGGGTCGGGTCATATCGATCCCAGCCAATTTAAGAGCGTCAATGGGATACAGGGAGGCACCCGCCTTCAAGAATGATTGGTAGTCATCCACGGCGTCGGAATCGCCGGCCAGGATCGGACCCGCCAGCGCATGCGCCGCCGAAATACCGGTGGCATATTGATAGACATAGTAGTCGGCATACAGGTGGCCATAGGTCGACCAATGCATGCCGTCAAGATCGTGATCGATGGCAACTTCCCCTCCAAAGCCCTCTTCAAACAGGTCGGCCATCAAGCCGATGGCCACGTCGGCTGTCAGCCCCTGGCCGCGCTCAATCCGCTGATGGGTCTCCAGCTCAAACCTCGCCAGAAGAGGCATGGTGAAGAAATAGCGATAGAAATTGGACATCGCTTCTTCAATCAGGGTGATCTTGAAAGCCCGGTCCCGATCACTCTCAAGCAAGTGGGCGCGCACCAGGGCCTGGTGGAAATTCGAGGCCACTTCGGCCACGAAGATCGAGTACTCGGAGTACACATGCGGCTGCGTCTCCCAGGCCAGATACGAGTGCATCGAGTGGCCCAACTCATGCGCCAGCGTGCTCAGGCTGATGATCGTCTCTCCCCAACTCATCACGATGAAGGGCGGCGTGCCCTGCTCTCCAGATGAGAAAGCTCCCGAGCGTTTGCCCGGAGTGGGGTACACGTCAACCCAGCGCTCCTCGAGACAGGCCTTGCGAACCTGGGCCACGTAGGACTCCCCCATCGGGACGAGACCCTCACAGATCATTTCTACGGCGTCCTCATAGGAGAGGCTGGGTTCCCCTCCGAGCAAGGGCGCCCAGGTATCGAAGGGACGGAGTGTGTCGACGCCGAGGACTTCTCGCCTCAGCCGCCAGTAGCGATGCCAGGTTGGCAGATTCTTCCTGAACACATCCATCAGATTGTGAAACACGTCACTGGGGATATTGTTGTCGAAGAGTGCCATGTCGAGTGTGCTCGCATGACGCCTGGCGCGCATGGCGAACACGTTCTTCTTGATGGAGGCCGTGAGATTGTTGATCAGAGTGTTCTTGAACTCAAGGTGACGAGCATGGTAGTTCTCCCATGCCGTCTGCCGCAGCCGGCGATCGTGGCTTCGGAGCAATCGGACCAGCGTACCCTGCGTTAGAGGGTGCTTCTCACCCTGACTGTCCTCCGCCGGAGCGAACACCATGTCGGCATTGACCAGGACGCCGTAGACGTTGGCAATGCTCCCCAGCGGATCGGCTGCCATCCCCAGCAGCTCTTCAACATCCGACGAGCGGATGTGTTCAGCCTGCCGGAAAAGGTCATCGAAGTAGTGTTTGTAGGTTTGGAGGGCAGGGTTTTCATCCATCCATACAGTCACCTGCTGGCGGCCAAGGGACAGAATCTCAGGGATCACAAAGGCCGTCGCCGCCAGATACTGAGCATACGCAGTGTTGGCTTGACCATTCATTGCAGCTGCAGCCTGGTCGGCGGTATCGACGTTGTGACACATGCTGGCGTAGACGGTGACGTGGCCAGCGCGCATATGAAGCTGATCACGCAAGGCAAGAGCCTCGGCCAAAACCCCCGAGCCTTCAGCCAGCCTCCCCTCAAGCGCCTTGAGCTTGACCAAATCGGCGATCAGGCTGTCGAGCGCCGCTTTCCAGGCCTCCGGATTGGCGAAGATGCTTTCAGGGTTCCAGCGATACCGGGCGGGGACATCGGCCCGAGATGAATACGATTGGCCGGGCACGGACTTCACTCCTGGTTAGAGTCGGGGAACAAGAATTCCTATCCAGCATATGCCAAGCTGGCCGCCAGAACAAGCAAACGCCATCCCGGTCCCGGCGCCCAAATGAGGCGCTTGGCAGCTAGCCCCAGTCCCGCTGCGGATCGAAACGGCGCTGGCGTTTCTTGGATGCATGCCGTCTTTTGCTTTCTAATCGACGGGCTCTGGCTGATTTTGAGGGTCGTGACGGACGTCGGGGTTTCGGGGGCGAGGCCGCGCGGCGGACCAACTTCACCAGCCGGGCGAGCGCTTCCTGGCGATTGCGCGCCTGGCTCCGATGTTCACTCGCCTCAATCAGAAGCTGGCCATCCTTGTTGAGCCGCTGGCCCGCCAATCTGGCCAGACGCTCTTTGACGGCCGGCGGAAGGCCCTGGCTCCCCATCGCATCCCATCTCAGCTGGGCGGTGGTGGCGACCTTGTTGACGTTTTGGCCCCCGGGGCCCGACCCGCGCACGAAGTGCCAGGTGAGTTCAGATTCGTCGATGTGAACGTCTGGCGTGATCTCGATCATGGGGCAAGCTTATCACGGCACCGTCTCGGCTTTTGTGAAAGATTTCACAATTCCCGGCTGTTGGGCAGACTCATTCTTCTGGCCCGGGCTCGACATCGATCAGACTGCTCAACTCACCGGCCAGGGCGAGTTGGGCATGGCCCGCCTGGACCACGGTGACCGGCGCCTGGGCGAGCACTTCGATCATTTCGCCGACGGCCAGACCGAGCGCCTCCAGTCGGCGACGCTTGCCTTGCGGAAGCCGGGCCAGGTTCAGCACCCTCACTCGCCTACCGGGCTGCACGGCCCGTAGGTCCCCTCGGATGGCTCGAGCGTGACGGTGATGCTTGCGGCGACGCCGACCACCGATCGCCCGGGACATCCAACCCGCCAGCTTCGAACCTGCTGGGTCAACCGTGGTGTATCCACATGCAGGGCAGCACGCCAGTCGGCAGCCCGAGCCCAGAGGGCATGTCCCACAGGCCGGGTTGTCCATTGGATCGTAGCGCGTGCCGCACATCGGGCAGTCCATGTCTGCCATCTCAGGCTCCCCAACCCAGGCTGAGTAGGATCACACGCAATCCCCCGCCAACAGCGATGGCCAGGGGGAAGATAAATGCGAGCAAGGCGACCGTGGTCCGCCAGCCGCGCTCTTTGACGATCATCAGCACGCTGGCGACACATGGAACAAACAAGGTGATGGTCACCATGGCCACCAGCACCTGCAATGGGCTCATCAACCCCTGTGCCTGGAGCGCGTACAGGCCGGCAGCGCCAAAGTCTCTGCGGAAGAAACCAAGCACGAGGGCCGTCGTCGCCTGCGGGGGCAAACCCAGCCAGCCTTCCACCACCGGCCGCCCTGCCCGTACGATGGACTCGAGCACCCCGGTGCGGTCGAGCAGGAACACGGCCAGGGAGCCCAACAGGAACAGAGGCACGACCTCCCGCGCATACCACTCCAATCTGGCGGCCGTCTTGGCCAACAAGAGCCGCCATTCAGGAAGACGCAAGGGCGGGAGTTCGAGCATCAGAGGGGATGGCGAGCCCGGCATGAGTCGACTCGAAAGCCAGCCGACGGCGAGCATGACCCCCAGTACAACCAGACCCCACACCGCCACAGCCCCGGCCGAGACAGCGGCCAGCATGCCCATCACCACACCCAGCTGAGCTGAACACGGAACAGCCAAAGCAAGAAGCAGAATTGCCAGCGTGCGCTCCCGGCGAGTTTCGAGGATGCGCGTGGTCAGCGTGGCCATGGTCACACAGCCTAGCCCAAGGACCATGGGCAAAACGGCTTTGCCATTCAGGCCCATCCGCTCAAACCAGCGGTTGGTGAGGACGGACAACCTAGGGACATAGCCGGAATCCTCGAGAACGCCGAAAGCCAAGAAGAAGGTGGTCACGATCGGCAAAATGAGCGCCACGGCATAGGTCATGCCCATCGTCCACAGCCCATACGGCCCCACCAGCAAGTCGATGATCCAGCTGCTGCCAAAGATGCTCTGCAGCAATCCCCCCAGCCAGGGATTGATCAGGCCGCCAAACAAGCCGCCCTCGAGCCAGCCCACAAGCGTCCCGGCCCCGAAGACGCCCACGAAGCCGAACATCCCCAGCATCACCAACGCCAGGATGGCCAGTCCCCAGATGGGATGAATCGCGTATCGGCCAAGCCTTTCACCCAACCCGAAGCCCGAGCCGCCGGTGTCACGGCTGACAACGCCGGTCAGTCGTTCAGCGAACGCCAAACGGGCGTGCAAGATGATATCTTCCAGAGGTTCGGCGTAGACCCCCTGCGCTTCTGCACGGATTTCCAGCATTCTGGCCATCTGCTCCGAGGGCAGCCTTTGGCGGAGCCATTCGTCTGCCGCGGCATCCTGGGAGAGCCACAAGACGGCCAGGGCCCTGGCTGCCATCGGGCCCGGAGGCACGAGGCCTGCCAGATCGGCCACAGCTTTCTCGACGACCGGGGGATAGACCACCTTCGGAACAGGGCTGCGCGCTTTATTGACCGCCGCCACCACGTCTGAGACACCCTCGCCGCGCACCGCCTGGGTCGGCACCACCGGAACCCCCAGCCAGTGCTCCAGCGCAGCGTAGTCAACCTCCAGCCCGAGGGTTTCGGCCTCATCCGTCATGTTCAACGCCAACACCACCGGCGATCCCATTTCCAGCAGATAGGAGGTCAAGAACAACGTGCGCCGCAGATGTTTCGAGTCGCCGACCTGAACGATGGCCCGTAGCGGCTCGCGGAGCAGGACCTGGGCCGTGACGCGTTCATCTTCCGAAATCGACGGCAGACTCACCAGACCTGGCGTGTCGATGACCATCAGATCCGGATCGGTGCGTGATGGGGCACGATGAACCTCAACCGTCGTGCCTGGATAGTTGGCGATCTCGGCCAGGCTGCCGGTGAGCCGCTTGAAAAGGGCCGATTTTCCAACGTTGGGCTGCCCAATGAGAGCCAGCAAGCCGGATCCCGCACCGCCTAGCCCGCCGATGGGATCGGGTTCAGAGGTTGTGTGGCAGCTTGCCATCAGAGGGCGGCTTCCGACTCGGGCGTTGGCCGAACGAGAACATGCGCCGCAACCGATTCGCCCACCACAACCGTCTTGTTGCCCAGCGCCAACACCAGCGTCCCGTCCAATTCCTCCTTGCTTTTCAAGGTAACCATGGCTTGTGGCCACAGCTCTCGGGCCGCAAGGTAGGCCAAGATATCGGTTCGCTCGGGCCGGATGCGCTCCACCACAGCCGACTCACCCACCGCCAGTTTCGTCAGTTCTTTGCCTTCGATGGGCACGGCCCCCGGCGTGTCAGGGATGGGATTTCCGTGGGGACAGAAGGCTGGCTGGCCCAACCAATCAGCCAGGGGCTCCGTGACGGATTGGTCCACGGCGTGCTCTAATGCGCAGGCCAGGTCGTGGACTTCGACCCACCCGATACCCAACCTGCCATGAAGAAAGCATTCCCATAGGCGGTGTCTGCGAAGGACTTGCTGCGCCCGGCTGGATCCCAGCGGCGAGAGGCGAACGCCGCGGTAGGGCATGTGCTCGAAGAGGCCTTCCGCCTGCAGGCGGTGCACCATTTCGGTCGCCGACACAGGCGAGATATCCAGCTGGCTGGCTACGGCCGAGATTGGGACAAAGTCCCCGGCGGCCGCGAGCTCAAACACGGTCTTGAGATACATTTCGACGCTTTCACTCAGCGCGTCGGATCGAGCTTGCGTTTCGGTCATGTCTAGCGCCCAGTCACGATTTTTTGGTTACCCCAAGAATAGCTTTTCGGGCCAGCCTTAACATGTGCCAAACCGCCTGTCCATGCCTGACGAAGATCACCTTCAGCCTTGACGGGCCGTGATAAGATGCCCTTCCTCAAGTGCATAACTCGGTTCAGAGAGGTCATGGATGGCCGACGCTCACCAAAGCAGTCAACCCAGGGCCAGCAGCTTGAGTGGTTTAGGCCGCTCCAGGCTCATGAAAAAGCATCTCATCCTTCCCCCCGAACACGGCGCTTGGATCTGGTTGGCCGGACCCTTTGTGGTGGGGGCCGTTGCTGGCAAATCGTGGTCTTTGGACATCCTGCTGTGTGGCGCCACGGTGCTGGCGGCCTTCTTCGCCCGCCAGCCGGTGACCTTGCTGGTGAAAATGATAAGTGGACGCCGATCGCGCCGAGAACTGACGCCGGCCTTGTTCTGGCTGGCCGTGGATGGCAGTCTTGCCGCCATCCTGGCCGTCACGCTTGCCTTACGTGGCTACACGCAGATTCTGTTGTTGGCTTTGCCAGCCGTGCCGGTGTTTGGATGGTACCTGTGGCTGGTCAGCCGGCGCGCCGAACGACGGCAGACCGGTGTCCAGATTGTGGCGGCTGGCGTGCTCTCGCTGGCCGCCCCCGCCGGATACTGGGTCGCCGGAGGAAGCGCGCCTGGGTTGCCCTGGATCATCTGGGGGGTGATGTGGTTCCAGGCGGCGGCGTCGATCGTGTTCGTGCAGCTGCGTTTGGAGCAGAGGGATTGGAGCCAGACAGGATCGCTGCCCTTGCGCCTATCGAGGGGCAAGCGCGCCTTGCTCTACAATGGTTTCAACGCGCTGGCCGGGTTGATTGGCTGGGTGATTCTGGGCCTTTGGCCGATATGGCTCACGGTGGGCTTCGGTTTGATGTTGGTTGACACAATCGAAGGGGTGCTCTGTCCAGCGGTGGGGTCCCGGCCGAACGCCGTGGGTATCCGGCAGGGAATCAGCAGCGGGATCTTCATCCTACTGGCTGCCTTGAGTTTCTCTCTGATCTGACGCTTTGGCCGCGTGCGAGTTGGCTCGGGCAGACTCGGGCCGCCTCAATCCGTAAACACAATTCCATCATCACATGGTGCCAACAGAACTTCGACAGGGCCTGGGTGGCGATGGCCCCCACTCATTCAGACTCCGAGGCACGCCGCCCCCGATGCACCTCTGATCCGTCCGCACCGCACCACCGATGTTGCCCGTGCAGTCGTCCCAAACGGCTTTGCTCGGCCCCACCGTCCTCGCCCCTGTGCCCAGCCTGCCATGCGCACCGGCCACCTGAACAGTCTCAGGCCCGCGTTCCCCACAGCAACCTGGCATGCGAGCCACGAATCGTAGGCTAAGACTCTGAGCTAGGCGGTCACCGGGGCTGCCAGGTCGCCCTGTTCCCAGGGCTGCGAGGGGGCCAAGCTTCCGTGCTCGCGATAGGCCTGAAACAGCTGTCCCCATCCGGTGTCCTCGCGCCATGCTTCAAAGACATGGCGCTGCCGAAGGGGCCATTGGACGTAATCGTGATTGAACTCTGAGAGGAAGATGGGGAGCGCAACCAGCCGTGTCCGCAGCACGAGCTTCTGAAGCACCCTGGTTGGCCCGTACCAGGCGAGCCAGGCCAGCATGCGGTGCAGGTTGTACCCGACTTCAAAATGCCAATCCACGCCACTTATGTCATCGCCGACAATCTGGATCTGACGCGGATCTCCCACGCCGAGTCCGCGTTCATGTGCCAGCCTGATGTACGGGATCGACAATGGATCGAAGCCCATCAATCTGGCGGCGACCGCATCGATGGCCACCTGATCTCCCGATGCCAGAATGACGTTCTTGACAACCGGATCCAAAGACCGGGGTCCGGGGCCATTGCCGGCGGTCGTGCCATCCATCACCGCCAGAATTCCCGGATGGATTTCCTTCTGAATGGCCAGCAAGTCCACCAACGTCTCGTGGATCCAGCTGTGGGTGTAGTGGCGATGCTGGCTCAGGAGACCCCCAAAGGCATTCTTCATGGCGCCGGTTGTGGTCGTGTACATGTGGCATTTGACGGTTGGCAGATGAACGATGTTCTTGCCGAAGAAGTAGTCAGGCAGATAGATGCCTTCCGGATAGACGTGGTCGAGCGCCAGCATCTCCGCTTTGGGACGGTACGGCATCCACTGCATGTCACTGTCACGAAAATTGTACAGCACGGGAATCTTGTAGCGGCTGAAGATGGGTCGGTAGCCGTTGAGGTCTTCTCCCTTGAACGCGTCAATCACAACCGTCTTGTTCTGCACACAGACCAGAGAATCGAAGCCTCTCCGACGGAGTCCGAGGATGGTGGCCTCGAGCTGCCAGGGGGTGGTGTTGGCTGACGGCATCGGGAAATGCCAGGATATGTTGTCTTTGAGAATTGTGGGGGTGTCGGCCTGGAGCGCCCGGCTGGCGTCCGCCAGATCGAACAAGCGATCGTAGTCCTCCAGGATGCTCTCAGGGTGTGTGTACAGAACCGCTACTTGCGATCTTGAAGATGGGCGTTTGCTCAAGACAAGCAATCTCCTCACGCGAACCGGCGATCGCTACTCATCACCGGGCCTGCGGCTATCGGACCACCTAGAGACTAGCGCAACCCCTCCGAGGTGAGCATGTGAATTTTGTCACAAACTCCGTGTCCGACAATCCCGCCCGCGATCGAAAGGCGCGACTTTCCCCTACTCACTCGCCTGATCCGACAGAGTCCTTGAAGACATTGATTTGGGCGACGTGTTCGCGTTTGTGGCCATAGTTGCTGTACACAAGCAAATCATCCAGGCTGCAGGACTCGCCATACCAAGGTATCGTCCCCACCTCGGACAGTTTCGCCGGCGGGATCTCCACAACGGCTTTCATCAGCCCTTCGTGAGCCTCCGTATAGGCATTCAACACGTCCTCTGGAGAATGGTCCCTGCGAGCCGCCACCTGCATTGCGTTGAACTCAGATCCCTGCTCGCGCAGCTGGTCCAGTGTGGGCGTCGGACCTGGCTCGATAAAACTGACCAGCAGTTCTGTATGCCACAGTTCATATGACGTGAGATGGGCCATGATGTCTTTGACTGACCAGGACCCGCACACACCTTTCTGTGCCCACAAGTCGATTGGCACGCCGTCCAGGCCAGCCCGCAGCGACCGGTCACCGTACATCAGGATGTCACGAGCATTCATATGGCCTCCGGTACATCAGGATTTGGGGGTTGAAGGGACCTTGCGATGGACAGCTGCGCCTCGGTGGCCATCCCCGGCTGGCAACGATTCGGCCAAACGGTCAGCCAAGAGCCTGGATTTCGCACGTCACAAGCTGGCCCCCGTCAACGTGGGCAAACCCCACGCTCCCAGCGCTGAGCGGCCCGGGGTTGATCACCAGCGTTTCGCCGATGTGGCTCACGCCGCGTGACTCATGGATGTGTGCCGTGAAGCAAACCAACGGCTGGTAGGCCTGGATGAATTCACGCACGGCTGTGCTGCCGACGTGATGACCGCCGCTCGTGCGATCGGCAGCCGTATCCTTCGGAGGTTGGTGGGATACGAGGATCAGCGGTGCATCTGGTGCCAAACCTTCAACGGCCTCAGTCAGGCTGGCTGCTAGCTCGGGCTCGCTGAACACATTAGGTGTAGGCACCGGCCCGGACAATGAGCCGCCCAGACCGATCAGGCTGACCTCTTCGACTGTGATCGCCCGGCCCTCCAGGCTAATCCCCATCTCATCCAGAGACTGGGCCACGTCGGGGTAATCGCAATTCCCGCTCACCGCCAGAACTAGGGAGGCGCTGGCTTGAAGGGTCTGAATGATGTCCCGTGCATCGTCTGCATGGCCGAAATTGGTGATGTCACCCGCCAGGATGACGATGTTGGACGCCTCAAGCCTGGGCGTCAGCAGCTCAAGCGGGCCAAGCCGCCCGTGGATGTCGGAGATGGATAGGATCTTCATCCCGAGTTCCTATACTTTTGAACACTTGAGACTATTCGTGGGCGCCATGCGGGCCATGAACGTGGCCGTGGCTGAGCTCTTCTTCTGTAGCCTGGCGAACGTCCTCGACTTCGACGTCAAAGTTCAGCGCCTGACCCGCCAAAGGGTGGTTTCCATCAACCGTCACCTGATCTCCCTCGATGTTGACCACGTGCACGATGGTTTCCCCACCCTCGCTCAAGGCGCGGAAAGCCATCCCAACGTCCAGATCATCCGCATCCACGAATGCGCTGCGCGGCATGGTCTGCACCAATTCGTCGGTGCGCTCCCCGTAGGCGTCGCTCGGCTCGAGTCGGACGTTGAACTTGTCTCCTGACTTCCGGCCTTCCAGTGCTGTTTCCAGCCCGGAGATGATCCTGCCCTGCCCGTGAATATAGGCCAGAGGTTCACTTTCCTTTGAAGACTCAATCAGTTCACCTTGATCGTTGGTCAAGGTGTAGTGAAAGATCACCACGGCTTTGTCTTCTATCTGCATATGTCTCTCCTTCGGACGTGCCCCTTGTGGCTCTCTCCGACAAGAGGGCGCCAATTCCATCCGCCGGTTTCCAGCGGGTCAACTGACTCTATCACACCCCCGACTGCCTCCGCGGCTGCCGCCGGGCAGCTTCGGACCAGGGCATCAGCACAGCCTTCCTCCCAGGGGTTTGCTTCCAACAATGAGCTGAAGGCGTCCTCCAGCCCCGACGACATGGGGAGACAGACTCCAGGCCAGAGACGCCAAAGCGGGAATCCTGCCACCCACCCTGACCGGGCGCGGCCCATGAACTGAATCGACCCAAGCGCCCGGTCATCTCCGGGCGGCATGGATCTCGCGTTCCAGCAAGGGAGGTGCCCTCCGGTCGGCCGATGGTCGGGAGCCGCCTGGCCCCTTTGATCAGCTGGGCGACGTGGCGGTCGGTGACCCTGTTGGCGGTGTCTCACTTGAGGTTGCGGTCGGCGTTTCGCTCGGTTCGGGTGTCGCCGTGAACGTCGGTGACGGGGTCAGCGTCCAAGTGGGTGGAAGCACCACGGGCCCCGGCGTCCGTGTGGGAGGCGCAGGAGAATTGACTTGGAACGCAGTCGGCAGGGCTGGTCCCCCGCTGAAGTCAGGATTGGTTAGGACCCAATACGCCCCGCCGGAAATGGCAGCGCAGGCCACAATCAGCAGAATCAGCAGCAGCACAACTTGCCCACAGCTCATACCCATGATCCGCCGACCACTGCCAGATGCGCTCAATTCAACCTCCTGTCAAACCCGATGTATCTTCCACCGACAAGCATACAGCATGCCGCCGTGCCTGCCAACGGCCGACAGATCTCAGGCGCGTCAAGATCGGGTCGCTTCCACGGCACAGCTGACCTGCCAGGGGAGAAGACCCTTGACTCGACGCCGAAAACGTCGTAAAGTGTGACAGAGGTCTGTGTTACAAACTAGTTTGTGGAGATTTGCCCATGGACAAGCCTATGCCTTCCCTGAAAGAATTGATCGACCGGCCGTTCCGCTACTTCTACGATGACGGGCTGGTGGAGCTGGCCGTCGGCACGCTCTTCCTGGCCGCCGGGTTGGCTATCAGCGCGTGGGCAGCCACACCCGCCGGTTCCATGTGGCGGGTGGTGGGCGCGCTGCTGCTGGTGGCCATCCCTATGCTGGGAAGCGTGCTCTTCAAACGCCTGGTCCAAAGGGTCAAGGACCGCTGGGTCCATCCGCGCACAGGCTACGTCGACTACGACGACTCCCAACCCTCCCGGGCCCGCTGGGTTGTGATCGGGGGCGCCTTGGGGCTGGCCATCGCCGGCTTCCTGCTGCCGGACCAAATCAACAATATGGCCTTGATGGAGGGCGCTCTGCTGGGGCTGATCATGGTCACGCTGGCCTATCGGGCTCGCCTGGCACGCTTCTACCTGCTGGCGACCATCGCCGCGCTGATCGGGCTGGCGGCGGCCCTTTGGCTCGGATCGGATCTGTGGGGCAGCGCCGCTACCTTCGGCGCCACCGGGGCCGTGATGATGCTTTCTGGGGGCTGTGCGCTTCGCCGATATTTCGTGGCCCACCCTGAGCCATCCGGGCACGGGGATGGAGCATGAGCCAGCCCATCAAATCCTTGGTTGAAGCGGACCGCATCGTTCATGAGCCGGCCCGCCTGGCCATCCTGGCTCTGCTGCACTCGATTCGAGGTGCCGACTTCCTCTACCTTCAAGAGGAAACAGGGCTGACCAAAGGCAACTTGTCATCCCACTTGAGTCGATTGGAGGAGGCTGGCTTTGTCGAGATTGAGAAGACCTTTAAGGGCAAGATTCCGCGCACGATTTGCCGGATCACAGCCGACGGCCGAGTGGCCTTTGAAACTCACTGTCAGGCATTGAAGGGGATCATCGAAGCCGGAAGTTGAAACCTGCCTCAAGGAGTCGTTGTACCTCCAGGTGGCTCACCTTCCACCGAGATCTCATCCCAGAACACATCGGACTCGGTCCCCTGTGAGTCTCTGAACTGCGCGCTCACGAAGTAGCCCGTCCAATTGACGCCGGGAGAAACTTCGAAGGTCACCTGGCGGCTGAACGGCTCCCAGGCTCGTCCAGCCATATCGGCCAGCGTGGCCGCAGCCAAACCGATTCGAGTCCGCATCTCGACCACGTCGCCCATCTGGCTCCGTGCCTGAAGCTCGGCGTGGAGCGTCAGGGGTTGGCCCGCTATCCCACCGGCACAGCAGCGTCCACCTTCAAGCAGCACAGAGCCCTCGATCGGCAC
>Ga0315540_10001463_pt1 | contig 13522 bp, 11 predicted proteins | sample SalMarSW160110MG_FD_203677 | JGI IMG/M metagenome (GOLD analysis project Ga0315540, IMG submission 203677) | Salt marsh sediment microbial communities from the Plum Island Ecosystem LTER, Massachusetts, United States - Salt Marsh Sediment SW1601-10 ... | reverse complement strand
GGTCCGTTTCATCTGCGGCCTCTTCGAGCCCCACCTGGAGCTCGAGCGCGGCCTCGCCGAGTTCCTCGGCAGCGAGGCGGCGCTCACCTACACCTCCTGCTGGAACGCCAACCACGCCGTCCTCGATGCGCTCTGCGACGGCGGCACCCACATCTTCTCCGACGAACTCAACCACGCCTCGATCATCGACGCGATCCGGCTGGCGCGGCCGGCGGCGAAGTCGATCTACCCGCACGGCGACCTCGAGGCGCTCGACCGCGCCCTCGCCGCCGCGCCGGCCGACGCCCGCAAGCTCGTCGTCAGCGACGGCGTCTTCAGCATGGAGGGCGACCTGGCGCCGCTGCCGCAGCTGGTCGAGCTGGTCCACGCGCGCGGCGCCGTGCTCATCCTCGACGACTCCCACGGGCTCGGCGTGCTCGGTGCCGGCGGGCGGGGCAGCGCCGAGCACTTCGGGCTCGAGGGCGAGGTGGACATCGTCACCGGCACCCTCGGCAAGGCGCTCGGCGGCGGCGCCGGTGGCTTCGTCGCCGGCGACGAAGCGCTCTGCCGGGTGCTGGAGCAGCGCTCGCGGCCGCAGCTGTTCTCCAACGGCCTGGCGCCGACCGTCGCCGCCAGCGCCGGCCGCGCGCTGGAGCTGCTGCGCTCCGACCCCGGCCGCGTCGCCCGCCTGCACGCCAACGTCGCCGAGTTCCGCCGCCTGCTCGCCGCCGCCGGCCTGCGGCCGCTCCCCGGCGAGAGCGCGATCGTGCCGCTGATCGTCGGCGAGACGGCGGTCGCGATCGCCGCCTCGCGCCGCCTGCTCGAGGACGGCGTCTTCGTCACCGGCTTCGGCTACCCGGTGGTGCCGGAGGGGACGGCACGGATCCGCGCCCAGATCTCCGCCGCCCACACGAGCGAGCAGCTGGCGAGGGCGGTGGCTGCCCTCGCCGCCGCGCTCGCGACCTAGAGCCAGCCGCGCTCCCAGGGGCCGGTGATGGCGTAGGTCTTGCCGGGATACTGAATGTGGACGAAGAGCCACTGCCCGTCGGGGCTGTAGACGGCGCCTGACCACTCGCTGCGGCCGAAGGTCCCCTTCTTGCCTTCTTCCCAGCGGTGCAGGTCGAGCGGCGTGTCGTTGCGGGCGACGGTTTCGAGCTTGCCGGTCGGCGCCAGGACGCGGATGTAGTTGTCGCCGCCCGGGTCGCCGCCGTCACCGTCCTCGCAGACGACGACGCCGCCGCGGGGGCTGACCGCGATCGCGTCCGGTTCTTCCAGCTTCTTCGCCTTGGTCGACTCGTAGAGCAGCTGCAGGAGCCCGTGCTTGTGCCCGCGCGGCGTGTAGCGCCAGATCTGGCCGAGTTCGGCGTCGCCGCCTTCGCTGGCGACGAAGTGGCAGCTACCCCGCTTCCACTTCGCGCCCTCCAGCGCGATGAACTTGGCCGCGCCCTTCTCCCGCCCCTGCTGGAAGACGGAGTCGGGGTGGACGTCGGCGTGGTCGGGATCGGGGTCGTCGATCGTCACCCACTCGCAGTGCAGCTTGCGGCCGACCTTCTGGCCCTTGGTCGTGTCGTAGCGCGAGCGACCGCGGACGGCGAGCATCTGCAGCTTGCCGCCGCGGTGCAGGTGGCGCCCGTGGTCGGGCAGGAAGCGATAGAAGCCGTCGGCGGGGTCGCCGTTGTCCTCGGTCATGTAGACGATCCCGGTCTTGGGGTCGACGACCGCGGCCTCGTGTTCGAACCGCCCCATCGCCTTGATCGGCACCGGCTCGATCACGCCCCTCGCCTTGGCCGGGACCTCGAAGACGTAGCCGTGCTTCTTCTCGTAGCCCTGGCGCGGGCCGACGGTCGACTCCTCGCAGGTCAGCCAGCTGCCCCATGGGGTGTGGCCGCCGTTGCAGTTGTTGTCGGTGCCGTTGAGGACGAGGTGGCTGGAGAGCAGCTTGCCGCTCTTGGTGTCGAAGGCGAGGCTGGTGACGCCGCCCTTCGCGACCCGGTCGTAGGCGCGGAAGTTGCCGCCGCGGGCCTTGCCGCGACCGTAGCCCTCGTGGTTGCGGATCAGTCGCACGACCCCGTTGCCCATGTGGAAGGTGCCGGTGCCGTCGTGGCAGGGCGGCGTGCGGAAGCCGTCGTCCATCATCGAGAAGGCCTCGCCGAAGGAGATCGCGGTGAACCCCTTCGGCAGCGACATCTCCCCCGTGTGCTGGACGAGGGGGCCGTAGCCGGGCCTCGAGACGCGCCGCGCCGCCTCGCGCACGGTCTCGGCCACCGCCGTGTTGGCACCGGTGGCGGCCATCACGTGGGCCGCGGCGCCGGCACCCACGACCAGCTTCGCCGCGTCGCGGATCGCGGTGCGGCGGGTCAACCCGCCCGCCGGCGCCTCCTCGGGACCGTGGTCGATCGGATCATTCGTTCTTGCCATGGGCTCGCTCCAGAGCTCGGTCGGACAGGACGATCCGATGATAGAGGAATTTTGCCACAAATCAATTGTGGAACACTTGTAAAATCTGAGTGAACGTCTGCCCCGCCGACCGGCGAAGGGCAAAGACCCGCGGGGGTCGCGGCCGACGAGCGCCTACTCGGCCACCCAGAAGGCCTTGACGAGCGTCTCGTCGACCCTCCAGGTGGTGCGCTCGCCGCCCTCGAAGCTGTGCACGGAGCCGGGTGCCAGCTCGAACTCGCGGCCATCGCCGTAGCGCAGCGTCGCCCGCCCGCCGATGACGAGGAAGGACTCCTTCGCCTCGACGTCGGTGACGACGCCGGGCGTGCAACTCCAGAGGCCGGCGCTCGCGGCGCCGTCCTCGCTTGTGGCGAGCGTCAGCTCGGCGGTTCGCGGCTCGCCGGAGACGACCTGGGCCGGGTCGAGCGGCGTCGGCTCCAGCTGCGCCAGGATCGGGTGCTCGGCCTTCACCGGTCCCCCCGTCCCAGCAGCTTGCGCAGGCGGCCGCCGCGGCTGTCGCGCAGCGCCTCGCGGGCGCAGTTGCGGCCGTTGGCGCCGGTGACGCCGCCGCCGGGATGGGTGCCGGCACCGCAGAGGTAGAGGCCCGGCACCGGCGTGCGGTAGTCGGCCCAGCCGCGCACCGGGCGCAGGGTGAAGAGCTGATCGAAGGCCATCTCGCCGTGCAGGGCGTGGCCGCCGCTGATCCCCAGCCGCCGCTCGAGGTCCAGCGGGGTCAGGACCTCGCGGTGCAGGATCGAGTCGGGCAGCTCGGGGAAGAAGCCGCCGAGCTGCTCGATCGCGCGGTCGGCGACCTGCTCGCGGATCCCGTCCCACTCCCCCTCGGCCAGCGTGTAAGGCTGGGAGTTGACGTCGATCGTCACCACGTGATGGCCGGCCGGCGCCAGCGAGGGGTCGTGGACGGTCGGGATGCAGAGCTCGATGTGGGGGTCGCGGGCGGGGACGCCGACCCGCGCTTCGGCCTGGGCGCGGTCCATCTCCGCCAGCGGCTGGTTGACCTCCATGATCCCGCGATGGTACGGCTGCACCCCCTCCCCCTCCATCCCGGTCGCGCGCGGCAGCCGGTCGACGGCGAGGTTGATCTTGATGCTGGTGCCTTCGCAGCGGTAGGCGCGCACCGCGGCGACGAACTCGGCCGGCAGCTCGCCCTCGCCGAGCAGCGAGAGGAAGGTGCGCTTGGGGTCGGCGTTGGAGAAGACGAGCGGGGCCCGCACCTCCTCGCCGCCGGCGAGGACGACGCCCCGGGCGGAGCCGCCCTCGACCAGGATCCGCTCGACCTCGGCCCCGGTGCGGATCTCGGCTCCCGCCTCGCGGGCGGCGTCGGCCATCGTCTCCGCCAGCCGGCCCATGCCGCCGCGAACGAATCCCCAGGCGCGCATGCCGCCGCCCTCGGTCTGCTCGGAGGCGTGGTCGTGGAGGAGGACGTAGGCGGTGCCGGGGGTCGAGGGGCCCGCGGTCGAGTCGTTGATCGCGTGCCAGCCGATCGCCGCCTTCACGTGCTCGGACTCGAAACGCTCGTCGAGGAACTGCGAGACCGAGGTCGAGAACAGCCACAGCGCCTCGTCGATCGAGGCGCGGCGGCGGGCGGCGACGCCGCCGAGGCGGAGCAGCCCCGGCAGGTCGGCGAGCCGGCGCAGCCGCAGGTCGGGCGGGGTCGAGTCGATCAGCGGCAGCACCAGGCCGGCGAGGTCGGCGAGGTCGGCCTCGAAGCGCGGCAGCGCCTCGGCATCGGCGGCGCTGAAGGCGCGCACCGCCTCGCGCGCCGCGTCGAGGTCGTCGCCGAGCTCGAGCCGGGCGCCGTCGGCGAAGAGGTTGAGCGAGGGGCCGGCGGGGTCGACGACGATCCCGCGCTCGACCAGCCGCATGTCACGCCAGACCGCCTCTCGCAGCATGCTGAGCACGTAGGCGCCGCTGGAGGCGCGGTAGCCGGGGGCGAATTCCTCGGTGACGCAGCAACCGCCGACGATCTCGCGCCGCTCGAGCACGAGCGGGCGCAGCCCGGCGCGGGCCAGGTAGAAGGCGGCGACGAGGCCGTTGTGGCCGCCGCCGACGACGACCGCGTCGTGCTCGCTCGCTGCCGCGCTCACGTGTCCAGCTGCCTGATCTTGGCCAGCTTGTAGGCGACGACGGCGAACAGCGCCGAGGCGACCAGCATCATCAGGCTGAGCGCGGCGCCGGCGTTGAGGTTGCCCGACTCCAGCACCAGGTCGTTGACCGACTGCCCCAGCATGTAGCCGCTGGTGCCGCCGACCAGGGTCGGGCTGGCGAAGTCGGTGAAGAGTGGGATGTAGACGAGCAGCAGGGCGACGAAGATCCCCGGCGTGATCAGCGGCAGCAGGACCCGGCGGAAGGTCGTGAACCAGCCGGCGCCGAGGTCGCGCGCCGCCTCGAAGAGGCCGCTGTTGATCGCCTTCATCGCCGCGTAGATCGGGATCACCGTGTAGGTGACGTAGCTGGTCGAGAGGACGACGATCACGGCGAACTTGCTGAACAGGAGGGCGTCGATCGGGTGGTCGATCACCCCGAGCGACATCAGCCCGGAGTTGATGATCCCCTCCCTGCCGAGCAGCATCCGCCAGGCGTAGATGCGGACCATCGGGTTGAGCTCGTCGGCCAGCACCATCATCAGCAGCAGCGGCAGCTCGAAGCGACCCGCCTTGTAGGCGAGCACGTAGGCGACCGGGACGGCGACGACGAGCTGGGCCAGCATCGCGATCGTCGCGATCTCGAAGGTGGTGATGGTGACGCGGCGGTAGAGCGGGTCGTCGATGATCGAGGTGAAGTTGCTGAGGGTGAAGCCGGAGCTGCCGCTGAGCGGGCCCCATTCGAAGGCGATCACGGCGAGGATCGCCATCGGCACCAGGAAGAAGACGACGAGCAGCGCCGTCGGCGGCGTGACGAAGGTGAATGGCGGCAGCAGCGCGCGCCAGCGGCTGGTGCGCGGCCGGGCCGCCGCGGTGGAGACGGTGGCCGCCTCCATCAGCGCAGCCCTCCGACCATGATGTCGGCGAGCTCCTCGTCGTTGGCGCCGGCGGAGAGGCGCCGCATCAGGCGCCAGGCGCCGAGCACGAGCACGACTTGGACGGCGGCGATCACGGTCGAGATCGCGTTCACCATCGGCAGGTTCTGCGAATGGCGCAGGACGGAAAAGACCCAGACCGGGAAGGTCTGCTCGAAGCCGCCGGTGAAGAAGCTGACCTCGAAGTTGTTGAACGACCAGGAGAAGGCGAAGATCGCCGAGGCGGCGAGCGCCGGCGCCAGCTGCGGCAGGACGACGTGGCGCATCATCTGCCACTGCGAGGCGCCGAGGTCGATCGCCGCCTCCTCCAGCGAGCGCGGGAAGCGGACGAGGCCGGCGGAGACGATCGCGACGACGAGCGGGAAGGTGACGACCAGCTGCATCACCCCGATCGTCTGCAGCGAGAGCGGCACTTCGACGCGGCTGAAGAACATCAGCCCGGCGACGCCGATCAGCAGCCAGGGCACGACGAGGACCGAGCCGTGCAGCCCGGCGACCGCGGCGCGGCCGCGGAAGCGCAGCCGGGTCAACCCCCAGGCCGCCATCGTCCCCAGCACCACCGATAGGACCATCACCACGATCGCGACGGTGAGCGAGTGGGTGACCGCTTCCCGCGCTTCGGCATCGCTCCAGGCGACCTCGTACCAGTGCGTGGTGAACCCCGCCCAGGGCAGCGAGATGATCGGCGAGTCGTTGAACGAGAACAGCGCCAGCAGCAGCACGGGGCCGAAGAGGACTGCCAGGATCGCGACCGAGATCGCGACGCTCGCGATCCTGGGCAGCTCTCTCCGTATGCGGTAACGCAGCGGCATGCCTACCCCGACTGGACCTCTTGCCAGGCGTGGACGTATTCGTCGTAGTTGGGCGGCTCACGCTCGGCGATCGCGTTTTCGACGCTCGCCGGGTCGGCGGTTTCTTCGAACTTCGCCGGGACCAGCGGCAGCGCTTCGGGGTTGGTCACGACATAGGCTTCGCGCGCCGACTGCGCCTGCGCTTCCGGGCTCGTGTAGTAGTTGATCATCCTGTAGGCGGCGTCGACGTTCTTCGAGCCGGCCGGGATCCCGAGGCCGCAGATCCACGACAGCGGGCCCTCCTTGGGTGCGATCCATTCGACCGGGACGCCGGCTTCCTTCGCCGCCAGCGCCGTGCCGCGGCCGCCGTCGCTGATCACGACCTCGCCCGACTTGAGCAGGTTGATCGCGTCGGAGTCCGATTCGGTGAAGCTGCGGAACTGGCTGCGGTGTTCGCTCAGGTAGCTCTGCACTTCTTCGATCTGTTCGGCGCTGAGGTTCATCGGGTCTTCCATCCCCATCGCCAGCGCCGTCTCGGCGATCGGCAGCAGCGCCGTGTCGCCCTCGATCGCGACTTCGCCTTCGTACTGCGGGTCGAACAGCGCCTGCCAGGAGTCGGGCGGGTTGGCGACCTTTTCGGTGTTGACGATCAGCCCCTGCGGGCCGGCCGAGAGCGGCACGACCCAGACCTGGCCGTCGCTGCGGACTCCGGGGGCTTCGGTGAAGGCGAGGTTGTCCCATTCCGGCACCCCGGCGGTGTCGATCGGGCGCAGCAGGTTGCGCGCCGTCAGCGGCGTCATCTCATCGAGGCATGACTCGACGACATCGGCCTGGAAGCCGCCCGCCAGTTTCGCCGCCGCCTCCGAGTCGCTACCGAAGCTGGCGGTCTTCACCTCGAGGTCCGGGTTCTGCTTTTCGAACGGCTTCATCAGGTCGGGGGCGACCGTGTCCTCGTAGGTGAAGACGCGCAGGGTCCCGGTCGCCGGTTCGTCGGCGTTGGTCGGGGCGGAGGCGACTTCGCTGCTGCCGCCAGAGCCGCCGCAGGCCGCGAGCGCCGTGGCGGCGAGCGCCGTGATCAGGGCAACTGCGACGGGGCGTGCGGTCATGCGAGCTCTGCCTCCTCGGTTTGCCTGGATTGCTCGGGCTTGGGGTCGAGGCTGGACTGGGCCGTGGGGGCGGCGCCGATCGCGTAGCTGTGCTCCAGCTCCCAGCCCAGCGTCACCTCGCGTCCGGGCTCCAGACGGGTCGCGCCCTCGTCGTCGTTGAGCTCATGGACGATCAGCGTCTCCCCCGTCTGCAGCTCGACGATCAGCTGCGTGACCGAGCCGAGGAAGACGTTCTGGGCGACGCGGCCGCGCACGCGGGAGCGATCCGGCGCGGGTTCGACGCCGACCGCGATCTTCTCCGGGCGGATCGTGATCGGCACCGACTCGCGGCCGTCGCCGGGGTCGGGGGCGACGATCGCCATGCCGTCTCCCAGCTCCATCGCGACGACGCCGCCGGCGCGGCGGTCGACCCGCAGCGTCAGCATGTTTGAGGTGCCGATGAAGTCGGCGACGAAGCCGGTCGCGGGACGGTCGTAGACGGCGCGCGCGGTGTCGACCTGCTCGACCCGGCCGCCGTTCATCACCGCGATCCGGTCCGACATCGTCAGCGCCTCTTCCTGATCGTGGGTGACGTAGACGAAGGTCGTGCCGGTGCGCTGCTGGATCGCCTTCAGCTCCAGCTGCATCTCTTTGCGCAGCTTCAGGTCTAGGGCGCCGAGCGGCTCGTCGAGCAGCAGCGCCGCCGGCTCGTTGACGAGGGCGCGGGCGAGGGCGACGCGCTGGCGCTGGCCGCCGGAGAGCTGCCCCGGCAACCGCGACTCGTAGCCGGAGAGGCGGACCGAGGAGAGGATCGCGGCGACCCGCTCGCGCAGCTCGCCCTTGGGGACGCGGCTCAGCTTGAGGCCGAAGGCGACGTTCTCGAAGACGGACATGTGCGGGAACAGCGCGTAGTCCTGGAAGACCATGTTGACCTTGCGCCGCCGCGGCGAGACCCAGGTCACGTCCTCCCCGTCGAGGATCACCTCGCCGCTGCTCGGCTCCTCGAAACCGGCGATCATCCGCAGCGTCGTCGTCTTGCCGCAGCCGCTCGGGCCGAGCAGCGAGAAGAACTCGCCGCTGTCGATCTCGAGCGTGACCGTGTCGGCGGCGAGCGCGTCGCCGTAGCGTTTGGTCAGCCCGCGCAGCTCGATCATTGGTCGCATCCGCTCATCCCCTCTCGTCCCCGATGGCGATCACGAAGAGGTCGTTGACGTTGGTTCCGGTCGGCCCCGTCAGCACCAGGTCGCCGAGCGCGGCCAGCGGCTCGCCCGAGCGGTGGGCGAGGAGGGCGTGGCGCAGGTCGAGCCCGAGCTCGCGGGAGCGGGCGACGGTCCGCCCGTCGGCGATCGCGCCGGCCGCCGCGGTGCCGCCGTCGGAGCCGTCGGTGTCGATCGTCACCACCGCCACCGGGGCACCGTCGAGCTCAAGCGCGGCGGCGAGGGCCGCGTCCTGGTTGGGGCCGCCGGCGCTGAATTCGGCTCCCTCGGCGAGGCGCACCGAGGACTCGCCGCCGCAACCGACGAGCAGCACCGGGGGCGCGAACGGCGCGCCCTCGGCGGCGCTGGTGCGGGCCAGGTTGGCGAGCATGCGGCCGAGCTCGCGCGCCTCGCCCTCGAGGCTGGTCGAGAGGCGCACGGCGGTGTCGCCGCGGCTCGCGGCCTCGAGCATCATCGCCTCGCAGGCGCTGTGCCCGGTGACCAGCAGCTCGGTAGAGATCCGCGCTTCGCTCAGGTCGGGCGATTCGGCGGCGCCGCCGAGCAGGTGGGCGCGAACCGGCGCGGGGACGCGCTGCCAGAGGTCGTAGGCCTCGAGCACGGCGCGGGCGTCGGCGGCGCTGGTGGTGTCGGGGACGGTCGGGTCGGTGATCATGTCGAGCGCGTCGCCGGCGACGTCGGAGACGGTCACGTTGACGATCCGGGCCGGGGCCGCGGCGGCGGCGAGGCGGCCCCCCTTGAGCAGCGAGACGTGCTTGCGCACCGTGTTGATCGCCTTGATCGGCATCCCCGAGGAGAGCAGGAGCTCGTGCAGCTCGCGCTTCTGCGCGAGGCTGACTCCGGGGGGCGGCAGACTGGCCAGGGCCGAGCTGCCGCCGGTGAAGCAGGCGATCACGAGGTCGTCCTCGCCCAGCGGCTCGACCAGCTCCAGCAGGCGAGCGGCGACCTCGGCGCTGCGCTCGCTGGGAAGAGGGTGGTCGGCGGCGAGGACGTCGAGCCGCAGCGGCAGCGGCACCTGGTCGTGGCGGATCGCGATCAGGCCGCCGTCGATCCGGTCGCCGAGCTTGCGCTCGAGCGCTGCGGCGATCGCCAGGCTCGCCTTGCCGGCGCCGACGACGACCACGCGGTCGCGGTTGTTGAGCTCGATCTCCTCGCCGCCGATCGCCACCCCGACTCCGGTCAGCTCGACCGTTTCGGCGGCGATGCGGCCGGCGTCGCAGGCGCCGAGACCCGCCTCCGCGACCGCCAGCGCCCGCTGCCGCAGCTCCGAGTCCCCCTGTCCCACGAGGGCCCCCAGATTCGAGATCGCCGGCACCGGCAAGGCGGTCTGCGGCGGTTGCGGAGTGGTCGGCTCAGGCGCCAACCGAAACCGCCGCCCCAGCGAAGACGTCGCCCGGGTAGACCGCGGACTTCCCCAGCTCCTCGGAGATCCGGATCAGCCGGTTGTACTTCGCCGTGCGCTCGCCGCGGACCGGCGCCCCGGTCTTGATCTGGCCGCAGCCGAGCGCGACCGAGAGGTCGGCGATGATCGGGTCCTCGGTCTCGCCCGAGCGCTCAGAGACGACCACCGTGTAGGCGCTGCGGAGCGCCATCTCGGCGGCGTCCATCGCCTCCGAGAGCGTGCCGATCTGGTTCACCTTCCACAGCAGCGAGTTGGCGGCGCCCTCCTCGATCCCGCGCGCCAGCCGCGTCGGGTTGGTGGTGAAGAGGTCGTCGCCGACGATCTGGATTCCGGACGCCGCGGTCAGCGCCGCGAAGCCCTCGAAATCGTTCTCGTCGAGCGGGTCCTCGATCGTCACCACGTCGAACTCGCGGATCAGCTTGAGGTAGAGCTCGATCATCCCGTCGCGGTCGCGCTCGCCGCCGGCGACGGCGTAGGTGCCGCGGTCGGCGTCGTAGTAGTGGCTGGCGGCGCAATCGAGGCCGTAGCGGAAGCGGCCCTGGTGGCCAGCGGCGGCGACCGCCTCGTGCAGCAGGCCGAGCGCCTCGCGCGGCTCGGAGATCGGCGGCGCGAAGCCGCCCTCGTCGCCGGTGTTGAGCGCGACCTTGCCGTAGCGCTCGAGCAGGATCTCGGCCAGGGCGAGGTTGACCTCGGTCGAGATCTGCAGCGCTTCGAGGATCGAGTCGGCGCCGACCGGGATCACGATGAACTCCTGGAAGTCGAGGTCGTTGGAGGCGTGGCGCCCGCCGTTGATCAGGTTGACCAGCGGCACCGGCAGCCAGTGCGAGTTGGCGTTCAGCGCCCGGTAGAGCGGCAGGCCGACGCTGGCGGCCGCGGCGCGGGCGGCGGCGAGGGAGACACCGAGCAGGGCGTTGGCGCCGAGCCGCGACTTGTTCTCGGTGCCGTCGAGCTCGACCAGGCGGCGGTCGAGCTCGCGCTGGCTCGACAGTCGCTCGCCGATCAGGGCCGCGGCGATCTCGCCGGTGACGTTGGCGGCGGCGCCGAGGACGCCGAAGCCGCCGAAGCGGTCGCCGCCGTCGCGCAGCTCGGTCGCCTCGCTGGAGCCGGTCGAGCGCCCGCTGGGGACGTCGGCGCTGGCGAGGGTGCCGTCGTCGAGCTCGAGGTCGACCTGGAGGGTCGGGAGGCCGCGGCAGTCGAGGACCTCGCGGGCGCGGAGCGCCGCGATCCGAGGCGCGCTCACTGGGCGGTCTCCGTCTCGATCGCGGCGATCTGGTTGTCGGCCGCGTCGAGCAGGTGCTGGCGCCAGAGGGCCTCGGCCCGCTCGGCGTCGCCGTCGTCGATCGCCGCCAGCAGCTCGGCGTGCTCGGCCGCGACCTGGGCCGGGTGCTCGTAGGCGGGCTCGAGCTGGACCATGCAGAGGCCGATCTCCGACTGCAGCCCGGCGTAGGCGCGCCGCAGGCGCTCGCTGCCGGTGGCGTCGATGATCGCCCGGTGGAAGCGGAGGTCGGGCTCGACGACCTCGCGCCACGAGGCTTTCGCCGAGAGCTCGGAGAGCTCTTTCGCCGCCGTCTCAGCCTGCTCGGGGACGGCGCCGGACTCGATCACCAGGCGCACCGCCTCGACCTCGAGCGCGGCGCGCAGCTTGAAGATGTCTTCGACGTCCTCGCGCGAGAAGACCGGGACCTGGACGCCGCGGTTGGGCTCGCGGCGGAGCAGTCCTTCGCCGATCAGGATCTGGGTCGCGGCGCGGAAGGAATGGCGGGCGATGCCGAGTCGCTCGGCGAACTCGTTCTCGCGCAGCCGGGTGCCGGGGCTGAGCTGGCCGTCGAGGATCAGGTCGCGGATCGCGTTGGCAGCGGCCTCGACGGTGGAGACGGTGGCGATCTTTACCGCCGGATCGGGTGAGAATTTGGAGCTGGTGTCTGGGATCATGTGTTGGATTATTCCACAATTTGACAAGATGGAGCCATGAGCCAATCGATCCCCGAGTTGATGCAACGTGAGCTGGACCACTTCGCCGAGTCCCATCCGCGCTCCCGCGAGCTGCGCGACGCCGCCGAGGAGACGCTGCTCTCCGGCGTGCCGATGAACTGGATGACGCGCTGGCCGGGCACCCACCCGGTCGTCTTCGCCCGCGCCGAGGGGAACACCCTCGTCGACGTCGACGGCAATACCTACGTCGACTTCTGCCTCGGCGACACCGGCGCGATGTCGGGCCACTCCCCCGCCCCGACCGTCGCCGCCGCCGAGCGCCGCCTGCGCCACGGGATCACGACGATGCTGCCGAGCGAGGACGCCGGCCCGGTCGGCGGGGAGATGAGCCGCCGCTTCGGCCTGCGCCACTGGCAGTTCAGCCTCTCGGCGACCGACGCCAACCGCTTCGCCCTGCGCCTCTGCCGCGAGATCACCGGCCGGCCGAAGGTGCTCGTCTTCAACCACTGCTACCACGGCAGCGTCGACGAGACCGTCGCCACCCTCGCCGACGGTCGTCCGGCGCCGCGGCTCGGCAGCGTCGGCCCGCCCGTGCCGATCGCGGAGACGACGCGGGTGGTCGAGTTCAACGACCTCGACGCGCTCGAGGCCGAGCTGGCGCACGGCGACGTCGCCTGCGTGCTGACCGAGCCGGCGCTGACCAACATCGGCATCGTCCTCCCCGACCCCGGCTTCCACGACGCCCTGCGCGAGCTGACCCGGGCGGCGGGGTCGCTGCTGATCATCGACGAGACCCACACGCTCTGCTGCGGCCCCGGCGGCTACACCGCCGAGCACGGGCTCGAGCCCGACCTGCTGACGATCGGCAAGGCGATCGCCGGCGGCATCCCCACCGGCGCCTACGGAATGACCGACGCGGTCGCCGAGCGGGTGCTGGAGAAGACCGTCTGGGAGGCGGCCGACGTCGGCGGCGTCGGCGGCACCCTGGCCGGCAACGCGCTCTCGCTGGCTGCCGCCCGCGCCACCCTCGACGAGGTCCTGACCGCCGAGGCGTTCGCGCGGATGGTCGCCCTCGGCGAGCGCTTCGCCGGCGGGGTCGACGAAGTGATCGCCGCCCACGGGCTCGATTGGCAGGCGACCCGGCTCGGCTGCCGGGTCGAGTACATGTTCGCCCGCCAGGCGCCGCGCAGCGGCGGCGAGGCGGCGGCGGCCTTCGACACCGGCCTCGACGCCCTGCTCCACCTCTACATGCTGAACCGCGGAATCCTGATGACGCCGTTCCACATGATGGCGCTGATGTGCCCGACGACGACCGAGGCCGACGTCGACGCCCACACCGCGGCGCTGGCCGAGATCGCCGCCGAGCTCCCCTGAGCCGGCGGCCGCGGACGCGTGTCGTATCTGTCCCGGAACTGCCGCGATTCCGCAACGAAGGCGTCGACGGCTTTCGCCTGAAATTGCACGGAAGACCCACGCCGGGGGCGCCGCGCTCTGATTTCGTAGAGCGCGGGCGCCCCCCGCCCGCCGGCGAAAAAGGTTCTGTCCGCGCCGCCCCCTTCACTAACCTCGCGATGCCGCAACCTCCCACCACCCACGTCCCGCCGCAGAACATCGAGGCGGAGGAGTCGGTCCTCGGCGCGATGCTG
>Ga0315540_10001462_pt1 | contig 13538 bp, 10 predicted proteins | sample SalMarSW160110MG_FD_203677 | JGI IMG/M metagenome (GOLD analysis project Ga0315540, IMG submission 203677) | Salt marsh sediment microbial communities from the Plum Island Ecosystem LTER, Massachusetts, United States - Salt Marsh Sediment SW1601-10 ... | reverse complement strand
CGAAGCCGAGACGGTCACCTCTCGGTGGTCGCCGGGCCGGGAGCGGCCCCGCTGCGGGTGACGCTCGAGGAGGCGCCCGTGCCGGTGGCCGAGGTGACCGTCTCGGCTTCGTCGTTCGGCAAGACCGGCAAGAGCGAGGGCGCGGTCGTGCGCCGCTCCGACGTCTACATGACCCCGGGCGGCGCGGCGGACGTCTTCCAGGCGCTCCGCGCCCTGCCCGGCATCAACGCTCCCGCCGAAGGCGCCGCGCTCTACGTGCGCGGCGGCGACCCGAACGAGACGATCATCCGCGTGGACGGCGCCGTGATCGGGCACCCCTACCACTACGAGGGCGCCTCGGGCGGGCTCTTCAGCATCCTCGACACGTACATGCTGAAGAGCGCGTTCTTCTCGAGCGGCGGGTTCACGTCGAAGTACGGCGGCGCGATGAGCGGCGTGCTCGACATCGAGACGCAGGACCCGATGAACCTGCGCACCGCGAGCCTCTCGGCCAACCTCGCCGGCGGCGGGTTCTCGACGACGTGGGCGCTCGTGCCGGACAGGGTCTCGGCGCTCGTCAGCGTGCAGCGCTCGGTGCCCGAGCTGCTCTTCCGGCTGTACGGCTCGGTGTCGGACTACACGCAGGCGCCGGCGAGCGAGAACGCCGTCGGCAAGCTGCTGTGGCGCTACTCGCCGACGGGCCGCGCATCCGTCCTCGGCATCCGCTCGGCCGAGCACCTCGGCCTGTACGCGAACGCGCTCAACGTGCGCGAGGTCTACGCCTCGAACGCGCGGAACGCCTTCGGGGCCCTCCAGGTCAAGGACGTGCTGTTCGGGCACGCCGCCCTGCGCGCGAGCGTGACGAACCAGCACTACCGCTCGGCGTGGGACTTCTCGGCCTTCGGTGCGAACGACCGCGAGCACGCGACGCAGGCGACCGCCGACGTCGTGTGGCCGCTCGGGGACCGGCACGAGCTGTCCTTCGGCGGCACGTGGCGCCGCCACGCGCGCGAGCAGACCGGCTTCGCCGCCGCCGACAGCGTGGACCTCGCCTCCGACGCGCCGGTCCGCCCGTTCGGAACCCGTGCGGTGACGCGCGAGCCCGGCGTGTACGCGGAGGACAAGCTGCGCGTGTGGGGGCCGCTCTACGCGACGGCCGGCGCCCGGTTCGACTGGTCGGCAACCGAGTCGCGCTGGACCGCGGACCCGCGTGGCGCGCTCGCGTGGCGCGTGGACGAGCACCAGACCGTTCGACTCGCCGCCGGCCGCTACCACCAGGAGGCCGACCCGCTGCTGCTCGACCGGCGCTACGGCAATCCCGACCTGCCCGCGCCGTTCGCCGACCACCTGATCGCCGGCTACGAGTGGAAGTCCGAGTTCGGCAACATCCGCGTCGAGGGCTACGAGAAGCGCTACCAGCGCCTGCCGGTCGTGGACTCGCTCACCTGGTACCGCGCCGCGGGTACCGGCCGGGCGAAAGGCGTGGACGTGTTCGTGCAGGGCACGTGGCGCGACCTGAACGGCTGGGTGTCCTACGGATTCATCGACGCCCGCCGCCGCGTGCTCGACGACCCGCGCGAGGTGCCCGCGAGCGGCGCCGTGCGGCACTCGCTCACGCTCGTCGGGCAGTACGCCTTCAACCTGCGCTGGCAGACCGGCGTGCGCTGGACGCACACGAGCGGCCGTCCCTGGACGCCCGTCGTCGGCGCGACGTGGGACCCCTCGCGCGGCATCTGGCGGCCGGTGTACGCCGAGAACAACTCCGGTCTCATGCCCGCCTACAACCGGCTCGACGTGCGGCTCATGCGGCTCTTCTCGCTGCCCGCGGCCGGCTACCTGCCCGCGAGCGCCGTGTGCGTGGCCTACGTGGAAGCCATGAACGTGCTCGACACGCCGAACGTGCTCGACTACGTGTACAACGAGGACTACTCGAAGCGGTACGAGGACTGGTCGTACTTCAGCAACCGGCTGCTCGTGGCGGGAGTCTCACTGTCGTGGTAGAAGGCGGCCCATGAGCCTCGAGCCGCTCCGGGTCGTCCTCGTGGACGACGAGCCCCTCGCCCGCGCGCGCGTCCGCCGCATGCTGGGCGAGATGGGCGGCGCCGTCGTCGTGGGCGAGGCCGGCTCGGCGTCCGAAGCGCGGCGCGTCGTGGCCGACACGGCGCCCGACCTGCTGCTGCTGGACGTGCAGATGCCCGGCGAGGACGGCTTCGCGCTGCTCGCCTCGCTCGATCCGCGCCCGGCGGTCGTGTTCGTGACCGCCTACGACCAGTACGCCGTGCGCGCGTTCGAGGAGAACGCCGTGGACTACCTGCTCAAGCCGTTCCGCGTGCAGCGGCTCGCCGAGGCGCTCGTCCGCGCGCGGCGCGAGCTCGCCCAGCCCGCCGAGCTGTCACGCCGGCTCGAAGAGCTGCTCGCCGCGGTCGGGCCAGGCGGGCGCGCGACGGCGTGGCTCGACCGGTTCACCGTGCGGCTGGGCACGCGCCAGCTCATCGTGAAGGCCTCCGAGGTGCTGTGGTTCGGCGCCGAGGACAAGCTCGTCTTCGCCGCCACCGGGACCGCGAAGCACTACGTCAACTTCACGCTCGACGAGCTCGAGCGCCGGCTCGACCCGGCGCGCTTCGTGCGCGTGCACCGCTCCGCGATCGCGAACCTCGACCGCGCGGCCGCGCTGCGCCCCGGCTTCGCCGGCACCTGGCGGCTGCAGCTCGACGACGCGGCGCGCACCGAAGTGCCCGTGAGCCGCGTGCGCGCCCGCGCCCTGCGGGCCCGGCTCGGCGCCTGAAGACCCTCGCGTTTCCGCGCGACGGGTCATCGCGGGCGGTGGTCGGAATTCGCACATGCGTTCGCGGCCGCTTCGGATCGTCCTCGTGGACACGGATCCCGGCGTCCGCGCCCGCATGCGCCGCATGATCGGCGAGATCGGCGGCGCAGTGGTCGTGGGCGAGGCGGGTTCCGAGCCGGCCTCCAGGGCCGAGGCGATGCGGAGGCGGAATCTCCTGCCTGACGCCCTCGTGATCGGCCTGCCACCGCGGCGGCCGGCGCAAGGCAGATGGTTCTACGCCCGGCCGGACGGGGACGAGCCGGACGCGCCCCTGGACGTTCCTCACCTGGCCGCCTGCCTGTGCCGCGTGCGTTGCCAGGTCGAGAGGGAGTCCGATCCGGCTCAGGGGATGGAGCAGGTGCTGTCGACGGGGGGTTCGGGTTACAACCTGCGAGGCCTGGATTCGGCATTTCACCGTGCAGGCCGCCGCGCGGCCGCGCAGGGCCGTGAAGGCACGGCCCTCGAGGGTTGCCGGATCTCGCGGTTTGCCTGCATTCGGGCCGATGCTTGACCCGCGGCCCCCCGCGGGCTTTCATGCGGGCCTTCCCTCCCGATTTTCGGCCCGCCCCATCGCGAGGAAACCCGTATGCCGGGAGCGCCCGTGAACCACTCCAACGAGTTCCGGATCCGCCGTACGCAGAACTGGTTCACCCTCGGATTGACCTACGCGGCCATGTACATGGCCCGGTACAACTTCGGATTCGCGAACAAGTCGCTTTCCGACGCCTACGGGTGGAACAAGGAGCAGATCGGCGCGATCATCACGACCGCGACGCTCGTCTACGGGCTCTCGGCGCTCTTCAACGGTCCCATTGCGGACCGGCTCGGCGGCCGCCGGGCGATGCTCATCGGCGCGATCGGCGCGACGATCTTCAACATCGCGTTCGGATTCGGCGCCTACATGGGCTTTCTCGGGACCGGCGCCGTGCTGCTCGGCTATCTGGCGACCGTGTGGACGCTGAACATGTATTTCCAGTCGTACAGCGCCCTCTCGCTCATCAAGGTGAACAGCGGCTGGTTCCACGTGAGCGAGCGCGGCGTGTTCAGCGCCATCTTCGGCTCGATGATCCAGGGCGGCCGCGCGCTGGTGTACGCGCTGATGACCGTGCCGCTCGTCGTCGCGCTGCCCTGGCAGTGGAAGTTCTTCCTGCCCTCGGTGGCCACGGCGATCATGGCGTACTTCACCTACCGCGTCGTCCAGGACACGCCCCTGCACGCCGGGCTGCCCGACTTCGACCCGCAGGACGCCACGAGCGGCGACACCGAGAAGATCACGTTCGGCTACGTCGCGCGGAAGGTGTTCACGCAGCCCATCCCGCTCACCATCGCGGTCGCCGAGTTCTGCACCGGGTTCGTGCGCCACGGCTTCGAGCAGTGGTTCCCGCGCTACATGCAGGAGGCGCAGCACCTGCCGCTCGACAACCCGATCTTCCAGAGCGGCGCGGCCGCCGTCGTGCTCTCCGGCATCGGCGGCGCGTTCGTCGCCGGGTACATGTCCGACAAGCTGTTCGGCTGGCGCCGGCCACCCGTCGCATTCATCGGCTATGTGCTCCAGATCATCTGCCTCGCCATCGTCTGGAGGGCCCCCAGCCTGACCTGGATCATCATCGCGTTCGCGGTGAACTCGGCCGCCATCTCGATGGTGCACTCGATGCTCTCGGGCACGGCATCCATGGACTTCGGCGGCAAACGCGCCGCCGCGACCGCCGCCGGGCTGTTCGACGGCATGCAGTACATCGGCGGGTCGTTCACCGGAATCGGCCTCGGCTGGCTCCTCGACCGTTTCGGCTGGGGCGCCTGGGGCCCCGGCATGATCGGTTTCTCGTTCATCGGCGCCGTGCTCATGCTGGCGCTCTGGAACGCGCGGCCGCAGAAGCACGCCGCGGTGCACTGAGGCGGCCGGGGGCGGCGGCCGCCGCGCCCGCGCTGCTACGCCCCCGCAGGAGCACCGACCGTCTCGGTGCCGCGCACCCGGCGCGCCAGCAGCGCGAACGCCACCAGCGCCACGACGCCCACGCCCGCCTCGGTGAACAGCATGCCGTTCGTGCGCCAGGCGTCGTGCGCCCAGCCGTCCACGCGCAGCATGCCGAGGCTGAAGAGCGTGTTGAGCGCGAAGAAGAGGTTGATCTTCGTCGCCGCCGCCGTGTCGCCGATGATCGCCAGCACGAGCGCCGTCATGGACGAGGCGCACATGCCGAGCGTGAACGTGTAGAGCAGCGTCGTCGCCGCGTAGCCGAAGCCCGTCCGCGGCGAGAACGCGATGGCCACGCAGGCGAGGAGCCCGAGCCCGCACGAGAGGGCGTAGGCCGTAGCCTTGGCCGCGCGGTCGGCGAGCAGGCCGCCGGCGAAGCAGCCGGCGACGATCGCGATCCCGCCGCCCAGGCCGAGCACCGAGGAGACGGTGTCGGCCGAGGCGTGCCACTCGGGCGCGAGCGCGCCGAAGAGCCCCTGCGCCGCGCCGGTGCCGATCGGCAGCACCGCGAGGATGAGCCCGATGCGCCCGGCCCGCGAACGCACGACCGCGACCAGCTCGCGCCAGGCGTCGCCCGCGCGCGCGAGCGGCGAGGCGCCGTCGAGGTGCCGCGGCGGCTCTTCCAGCCCCGTGAGCGCGAGCGAGCAGGCCCACAGCACCGCGGCAAGCCCCAGTCCCGCGACCCAGGGAGCCGGCGTGTGCTGCATGAGCCACAACCCGAGCCCGCCCCCGGCGGTCTGGCCGAACTGGTTCCCCGACTGGAACCAGCCGCCCGCGCGCCCGCGCTCGTGGCGGTCGGTGTTGTGGGTCATGAGCCCTTCGGTCGCGAAGGCGATGAACGTGCCTCCCAGACTCGTCACGAGCACGATCGCGCCGAGCAGCGGCATCGAGGAGGCCCGAAGCGGCACCAGCGTCATGCCCACGAAGCCCAGCGAGACGACCGCGACGGCGATCCGGTACCAGCGCTTGCGGTCGAGCGTGTAGTCGCCGAGCGGCGCCCAGAGGAACTTCCAGCCCGAAGCGAGCCACGTCATGCCGACGACGCCCGCGATCTGGGCGACCGGCACCCCCGCGCGGCTCGCGAGGTAGCCGAGCGCGATCGAGGGGAAGCCGAACGTGAGCCCGAACGGGAAGTAGAGCACCGACCAGACCCACGGGTGCCGGCGCGGCCGTGACGGCGCGACGTCGAGGACGGACATGTTGAGGCACGTTAGTCCCCGGCCCGCACCGGGGCGAGGGATTTCGGCCGTGTCGTCCCGGCGCGATGCGGGCGGGCGCGGCCCCGGTCAGAACCGGCGGTAGAGGCCCGCACCGGCGTACGCGCCGGTCTGTCGCACGACTCCGCCCGAGCCGCTTTCGCGGTAGCCGGCGTGCAGCCCCAGCGAGACGCGCTGCCGCACGAGGTCGCATTCGGCGAACCCGCCCGCCTGCCAGCCCTGGCTGTCGCCGTTGCCCTGGCCCACGCCCTCGACGCCCACGAAGAAGACCCTCGGCCCCTGCCAGTCGAGGTTGTTCGCCTGCCAGCGCAGCGCGCCGCGCGCATACGTGTAGCGCGCCGCGCCCGCGTAGTTGGCCAGCCCGAGGACTCGCCACCTCGGGGACAGCGGCGTGTCGCCTTCGAGCTGCACGACCGCCCCCCCCACGGTGCGGTCGCGCGACATCAGGCCGGGTGCGGCGAGCTCGCGATGCTCGCGCCGCACCTCGCCGCCGGCGGTGACGGTCAGGCTGCCACGCGGGCCGGAGACGCGCACGCCGGCCATCAGCGAGGCCCCCGGCGCGCGGACACGAACGCCGGTCGAGGAGGAGTCGTAGGTGTACGCGAGCCAGCTCCCCGTCAGCCGCACGGGGAACACGAAGGTCGGCCCGCCCGGGACGAGCGCCCCGAGGGTCGCGAACGCGTAGCCCTGATCGCGCGAGCTTCCCTCCCAGCCCGCGATGCCCTCGAACGGGCCCGGGCCCGCCGCGCGGGCCGCGGCGGGCAGCGTGAGCGCCATCGCCAGCGCCGCCGTCGCGAGACGCAGCCGACGGGGCCCCCGATTCGGCCGGCGTGCGCTCATCTCGGCGCCCGGTTCAGGACCAGCTCGACGATCTTCCATCCGTCCTTTCCTTTCACGAACGTCCAGCGGTCCCCGCGAGAGAGGAACACGTGCTGGATCCCCGACGGGGTGCGGATCGTCGCACGAAGATCGTTGACGATCACGGCGGTGTCGCCCTGGATGAAGACCGAGGCGTCGCTGTGACGCAACGCGAGGTAATGGTGGCGGGCGAACTCCTCGACGTAGCGCCGGCGCACCTGGTCGTGCCCGACCCAGACCCGGTCGTCGGAAGGATCCGACACGGTGTAGTTCGCGTCGCGCACGACACCATCGGGCGCCCAGAGCCGCATCGCCCGGTCGGCATCGCCACGCAGCGCCGCTTCCTTCTCGAAATACAGGTCGGCCTTGATCTGGCCCTCGTCGGACGGCTGGACCATCGCTGCGGGGATCAGTCCGGCCACGCGACCCGGGGCCCGGTAGGCGCGCTCGGACTCCGGGGCGAATCGCACGGCCAGCGCATAGACGATCAGGCCCATGGCCACGAGGCCCGCCAGGGCCCAGCTCGCGACACGGCCGGTGCTCATGCGCGTGAAGCGCTCGCCGGTGGTGCGCGTCGACCGCAGGTATTCGGGGTGCGCGGCGCGAAGCTCGCTGCGGTGCCCCGCAAAGCTGCAGGCCGCCGCCGAGAGATAGATGAGGGACTGCCACCCGAGCAGCCCGATCATCACGCTGATGTGCGCCGACGGCGCCTGCGTCGCGAGCAGCCCGGCAACCGCCGCCAGGCACATCAGGAACAGTGCGGACTCCTGGGTCACGATGCGAAGCGGGTGCCAGCGGTCGATCGGCCCGTGCTTCTTGGGCGTGCGCAGGAAGACGCCCTCGCGGCTGACGAGGCCCAGGGTGCAGGCGAGCGTCACGACCCAGGTCAGTCCGAGCAGGATCGCGAAGGCACGGACGGCGCGACGCATGCCGCAGCGCAGCCGGACCCGCAGGGCCCAGAGGAACCGGGTCACCCCGATGAAGACGAACAGGAACGGCACGATCAGGACGGCGGGCGCCAGGGGCTGGAGGAAGAGCGAGCGCGCGAAGACGAGCGAGGCCGAGCCGACGAGCAGGATCATCGTGAACGCAAAGGTCACCGGGTCGTTCAGCCACTGGAGTCCACCCAGCAGGTAGTCCCACTGCTGCGCGAACGTCAGGCGATGGGACGGGTCGCGCCAGCGCGCCCACGGCATCAGCGCCCGCCAGTGCCGCCGCAGGATCTGCATGCCGCCGAACGCCCAGCGGAATCGCTGCTTCTTCAGCCCCTCGAAGTTGAGCGGCATGAGCCCGCGGCCGAACGACTGCTCGACGAACACGCCCCGATGCCCGCGATCGAGCATGCGCAGGGAGATCTCGGCGTCCTCGGTGATGCACCACTCGTCCCAACCTCCGAGTTGCTCGAGTACCGGGCGCCGGATCAGGCCCATCGTGCCGGCGAAGATGATCCCGTTGTGCTCGTTCCGGCTGGCCATGGAGATGCGGAAGAAATAGAGGTAGGCGTCGTAGCAGGCCTGCGCGTAGCGGTCCCCTTCGGCGATGTCGCGGTAGTCCTGGGGCGTCTGCACGAAGGCCACCGACTCGTCCCGGAAGAACCCGACACAACGCGCCAGGTAATCGGGCTCGACCACGTAATCCGAGTCCACCACGCCGACAATCTCCGTGGCGGGGTCGGTGCGGGTCAGGGCGAAGTTGAGCGCGCCCGACTTGAAACCCGGCCAGTTCTCGAGGTGGAAGAACTTGAAGCCCAGCTTCGCGCAGTGAGCTTCGACCGGACGCCAGAGCGACTCGTCGGTCGTGTTGTCGTCCACGACCACGACCTCGTAGTTCGGGTAGTCGAGCCGCGCCAGCGCGTCGAGCGTCTCGATCACCATGTCGGGCGGCTCGTTGTACGCCGGAACGTGCAGCGACACGCGGGGGGCATCGCCCTCGAGCGGTCGGGGCTCGGCGATCCGGCGCCAGCGGATGCGGCAGAGCACGTCCAGGATCTCGTAACTGCCGGCGCAGAGCAGCACGAGTGCGAAGAACTGCAGGAGCATCAGGATCAGCGAGAGGACGAGGGTCAGGGGGCCCGGCCGGGTCCCCGCGACGACCGTGACGAGGTAGACGAGGAACGTCCCGCTCAGCGTCAGCGTGGTGGCCAGGCACGCGTGCCCGAAGGCGTTCCAGTCCTCCAGGAGCGACACGACCAGGACGGCCGCGACGGCCACGGGGACCCACTCGACGGGTCCCGGCGTGAAGCCCGTCCAGCGTTCCGCGACGGCGAACGCCCCGGCCTGGAGCAGACCGATCCAGGCGAGCGAGACGGTCCAGTGCCCCACGCGCAGGCGGTGCCCCGCCGCGTAGGCGAAGGCCCACGAGGCGACGAAGGCGGTCGTCTGGGCGATGACCATCGGAACGATGGAACCGTGAGCGAACATCGGGACGGCGCTCCGGGATCGGCGGGAGACCGCGTGGGGTGGGCCCCCCGATTGTCGTCGCGTTGCGGACGGCGGTTCGGCCGAATCGACGGCCGGCCGCCGGCGGAGTATCGCTGCGGCGCCCGGCTACGGGCCAGCCCGCCGGAAAGGGCCCTGACGTTTCCCTGCGCACCAGAACCGCCCCGCGCCGCATCGAAGCGCTCGTCAGGGTTGTTCCAACACGCACCCGAATCCCCAGGGAGGGGCCATGTCCATCCGGCCCGTTCGCAGGATCCTCGAATCCCAGCCCACCATGGAGGGCGCCGGCGTGAAGCTGCGCCGTGCCTTCGGCTTCGGCGACACCGCCGAGACCGACCCGTTCCTGCTGTTCGACGACTTCCGGAACGAGCGGCCGGTGGACTACATCGCCGGGTTCCCGTGGCACCCGCACCGGGGCATCGAGACGATCACCTACGTGCTCGCGGGGACCGTCACGCACGCGGACAGCCTCGGCAACGCGGGGGCCCTCGGGGCCGGCGACGTGCAGTGGATGACCGCCGGGCGCGGCATCCTGCACCAGGAGATGCCGCAGGGCGACCCGACCGGGCGCATGCACGGCTTCCAGCTCTGGGCGAACCTGCCGTCGCACCTCAAGATGACGAAGCCCCGCTACCAGGACGTGCAGGCCAAGGACGTGACCGAGTTCACGGACGACGACGGGACCAGGGTGCGGGTCATCATCGGCGACTTCCGGGGCAAGCGCGGGCCGGTCGAAGGCATCGCCGCCGACCCTCAGTACCTCGACGTCTGGGTGCCGCCGGGCAAGCGCAAGGTGCTGCCCATCGACACTCGCCGGAATGCGTTCGCCTACGTCTTCCAGGGCGACGGCGAGTTCCGGGACGCCTCGCCGCCGATGGGCGTGCTGACCGACGCCGGCGGGCCGGTCGAGAACCTCGTCCGTCACAAGGCGGGCAACCGCTCGCTGGTGATGTTCGACCGCGGCGACGAGATCGTCGTCCGGGCCGGCGAGCACGGCATCCGGTTCCTGCTGTGCTCCGGCCGCCCCCTCGAGGAGCCGGTCGCCTGGTACGGCCCCATCGTGATGAACACGAAGGCCGAACTCCAGACCGCCATCAGCGAGCTGCGAAGCGGCACGTTCATCAAAGACGAGTAGCCGGTCCGGCCCGGAACCCCCGTCCGGGGTCGCGTGGAGGCACGTCCCACGCGGCCCCGGACGGCTTCCTTCCGGGGGCCGATTCCGGGGCTGAAGCCCGTCCCCCCTCCTGCCGATAACCCGGACGCCCCGGAGTCCGCCGCCGGAACGACATCAGCCCAGGGATGGCCGATAAGGGGGAGTCTTGATCCAGCGCATCCTTCGCTCGCTGCTGATCGTCGCCTCGTGCTTCGCCGTGGCCGTCACCGTCCGGAACGCCACGGTCCAGCGTCCGCTCGACGCGACCGAGGCCACCGTCCTCGAGTACGCCACCCGCTTCGCCCAGGGCCAGCCGGCGTACGCCGAGCCCGCCCATCCCGAGAGCGAGGCCATGATGCCCGGCCTGCCGCTGGCCGTTTCGGTGTTCGTGCGGGCGGCCGGGCCCGACATCTGGGAGCCCCGCATCGTGGCGCTCCTCTCGATCCTGCTGTGCCTCGGGCTCGTGATGATGCTCGTGCGGCTCGAGACCCGGAGCTGGACGCTCGCGATCACGAGCGCCGGCTTTCTCGCGCTGGGCCTGAACCTCCTGGCTCCCCCGCCGGACGTGGCACGCCCCGAGATGGTGATGATGCCGTTCGTCCTCGCGGGCTTCTTCGCCCTGCGGCTCTCCGACGACTTCGGCGGACCGCTGCTGTCGGCGGTGGCGTTCACGGCCGCGTTCTTCGTGGCCCCGCAGGCCCTCTGGTTCGTGGCGGCGGCGATGTTCGCGCTTGCGATCGACAGCCGCCAGCGCCTGCTCGTCTTCACGCTCGTGCTCGCGATCCTCGCGGGAGGTGGTTACGTGCTGCTCTCCAACCTGTGGGGGCCGTGGTTCAACGTCGCCGCGTGGGGCAATCCGCTGGAGAGCCTGCGCTGGAACCCGGGCGGCATCCTGCAGCTCGTCGGCGGCGACCTGCTCGGCAAGCTCGGCGTGCTGACGCTGGCGGCCGTGCTGTCGTTCGCGCTGCCCACGTCGCCCTGGCGCGGCAAGGGCGGCCTGTGGATGTGCCTCGCGCTCGCCGCGCTGGCCGGAACGCTCGTGGCGACGCAGGTTGCCTCGTTCAACCCGGCGGCCGCGACGCCGTGCCTCGTGGCCCTCGCCGTGCTGGGCCCCGTGTCCATGCAGCGCGTGCTCTCGCACCTGTCGGCCTGGCCCGGATCGAGCCGGCTGACCGGCGAGGGCGTCGTGCTCACCGCGCTGGCGCTGCAGTTCGTGATGTTCTTCGCCGCCGCGGCCCAGGCGGTGACGCTCGCGAGCTGACCGGAGGAACGCGCCCCGGCCGGACGCGGCCTAGATGCCCATGTCGGCGAGGGTCTTCGCGGCGCGGGCCATCGTGGCCGTCAGGTCGGGGTGCGTCACCTCGAAGCGCGTCACCGCCACCTGCAGCTGGTCGGCGAGCGTCCGCGGACTCTTGGACGCGGGCGCATCGGGCCGCGCGAGCATGGTCTGGATGTCCTGGGCGAGCTGCTCGAGCAGCTTGCGATCCTTCGCCGAGATCGCCGCCGGCGAGGTCGCACCGGCGAGCGTGTCGTGCAGCTTCCGCAGCAGTTCGGAGACCGGGCTTTCGTTCATGGGCGCTCCCAGGGCGTGTAGACGGGCGCCGTCGGCCGTGAGGCGGTGCCGCGGCGACCCGCTCGGGATTTCGCGAGTCGTCGGGAGACTACCCGCTTCGCGTCCGCTCGCCCAATCGCCGCAGGACGGAGCGGAGAACCGGGGCGCTTCGCGCGCGAAACAACGAGGACGCCCGCACCGGACTCGTGCGGGCGTCGTGAAGTGCGAAGGCCGGGGAGCGGTCCGGGTCAGTTCTGCACGCTCCAGTAGTCGCCGTTGTAGACGAGCGTCCTCACGTGCTCCTTCGTGGCGCGCTCGATCACCTCGATCGTGCGACCGTGGTCGTTCGCTTCGAGGTGGGCCGTGTAGTCGTCCAGGTCCGCGAACTCGCGGCCGCAGTAGGAGTCGAAGTAGTAGCAGCCGTCGGGCGGATAGTTCCCGACCTGCACCTGTGCCTCACCCTGGGCGCCCGGCGCGGGCTCGACCGAGGACTGCTCGCTGTCCGAGGGCCCCGGCTCGTCCTCGACATCCGATCGGTCGTGGACGACCACGGTCCGCTCCACGACGCGGGGGTAGGAGTCGTAGTCGCCGTTCACGTAAGGACAATACGCGCCGTACGGCACATGGTACGGATAGCCGAAGCCGAGGCCGAAGCCGAGGTAGAAGCTCGGCCGGTCGTAGTAGCGGCGCGGGTAGGTCCGGTAGTAGCGGGGGTAGAGGATGGTCCGGCCGTAGCGCGGGCCCACGTAGTAGGACGGCCCGCGGTAGCGCGCCGAGGGCGAGCGCCGGACGTACCTGCGGCCCCAGGACGAGCCGCCGCGGTAGGTGCCGCGACCCCAGGACGAACCGCCGCGGGCGATGCCGCGGCTGCCGCCCGACTTGTAGCGGACCTGGCCGCCCCAGGAGGAGTGCCCGCCGCGGGCGCCGCCGTGTCCGCCGCGCCCCTGCGCCTGTACGGTCCCCGGCACCACGACCAGCGAGGCCGCGAGCGCCAGCGCCCCCACCCAGGCGAGGATGGGGTGCCTTCCCGTCGTCAATGTCTTCACGATGAACACCTCTTCCACGCTCGACGCGGGGGGAGGCCGGTCTTGCGTCGCCCCCGATGATGCGCCATCGAGCGGCGGCCGCAAGTCAAGAATCGGGGGATCCGGCGGCAGGTGTCGGGATCCCGGGAGGTTCCGGGCGCGCTCGCGGGCGCTGGCGAGGAAACGTCCCCTACGAACAAGCTCCGTCAATGTCCCGTTTCCGTCGCGCGTCCGGGTCCCCGTCTCCCGATCAGGTTTCGGCCGCGCCCCGAGCGCTACGAAGTCCGATCCGCTTCCCGTTCGTGTTGACGCTTCTGGGGCTGGCTCTCTTCTTCGGGTTCCGCCACTCGGGCGCCCTCAACGCGTCCTTCTTCAGCGACGACTTCATCCTGCACGACAAGGTCCGGGACGCCCCGATCGCCAGCGCGTTCGGGTTCGACCATCTCGCGTACCACTGGTACCGCCCCTGGTCGCGGGAGCTCCACTACCGGCTCCTGGAGCGGCTGTTCGGGGCGAATCC
>Ga0315540_10001461_pt1 | contig 13542 bp, 8 predicted proteins | sample SalMarSW160110MG_FD_203677 | JGI IMG/M metagenome (GOLD analysis project Ga0315540, IMG submission 203677) | Salt marsh sediment microbial communities from the Plum Island Ecosystem LTER, Massachusetts, United States - Salt Marsh Sediment SW1601-10 ... | reverse complement strand
CACTTTCAATGACGGGACCGTCAGCTTCTTCAGGGCGGCCATCGCTTTTTCCGCTCGATACTCCTGGCTAAAACCCAGGACGGCGTTGAGGATCACGATAGCCCCGATGGCGATGGCATCGCTGTAATCGCCCAGAAGCCCAGAAATGATGGCAGCGATGATCAGGATGACCACCATCAGTTCCTTCATCTGATCGAGGAAAATCAGCCAGGGGCTCTTGATCCCGCTTTCTTTCAGTTCATTACGGCCAAACTCGGAAAGTCTGCGAGATGCTTCAGCCTCACTCAGCCCGGTGGCAGAGTTGCTCCCAAGTTCTTTTACTGCCGCCTGCGGTTCGATCTGGTGCCATTTAGTCATGGAATGTAGTTGGCCGCGATGGACCCGCCGCAGGAAATGGCGGGCTTCTCAGGCCGGTTCGGGTTCGCCAAGGCGTCTGGCGTGACTTCGCAGGCTCCAGCCTCTGGATCCGTTCCCGCCCGCAACGGTCGCGGGCTTCAATCATGGCCGAACCAGGGTCTTGCGCCTGCTCCAGGTTGAGAATACACGAGATGGAAGGGGATTCAAAGTTGCACCCTGGCCAATATTTTGCTTCCCGAGAATCCTTATTTCGTTCAGTTGGCGCCCACGCACCAGGCCTATACGTCCCCTGGGCTGTCGCTCACACAACTCTTATAGGAATGACCGGCGATTCTGAAACTATTCTAAGAGCGAATTATGAGCTTGAATCTTTTGCCAGATGGTGGTACTTACTTATATATGGACAAGCAAAGTCCACCGGAAGTAACAGTTTCTTAATCACACCGCTCTTGCGGTGCGGGCCGATCCCAGCGATTAGCCGCTGGGCGACGGCCATAGAAAAAGAAACGATGGGGGCGCCACCCGGCTCCCCCATTTGCATTTTAGGGAGTGAAAAAGCCAGTCAGAAGTTGATTCGCTTGTCAAGACACGCCAGTGCTTTATTGCACGGGTCGCAGGAACGGCGTCCCGTCCAGCCATTCTCCGGCAAGCAATCACCCGGCGTGTTCTCGTGCGTTCCAACACCCCCTTTTCACCCGCTTTAGTCCGTGAGAAAATAGACTGGCTTACAAAATGGACGGCGGCATCAGAAAATGCGCTTCAACACTGGGCTATTTCCTTGCAGGGCTGGGGATTGGAAGCGTACTTTCGGTTCTGGTCCTTCCGTCCCCAACTGAAAATAGAATCCAAGATTCCCTTGCGAACGTTGCGCCGAAAGGAGGTTACATGCAGGAAGAAATTGGGGCCACCGCCGGGGCTATCTGGAAGATTTTGCACGCCAAAGGTGAGCTCAGCCTTTCTCAACTTAAGAAGCAGACGAAAGCTAAGCCGCCTGTCTTTGACTGGGCCATCGGCTGGCTTGCCCGGGAAAATAAGATCGCTTTCACGCAGCAAAAGCGTTCAATCCGGGTTCGTCTTGTTTAGTCCGGTTCCCAATTGCCTTCGCTTCGCCTGATGAAAAACATCTCAGGGTCAAGATACTTTCAAGGTTGGTATTTGCCTTATTTTTATAGGCTTAGCAAGTTGCGCGGAGGCTGTTTCCGGGACAGTTCGTTTGCCTTGAACAGGGTGCAACAGCCTGATTCAGTATTTTTTCCATCAATCAAGTGGAGCAGGATGCTCCCTGACTTCAAAAATTGGCCGCGGACCTGTTTTTACCTGCCATCCCCAGCCACCGAACTTGACATCCAATAGATAGAATCACCAGGCAATGTTTAGACAATTGCAAAAAAGGGAACGCAGAATTTACTATTGGAAGCTGGAAACTTTGCGGGCATGGTGAGGGGTTAAGAAAGGACTGATTTGAGGACAACTCTTTATTTCGTTTCGATATTCCTGATCACCACGCTTCATTGTTTTGGCATCAGCCCCGGTCAATGTTCCGCAGGAACTCCAGTTAGCCAATTCCGGCTGATGCTGGTTCCGGAGCACGGCGGAGGTCCGCTTCCCATCACTTCGGTCAATGAAATTCTGCGCGGCCAGAAGCTGAAATACGAGCCGTCCTCATCCGATCCGAAGACCGCACCCAAAGGTAAGATCACCGTCATCCTTGTGCCGGCCTCAAAAGGGAAATCCAGCAAGATTGAAGTCCTCGAGCCGCAACCCGCCAATACTGTCGAAGAATGGCGAGTCCCGGTTCGCTCGTCAATTGTGGGTGTGGTCTATGGCCCGCACGGGCTGGACGTCAAAAAGTTTAATTCCCTGGTTGAGCATAATCAGAACCTGATTCCGCAACTCGCGGATTACGCCGAAAAAGCCGCGACGGTGGAGGCCCTGGTCCAGACTCTTTCCAAATATGAGCAATCGCCGCCGGCCGGCCGCGATCTTGACGCGGTGCTGAAGGGTTTCTCCTCGCAGTACGGAGTCACGCTGCCCTCCGTCCAGTCGACGGCCCCTGCTGATCAGCAGGCCTCGCAGTTGTTGCACGCCGTCGTGCCTGCGCTTTCTTCCTATGACCCGCTGGCGGAGAAGGGAGGTTCTTCGACGCTCCAGCAATCTGCCGGGGTTGCCGCCTGGGTGGCGGCTTTGTTCTGGGGCAGCACGCCGGTGGGGCTGGCGGCTGGGGGAGCATCATTACTGCAAAACATGCGGACTCTGATGTTTCCTGACACGGACTTCCGTGCCGCTTTCGCACAGCCCGCAACTGCAAATGACATGGAGCTGTGCACCACCCAGAAGGATACTGCAAAACGCACACGGAAGGCCTATCTTTGGGTGCGGCGGGTCCCTGACACCGGTCCGCCGGCGGCTACGCTTCCTGCAACGGCGCATGTCCCGCTGGATTGGAAATCTGAAATCAAGGTGACCTGCGCCACCAGAGTTCAGTTGAGGAACCTCGCGCGCGCCCGTGACTGGCGGCTGGTTTCTGATGACCACCATACCTCGGTACCCGTCAAAGTCGACGTGGGTTCCTCAGCCGACACACTGACGCTGGATCTCAAGAAGTCCGCGCTGACGCCCGGCAAATACAAGCTGGCCGCGCTCTGGGACTGGACGCCCTTTGACGTAACCGGGACGGTGGAGGTTCACAAGTTTGCCGATCTTTCAACGGCAAAGGTCACGCCGGAATCCGAAGACAATCTCGTACAGGGCAGCGGAACGGTCGCGGTGAAGCTGACAGGTCCCGATTTTGAGTTTGTCCATAAATTGGCCCTGGTGAAGGCGGGCAGCCAGAACGCCACGGCGAAGGACCTCTCCCTCAATCTTGACCAGGGAAAGCAGGGAGGCGAGCAGCACAGCCTGCAGACCGAAGTCGACACCTCAAACCTCGATGCGGGACGTTACCTCCTGATGCTCACCCAGTTGAACGGCGCGATCCAGCCCGTGCCGCTGACCATCCATCCGCCCAATCCAAAGCTTTCAAACCTGCCCTTGCGGGCGAACCTGGGTGAAAAGGAACAGACCCTGATTTTGCAGGGTTCAGGCCTTGACCGCATTACCCGCATCATAAGCGATGGCGCTGAGTGGACTTTGGCTCCGGCGCCCAAGGGCAATAGCGAAGTGAAGCAGCGCAAAGTCACGCTTCAACTGGCTTCCAAAGCGCACAAGGACGAATTTCTGAATGCCAGCCTTTACGTGGTTGGCATCAGCAAGGCGCTGCCGGTGGCGGACGCCGTCCACGTGGTGGGGCCGCGCCCGAAAATCACGGACGTGCGGGCTTCTTTCCCAAAGCAAACCGACATTGCGCTGGGCAAGCAGGAAATCCCGGCAGGGTCGGCCGTCAGCTTTGCCATCCACGCCGAACATATGGGCGCGAGTCCTGCGGTTACCCTGGCCTGCAACAACGACAGTGAAACCCGGCAGACGCTCACTCTGCATCCTGGCGAAAACAGCGGAGCGGCCCAGCTTGATTTCGCAGGCAGCGGCGTCCTGTTTCTTTCGGTTGATCCGGGCGCTGTTGGCCAGTCGGGCTGCCTGCTGGACGCTACCGTTACTGACCCGGTAACCGGCAGTTCGAATGCCTACGACCTCGGGCGCGTGACCCGCCTTCCGCAGATCACAAAGTTCAGCTTAAGCAACCAGAAATTGGGAGACGCTCTTTTTGAGGGGACGCTGACGGGCCGGGATTTGCAGATGATTGAAAGAACCGGCTGGAGCCCCGATACCGGCTACCCGGTGCAGGGCATTCCCACTCCCGTTCCCGGAAGCAGCCAGCAGCAAACCCTGAAAATTGAAATGCCCTGGCCGCCGCCCGGCCCCCATGCTCCCATTTACATCTGGCTGCGCGGCGAAAATTCCGGCCGCCTCACCGAAATGCGATATTAGCAGCACGTTCCGTCTGTGCGGATGTCCGCGGCCGCCGGCGGTCAGCTGTCAGCCCTCTGCCACATTCCACTTGCAACCTCCCGCTTTTCCCGGCCGGTCGCCTGCCATCCTTCACTTCTCACCACTCTATTCGTACCGCAACGCCACCATGGGATCGACCTTCGCCGCGCGGCGGGCGGGGATGTAACAGGCCGCGAGCGCCACGGCGACCAGAATGAGTGAGACGGCAATGAACGTCAGCGGGTCAGCAGGCTTGACGCCGTAGAGCATACTGGCCAGGAATCGCGTGAGCGCGAGCGCGCCAACGATGCCCACGCCGACGCCCATTAAGGCTAGCCTGAGTCCCTGTCCGACGACCATCTTCAGTACATCACCCTTCCCCGCTCCCAGCGCCAGGCGAATGCCGATTTCATGGGTGCGCTGGCTGGTGAAATAGGAAATCACGCCATAGGTGCCAATGCTGGCCATAAGCAGCGCCAACGCGGCAAATACACCCATCAGGATCATCGCGAACCGCCGGGACGAGATCGCATCGGACAGGATGTCATCCATGGATTCCGCGTTGGACATGGCGGCGCGGCTGTCGGCCTGATGCAGGGCGTGCCGAATTGCCCCTACCGGCGCCAGCGGAGGTCCCGCTGTTCGCACAACAATCTCAAGATTCGAGGCCACCAGCGGCACAAACGGGTCAGGAAACTGGTAGGTGGATATGTAACATTGGGCCTGAACGTTTGACGACGCGTTTTCGTCAAGACCCCATTGTTTGATGTGGCCAACGACGCCAACTATTTCAGCCGTGGCGTTGATGATGTCGATGTTGACGCGCTTGCCGATGGGGTTCCGGCCGTGAAAATACATCTGGGCAAAACGGTTGTCAATGACGATCACGAAAGGCGAATGCCCGGTGTCCATTGAAGTCAGGAAGCGTCCGCGCTCCAGCGGAATTCGCATCACTTTCAGGTAGTCGGGCTGTACAAGGTAGTACAGCGACACTTTCATCTGGGAGGTGCTCGCCGGCCTGGGCTCGCCCGCCAGCCAGAAAGGCAGTTCGGAATCGCCGAGGGTGGGTATGGAACCCAGGGTGAGGGAGGCGGATTGAATTCCGGGAAGGGCCTCAAGATCATTCTGAATCCGGCGCCACGTCGCCCGAATTGCGTCCGGAGATTTGGCGGGAGGGATCGTGGTGCGGAAAGCCAGAATGTGGTGCGGGTCGAAACCCGGATCAACGTTCCAGAGGGCAGCCAGACTGCGAATCATCAGTCCCGCGCCGGCCAGCAGCACGAGGGCCAATGCTACTTCCGCGATGACAAAGGCGCTCTGGGTGCGGCGATGCGCAGTGGTTGCTCCCCGGCCCCCTTTTTTGAGCGTTTCCTGAACGTCTTCTGCCGACATCTTGAGAGCGGGGGCGAGGCCGAACAGGATCCCGGTCAACAGGCAGGCCGCCAGTGTATAGAGCAGCACATGTGTGTCGAGATGGATAGAATCGGCACGCGGAAGGGCCGCAGGCAACACTCTGAGAGCCGTGCTCAGTCCCCACCCGGAAATCAGCAGGCCAAGCCCTCCGCCGGCCAGCGCCAGCAGAGTGCTTTCCGTCAGCACCTGGCGGATGACACGCCGGCGGCCTGCGCCCAGAGCAATACGGATGGCGAATTCGCGCGACCGGCCGGTAGCACGGGCGAGCATCAGGTTCGCGACATTAACACAGGCAATCAGGAGGACAAAGCCCACAGCCGCAAGCAGCACCAGCAGATAAGCTTGGATTCCTCCCACCACATTCTGTTTGAGTGGCACCAGGGAGATGCCAGTGTCCTTGTCGGCTTCAGGATATTGCTCCGCCAGATGGCGCCCTACAGAATCCATGTCGGCCCTGGCCTGCCCAAAGGTGACTCCGGGTTTGAGCCGGCCAACGGCGTCCATACCCATTGCGGCGCGGCGGTCACGGAAGCTCACATCATCCCACTGGCCGATCGGTACATAGACGTCACTGAGACGGAAGTCGTTCCCGCTGTAATAAAAATTGGCGGGAAGAACTCCAACCACCGTGTAGGACGTGCCGTTCAGCGTGATAGGCTTGCCCAGAATATCCGGCGAGGACCCGAATCTGCGTTTCCAGAAGCCCCCGCTCAGGATCACGACGGGCGCTCCGCCTATTTGGTCCTCCTGGGGAGTAAACCAGCGGCCCAGTGCAGGCTTGGCCCCGAGTAGTGGGAAAAAGCTGGCGGAGACAAACTCCACTGGCACGCGTAAGGGTTCGCCAACACCGGTTAAGGTAAAGTCGTCCTGTCGATAAGCGGCAAGCGCGGAAAATGAGTGGTTTAGACGCACCCAATCAATAAAGTTGGGATAGGAGATCGAGGTGTTCGAAAATTGTGCCGTCCGGGAGTAAAGCGCCACCAGGCGGTTCGGCTGAGGGTAGGGCAGTGGGTTCAGCAGCACGCCGTTGACTACCGAAAAAATCGCCGTGTTGGCGCCGATGCCCAGCGCGAGCGTTAACACGGCGACAGCGGTGAATCCCGGGTTGCGGCGAAGCTGGCGCAGACCGTAGCGAACGTCCTGCAGAAGCGTTTCGAGCCATTGCCATCCCCACGTTTCAAGGCTCTTCTCCTGTGCCTGGGTCACGTTGCCAAAGCGGCGAAGCGCGGCGTAACGGGCTTCATCGGGCGCCATGCCGCGTTCGCGGTTCTCCTGCTCTTCCATTTCAAGATGGATGCGGACCTCTTCATCGATCTCGTCGGCCAGCTTCTGCCGGCGAAACATGGCGCTGATTTTGACGAAATTCCGCCGCCAGTTCATTTCACTTCCTCAGGTTCGGGATGATTCAGAACGCTGGTCACGGCCCGCGCAAAGCGTTCCCAGCGCGAGGTCTCGGCGGACAATTGCCGCCGCCCCGCCGCTGTGAGCCGGTAGTATTTGGCGCGCTGGTTCTTCTTTGAAACTCCCCACTCGGAGGTGATCCAGCCTTCCTGATGTAAACGCTGCAGCGCGGGGTAGAGCGACCCGTGCTCCACTTTGAACGTCTCCGCCGACACCCGTTCAATTGATTTGGCAATGCCGTGGCCATGAGTAGGGCCCCAGAGCAGGGTGCGCAAAATCAGCATGTCGAGAGAGCCGTAAACAAGTTCGATTCGGTCACTGGATGGTTGCTTTGCCATAGTGGAAGTTAATCTACTGCAAAAGTGGAAGATTGTCTACCCAATAATGGCGGGTGGCGGGCACGGGCTGTAAATTGCGCCGGAGTAGCACGGGGACATCGCGTAAGGGCCGCGCGTTGGTAGGGAGGGGTTTATCACCATCCAACCCGGCCCCGGCAGGGACGAAAGACTTCATTCCCGAATGGGCGCACTGCGGGAATTGGAATTCGAGATTTCAGATTGAAAAGGGAAAACCGGAGGTCCGGGCGCGGCTGAAGCCCGGCCCTCCTGAACTTTACCTACCACATACGACCTGTCACCTACAACCTCCCGCGGCTTCAGCTGCGCGCAACGGCGGCGTTTTCGGCGCGGATAAATCCGTGCCCCATGGCGCAAGAGAAGCGGGGGATCAGACGGGGAGGCTCCAGCCTTTGGCGCCACGATTGTCGGGGGTGAGGAGAGAGTACCGGGCTTCGACGCCTTTTTTGCGCAGGGTCTGGCAGATGGCCTCGCCCACTTCGGGAGCCTTTCCTTTGACGAAGGCCAGAATGGACGGTCCGGCTCCGCTGAGGCAAAGGCCCAGCAGGCAGGGGAGCTTGAGCGCCAGGACATCGCTGAGGCCCGGCATGAGTGGCGCGCGATAGGGCTGGTGGAGGCGGTCGTCGAAAAGGCCGGGGTGGAAATCCACTTTGCCGGAAAACAACTGGGCCGCCAGCACGGCCGCCCGCTGTAGGTTGTGGGTGACGTCCGCCCGCGAATACTGGGCGGGCAGCGCCGCCCGGGCCTTCTCCGTGGGCAGCGCATAGTCGGGAATGACCAGTACCAGGTGGAACAGGTCCCGGACCGGTGAAGAATAGGCCGTCACGCGCTGGTTCTCTTCCACCGCAACCGTGAAGCCGCCGTGCCACGCCGCCGCAACGTTGTCGGGATGCCCTTCGATTTCCGTCGCCAGTGAGACCAGTTCGTCGTCATAAAGCGCCCGTTCCGTCAGCCAGTGCGCCGCCGCGATGGCCCCCACAATGGCCGCTGCGCTGGAACCCAGTCCCACGCCGACCGGAATCTGATTGTTGATTTCCAGATCGAATCCGTAGTCTTTGCCCCAGCGGCGCAGCATTTTCTTCATGCTGGTGGCAATCAGATTGCTCTCGTCGGAGGGAATCCGGTCTGGATTGACGCCCTGGTAGTGGACGCTGACGTCAAGATCAGAACGGCGCGTGACATGGACGTCAAGATACAGGCTGAGGGCCAGCGCCGCACAGTCAAAGGCGCACCCGAGGTTGGCACTGGTTGCAGGAACTCGGACTGAACCGCGCTGGGGCATGGGCTTACCGGCATCCGGGAGAGGCAGATTCCGTGGCTTCCAGGGACACGCCTCCGGCAATGGCGGGAATCAACAGGATTTCATCACCGTCTTTGAAACTGTATTCCAAGCCGCCCAGAAAACGAATGTCCTCATCGTTGACGTAAATATTCAAAAAGCGCTGCAGCTTGCCGTCTTCAGAGCAAAGCACTTTTTTGAAGCCGGGATACTTCTGGTCGAGGCCATCGATCAGTTCACTGAGGTTCTGGGCCGTGGTTTCAACACTCTCAGCACCCTGGGTGTACTTTCTTAACGGTGGGGGAATGCGAACTGTGATTTGCAATCGAGTCTGCCTCCGATTCTAATAATCTCGCTGAAGCTGCGGGGCGCCTGGTCTGCCCGGGCTCCCGGTCATCCTGCGCCTCAGGCGCTGGCCGTGGCGTGGATGTTCAGATAACGGTCCTCAAACGCGGCCAGCTTCGGCCGGATCGCTTCATCCGACTGGATCTCTCCGCTGACCGCTCCAATGGTCTTCAGTCCGTTTCCGGTAATGGCCAGCACCATGGATTCGTTGGGATTCAAAAGCCCGTTTCGGATCAGCTTGCGCGCCACGGCGACTGTTACGCCGCCGGCGGTTTCGGCGAAAAAGCCCTCGGTCTCGGCCAGCAATCGAATGCCTTCAACCACTTCGGCGTCGGAAACGTCTTCACCCGCGCCGCCGGTTTCCTGAATCATTTTGGAAGCGTAAAAACCGTCCGCGGGGTTGCCGATGGAAAGCGATTTGACAATCGTGCTGGGCTTCTGCGGGACAATTTCGCAGGTCTTGTTCTTGACCGCCGTGACAATAGGCGAGCATCCCGTCGCCTGGGCCCCGTAAAATTTTGTCGCCGCCGGCTCAATCCAGCCGAGCTTCTGGAGCTCGCCAAAGGCCTTGTGGATCTTGGTGATCAGCGAGCCGCCGGCCATGGGAACCACAATGTTCTGCGGCACCCGCCATCCCAACTGCTCGGCAACCTCGTAGCCGAAGGTCTTCGAGCCCTCGGAATAGTAGGTGCGCAGATTGACGTTGACCATTCCCCAGGGATACTTCTGCGAAATTTCAGAGCAGAGCCGGTTGACCTGGTCATAGTTTCCGCTCACCTTCACCAGCGTGGCTCCATAAATCTGCGTGTTGACCAGCTTTTCGGGTTCCAGATCGGCGGGAACGAAAATGAAGCTCTTGAAGCCGCCCGCGGCCCCCTGCGCGGCAACGGCATTGGCCAGGTTTCCTGTGGAAGAACAGCCCACCGTGTCAAAACCAAACTCCCGGGCTTTGGAGAGAGCCACGGCAACCACGCGGTCCTTGAAGGAAAGCGTGGGAAAGTTGACCGCGTCGTTCTTCAGATAGACTTCCCGGGCGCCCAGGGCTTTGGCAAGATGCGGGGCCGCTACCAGCGGGGTGAAACCCGTTGACCGTCCCACGGCAGGTTCGCCCGTCACCGGCAGCAGTTCCTTGTAGCGCCACATGGTGGGCAGGCGCGATTCCACCTGTTTCCGCGGCACTTCCGCGCGGATGCGGTCGTAATCGTAAACCACTTCCAGCGGGGCCCAGCAGTCTTCGCAGGCGGCGATAGGTTCAGCCTGATAGGTGCGCCCGCACTGTCGGCACTTCAATAGCTTTAAATAGCTCACATTTCCTCCAAGCGCGTTCTCTGCTCCAGAATGTCTTGGGGGCGATGGGAGATTCGGAGAGGGCCAACTAAAAAAGCCCCCCCGGGTCTCATCGGGGAGGCTCAAATAAATGCTTATGTCCTCCGTCTCATCTCCCCCAAAAACGGGCGGGAGTTAGCACCTGACCCCGGACTTACTTTCCGGGCGGTTGCCGTGGCGTCTTAGGGCCCGTCCCTCGGCCACTCTGGATGAGATACAGGTATTACACAACCGAATTGTAAAGACTGATAGTAGTCAAACTTTGAGCCCTTGTCAACCCGATTGCTCGGCACGGTCAGATTCACCGCTGAACGGTGTCTCACAAGGGCCGAACTGCGATTCCATGTGCCTGGTTATCCCGGACATCCCGACGCGGATTGCCAGGCCGCATTGACGAACCTCGCACTGCGCAAAATCTTCATAAGCCTTTTATGGTCATGCAAAAACTGGTTCTTCTATAGTAGCCTCACTTCATCTCCGCGGGCGCGGAACCCGCAACGATGTTCCAGCCGTCGATAGCGACATAGGGGGTAGTCCCGTTGAGCTCTCTTTTGGAATAGCTGGCAGTGATTTCGCGTTCTTCGCCCGGCATTAGTTCAAAGTAATTGTCCTGCCAGAGCGCGGGAAGAACCTCGCCGCCGTGCTCGCCTTTGTTCACGCTGAGGTGGACGAAAAACGCCAGGTGCGATGACGGATTTTTGACTGTCACGCGGGTCACATCGCGACCGCCAATTTCTCGCGTCACTGCGTGGACGTCTAATTGCACTTCAGGGAGGTTTTTCAGCGCCTTAAAGTCGGCATAGCCGCTGGTGGGCGTGTAATACCACTTGGTCTTCTGCCAGTCGAGGACGTCCTGTCGGGTGGAGAGCCAGTAGAAGTTGGTGCTCACCTGCTTTCCCGCCGAATCCTTCAGGGTCAGGCGCAGAAAATAAGTGGTGGACAGATTATCCAGCTTGGGCACTTCAAAAACCCGCGTGCTGCTGTTGGCGGCGACGTTGATAGTCTGGTCTTTGGAAAATTCTTTCTTGAGGTTGATGTCGTAAACCGCGGCGCTCACTCCAAGCTCCTGGAACGGCTGCAGCCGGGAATTCACCACCACCACGGACCCGTCGTCGTAGGAGTACTGAACGTGCAGCGGCTCGCACGCCTTCTTCGTGCCGAAGTATCCTCCCGCCGGCCGCAGATAATAGTCGTAGAGGTGCCAGATCAAACCTGGCCAGGCGGTGTTCAGCATCCACTGGATGACGCCCGTGGAGACAAACTTATTGCGGCGGTAGCCCTCAAACATGGCCCGCTCGCCCTCATAGGTCATCAGCTGCGACTTCTCGGCGTAATCTTCCACGCCGGTCGCCTGGCCATAACGCCCGTTCAGGGCGTTGTTGAACGTCGTCATGGTCTTAAACTCACCGCCGCCGGCATGGAAGTCCCATACGGAATTGATGGGCCAGAGGTCTTTTTCGGGCATCATCATTTTCAGCGAAGATACGGGCGGGACGGCCGGACCGGGGCCGATCTCGGTTGAGAACCCGAACGCGCCGCCGTTCTTTGTGTCCAACAGCCAGTAGTTGGGCGGAACCCAGTCATAAGGGCCGTTCATCTTTAGCCCGGAGGGCCCGGTCACCGTCGACACCTGCGCGGTGGCGGAGGACTGGTGAGGGTTAGGCCAGTGGCATTCTGCCAGGACCTTCAGGTAAATCTTTTCAACGCGTGGCGGCGGGGCCTTATCACTTCCGTAAAGCCAGTCCACCATGCAAGGATGATTGCGCACGCGCCGTAGCTGGTCTCGCAGGGAGTTTTCCGCTACCGTGTAATCTTCGGGTTTCCAGTTCTTCCACTTCTCCCAGTGGTCGCAGCAACACCAACCGGCCTGGACAAGAATTCCGTACCGGTCGCACAGATCGAAGAAATGGTTGTCAACAATCTTTCCTTCCAGGCGGATGGTGTTGAGGTGCATGTCCTTGACGTACTGGATTTCTTCTTCGGTCTTTTTCGGATCGAAGCGCAGCATCATGTCTGGAGCCCAACCGGCGCCCAGGATCAGGATGCTCTTGCCATTCACCATGAATTCCTGGTAGCCGTGCGCATTCAGCTTTGAGGTGATTTCGCGAATGCCGAACTGCGCTTCCTGGCTGTCGGAGACCTCGCCGCCCGTTTCAAACTGCATTTTCAGGCGATAGAGATTTTGAGGACCCATCTGCCAGGGCCACCACAGGCGAGGCTGGTGGAAATTGAGTTGCGAAAAACTGCCGGGCAGGAAATCAACTTCGCGCGTTTCGTGCGGCTTCAGCTCCACGTCCTGCTGGAAGCTGACCTCGCCGATGCTTCCTTTCAGAACACCGCGAACGGCATGGTCCGTAGCGTTTTGAAGCCGGGCGCGGACGGTGAGGTGCGCGACGTCCAGTTTCGGCAGGTCGAATTTCGTCTCCGCCTGCGGGTCGCGCAGCGCCACGGGACCGGTTGCCGTGACGGAAACACCCCGCCACAGTCCCATGTCCTTGTCGGGAGGCGCAGGGTTCCAGTCCACCCAGGTGACGCCCAGATCGTCGGCGTGGGGCGCGGAAACTTCGACGGCGAGCGAATTCATTTTGCCCGGCAGCGCCTCAGCCGTCACATTAAAATCGTAGGTCCGCCACATGCCAACCACCCGTTCGGGCCCGGCAATCTGCTTCCCGTTCAGCCAGATGCTGGCGCGGTAGTTGATGCCCCCAAAGTGCAGCCAGATCTGCTTTCCCGCAAAACCTGCGGGCAGCCGGAAGCTGGTGCGGTACCACCAGGGCACCTTGAACGGGCTGTCGACCGGCATGGGAAGGTTGGAGAAGTTCTTGCCGATCGGGTAGGTCGCGCCCGGTATGGAACGCAGGTTCATGCCGAAATAGGGATGGCGGTAGACGTCGTTCTTGACCAGCGCGGCCAGAACTGTGGCGGGAACGTCGGTCTGGTACCACCCCGAGGGCTTGAAGCTGTCCAGCGAGATGGCGTCGCCCTGTTCGGGAACCTGGGCGGAGGATTGCAGGCTCCAACCGCTGGCCAGATTCAGTCGAAGCGGCGAGCTCTTCCCCGAAGTCTGCGCTTTGAGAAACGGACTTGCCGCGATCAGCAGTGAAAAAAGAAAAAGGCAGGTACGCGTTCGCATGTGAACCT
>Ga0315540_10001457_pt1 | contig 13556 bp, 8 predicted proteins | sample SalMarSW160110MG_FD_203677 | JGI IMG/M metagenome (GOLD analysis project Ga0315540, IMG submission 203677) | Salt marsh sediment microbial communities from the Plum Island Ecosystem LTER, Massachusetts, United States - Salt Marsh Sediment SW1601-10 ... | reverse complement strand
AAGGGCTACCAGATCCCGGCGGCCGCACTGCGCTGGGTACCCGGCGATGGCAGCAAGCCCTTCCACGACCCGATCACGGTCCCGAACGCGTCGGAGGACGGCGGCAAGACCAACGCGTTCTTCAAGGGTCTGTACCGCTCGGTGGCCCTCGGCACCAAGGGGCTGCAGGCCGGCGAGCACACGGCCCAGGTGCCCTACGAGACCCGTGTGCAACGCGAAGAGGACTTCCGCGCCGCCCGCCTGCCGGTGCTCTTCTGCTCCCCCACCATGGAGCTCGGCATCGACATCGCCGAGCTCAACGTGGTCAACATGCGCAACGTGCCGCCGACGCCCGCCAACTACGCCCAGCGCAGCGGGCGCGCTGGGCGCAGCGGACAGCCGGCCCTGGTCTTCACCTACTGTGCCACCGGCAATTCCCACGACCAGTACTTCTTCAAGCGCCCCGAGCGGATGGTCGCCGGCGCCGTCGCCACCCCGCGCCTGGATCTCGGCAACGAGGACCTCGTCCGCGCCCACGTGCAAGCCATCTGGCTCGCCGAGACAGCACTCGACCTCGGCTGCTCACTGCGCCAGGTGCTGGACATCGAGGGTGACCCGCCGAGCCTTGCCCTGCTGGCCAACGTGCAGGACGCGATTGCAGACGACAAGCCCCGCCTGCGCGCCGGGATCCGGGCGGAAATGGTCCTGGGGTCCATCGGGGACGATCTGGCGACTGCGGACTGGTACAGCGACGGGTGGCTCGACGAGGTTCTGAAGAAGATCCCCCTCTCCTTCGATCAAGCCTGCGACCGCTGGCGGGGCCTCTACCAGGCGGCCTTGGAGCAGTACGAGACCCAAAGCAAGGTCATCACGGATGCGACGCGCGCGCAGGAGGAGAAGAAACGGGCCCGCCGCCTGCGCAACGAGGCGGACACCCAGCTGCAGCTCCTCACCGAGGCCAAGAACCTCATCCAGTCGGACTTCTACAGCTACCGCTACTTCGCGAGCGAGGGCTTCCTGCCCGGCTACAACTTCCCGCGCCTGCCGCTCTCCGCGTTCATCCCGGGGCGGCGCGACCGCGACGAGTTCATCTCCCGGCCGCGCTTCCTCGCCATCGCCGAGTTCGGTCCCCGCTCCATCGTCTACCACGAGGGGTCCCGCTACATCATCAACCGCGTGCTCATGCCCCCGCGCGAGGACAGCGGCACCATTACCACCGCGGCCAAGCGCTGCTCGGCCTGCGGCTACATCCATCCGGTCACGGAAGGCGAAGGACCGGATCTCTGCGAGCGCTGCGAGAGCCTGCTCGACCAGCCCCTGCGCTCGCTATTTCGCCTGCAGAACGTCGCCACCCGCCGGCGCGACCGCATCAGCTCCGACGAGGAGGAGCGCCAGCGCCTGGGTTACGAGCTGATCTCCGGGCTGCGCTTCGCCGAGCACGGCGATGCGCCCTCCATACGAACCGCAGTCATCGAGCACGCAGGAGCCACCCTCGGGACCATGACCTATGGCCAGGCGGCCACCATCTGGCGCATCAACCTTGGCTGGCGCCGCCGTCAGAACCCAAACATTTACGGCTTCGTCCTCGACACCGAGCGCGGCTACTGGCAGCGCAACGAGCTGATGCCGGAGGACGAGGACGCCGAGGACCCCATGACCCCCATGAAGGAACGGGTCGTCCCCTACGTCGAGGACCGCCGCAACTGCCTGCTGATCGAGCCCGTGCTCAATGCCGTTGACCCCAGTGAACGGGAACAGGCCCTCGCCAGCCTCCAAGCCGCGCTGAAGAACGCCATCCAGGTCCTCTATCAGCTCGAAGAGAACGAGCTGGCCGCCGAGCCGCTGCCTTCCGTCGACGACCGCCGCACGCTCCTCTTCTACGAGGCCGCTGAGGGCGGCGCCGGCGTGCTGCGCCGCCTGGTCGAAGAGCCGGCGGCCCTGCCCGCCGTCGCGCGAGAAGCCCTTGATCTCTGCCACTTCGACGCCGCCTCCGGCGACGACCGCCATCGCGCGACCGGCATGGACGAGGATTGCGAGGCCGCCTGTTACAACTGCCTCATGAGCTACAGCAACCAGCGCGACCACCGCCTGCTGGAGCGCCACCGCATCCGCGACTGGCTGCTCTGCTGCCGTGACGCGGCGGTCGAGCCATCCCCCTCCGGCGATCCGCGCGCGGTGCACCTCGCGCGTCTGCTCAATCTCTGCGGCTCAGAGCTGGAGCAACGCTGGATCCGCTTCCTCGACGCGCGCGGCCTCAGTCTGCCCTCTGCCGCCCAGCGCTTCGTCGAGGCCTGTCAGACCCGGCCCGACTTCGCTTACGAAGAGGCCCACGCCGTGATCTACGTGGACGGCCCGCCCCACGACTACCCGGAGCGTCAGAGCCGCGACAGCGAGCAAACCTACTGCCTGGAAGACCACGGCTGGGAGGTGATCCGCTTCCACCACCAGGACGACTGGCAGGCCGTCATCGCGAAGCACCCCCATGTTTTCGGAGCAGCCAAATGAGCTTTACCGTCGGCTCCCTCGTCCAGGCGCGCGGCCGCGAATGGGTCGTGCTGCCGGAATCCTCCCCCGACCTGCTCATGCTCAAACCGCTAGGAGGTCGGGACGAAGAAGTTACTGGAATCCTCCCTGCCCTGGAAAGCGTCGCCGCCGCCTCGTTCGACCTGCCCGACCCCCCCAAGCCCGGAGATTTCCGCAGCGCGCGCCTCCTGCGCGAGGCTGCGCGCCTAGGCTTCCGGGGCAGTGCCGGCCCCTTCCGCTCCTTCGGACGCATTGCTGTGGAGCCGCGTCACTATCAGCTCGTCCCGCTGCTGGTCGCCCTCAAGCAGGACCCGATGCGCATCCTCATCGCGGACGACGTCGGCATCGGCAAGACGATCGAGGCCTGCCTCGTCGCCCGCGAGCTGCTCGACCGCGGCGAGGCGAGCCGGCTCGCCGTCCTCTGTCCGCCGCATCTCGCCGAGCAGTGGCAGCAGGAGCTGCGCGAGAAGTTCAACATCGACGCCGAGCTGCTTCTGCCCAGCACCGTGCGAAAGCTGGAAGGTCAGTGCCTCGGCGAGTCGGTATTCCGGCGCTTCCCGCACCTCATCATCTCCATCGATTTCATCAAGTCGGACCGCTACCGCTACGACTTCGTGCGCGACGGCGCCGAGCTGATCATTGTCGACGAGGCGCACACCTGCGCCTTCGGCCAGGAGCAGGGTCGTGCCAAGCAGCAGCGCCACGAGCTGGTCAAGGCCCTGTCCCAGCATGACGGCCGCCACCTCATCCTGGTAACAGCCACACCGCACAGCGGCAAGGACGAAGCCTTTCGCTCGCTCCTCGGACTGCTGAACGATGAGTTCCTCAACTTCCCCCCAGATCTCGGCGGTGAGGCCAACCGCAAGAACCGCGAACGCCTCGCCCAGTTCTTCGTCCAGCGTCGCCGCGCCGACATCCGCCACTTCCTGCAAGAGAACACGCCATTCCCGGACCGTGAGGAGCGCGAGCTCGACTACCAGCTCACCCCCGATTACCGCCAGCTCTTCAAGCGCGCCCTGGACTTCGTGCGCGAGAGCGTCACCGAGGAGCACGGCGACCGCCGCCGCCAGCGCGTACGCTGGTGGTCGGCGCTGGCCCTCCTGCGCTCCCTCGCCTCCAGCCCCGCGGCCGCCGCATCGACGCTACGCAGCCGCGCCAAGGTCGCGGATGCCGAGACCCCGGAGGACGCCGAGGAGCTGGGCCGCCACGCTGTCATGGACCTCACCGACGACGAGCCCGAAGAGCTCATGGACGCCGTTCCCGGCGCCGACCCCACTTCGGGAACGGCCGACGAGGACGAGGAGACCCAACGCGTCCGCCGCCGCCTGCTCGAAATGGCACGCAGCGCCGACAAGCTCCACGGCGCGGCGGACGCCAAGCTGCAGCAGATGATCAGGACCGTGCGCGGCCTGGTCGGCGAGGGCTACAACCCGATCCTCTTCTGCCGCTTCATACCGACCGCCGAGTATCTCGCCGAGCACCTGCGCCAATCGCTGACGGGGGCCCTGCGCGGCGTCGAGGTCACCGCCGTCACCGGTCTGCTGCCTCCCGCCGAGCGCGAGCGGCGGGTCGCCGAGTTGGCCGAGGCCGACACGCGCGTCCTCGTCGCCACCGACTGCCTGAGCGAGGGCATCAATCTCCAGGATCACTTCGACGCCGTCGTGCACTACGACCTGTCCTGGAATCCCACCCGCCACGAGCAGCGCGAGGGACGCGTGGACCGCTACGGGCAGCCGACAAAGGTCGTGCGGGTGCTCACCTACTACGGCTCGGACAACCTCATCGACGGCCGCGTGCTCGACGTCCTCATCAACAAGCACAACAAGATCCGCAAGGCCCTCGGCGTCTCCGTCCCTGTTCCGGCGGACAGCGCCAAGGTCATGGAAGCGATCATGAACGCGGTGATCGAGTCGGGCTTCGAGCCCGGCCAAAAGCAGCTCGCCCTCCCCGGATTGGAGCTGGAGCGCGACGAGCTGCACGCGGAGTGGGAGAACGTCTCCGAGCGCGAAAGTCGCTCGCGCACCTTGTTTGCTCAAGAAACGATCAAGCCCGATGCCGTCGCCCACGAGCTTCAGGCCGTACAGGCGGCCATCGGCCGCGGCGCGGATGTGCGCTGGTTCCTAACCGAGGCCGTCCGCGCCTATGGCGGCACCGTGGCTGGCGGCGACACGGTCAAGGTTGATCCCCGAGAGCTGCCGCTTGTCGTCCGGGACCTGATGCCTTGCGCCGACACCTTCGAGGCCCGTTTCGAGCTTCCGGTTGCCGGACACCAGATCTATCTCAACCGCGCCCACCCCGCCATCGAGGGATTGGCGAGTTTCGTGCTGGAGAGTGCCCTGGATGCCGGCGAGAAGACGGTAGCCAGGCGCGCGGGCGTCATCCGCACCGGCGCAGTCGCTCGTCGTACCACGCTCCTCCTGGTACGCCTCCGCTTCGCCCTCAAGACCCACCGCGGCGGCCAGGCGCACGAGGCCCTCGCGGAGGACTTGCGCTTGCTGGCCTTCGAGGGTGCTCCAGACAGTGCTCAGTGGCTCGACGAGACCGCCGCGGAGGCATTGCTCACCGCGCAGCCGGAGGGCAATGTCGCGGCGGGCCAGGCCGAGAGCTTCCTGCGGAAAGTCATCGACGGCTTCGACGCCCTGCTGCCGGCTCTGGTCGAGGCTGCCAATGCCCGCGCCGAGGCCCTGCTGGAATCCCACATCCGCGTGCGCGAGGCCAGCCGCGCCGGCGGCCGCAGACCTATAGTTGCGCCGTTCTTGCCTGTCGACGTGCTGGGGCTGTACGTATACCTTCCAGCTTAGGCTCCAAGCTGACAACAGAAAGCCATGACAACCACAGTCCGGATAACTGTTGACGACGCTCTTTACGAGCAGGCGAGGCTCAAGGCGGCCGCCGAGAACCGCACCGTTTCCGGCCAGCTCGAGCATTGGGCTCGGGTCGGTCGGGCGGCTTTGGAAAACCCCGACCTGCCGGCGAGCTTCATCGCCGAGGCCCTGACCTCGCTGGGGGAGCCACGCAGCGACGCGATGCCGTTCGTGCCGCGAACCCCAAACCAACATACGTAATCCTCAAGACAAAGGAGCACGGGACATGGCCGCTGTGCAATTCAAGATTCCCGACGAAGTGGAAGACGCCTTCAACGCCGCATATGCAGGTCAGGACAAGAACGCCATCATCACCGAACTGATGCGAGAGGCCATCGAACGCGCCGAGCACCAGCGGCAGCGCCACGAGGCCATTCGCCGGATTCTGGACCGTCGGTCCCAGGCACCGATCCGGTCCGAGTCCGAGATCGCGGCAGCGAGGCACGAGGGACGCCCGTGAACCTGGTTGTCGACGCAAGCGTCGCACTCAAATGGTTTTTCCGCGAACGGGAAGGCGAAGCGGACATCGAGCCAGCCCTTGCCCTGCTCGCGGGTATCGATACCGACCGGTTCCGACTGTGGCAGCCGCCGCACTTCCTCGCGGAGGTCGCTGCGGTCCTTGCCCGTGAGAAGCCCGAGTCCGCTCGTGACGATCTCGCGGATCTGAGACTCATCCAGTGGCAGACCGTCGAAGATGCCGCAACCTACGAGACCGCCATGGACCTGTCGATCCGGCTGGGTCATCACCTGTTCGACACTTTCTACCACGCCGCGGCGCTCCGCACTCCGGACGCGACCCTGTTGACCGCCGACCGAAGCTATTTCGATAAAGCCCACGACGAGGGACGGATCGTCCTTCTGTCGCAATTCGCCCTGAGCCCCTGAAACGTCACGCGGACAACGGCCCCGATGTCCCGACCCAACCAGCCCTTCTCCACGATCAAAACCGAAGGCCTGCTCCTGCCCCCGGAGCTTATCGCCCGCGTTGCGGACCTCGATGCAAAGCTGCCCGGCATCCGCCCCGAGGAGTACAACCTGCCGAAGGGCGAGCGCATCAACGAGGCCACCAACCGCTCCTGGAACCGGCTCACGTCGCTGTGGACGCGCTTCCGCGAAGAGCTGGAGGGCCTTTCGGAGGGAGACGCGGCCACCGGCCTGACGCGCGACCGCTGGCTGCTCCCGTTGTTCGACGAGCTGGGCTACGGGCGCCTGCAGCGCCACGCCGCCTTCGAAATCGACGGCAAGAGCTATGCGATCTCTCACCTCTGGGGCCATGCCCCGATCCACCTCGTCGGCGCCGGTCTCGAGCTGGATAAGCGTGCTCCCGGTCAGGTCGGCGCCGCCCAGGCCAGCCCCCACGGACTGGTGCAGCAGTTCCTCAACCGCACCGACGACCACCTCTGGGCCTTCGTCTCCAACGGGCTCGAGCTGCGGATTCTCCGAGACAACGTCAGTCTTACCCGTCAGGCCTACGTGGAGCTCGACCTCGCCGCCATGATGGACGGCGAGCTGTACTCGGACTTTCGCCTGCTCTGGCTCCTGTGCCATCAATCCCGGGTCGAGAGCGAGCGTCCCACCCTGTGTTGGCTGGAGAAGTGGACCCAGGAGGCCCGCGAGCAGGGCGCGCGCGCCCTTGAGCGCCTGCGCGAAGGCGTGGAGAAAGCCATCAGTGCGCTGGGCTCCGGTTTCCTCGCCCACCCCGCCAATACGGGCCTCCACGCCCGTCTGGCCTCCGGCGAGCTGGAGAGGCAGGACTACTATCGCCAGCTCTTGCGCCTGGTCTACCGGCTGATCTTCCTCTTCGTCGCCGAGGACCGGGACCTGCTCCTGACGGGCGACGACGAGACCGCCCGGCGGCACTACCAGGATTACTACTCCACCGCTCGCCTGCGCCGCATCGCCCACCGACTCAAGGGCAGCCGCCACGAGGACCTCTTCGAGGGCCTCAAGGTGGTCATGGACAAGCTCCACGCGGACGGCTGCACGCCCCTCGCCCTGCCCGCCCTCGGCAGCTTTCTGTGGGATCCCGCAAAGCTCCCAGACGTCGCCGCAGCCCGTATCCGCAATCGGGACTTCCTCGAGGCCGTCCGCGCCCTGGCCTTCGTCGAGCAGGAGCGTACCCTGCGACCCATCGACTACCGCAACCTGGGTCCCGAGGAACTGGGCAGCGTCTACGAGTCCCTGCTCGAGCTGCACCCCGAGCTGCACTGGGAGGCCGCGACCTTCGAGCTGAAGACCGCGGGCGGAAGCGAACGCAAGACGACGGGCAGCTATTACACCCACGAGGCCCTGATTCAAGAGTCGTTGAACAGCGGACTCGACCCGCTGCTCGACCGGGCTGCATCCCAGGCCAATCCGGAACAGGCTATTCTCAGCCTGAAGGTCTGCGACCCGGCGGTCGGCTCGGGCCATTTCCTGGTGGCCGCCGTTCACCGCATCGCGCGCCGTTTAGCCGCGGCACGCAGCGGCGATGAAGAACCCGCCCCAGCCGAAATCACGCTCGCCCTACGGGACGTGGTGAGCCACTGCCTCTACGGCGTCGACATCAACGAGATGGCGGTGGAGCTGTGCAAGGTGAGCCTCTGGATGACCGCCATGACCCCCGGGCGGCCCCTCTCCTTCCTCGACCACCGCATCCGCTGCGGCAACAGTCTGCTTGGAGCCACCCCGGCTCTGATCGCAAAGGGCATCCCCGATGAGGCCTTCAAACCCGTCGCCGGAGACGACAAGGACGTCTGTCAGACCTACCGGGCCCAGAACAAGAGAGAGCGCGAGTCCGGGATGGGAGACTTGTTCCGCCAAGGCGTATCGTCCTGGTCCCGGCTCTGCAAGCTGAGCGACGCCGTGAGCCGGATGGGCGGCATTCGCGACGAGGACATTACGGGGGTCCGCGAGCAGGCCGCCGTCTATGCCTCTGTCGTGGACTCCGACGAGTGCCGTCAAGACCACCTGGTCGCGAACGCGTGGTGCGCGGCGTTCATGTGGGAGAAGCGGGAACGACCCGAGGCACCGCACCTCCTCACCGAGGCCGCGTTCCGGCGGCTGGAGGAAACACCCGATCGCTGTGCCGACTGGATGCTCGCCGAGGTCAAACGGCTGACAGCGCGTTACCGCTTCTTTCACTGGCACCTGGAGTTCCCGGACGTCTTCCGCCTGCCCGCGGACAACGCCACCCCCGACAACCCGGAGACCGGATGGAACAGCGGTTTCGACCTCGTGCTGGGCAATCCACCCTGGGATACCCTGAGCCCGGACACGAAGGAGTTCTTCTCGACCTACGATCCTCAGATCCGGTTCGAGGATCGAGCAGGCCAGGCTCAGATCATGGACCGCCTCCTGACCGACCCGTCGATTGCCAACCGCTGGGAGACCTATCAGCGCGACCTCTACGCCCAGGTCCACTTCTTCAAGAACAGCGGCCGCTATCGCCTCTTCGCCCCCGGCAACCTCGGCAAGGGCGACTTCAACATCTTTCGGATGTTCGTCGAGAGCGCGCTGCAAGCCACCGCTGCGGGGGGATACGCCGCGCAGATTACACCCGAAGGGCTCTACAACGGCGCCAACTGCATGGCAATCCGCAAGGAGCTCTTCGAGGGCTGCCGGCTCAGCAGGTTGCTCGGATTCGAGAACGCAAAGGAAACATGGTTCGCCGGCATCGACTCGCGCACCAAGTTCACCCTCTACGCCGCCGCTAAAGGCGGCCGCACAGAGCGCTTCCACGCTGCCTTCAACATCCGCAGCCGCGAGCAGCTGGCGGCGGCCGTCGCCGGCGACTGGATGGAGATTCCGGTCCCGCTGGTGTCGGAGTTCTCCCCCGATGCGCTCGCGGTCATGGAGTTCTCCAGCCAGACGGACATCGATATCGCCGCCAAGATGTACGCGCCCTGGCCGAAGTTCGGCGACGCGTCCGCGGGACCGCCTTTCCGCGAGTACCAGCGCGAAGTCGACATGGGCAACGACCGGCACCTGTTCACCGAGGACCCCGTGGGCCTTCCCGTCTACGAGGGCCGGATGGTCGCCCGCTACGACCACCGCGCCAAAGGCTACAAGTCAGGCCGGGGTCGCTCAGCCGAATGGGAGGAGTTCCTGTTTGGCGACCCCGGCAAGCGAATCCAGCCCCAGTGGCGCGTCCTGGAAGAAGATCTTCCATCGAAGCTCGGCGACCGGCCGTTCCGCTACCGAATCGGTTTCTGCGACGTGGCCAGTCCGACTAACGAGCGGAGCCTAGTCGCTGCCCTTCTCCCAAAGGCATGCGTCTCTGGAGACAAGGTACCGACGATCACCTTTCCTGAAGGCTACGACTGGGCCTGTCTGCCATGGCTCGCTGTCGCGAACTCCTTCTGCATGGATTTCATCGCAAGGAAGAAGGTGAGCCTCAAGATGTCGTACACCCTAATGGACAGCCTGCCCTTTCCGAGGCTCTCCATCGATGACCACCGGGTCGCGGAGCTCGCACCCCGTGTGCTCCAGCTCACCTGCACCGGCCGCGAAATGATCCCCTTCTGGAACACGATGGCGGCCCATGGCTGGGTCGAACCCGTCCCCGAGTCCGCCCCGCCGCCCGGCATCTCCGACCCGGAGCACCGCCTCCAGCTCATCGCCGAGATCGAGGCCATCGTCGCCCACGACATCTTCAGCCTGACCGCCGACGAGCTCGACTACGTCCTCGAGACATTCCCCACCGTCAAGCGACGAGACATTCAACGATTCGGTGATTACCGCACCAAGCTCCTAATACTCGACGCCTACCGGACTCTGCAGTCTCTTTCAAACACTGGAGCGCCCGACGACTCCGACACAGCACAAGTCCGCCAACCGCAGTCCGATGTCTCTCTCGCGCTGAACATGTTGCACAACTCCAACTAAGCCCGACTAATCACGCGCACCCGGCTGAAGATAACAGGATGAGCCACTAGCTCTAAACAAGCGTGTTCGGACTCGGATATTCCTCTCGTGGCTGAAGGCAAAGATCCCAGCGCCATCTGTGCATTCTCGGACCCGGAAGGGAGTCCCTGCACCCGTCCGCCTCACCCTGGGGCTCAGTATTGTGGGTTGCACATTGGACTAAGTCCTAACAACCTCTGGTCCTCGACCCAGAAAGCAGCATTCGATGAAGCGCTCAGCGCGGCCATCGCCGCGAGCGACAGCGACTGGCGGGGAGTCGCGTTTCCCCCAGACGTCAATCTCCCGGACAAAATTAGCTTCCCGATCAACGCACGATATGCCCTATTCAACTCGCTCGAACTGGAATCCATTCGATTCGAGGAAACGGTCGATTTTCAGGACACGACTTTCCAAAGCGCAGTTGCTCTACGGAAGGTAATCTTCGATAAGAACGTCAATTTTAGCCGAGCAAGATTCTCAGGACCTACCGAGTTCCTCCATAGCCGCTTTCGAGCAGGCGCACAATTTCATCGCTCAGAGTTCTCCGCAAGACTGATTGTACGAGCGCAGTTCAGCGGCCCTGCGCACTTTAACGAGGCAATCTTTCGAGACAGCGCAGTCTTTACCGGGTGGGCCAATGTCACGGTGATAGCAGCGCCGTTAACAAGCGTAGCCACACTGGCTGGCACAGTCACCGTGACTTCCAGTACTCCTACGCCCTCTGACCGCATCCCAGAGGCAGTCCGGCGCGTTACTCGCTCCACCAAGGCCAGCGCATTACATGTGAAGAGAAGGCTCACCAAGCTGCGGAGCCGTCTCCGACAAACGGTTGGGAATCTCCAACGCCGATTTTCCACCGAAGACCCTAACACCGAAACCCTTCGAGTCTTCGAGGCCGGCGGACAACTCATAAATGCCACCTTCTTAAAGCCAGATCAGGTTCTTTTCTCTGAAATTGACCTCTCTGGCGTTCACTTCCGGGGCACGAATCTACGGGGAATGCGTTTCCTCGGGGTCAACTGGTGGCAGTCGTCCCTCCGCCGAAATGGGCTGCATGATGAAGTCGTCGTGCACTCCACGAAAGACGGTGCCTTCCGCCATCGACAGCTTCCAATACTTGAGGAGACCTGTAGGAATGCACGAGTGGCTCTCGAGGAGAACAAGAGCTTTGGCGCCGCCTCAGATTTCTATATCGGCGAGATGGAGGCCCTACGCAAACAGCTGGGCTTTTTTCAACGGCACCTATTCAGCGTGGCCGCTCTCTATTGCCTCGTGAGCAATTATGGCACCAGCGTCGCCACCAGCTTGCGGATGCTGCTGTATCTCTATTTGCTCCACTTGGGACTGAGCCTGATGACGTCGGCGTCCCCGCCGTATCCCGACTTTGCGGGCGAAGCGCTACAGTCCTTGAAACTATTAGCGCTCCAGATTCCCCCAGCTGAGGCCAAACACGGTCTGGTTCAGGCTTGGATCGACGCTGTGTTTCGCCTGCTAGCTCCTGTTCAGATCGCCATGGTGGTCCTGGCATTCCGCACGCGCATCAAGCGGCACTGATGTGGACTGTTGGCTTGTTTCACCTTGCTCCTGCCCCGACTATGCCAATTCCTGCAAGCACATCGCCGGGGTCTACTATCGTCTGGCCAGTCAGCTTGATCGCGACCCCTTCCTGCGCTTCGAGCTGCGGGGCCTGCCGCGGAAACAGCTCCAACAGGCCCTGAGCGCAACGCCGCTCGGCAAGGCGCTGGCGTCCCTGGCCGACGACCGGTCCGCGCCCATTGAGGCGGCGGAATCCTTTTACACCTGTCATACGGCAGCCCCCGTGACCGGGGACCACCGGTCCTTTTGGCACGGCGCGAAGCGCCTACCCGGCGAGATCGATCCCGCGACGCCACCTGCCGTCCCTGCGATCCTCGTCAAGAAGGGACGGGAATTCCCGCCCTTCTGGCACCGGCACACGGCCTTCGTTGCGGTGATAGAAAAGCTCTACCTGCCGCGTGCGCGAGAAGAACAAAGACGCTCTCTGATGCGCGGATTCGGCAGCTTCTCGCTGCGCTTTCGCCGCCCTTGCCTGGCAGGGAATCCGAAGACCGGAGAGGCCGTTTCCCTCGCGGGAACGCACACCCCCGACTCAAGCCGGGCAAGTTCCTGCGCCACCGTGCCAATGTGGCCGCGTGCGCTAGATAGGGGCAGCTGCACACGCTTGCGGATACTTCCGTCCTCGTCGCATCCACCCCCTGGACCGCCTCGCTCGAACTGAGGCGGGGGACTGTTTTGGACGCAGAGCGGCCGCTCGCCCCCCAACCCCTGAGCGTCCCAGTTCGGACATAGGACATCACGGGCAACTTGCCCATCCCTATGCGGTAAGATGTTCCCACGCCTGGAGACACACTTTTGCTCGCCAGTCCCGTCAGCAGGTCCCACCCTCACGAAGGTGGGGGAAGCTGTCGTAGGATCCGGGTTGATCGGGAGAGACTTCAACCACTTGGGGTTATCCTCTTTTCTGGATAACATTCCGTACCGGGGTGTTATCCGGAACCAGCGCCAGCATCGGCTTGCGATACTTGTGAAAGGGCGGACCTGGTTCGGAAGTTATCCAGAAACGAGAGAATCACTTGTTATGCAATCAAGCAGAGAACTTAGGAGATCAAATTGACCGACATCTTAATGATCCTTGCTGTTCTGATTGCTCCCGTTGTGGCAGTTCAGGTCCAGAAATAGCTTGAGCGCTTCCGAGAAGAAAACGAAAGAAAGACAAGAATATTCAAAGTCTTGATGGCCACAAGGGCTACAGGATTGTCACAAGAACATGTTCAAGCGTTGAATCTTATCGATCTTGAGTTTCAGGGAAAGAAGTATAAAAAGGTACGGGATTGTTGGAAAGAGTATCTCGATCATCTTGGCAGCTTTCCTAAAGATGATGAAAAAGCGATGCCAGTATGGAGCGACAAGAAAGCTGACTATTTGGCCACTATGCTAATGGAAATGGGCCAGACACTTGGCTATGAATATGATTCTGTTCATATCAAGAAAGGCATCTACCTGCCAGAAGGCCACTCGCAATTAGAAAACGAGCAATCGTTGCTTCGGCGAGGAATGATTAGACTCCTGTTCGGAGATGCAACTTTGAAAATGGATGTGCAGAGTTTTCCGGTAGATGAAAAGGGCTTGAAGGATCAGAACGATCTAAATGAAGAATGGTTGAGGGTTCTCCGCGGTTCATCTGGGGTTCCTGTTGTGGTTCGCAATGAGTCAGACAACCACAAAAAAGACGATGTATAACAAGGCCGTAAACTCGGACACATTTTT